>Ga0181534_10000448_pt1 | contig 28909 bp, 31 predicted proteins | sample PEATcosm2014_Bin_37_FD_119758 | JGI IMG/M metagenome (GOLD analysis project Ga0181534, IMG submission 119758) | Peatland microbial communities from MTU Mesocosm Facility, Houghton, MI, USA - PEATcosm2014_Bin17_10_metaG | ecosystem: Environmental > Terrestrial > Soil > Wetlands > Peat | place...
AGACACCGTCGTTGGTGATGGTGGGGGCGCCAAACTTCTTACCCAGAACGACGTTGCGTCCCTTGGGTCCGAGCGTGACCTTGACCGCGTCGGCCAACTTGTCCACGCCCGCTTCGAGGCCGCGGCGTGCGTCCTCGTCGAACTTCAATAGTTTTGACATGAGTCTTCTTTCGTCTTAGATGAAGTGACGGGTCCTACCCGTCACGGGCTACTTGGTAACGGTGGCGAGTACGTCGCGACCGGAGAGGATCAACAGGTCCTCGCCGTCAACGGTGATCTCGGTGCCGCCGTACTTCGAGTAGACGACGGTGTCGCCGACGGACACGCCGGTCGGGATGATCTCACCCGTGGCGTCGGTGCGACGTCCGGGACCGGTGGCGAGCACTTCACCCTGCTGGGGCTTCTCTTTGGCGGTGTCGGGTATCACCAGGCCAGAAGCCGTGGTGGCCTCCGCGCTGTTGGGACGGACGACGATGCGGTCTTCTAGTGGGTGCAACTTCATTTCTTGCCTCCTGAGCAATTAGCACTCGATACTTGCGACTGCCAATTTAGCAGCCGGAGACCCCGAGTGCCAACAAAAGGCGGGCGCGGGCCGACGAGACCCCGGAAAACTCGGGTTATTCGACCGCGGGCGGCGACCACGACATCACGGCGCCAGGCGCTCGCGGATCCACTGGGAGCCCTCGAGCCGATACACCACGCGGTCGTGAAGCCGACTGTCGCGGTGCTGCCAGAACTCGAAACCCGTCGGGGTCAGTCGGTATCCGCCCCAGTAGGTCGGCCGGGGCACCGGCGATCCCGCGAACTCCTGCGCGTTCGCCTCGACCAGCGCCTCCAACTCGTCGCGATCAGCGAGCGGCTGACTCTGGTGAGAGGCCCGGGCGCCCAGTTGACTCCCCCGGGGGCGAGCGTCGAAGTACGCGTCAGACTCGAGCGAACTCATTCTCTCGACCGCTCCCTCAATACGAATCTGGCGGCCCAGAGGCTCGCAGTACCAGAGCAGCGCCGCTCGCGGATTCACCGCGAGGTCGCGGCCCTTGCGTGACTCGTAGTTCGTGTACCAGCCAAAGGTCTTCCCGTCGTGCCAGCGCAGCAGCACCATGCGAAGCGAGGGCGCACCGTCGCCGGTGGCCGTGGCGAGGGCCACCGCCTCGCGCTCGGTCATCTCGCCCTTCGCGTCCTCGAACCACCGTTGAAACTGGACGAAGGGGCTGGGGTCGACGTCGCTCACGTCGAGGGGCACCCACCGCTCGCTCACGAGACGTCCGCCAACTGCCAGTTAGGGGTCGCCGACAGCTCGAGGGGACTCGGACCACTCGCGGCCAGTCGGTACAGGCCGGCGGCGGCGATCATGGCCGCGTTGTCGGTACACATCGCCATCGTGGGCAGGTGAACGGCCAGACCGAACTCCTGTCCCAGTTGGCTGACCCCCGCGCGCAGGGCCGAGTTGGCGGCGACGCCTCCGGCGAGCGCGACCCCGGCCACCTCGTAGCGCTCGAGGGCGCGGCGCAACTTGCGCAGCAGTTGCTCAGAGAGCGCCGCCTGAAAGGACGCCGCGACGTCGGCCAGGGCAATCTCCCGGTGAGCCTCGGTGGCGCGAACGACGGCGGTCTTCAGGCCCGAGAACGAGAAGTCCAAGTCGTCACCGATCATGGAGACCGGGAGTTTCATCGCGTCGGGCGAACCGACTTTGGCCAGTCGATCGATCTCGGGGCCGCCCGGGTACCCCAGGCCGAGCCACCGCGCCACCTTGTCGTACGCCTCACCCGCGGCGTCGTCAATCGTCTCGCCCAGCACTTGGTGCTGGCCCGCCGAGCGCTGCAGGACAATAAGGCTGTGCCCACCCGAGACGAGCAGCGTCATCAACGGCCACTCGAGGTCGCGTACTTCCAAGAGCGGGGCGAAGAGGTGGCCTTCGAGGTGATTGACGCCCACGAAGGGCACGTCCCACGCGTAGGCCAGCGCCTTAGCGCTGGAGAGCCCGACCAGCAGCGAGCCAATCAGACCGGGCCCGCTCGTCACCGCCACTCCGCTGATCGCCGGGGCGCTCGGGTCCAGTCCCGCGTCCTCGAGGGCGCGGCGCACGACGGGACCAATGGTGGTCACGTGAGCCCGGCCAGCGAGCTCGGGCACGACGCCACCAAAGGCACGGTGCTGATCGAGGGAGGACTCCACGACCGAGGAGTGAACGCGAAACTCTTCGTCGACGACGGCGGAGGCCGTCTCGTCACAACTCGTCTCGATGCCCAGGACTAACGCCACCGAAACAGCGTAGGGCTGGCGCCGGTCAGTCGAGATCGGCCCACAGGATAAGGGCGTCTTCTTGAACTCGTTCGTAGTAGTTCTTGCGAATGCCGACCGGGCGAAATCCGTAGCGCGCGTAGAGGGCTTGGGCCCGTTCGTTGGAGACGGCCACCTCGAGCGTGGCGCGAGCAATGTCACGCGCCTTGGCGTCCTCCCAGGCCTCATCCATCAACGAGGTGGCGACCCCGCGCCCCTCGTGGCCGGGCAGGGTACCGATGGTGTTGATGTGCAACTCATCCATGACGTACATGACCCCGAGGTATCCGATGATCGTCTTGCCCTCGACCGCGACCGTGTAGCGACGATTTTCCAGGTTGGTGATCTCGTCGAGCAACATGGTCCGGGACCAGGGCTCGGGAAACTGGGCGACCTCGATGACGAGTAGCTCGGGGACGTCACGGCGCTCGGCCGGTCGGATGGTCCACTCACTCACGAGGGTCGCTCGCGCGTAGAGAAGTTAGCAATCGCGTCCGCCTCGCGCAGGTAGAGCGGCGTGATCGTCTCGCTCGACGGGCGCGTCGCGCCCAGGACGAGCGCCTCCAGGGGGGGCGGGATGCTCTGATTGAGAAGCGTGGCGAAGGTCAGCCGTCGAAACTCAGCGTCGTAGCGCGCCACCCCGTCGCCGCCGAAGGTGACGACCTCTTCCTGGCGCGCCCACTGCTCGACCAGCGCCGCGGGCGTCGTGACGGCCGGCTCGCTGCGCGCGAGGACGATGTCGTCGTTCAGTTCGAAGGTCTGGACGAAGAGTTCGCCCCGGCGGCCGTCGACCGCGCTGACGAACGTGCCGCGCACGCCGCGCCGAGAGGCGCCGTGCGCGAGTAGCTCCAGCGACGTCACCGCGGCGAGGTCGGCGCTCGCGGCCAGACTGAGACCGATCGCCGTGGCCACGCCCACCCGCAGGCCGGTGTAGAGCCCGGGCCCGCGATCAACCACCACGCGATCGAGGTCTTTGGGGGCGAGGCGGACGCGCTCAAGCAAGTCTCGTATACCGGGAGTGAGCGTCTCGGTGTGGTGACGCTGATCGTCGAGGACGACCTCAAACTCCTCGCCGGTGTCCAGGCCGAGCGCGATCGCGCACGCCGTGGTGGAGGTCTCGATCGCGATGATGTTCACGGCGCCGCCCACTCCCCCAGTTGAAGGTCCCGGCCCGCCAGCGCACCGTCGACCTCGATGGTACGTCCCTCATTCTCGTCGACGGAGAATGAGACGTTGATCACCGCACGCCCAAAGAGCGACGAGGCGATCTCTCCCCACTCCACGACGGCGACGGCCGACTCTTCGACCAGCTCGCCCAGCGCCAGGTCGTCCACCTCACCCAGTGAGCCCACCCGGTACACGTCGGCGTGATGGAGCGTGGTGATGCCCAGATCGTTGCGGCACGCGTGTTGACGCACGATCGTGAAGGTCGGACTGGTCACTCGCTCGTGCACGCCCAGGCCTCGTCCCACTCCCTGGGTGAAGGCGGTCTTGCCCGCGCCCAGGGGGCCGCTCAACAAGACGACGTCGCCCGGGCGCAGCAACGAGGCGAAGGCCTCTCCCGCCGCCCGCGTGTCCTCGGCGCTCGCGGCGTAGCGCCGCCAGCTCACGTCGCCTCCATGAGTCGACGAATCACGCCGAGATCCCCGCGCATCGTGTCCACGACGCTGGGCCCCCCGCGCAGGGCCGCCGCGGGATGATAGGTCGGAACCCCTTTCATCGCGCCAGAACGAAAGACGTGCCCGTGCACCTGTCCAATTCCGGACTGATACGCGAAGATGGCCCGTCCCGCCGTGTTGCCGAGCGTCAAGATGTACGCCGGGGCCACGCGGTCTAGCTGCTCAATCAGCCAGGGCCGGCACGTCGCGATCTCGGCGGGGGTGGGGGTTCGATTGGCGGGCGGTCGACACTTCACGACGTTGGTCACGTAGCACTGGGCGCGCGTGAGGCCCACCTCTTCTTCGAGCAAGCTGAAAAACAGTTTCCCGCTGCGTCCGATGAACGGCGCGCCGCCCTCGTCCTCGGTGCGGCCGGGCGCCTCCCCGACCACCATGAGACGCGCGTCTAAGGGCCCCGATCCGATGACCACTCGCTGTCGCGTCGCCGCGAGGACGCACCGCGTGCAGGTCGACATCTCGTCGAACGCGACCACGTCAGTCCACGAGAACCCGGGGAACCCGGGCGCCCAGACCGGTGAGAACCTCCCAGGTGATGGTCCCGCCCCAGTCCGCCCACTCGTCGGCGCCCACGAAGTCGCCGCCCTGGCCCCCGAGGAGCACCACGTCATCGCCAATCGCGACGTCGTCATCGCCCACGTCCACCACCAGTTGGTCCATGGTGACCATACCGGCCAGCGGGTACCGCTTCCCGTTGATGAGCACCTGCGCTCCGCCCTCAAAGAGGTGCCGGGGGTATCCGTCGGCGTAGCCAAAGGGAACGGTGACGATCGTGGCGTCGCGCGCGAGCGCGCGCCGTCGTCCGTAGCTGGGTCGCGCGCCGGCCGGTGCGCGACGAACGGCCGAGACCTGGGCCCGCAACGCCAGGGCCGGTGTCAGGTGCTGTCCTTTTTCGTCCAGGGCGCCGGCGAGCCACTCGTGGGGCAGGTACCCATACAGGGAGAGGCCCACGCGCACCATCGTGTGCCGTGACGACGGGTAGCCGAGGGCCCCGGCCGAGTTGGCGCAGTGCAGGATCGCGGGGGTGACTCCCCGAGCCGCGAGGCCCGCCACGAGATCGTCGAACCGTTCAATCTGCGACTCGCTGAAGGCCCGGTCCGCGACGCTGGGACCGTCCGCCACGCTGAGGTGGGTGTAGAGGCCCTCGAGTTCCACGTTCGGCGACGCCCGCAAACAGTCAACGACCTGATCGAGGTCGGCCGGCATCACTCCCATGCGGTGCATGCCGGTGTCAACCTTGACGTGGACGCGGTGTGTCCCCCCGAGTGACTCCGCCCATCGTGAGGCCGCGCGAGCCCCCTCGAGAGAGCCGACTGTCAAGGTGAGGTTCGCGCCGAAGGCGTCGGGAATCGTCTCGGAGGGGATCTCGGTCAGCAACAGGATCGGCGCCGTCACCCCGGCGCGACGCAGTTCGAGACCCTCATCGACCAGGGCCACCGCGAGCGACGCGGCCCCGCCCTCCACGGCGGCCTGGGCCACCAGTACGGGGCCGTGTCCGTATCCGTTCGCCTTCACGACGGCGCAGATCGCCGCCTCACCGACCACGGCACGCAGCGCGCGAACGTTATGGCGAATGGCAGAGGCGGAGACCTCCGCCCAGGCCGGTCGGCGGACTCCCTCAACCGCCACGGACTTCATCCTTCGACGAACCAACGACAAAGGCGGCAGCCAAGTGGTCGGTGTGGGTCATCGAAAGGTGAAGGTGACCAACGCCCTGACTCTGCGCGATCTCACTCGCGTGTTCGTGCAGCACGACGCTGGGGGCACCCGCCGCGTCGAGCGTCACTTCGATCGAGCGCCAGGGGGTGACGCCCGCGCCAATGCCCAGCGTTTTCAGCACCGCTTCCTTGGCGGCGAAGCGCGCGGCCAGGCGCTCGGGTTGAGCGTGGGCGTCTCGGCGTTCTGCGTCGGTGAAGAGTCGATCGAGGATGCGCGGACGGCGCTCGAGGACGAGGCGAAAACGATCAACATCAACAACGTCGATGCCGACCCCGGTCGTGACCACTACTCCACCGTCACGGTTTTGGCGAGGTTGCGCGGTCGATCGACGTTGCGTCCCAGCCCGCGGGCCATGGCGTAGGCGAAGAGTTGGAGCGGCACGACGTCCACCATCGGCGTAAAGAGCGGTTCGGTGGCCGGAACTCGCAACACGTAGTCGGCGATCGCCTCCACCGACTCGTCGTCGTCGGTGGCGACCGCCACCACGGTCGCGCCCCGGGCCTTCACCTCAGCCAAGTTCGAGAGCATCTTGTCGTGCATCGCGGGATCGGTCACCACGGCCACCACCACCACCCCCGGCTCAATCAGGGCGAGCGGCCCGTGCTTCAACTCACCCGCCGGGTAGCCCTCCGCGTGCAGGTAGGAGAGCTCTTTGAGCTTGAGTGCCCCTTCCAGCGACGTCGGAAAACCGACGTGGCGGCCGATGAAGAAGAAGTCCCGCGAGCCCAGAAGCTGCTTCGCGACGTCCTCTACGTCGGCACGCCGATCCAGAGCCGTGGCGACTTGACCCGCCACGGCGTTGATGCCCTTGAACAGGGCGTCCACGTCACCCGGGGGGAGGGTCTCGCGGAGTTGCGCGAGACGCAGCGCCAGGAGTTCGAGGGCGGCGACCTGCGCGACGAAGGCTTTGGTGGAGGCCACCGACACTTCGAGCCCCGCGCGGGTGTAGATGACGGCGTCGGACTCGCGCGCCAGCGAGGAGCCGACGATGTTCGTCACGCCCACCACGCGCGCCCCCCGGCGCTTGGCTTCACGAATAGCCTGGATGGTGTCGATCGTCTCCCCGCTCTGGGATATCCCAATCACCAGCGTGCCCACTTCGACAATGGGGTCGCGGTAGCGATACTCACTCGAGATGTCGACGTCGACGCCGAGCCGCGCCCAGCGTTCGATGGCGTACTTGGCCACCTGGCCGGCGTGGTGCGAGGTGCCCGCCGCCACAATCACCACGCGAGTGACCTCGCGCAACTCCTCGTCGGCGATGCGCATCTCGTCAAAGGAGATGGTCCCGTCACGACGTCGGCGATCGAGCAGCGTGGCGCGGATGGCCTCGGGCTGCTCGTTGATCTCCTTGGTCATGAAGTCGTCGTGACCACCCTTCTCGGCGGTCTCGAGGTCCCAGTCGATGGAGAGCTGGTGCAGGCGAACCGGCACGCCCTCTAAGTCAATGGCGCGAAACCCCTCGGGCCCGAGGCGCACAATCTCGTCGTCGTTGACGGCGTAAAACGCCGTCGCGCGATCGAGGATCGCGGGAATGTCGCTCGCCAGATAGGTAACGCCCGGGGCGGTGCCCACGATCAGCGGCGAGATGCGCCGGGCGGCCACGATGACGTCGGGCTCGGTCGCGTCCATGGCGGCCACGGCGAACGCGCCGCGCACCACGAGCAGGCTGTGACGGACCGCTTCGATGAGTTCGAGGCCCTTGGAGCGCTCCTCTTCGATGAGGTGGGCGAGGACTTCGGAGTCGGTGACCGAGCTGAAGAGGTGTCCCCGGGCCTCCAACTCCTCTTGTATCTCGGTGTGGTTCTCGATGATGCCGTTGTGGATAATGGCAATGTTGCCCGAGCAGTCGAGGTGGGGATGGGCGTTCGCCGCCTCGGGGGCGCCGTGGGTCGCCCAGCGGGTGTGTCCGATTCCCGAGGTGAAACCCTCGGGGGCCAAGACGCACTCCTGGCGCAACGCTTTCACCGATTCCGTGCCCTCGGCCGTGCGGGCCCGCCAGGTCTCTCCGGCGCGCACCAGGGCCACCCCGGCCGAGTCGTAGCCCCGATACTCAAGGCGCGCCAGACCCTCGAGCAACGTCTCGAGGGTGTCGCGGGAGCCCACGACTCCGATGATGCCGCACATGAGGTCATCCTACTCGGGTCGATTTTGGACTTTTCCGGGCGTTTTAGGCGTACAGCGAGGTGAGGCGTTCGCTAAAGACTTCGACAAACTCCGAGTTGAGCGCCTCGATCATGATGCGCACGACCGGTTCGGTGCCCGACGGTCGCACCAGGAGACGGACGTCGGCGCGCTCGACGCCGTAGACCTCGAGCAACTCGTTGAAGATCCCTTGGACCACCTCGTCGCTGAAGTGTTCGAGCGACACGCTGAAGAGTTCTTGGGGCACCCGGCGCCACGCCCCCCCGGCGATCTCGGCCAGGGGACCACGGCGAACGATCAACTCCGCCAGCAACAACCCCGTCAAGAGCCCGTCTCCGGTCGGGGTGAGGTCGCGAAAGATGAGGTGTCCGGACTGCTCACCGCCCAGGATCCAGGACTTCTCCTCTAGGGCCAGCAGCACGTTGCGGTCGCCGACGTCGGTCTGCTCGATCTCGACTTTGGCCGCGTCGAGCGCTCGATAGAGTCCCAGGTTGCTCATCGAGGTGACGACCACCCCGCCACCCAAAACGCCCCGTTCGAGTCGATCGAGGGCGAAGAGCACCATCAGGTCGTCGCCGTCGCGCACCGTGCCCTCGGAGTCGACGGCAATGAGACGATCGGCGTCCCCGTCAAAGGCGAGCCCGAGGTCGGCGTGCGCGTCGCGCACCGCCGACACGAGGCTTTCCACGTGGGTCGATCCCGCGCCCTCGTTGATGTTGCGCCCGTCAGGCCGATCGTGCAGAAAAACCAGCGTGGCGCCGGTCGACTCGTAGAGTTCGTGCGCCACGTGTGAGGCCGCCCCGTTGGCGCAGTCCACCACGATCGACAGTGCCGACAAGTTGGCGGGAGCCAGTTCGCGCAGGTGCTTCACGTAGTCGTGCTGAGCGGACTCGTCGATCCCGACGGCGTCGAACTCACGGGCGGAGGGACTTTCGGCGACGTTGAGCGCACTCTCGACCGCGGCCTCGGTGGCGTGATCGAGCTTGGCCCCACCGACGCCGAGCACCTTCAAGCCGTTGTCGTAGTACGGGTTGTGCGAGGCGGAGACGACCACGCCCGCGCCACCGCGTTGTTGAGCGATGACCGCGACGCCCGGGGTCGTGAAGTAGCCCAGGTTGACGCCCTCGGCCCCTCCGTCGTCCAGACCGGCCAGAACGGCGGCGGCCAGGGTGGGTGAGCTTATCCGGGTGTCGTAGCCGACAAAGATCGGGACCGAGAAGACACTGGCGACGGCCCGACCGAGTCGGTACGCGAGGTCCGGGGTGATCTCGTCGCTCGCGCGTCCTCGGATGCCGTCCGTGCCAAATCGCACGGGCATGACCATTAACGCTTGGAGTACTGAGGAGCCTTACGCGCCTTCTTGAGACCGTACTTCTTGGTCTCCTTCTTGCGCGAGTCGCGGGTAAGTAGGCCGGCCTTCTTCAACGCCGGACGAACGGCCCCGTCGATCTCGAGCAGCGAGCGCGAGATGCCCAGGCGCAGCGCACCGGCCTGACCGGCCACGCCCCCACCTTCGATGGTGGCGTCGATGTCGTAGGTCTGCTGGGCGTCGATGAGACGCAGGGGCTCCATCACCATCTGGCGGTGGGTGGCCGAGGTGAAGTAGTTATCGAAGGCGCGCGAGTTGATGGTGATCGTGCCGGTGCCGGGACGTAGGCGCACGCGCGCTACGGCCTCCTTGCGACGGCCGGTGGTCTGGGTGAGGGGCTTGGTCAACGTGACTCCTTAACCGCGGCGAATTGCCGAGGTGTCAAAACTCGTGGGCTGTTGGGCCGCGTGCGGGTGCTCGGCGCCGGCGTAGACGAAGAGCTTCTCCATCTGCGCTCGCCCCAGGCGATTCTTGGGGATCATGCCGCGAACGGCGTCGCTCACGAGCTTCGCGGGATCGGTGTCCATCAAGGTCTGCCACGAGGTGGCGCGCAGGCCGCCGGGATAGCCCGAGTGACGGTAGTGAAAGTTCTGAGCGGCCTTGTTGGCCGTGACGACAATCTTGTCCGCGTTTACGATGATGACGTAGTCACCCGTGTCCACGTGCGGGGCAAAGAACGTGCGATGCTTGCCGCGCAACAGAGAGGCGGCCACGGTGGCGACGCGGCCGAGCACGAGGCCCTCGGCGTCAATAACCAACCAGTCGCGCGTCAGTTCCGCGGGCTTGGGCGAGTACGTCTTCACAGGTCTTCCTTAGCGAAATCATCGGATTAGCCCCAACGGGGTCCGAGGGGGACTCTCCATCTTACGAAACTTCGCCCCCGTGGGGCAAGTTTCACGAAAATGGCTCGAAAACCATCTCTTCGAGCCGTCCTAGCGTACCGGAGAAGTCCGGGCGCTCACTCGCCGCTCGGCGACTCCTCGTCCCCGCTGAAGGCCAACCACTGTCGACCGTCCATCAGTTCACGGGCCGCGTCGAGGTGTCCCGCGTGACAAGCCGTCTCTTCGATCAGGTGCAAGACGATAAAGCGGAGGTCGGCGACGTCCCACTCCCCCCACCACTCTTCCTTGATGGCCGGAGGGGCATCGAGAGGCGTCGCTCGGATAATTTCATTCGAGCGAGCCCACTCGCTTCGGTACAGCGCGAAGATGGAAGGACCGGTGTCCTGCGCGCTGAGGCGCCACTCGCCGTCGTCCTGCAGGCCGTTCTCGGTGAAGAAATCCAGCGACTCGCCGGCCACGATGCAGCGGATCCAGTAGTGCTCTACGGCCAGGGCCAGGTGCTTCACCATTGCGAGCGGACTCCACCCCGAGGGCAGCACGGAACTGCGTAACTGCTCCTCGCTCAGCCCCTCGAGGATCCCGAGGGCGTGCTCGCGTTGCGTGTCGAGGAAGCCTATGAGAACGTCGGTCTCGGTCGTCACGATGACGAGTGTACCGAGCAGCTGTCGCGTCGTCTTGATGGAGCTACCAGATCGTGACGCGCCGATCGGGCTCGAGCCACAGCGCGTCGCTCTCGGTGACATTGAAAGTGTCGTAGAACTCGTCGATGTTGCGCACGATCTGATTGCAGCGGAACTCCGGCGGCGAGTGCGGGTCGATGGCCAGTCGCCGCGCGACCTCTTCGGACCGCGCCTTGTACTGCCAGACCTGAGCCCAGGAGAGAAAGAATCGCTCGGCGCCAGTGAGCCCATCGATGACCGGCGGCTCGGCGCCGTTGAGCGCGATCAGGTACGCCTTCCACGCGATGCCCAAGCCACCCAGGTCGCCAATGTTCTCACCGATGGTCAAGGCGCCGTTCACGTGCTGGCCGGGCGTCTCTTCGGGCGAGAGGGCGTTGTACTGATCGATGAGCGAGCGCGTGCGGGTCTCAAAGGCGTCACGGTCGGCCGGCTCCCACCAGTCGGTGAGCTTTCCCGTACCGTCGAACTTCGAACCCTGGTCGTCAAATCCGTGCCCGATCTCGTGACCGATCACCGCGCCGATCCCGCCGTAGTTGGCGGCGTCGTCGCTGCGGGCGTCGAAGAAGGGCCACTGCAGGATCGCCGCGGGAAAGACAATCTCGTTGAAGCCGGGGTTGTAGTACGCGTTCACCGTTTGGGGGTACATGAACCACTCGTCGCGGTCAATCGGGGCGCCGATCTTGGCGAGCTCGCGGCGAAACTCAAACTCGTTGGAGGCCCGCACGTTGGCGATCAGGTCGCCCGGGTCGATGGTCAGCGCGGAGTAGTCACGCCACTTGGCGGGGTAGCCGATCTTCGGAGTAAAGGCGGCCAGTTTTTCGAGCGCCCGCTCGCGGGTCGCCGGCGTCATCCACTCGAGTGTCGAGATGCTTTGACGGTAGGCCTCGACCAGGTTCGCGACCAACTCGTCCATGCGGGTCTTGGAGGCCGGAGGGAAGTGGCGCTCCACGTATATTTGGCCCACCGCTTCGCCGAGCACTCCCTCGACCAGCGAGACGCCCCGCTTCCAACGCTCGCGTAGCTCGAGGGCGCCGGTGAGGGTTCGCCCATAGAAGTCGAACTGCTCCTCGACGAAGTCCGCCGAGAGATAGGAGGCGTAGCCGTGAACGACCTTCCAGCGCAGCCAGTCACGCCACGACTCCAGGCGCGTCTCGTCGAAGAGTTCGCCCAGATCACGAAAGAAACTGGGCTCGCGAACGACCACCTCGCTCAGGGCGTGCTCCGGCGCGCCAAAGGCGCTGGCCCACTGGTCGAGACTGACCGACTCGCCGCCCGCCGCCAGACCGGCGATGAACAGGTCGCGGACGCTCTCCCACTCCATGAGGTTGTACGTCTTTTCGCTGTCGCGCGTTCTCACGTTGTCCCAGTGGCGTTGGGCAATCTCGGTCTCGAGGTCAAAGACGCGCTTCGCGCGGGCCGGTGCCTCGTCGAGGCCCGCGAGTTCCAACATTCGAGCGATGTGGAGGAGGTAGGCGTCGCGCACCGAGGCGAACTGCTCCTCGCGGTAGTAGTTCTCATTGGGCAGGGAGATACCGCCCTGCTCCAGGAAGACCAGGTAGCGCTCGGGGTTACCCGGGTCGTTGTCCACGAAGACGCCAAAGAGGCCCGATAGTCCGCCCCGCTGCAGCTGTCCGGTGACGGTCACCAACTCGTGGAGCGTGCTCACCGTGTCCACCAAGTCCAGGTCGTCGCGTAAGGGTTCCGCGCCGAGTGCGTCCACGCGCTCTTGGTCCATGAAGCTGGCGTAGAGGTCACGGAACTTTTGGGTCTCGGCGCTCTCGTTCGCCGCCCCCGCTTCCTCCACGATCTCTCGTATGGCCGCTTCGGAGTCTTCGCGCAACTTGTCGAAGTTGCCGTACCCGGCGCGGTCGGCCGGAATCGGGGTGCGCTTCATCCAGTTTTCGTTCATGTAGCGATAGAGGTCGTCCTGGGGGCGAACGTCGGCGCTCAGTTCCTCGATGGGTATTCCAGATGTGGTCGGTTCTGACATGGCGCCAGCCTACCGAGCGGTTCCTGCTTTTTACCCTTCGTCGTCGTATCCCACGTCGATGAGGGCGAGGCCCGCCGCCGGGGCCGGTTGAGGCAGCTGGTGGCGATCCCCGCTCAAGAGTCGCCGGGCTATCTCGCCCTCGTCCAGTGCGCCGCGCCCCACGGCCACCATGCACGACACCAGACAACGCACCATGTTGTGGCAGAACGACTGGGCCCGAATAGTGAGGCGAAGGGCCGGCGCGTGACGCGGGCTCATCGCCCACTGGTCGTCGATCCGCTCCCACTGCGCCGAGAGAACTTTACGAAGGAGTGGCTCCCCCGCCGTGGAGTTCGCCGGGCGCCGACAGAACGCCCGAAAATCGTGGGTGCCCAGAGTCAGTTGCGCCGCGGCGTTCATCGCGACAAGGTCCAGGGGGCCCGCGACCGACCACGCCCAGGTGTTCGTGGTGTTGAGACCCGGGGCGTTGTTCTCCAAGACCAGGTAGCGATACTCACGCCAGCGGGCCGAAAATCGCGCGTGAAAGTCGTCGTCGACCGCCACGGCGCGCAGGATCTGCACCCGTCCGCGCAGCTGCTTGTTCAGAGAGTGGGCGAGACGCTCGCCCTCCAGGGCGCGCACCCTGGTCTGTCGCGGCAGGTCAACGTGGACCACCTGGCGAAAGGCGTGGACCCCCGCGTCGGTGCGACCGGCCCCCACGATGACCGGTTCTTCAACTAGTCGAAGGGTGCTGGCCAAGGTGGAACGGAGAAGTCCCACGACCGTGTCGTGCTGGGGTTGGTAGGCGAACCCGCTGAACTCCTGGCCGTCGTAGGCCAGGTCGAGGCGCCAGCGTTGCGTGGCGCCCAGTGGATCAGACGAACTCAATGCGCGCCATCGGCGCGTTGTCGCCCTGGCGCGGTCCGAGCTTCAAGATGCGCGTGTAGCCACCGGGACGATCGGTGTAGCGCGGAGCAATCTCGGTGAAGAGCTTGTGGGTCATGTCCTTGTCGCGGATGAAGGCGACCACGCGACGATTTGCGTGAACGGAGTCCTCGGGCGAGTTCTTCGCGGCCGTGACCACCTTCTCCACGATGGGACGCAGCGCCTTGGCCTTGGCCTCGGTCGTCACGATGGACTCCGCCGCGATCATCGAAGCAACGAGGTTGCCCATCATCGCCTTCTGGTGGGCTGAGTTCCCACCGAAACGCTTGCCCTTGGTCGGGGTGCCGCGCATGTCTAGTCCTCCGCTCGAAGCGACAAGCCGCGCTCTTCCAGGCGGTCGTTCACGTCCTTCAGCGAGGTGGCGCCGAAGTTGGTGATGGAGGTGAGGTCCCGCTCGGTGGCGTTGACCAACTGCGCGATGGTGTTGATGCCGGCGCGCTTGAGGCAGTTGCGCGAGCGCTCGGTGAGACCGAGCTCCTCGATGCGAATGTCCAGCTCGCTCGCGGCGGCCTGGGCCGAGCCCACGTCGCCGAGCTCGAGGGACGGCGCCTCTTCGTCGAAACTGGCAATCAGTTCGACCAGCGAGCCCAGGGTCTTGCCACCGGACGCGAGCGCCTCACGGGGCGAGATCGAACCGTCGGTCTCGATGTCGATCACCAGTCGGTCGAAGTCCTTGCTCTGCTCGACGCGGACGGGCTCGATCTCGAAGCTCACGCGGCGCACGGGCGAGAAGATGGCGTCCAGGGGAATCACGCCGATGGTCGAGGAGCCCTTGTTGCCTTCGGCCCCGACGTAACCCTTGCCGCGCTCGACGGTCAACTCGAAGGTCAACGCGGCGCGGGGGTTGGTCAGGTACGCCAGGTGCAGATCGCCGTTCAAGATCTCCACGTCCGCCGTGGTGGACAGGTCCGACGCGAGGGCCGGGCCCTCGCCGCGCTTGTCGAGGCGCAGCGTGACGGGCTCATCGGAGTGAACGCGAAGGAGCAGGTCCTTCAGGTTGAGGGTGATGTCCTGCACGTCTTCCTTCACGCCTTCGATAACGCCGAACTCGTGCAGTACGGCGTCGAACTTGACGCGGGTGGCGGCGGCGCCGGGGATCGAGGACAACAGCGTGCGCCGCAGCGAGTTACCCAGCGTGTGGCCGAAGCCCGGGTCGAGCGGGCCGATGCCAAAGGACTGGCGGTTGTTGACTTCGTCGCCGAGGGCTTCGATAGTGGGTCGTTGGATAATCAACATAGGGACTCCTAGGGGTATGTAAAAAGATCGGTTACTTGGAGTACAACTCGACGATGAGTTGCTCTTGGATCGACTCGTCGATCTGCTCGCGCTGGGGTATCACGCGTACGGTGACGCTGAAACCATTGTCGCCCGTCTCCAGCCAGCCCGGGACGCTACGGTCGAGGACGTCGAGGTTGCGCTTCACGTTGAAGTTCTCGCGGGTCGCGGCCTTCAACGTGACGACTTCACCGGGTCGAACGCGGTACGAGGGGATGTCCACCCGCTTGCCGTTGATGCTGACGTGACCGTGACGCACCAACTGACGGGCTTGGGACCGTGACGCGCCCCAACCGGCGCGGTACACCACGTTGTCGAGACGGGTCTCGAGAAACTGCAGCAGGTTCACGCCGGTCATCCCGGGACGGCGGTTGGCCTCTTCGTAGAGGTTGCGGAACTGCTTTTCCAGCACGCCGTAGATACGACGGGCCTTCTGCTTCTCACGAAGCTGCGTCAGGTACTCCGAACCTTGGCGTTGACGGTCGCGACCGTGCATGCCGGGCGGGAAGGCGCGGATGCGACGATCCGAGTTCTCGGCGACGGGGCACTTCAAGGTAAAGCAACGCTCACCCTTCAGGTACAACTTCGTGCGCTCACGTCGACAGAGTCGACAGACGGGTCCTGTGTAACGAGCCATTTCTTTCCTTAGCCTCGACGCCGCTTTTTGGGGCGACATCCGTTGTGCGGTAGCGGCGTGACGTCCTTGATGGCCACCACTTCAATACCCGCGGCGGCGATGGAACGAATGGCCGTCTCACGACCCGAACCCGGTCCGCGCACCAGCACGTCGACTTTCTTCACCCCGTGCTCCATGGCGGCACGCGCACACTTCTCCGCGGCGAGTTGCGCCGCGTAGGGAGTGGACTTACGTGATCCCTTGAAGCCCACCTGACCCGAGGACGCCCAGGACAGTACGTTGCCCTCGGGGTCGGTGATCGAGACGATGGTGTTGTTGAAGGAACTCTTGATGTGAGCGACGCCAAAGGCGACGTTCTTGCGTTCCTTCTTGCGGACCTTGCGAGCCGTCGTGGGCTTAGCCATTACTTCGTTACCTTCTTCTTACCGGCGACGGTGCGCTTGGGTCCCTTGCGGGTGCGGGCATTGGTGCGGGTGCGCTGGCCGCGAACGGGCAAGCCCTTGCGGTGGCGAATTCCCTGGAGCGAGTTGATCTCCATCTTGCGCTTGATGTCTTGGGCGACATCGCGACGCAGGTCACCTTCCACGGTGACGTTCTGGTCGATGTAGGTACGTAGGGCGTTGACTTCGGACTCGGTGAGATCCTTGACGCGAGTGGACTCGTTGATCCCCGTCGCGGCGGTGATCTGCTGAGCGATGGTCGGACCGACGCCAAAGATATAGGTGAGCGCGATAACGGTGCGCTTGTCGCGCGGAATGTCAACACCAGCAATACGAGCCATCGTCTTCTCCTAACCCTGACGCTGCTTGTGGCGCGGGTTTGCTTCACAGATCACGCGAACAACCCCGGCCCGGCGAATGACCTTGCACTTCTCACAGATGGGCTTGACGCTTGCGCGAACTTTCATTTGATTACTTTCTCGAACTTGAAGAACGTGAGTTAGCGGTAGCGATAAGTGATGCGGCCGCGAGTCATGTCGTAGGGCGTGATCTCTACTTGGACCTTGTCGCCGGGAAGGATGCGGATGCGGTGCATGCGCATTTTCCCCGAACTGTGAGCGAGGACGGTGTACCCGTTCTCCAACTCGACGCGAAACATGGCGTTCGGTAGTGGCTCGACGACGGTCCCCTCTACGGTGAACGCATCTTCCTTAGGCTTACTCAGGTTCTTTCTCCTTGTATCTTCACTACGGGGCGTGCGGGAGCAAAGCTCCCTCACGGATGGACCTCAGCCGTCCTGCCCGAGGTCGGCTTTCCATTCTACCGGAAATTTTGAAAAACGCAAAAACAACGGCACTTTCTCGATGCCTCGCTCTAGCGACACCGAGAATTGCGCTGTTCCATTCTAGGGGTTCGCGCCATTTCTCAACTCCTCGGGTTCCCCCGGCGCACGGTCCCGCGCCCGGGAGGCGCCCACCAGAGATTCGGAGGCTTACCCCTCATCAAGGAGGAGATCACGAAGGATTTCCATACTCTCGCCGGAGACGCCGGCGCCGAGGGCCCAGGCGACCGGACCGCCGAAACGTTCGTCCACCTCTGAGAGAAAGTTGGACATCGTCGCCTCGCGGGCGCCCAGCAGTAAGGGGTTGTCGTGGGCGACCTCGTCGCGTAAGAGAGGATCACGAAGAAGTTTCTCGACGATGAGGACCACCCGCGAACCGGTCAGGGCGTAGTCCTCGACGACGATCGGGCGCCTGACCCCCAGGCAACTGAGAACCAGTGCCGCGACGACCCCGGTTCGGTCCTTGCCCAAGAAGCAATTAAAGACCAGGGGATAGTTGTCGGGCTGGGTCATCTCTTCGATCACCCGTACGAAAGCGGGAGCCCCCAGTTCGAGGTACTCGAGGTAACGGCGCGACAGGTAGCCCTCGTCGATGTCGGCTCGAGACTCATCGGCCTGGTAGTTCGACAGGACCGGAGAGTTCACAAAGTTAAGGGGCTCGCCCGCCAGGAGTCCGCGGCCCGTGCGCTCCACCTCCTTAGCGCTGCGCAGGTCAACCACCGAGGCGATGGCGAGCCCGCGAAACATCTCGAGATCCTGCTCCGTGAGGTCGTGCATCGCGTCACTACGAAAAAGACGCCCCCACCGGGTCTGTCGCCCGTCGTCGGTCTCGTACCCTCCGAGGTCTCGAAAGTTAAGAACGCCGGTGAAGGGCACGAGGCGATCAGTCACGCTCGCCAGCGTAACGAGCGACCGGGTTGATCTCATCGAGCCACCTCGCACGCGCTCGCGTTCGCATGTAGGATTCCGTTACTTCGACTCCACGTCGAGGTGATGTAGTCGTAGCGAAGTCCGGTGTAATTCCGGCGCTGTCCCGCAACGGTAATGCCCCTTTTGGGGACGAGTCCGGTCGCCTTCCCTGCATCGACGTAATCGGTCCTCGGTGGAAGGGCGATTCGTTCCACTCCGTTGGAGCGGACGGAACGTTTTTCCTCCGGTCTAGCTAACGGAGATTAACTATGCGTTCTATTCGAAAGAGTCTTTTGGCTCTGCTCATTCTCGTCGGGGTTTTGGCGCCCCTCGCTGCCGGGGCGTCCGGGCCGTCGGCGAAAGCCCAGTTCCCGGTGACGCTCAAATTCGCCGATGGCACCTTCACGATCACCAAGCCGCCCACCTCGATCGTGTCGCTCTCGCCCACCGCCACCGAGATGCTCTACGCCATCGGGGCCGGATCTCAGGTCAAGGCCGTCGATGAGTACTCGGACTACCCCACCACGGCGCCGAAGACGACGCTCAACGGCTACGAGCCGAACGTCGAGGCGATCGCGAAGTACAACCCTGATCTCGTCGTGGTGGCGGTTGATCCCGCCGGATTTCTTACCCAGATGAAGGCCCTCAAGATACCCGTTCTCTACGAACCAACGGCCAGCAACCTGACGACGGCCTACGCCCAGTACGGCCCCTTAGGTGAAGCCACGGGCCACGCGTCCCAGGCCCAGAGGGAGGTCGCCTCGATCAAATCGAAGATCGCACACATCATCGCGACGACCCACAAGGCGACGAGCGGCACGACCTACTACTACGAGGTGGAGCCCGACTTCTACTCCGCCACCTCAACCACGTTCGTCGGTCAGTTGTTTGGTCTGTTAGGGCTGAAGTCCATCGCCGACAGCGCCACGGGTGTCGCCTCCAGTGGCGGCTACCCCCAACTCAGCGCCGAGTTCATCTTGAAGGCCAATCCGACCTACATCTTTCTGGCCGACACCATCTGTTGTAAGGCGAATGCGGCGACCGTGAGTAAGCGTCCGGGCTGGTCGGTCCTGAGCGCGGTGAAGAACCACCGCATCGTGCCCCTCAACGACGACATCGCCTCGCGCTGGGGGCCGCGCATTGTCATCCTTCTCCAAGACGTCGCGAACGCCCTCAACGGGAAAAAGGTCTCGACCTCGTCGTGAGTAGCCCGGCCGCCCCCGAGCCTCGCGCGTGGCGACGAGCGACCGCCCTCTCGACCGCGCCGATCTCCCCGCGCTGGCCGCTGATCCTCACCGGGCTCGCTCTGATCGTGGTGATTCTCATCAGCACGGCCATTGGGCCGGCCGACCTCTCGATCTCCACGGTGACCGGAGTCTTGCTCTCGCACGTCCCCTTAGTGCACTACCACTCGTCGGCGTCGAGCATTGACCAGGCCATCGTGTGGGACATCCGACTCCCGCGCGTGATTCTCGGCGGAATGGTGGGGGCGATGCTCGCCGCGGGCGGGGCGTCCTACCAAGGGGTATTTCGCAACCCCCTGGCCGACCCCTACCTGTTGGGCGTGGCGGCCGGCGCCGGACTCGGCGCCACCATCGTGATCATCTCGCACTGGGGAACGACGTCAATGCTGCCCGTGGCGGCCTTCATTGGCGGCACCGCCGCGGTCACCCTGACCTACCTCGTGGGCGCCAAGTTCGGCGGACGCTCCTCGGGCACCTCGGTGGTCTTGGCGGGCGTCGCCGTCGCGGCGCTCTTCACCGCCGTGCAGACGGCGTTACAGCAGCAGCACTCGGCCGACCTGCAAGCGGTCTACGCGTGGATCCTCGGCAGCCTCTCTCTCGCCACGTGGTCGGACGTCTGGCTCATCTTGCCCTACGTCGTTCTCAGCACGACGGTGCTCCTCATGCATCGTCGCTTGCTCGACGTCCTTCGACTCGGTGAGGAGGAAGCGAGCAGCCTGGGCGTCAACCCACGCCGGGTTCGGCTCGTCGTCGTGGCGGCGGCGACGCTGGGCACCGCGGCGGCCGTCTCGGTGAGCGGACTGATCGGGTTCGTCGGCATTATCGTCCCCCACGTCGTTCGTCTCACGACCAACGCGAGCTACCGCGTCGTGCTTCCCGTATCGATCGTGGGCGGCGCCACCTTTCTCATTTTGGCCGACCTGGTGGCGCGAACGATCGAGTCGCCGGCCGAGGTCCCCCTGGGCGTGGTGACGGCGTTCGTCGGCGGACCGTTCTTCATTTTCGTGTTGCGCTCACGTCGAGCGCACCAAGGGGTCCTCTAGCGTGTCATCGCTACGCTCACCTGAGGTCGCGCAACCCATCGTCGAGATGAGAGACGTCGCGGTGCGCTACGGCGAGGTGGAGGCTCTGGGCGGCGTCAGCTTTGACGTGAACCCCGGTCGCTGGGTCGGACTCATTGGGGCGAACGGCGCCGGCAAGTCGACGTTGCTGAAGGCGATCGCCCGACTAATCAGCTTCGCCGGTGAAGTGCGCGTCCGGGGACGTTCCACCTCGGGGCTCAGCCCGAGGGCCTTTGCGCAACTCGTCGCCTACGTTCCTCAGAAGCCGGAGTTTCCGCCCGAGATGCGCGCGGTGGACTACGTGGCGCTCGGGCGACTGCCCCATCTCGGCTACTTCGGCGCCGAAGGACCGCACGATCGCGAGCGTTCACTCGAGCTCCTCGAGCGACTGTCGCTCGGTGCTTTCGCCGAGCGACACCTCACGACGATGTCGGGCGGGGAACTTCAGCGACTCGTGCTGGCCCGGGCCCTGGCCCAGGACGCGCCGGTCCTACTCCTCGATGAACCCACCAGCGCGCTCGACCTCGGCCGACGAGTCGAGGCCCTGGAGCTGGTTGACGAGCTCCGTCTTGAACGCGGACTCACCGTGGTGAGCGCGATGCACGACCTCACCCTGGCCGCGCAGTTCGCGGACCAGCTACTTCTGCTGGCGAGTGGGGTCATCGTCACCTCCGGCACCGCGGAGGAGGTGCTGCGCGAGGACTCGTTGGACTTTCATTTCGGCACCCGGGTGCGCATCCTTCGAACGGACGACGGCGAACTCGTGGTCGTCCCGCGCCGCACCCATCCCCGGGAGTCTCGTGGCTGAGTCTCCCCGCGTCGGCGAGCCGCCCCCGCCCGCGCTATCGCGGCAGTAGGTACTTCCAGATGTCACTCGACAGGGTGGTCACGGTGTTCATCCCGTAGGTCTCGTTCGGGTCGCTCGCGGTCATGATCGTCACCAGATAGAACCGCCCCTGGTACTGGACGAAGCCGGTCGTGTTGACCTGCCAGCCCGTCGGGATCTCGTCGTACCAGCCGTCCTTCATCGCCACGGTGGCGTGGGCGGGCGACCCCCATCCCAGACCGAACTGTTGGCCGCCGATGACGTGCTCCATGAGGGTGGTCTCGTACTCGCGTGAGGCGCTGTCCAGAATCGAGTTTGGTAGCGCGATGACTTTGAGCAGTTGCAACTGATCGAGGGGTGTCGTCGAGATATCTCCCCACGACCAACTGGGAACGGTCGACTTGAAACCGATCAACGCGTTAAAGGAGTCAAGGGCATCGCGCCCGCCAATCTCGGCCCACAGCTTCGTGGCGGCTGCGTCGTTTGACGCCTCGATCATGCTGGTCGCGAGAGACTGCTGCTTTGCCGTAAGCGGCCTCCCGCTGTGCTGAGACTCATACAGGAGGTCGGCCAGAATATCGATCTTGACGATGGACGCCGTGCGCTGGTGGTAGCCGTTGTGATAGGTGAAGGTTGCTCCGGTGGCCACGTCATAGACGGCGGCCGTGACCAGCCCGTCTCGACCCCGGAGATAGAGCGCCGTCGCGTGACTGGTGAAGGGGTTGTCCGGGTTGTGCGTCGGTGACGTCGTCGTGGTCGAGGTGGTCGTGGTGGTCGTCGGCGCCGCGGTGCTGGTGGTGGTCGTGCCGCCGACCGGCACCGTGCTGGAGGGAGTTCCGTTATCGGAGCCGGCGCTGGTCGAGAGGAAAACAAACGCCGCAATTAGGGCCACGGGCGTCGCAATGACCAGCCGAGAGGCCGCGCTTCTCACAACTCGATGGTACGAGAGATCGTGCGCGCGCCGAGTCATCGCCCGGTTCTGCGAAGGGCTACCTCGGCGAACTCACGGTGAGGAGCAGGTCCCCGCCTTCGACGGTGGCCCCCGGCTCCACCGAGACCTGCGTGACGGTACCCGAAAGAGATGACGTGATGGCCGCTTCCATCTTCATCGCTTCAATCGTCGCCACGGTCTGGCCCGCCAGAATGTGGTCGCCGGGCGCGACGTGCACCGTGACGAGTCCGGCGAAGGGCGCCGCCACCTGCGAGGGATCGCTCAGCTGAGCCTTCTCCCGGTGGATCGTCTGGTCCTTCGCGGACTGGTCGCGAACGCTCACGGCTCGGTGTTGACCGTTCAAGCGACAGTAGACAATGCGATACCCCTTTTCGTCCACCTCGCCCACGGCGTCCACCCCTAAGAACAGCGAGACGCCCGTCGCGAGGTGCACCTCGACTTCCTCTCCGGCGTCCAGACCGTAGAAAAACGCTCGCGTCGGAATGGTGGAGAGGTCTCCGAAGTCACTGAGCGCCTCTTGCAGTTCGCGGGCCGGCCCGGGAAACAGCAACCGGTTGAGCGTCGCTCGAACCTGGTCGGGCCGCTCGAGCGCCTCTTCGTCTTCCTTCGCTAAAACGACGGGTTTCGCGACCAGGGCCCGGCCGTCCAGCGCCTTGGTTCGAAAGGGTTCGGGCCAACCCCCCGGCGGAACGCCGAGCTCTCCTTGCAGAAATCCGATCACACTGTCGGGCAAGTCATAGGCGGCGGGGTTTCGTTCGAACTCCGCCGGGTCGGCGTCGACCCCCGCCAGGTAGAGGGCCAAGTCGCCCACCACTTTTGATGACGGCGTGACCTTGATGATGTGTCCGAGAATTTTGTTGGCGGCGGCGTAGAGATCCTCGACGACCTCGAAGCGATCCCCGAGTCCGAGAGCGATCGCTTGCGTGCGCAGGTTCGACAACTGACCGCCCGGAATCTCGTGGCGATAGACCCGTCCCGTCGGGGATCGCAGCCCGCTCTCGAAGGGCTCATAGAGGGAGCGCACCGCCGCCCAGTAGGGCTCGAGATCGTTCAGTTCATCGAGCGAGAGCCCGGTGGCGCGGTTCGTGTGGTCGGTGGCCGCGACAATGGCCGGGAGCGGCGGTTGACTGGTCGTACCCGAGAGGGGTCCGGCCGCGCCGTCGACCGCGTCGACCCCCGCTTCGACCGCGGCCAGGTAGGTGGCCAACTGGCCCCCCGCCGTGTCGTGGGTGTGCAGGTGAACGGGAAGGTCGAAGTTTGAGCGCAACGCGCTGACCAACACGTACGCCGCCGGAGCGCGCAACAGTCCCGCCATGTCTTTGACGCACAACACGTGACAACCGGTCGCCACCAAGCGCTCGGCCAACGCCAGGTAGTAGTCGAGGGTGTAGAGCGACTCGTGGGGATCGGAGAGATCGCCCGAGTAACACAGCGTGCCCTCGGCGACCTTGCCCGACTCCACGACCGCCTCGATGGCCGGGCGCATCTGCTCCACGTCGTTGAACGCGTCGAAGATCCGAAAGATGTCGATACCGGTGCTCGCGGCCTCGGCCACGAAGGCGCGGGCCACGCGGTCGGGGTAGGGGGTGTAGCCCACCGTGTTGCGCCCGCGCAGCAACATCTGAAGACAGAGATTGGGCACGGCTTCTCGCAGCTCGGCCAGTCGTTCCCACGGATCCTCTTTGAGAAAGCGCAGGGCCACGTCAAAGGTGGCCCCGCCCCACGCCTCCAGGGAGAGCAGCCGGGACAGTCCCTGGGCCAGGTGGGGCGCGACGGCGACCATGTCGAAGGTGCGCAGTCGAGTCGCGAGCAGCGACTGGTGAGCGTCGCGCAACGTCGTGTCGGTCACGGCCAGTCGCGTTGACTGGCGCAACTCCGCGGCGAAGCCGGTGGCCCCGAGTTCACTCAGTCGTTGACGCGACCCGGGCGGTGGTTGCCCCTCGCGCAGCGGTGGCAGTTTGGTCGCGGGATCGGGCGACACGGGTGCGCGACCGTTGGGCCGATTGACCGTGACGTCCGCCAGGTACGTCAGCAGTCGGGTTCCGCGGTCGCGGCCACCGGGGGTCTTCGCGAGGGCGGGGTGCTCCTCGAGGAAGGCGGTGGTGATGTGGCCGGCCAACAGGTCCGGTTCGGAGATGACCGCTTGAAGAAAAGAGATGTTGGTGGTGACGCCACGAATTCGAAACTCCGCGAGGGCGCGCCGCGATCGGGCCAGGGCGTCGCCGAAGGTTCGGCCCCGACAGGTCTGCTTCACCAGCAGGGAGTCGTAGTACGGCAGGATCTCCGCTCCCACGTAGGTCCCCCCGTCCAGGCGGACCCCGGCGCCGCCGGGCGGTCGATAGGTGCTGATGAGTCCGCTGTCGGGACGAAAGTCGTTCGCGGGATCTTCGGTGGTGATCCGGCACTGCACGGCGGTGCCGATGACGCGGAGGGATGACTGCTCTATGCCCAGATCACGCAGGGACTCGCCCCCGGCGATACGAAGTTGCGTCTGGACGAGGTCGATGGAGGTCACCTCTTCGGTCACCGTGTGTTCGACCTGAATGCGCGGATTCATCTCGATGAAGACGTGATCGCCCCGCGCGTCGACCAGGAACTCCACCGTCCCGGCGTTGCGGTACTCGACGGCCCGGGCGAAGGCCACGGCGTCGGCGCACAGACGCGCGCGCAGTCCCTCGTCCAGTCCGGGCGCCGGCGAGATCTCGATCACCTTCTGGTGACGACGCTGAATGGAACAGTCCCGCTCGAAGAGATGAACCACGTTGCCGTCGCTGTCACCCAGCACCTGCACTTCGATGTGGCGCGGTCGCAACACCGCCTGTTCCAGAAAGACGGTGCCGTCGCCAAAGGCCGACGCCGCCTCGTTGGCGGCCGCGCCGATGGCGTCCGGTAGATCCTGGGCGTCCTCGACCAGCCGCAGGCCGCGGCCCCCGCCGCCCGAGGCCGCCTTCACAAAGAGAGGAAAGCCGACCTCGCGCGCCAGATCGATCAACTCCAACTGGTCACCGAGCGAGTCTCCGCCGCGGCTCGCCAACGAGGCCGATCTCAAAGTGGGCAGACCGGCCCCCCGGGCGGCGTCGAGCGCGCGAACCTTATTGCCGGCCAGGGTGAGAGTCTCCGCGCTCGGGCCGACGAAGATCAGTCCGTTCTCGACGCAGGCCTCGGCCAGATCCGGGGACTCCGAGAGGAACCCGTACCCCGGGTAGAGCGCGTCCACTCCCGCATCACGGGCGACGCGAATGATTTCCTCGATATCCAGATAGGAGCGAACGGGCGAGCCTCGTTGTCCGATCTCGTAACTCTCGTCCGCCTTCTGGCGGTGCAGTGAGTAGCGGTCCTCGTAGGCAAACACCGCGACCGAGGCGATGCCCAACTCATTGGCCGCCTGAAAGGCCCGGACCGCGATCTCACCCCGGTTCGCTACGAGCAATTTACGAATCACGTAGACAATTCTGTCGTAGTTGGAGCAACCCCAAATCCGGACCCGCTGGTTCGGGCGAACACTTCCGATCGAGGATCGACGTCGTCAACATCGAATGAGTTTTACATCCTGGAACGAGAGTCCCACCGATACGTGGTGAACTACACTCGCGACGAGTCGGTGGGCGACCGCCACGGCCGTCCGGGGAACCCGTCGAGGTCCGCGCCATCGGCGGCCAGGCGACCGGGCCGCCGACCGAGGAGGCACCGTGAACACCCCGCGCAGCACTGATCGTCGCCCGCTGATACCCACTCTCGATCGCTCCTGGTACACCGACGCGGAGGTCTTCGAGGCGGAGCAACGGCTCATCTGGTCGCGCCGGTGGGTGCTGGCGGGGCGAAGTTCTGACCTCGCCGGGCCGGGCGCGTATCTCACCGTCGCCCTGGCCGGGGAGAGCGTCATTCTCGTGCGCCGCGACGACGGCGAGGTCTCGGCGCTCCTCAACGTCTGTCGCCATCGGGGGGCCCGTATCTTTCTCGACGAGCAGGGCACCTGTCGCAACGCCATTCGCTGTCCCTATCACGCGTGGACCTACGGATTCGACGGCGCCCTGCGCGCGGCCCCGAACATCCGTGACTGGGTGGGCGACGAGCGAGACCAGCTCGGGCTCCAGCGCGTCAGAGTGCACGAGCGCCACGGCTGCGTGTGGATCAATCTCGACGACAACGGAACGGCCTTTGACGACGACATTGGCGCTCAGATCCGCCAACGTCTAGGCGACCAGGAGGTCATCGAGAGCTGGGGGCTCGAGCGCCTCGTCACCGGTCGGCGCGTCGTCTACGACATCGCCGCGAACTGGAAACTTCTGGTCGAGAACTTCATGGAGTGCTACCACTGCGCCAGCATCCACCCCGAACTGGTGAACGTGATCCCGGAGTTCCGCAAAGGACTCGGGACCCAGTCACACGGTCCGGGCTACGGCGCGTCGCTCGGGGAGGGAATTGAGGGGTTCACCTTTGACGGACGGGCCGGGCTGGCGCCGCTCGCGCGCCTCGACGAGGCTGATCGTCGTCGCTACTTTGGCATCACGGTCACCCCGAGCGCGTTCATCAACCTCTTTGGCGACCACGTGATCATCCACCGCCTCGAGCCCGTGGCGGTGGATCGAACGAGGCTGGTGTGCGACTGGCTCTTCGAGCCCGAGACGTTGTCGGCCGGCGTCGACATCGAACCGTCCGTGGAGCTGTTCGACCGGGTCAACCGGCAAGATTTTGACGCGTGCGAGCGGTGTCAGCTCGGGGCCGCGAGTCGGCTCTACGCCCACGAGAGCGTGCTGGTTCCCCTGGAGCATCATCTGGAAGGTTTCTATCGCGAGGTCCGCGAGGCGTTGGCTCGCTAGCGGTCTCGACGTCGAACCCTAGGGGTTCTGAACGACCAAGAGACTGGTCGAGACCAGGCGCTCGGATCGAGCGGTCGGGTACACCAGGTGTCCGTCGGCGTACAGGGTCGTCGACGTGCCGCCATCGAGGTCCAGCGCGGTCTCGACGTCGAGATACTGAAGAATGGCGTCGAGTTGCGTCCACGTCGCGCCCTCTCGGCCGTCGATGCCGCCCACGGTCATGATCACCGTCTCGTCCGACGCGGTCCAACCAATCACCGTGCGGGCGAAGGGCGCCGCCAAGTAGGTGTCAGCCGGATTCACGGGCTCGACGACGCCCTCATCGAGCAGGACCGGGCTGCCGCCAATGCTGTCACAGCCCGAGGTCGAGGCCGTGGTGAGAGTCACCGTGCTCCCGACGCTCAGCGTGGCGAGCGCCGACCCGACCGGCGCCGATACGTCGACTCGACCAGCCCGCACCGGAATCGCCCGCGCGGTTTTCCCCAGGTATTTGAGCTGCGCGGTGGCGTTGATGGTGGTCGGAGGGGCGGTCCCCCCGAGACTCTGGAACTCATAGGTCGACCGGCCGCGACCCGTCGGGGTCTTCAGCCCGTACGGTGCCGTGTACAGCAGAGTCCCCTTGAGGGGGACGTTCACACCCACGTAGGACATCGGCAGCTCTTGGTCGACGGCGGTGATCGCGACGGTGGTGCCGTTCACGTCGAGGGAGCTGCTCCAGTTGAAGCCGTTGCTGACCGACGCCGCGTCGACGTCCGCCTGCGCGTGAGAGATCTCCGGGGTGTGCATCAGCACGCAGTTGCGAATGATGCCGCCGACCTCGTCACCCGGATCGGCCCCGCCCGCGTGCGTGACGTCAAAGAAGTCACCGTTCACCGCGGCCACACAGCCGCTGGTCCTCTGGCACATGGCGCTGGGCGTCTCTTCGCCCCCGTCGATGGTGTTGTGCGCGAGGCCGATCTTGACGGAGAAGTCCGACCCGTAAAAGGTCACCACGTGGATGGGCGATCTCACGCCAAAGGAAGCTCCGCTGATCGGATAGCTGTAGAGCCCGGCCACGGCGTTCGCGGGAGTCGTCGCCGCCACGCCGGTCACGGCAAAGGCGACACCGAGCGCGAGGAAAATGGCGATGCCCGCGCTACGCAGAGCGCGACCACGAGGAGAGCGTGTCGTTCGACGACGTAACGCGGTGGGGCGCGAACCGTTTCGGGGGATCACGGACCCACCCTACGGTGCTAGGGCAGCGTAAAGACCTCGGGCCCGTTCTCGGTGACCGCAATGGTGTGTTCAAAGTGCGCGGAGAGTTCTCCGTCCTCGGTCATCACACTCCAGTCGTCATCCAACGTGTAGGTGCGGTAGGTACCCACGTTCACCATGGGCTCGACGGCGTACACCATGCCCGCCTTTAACGTCGGCCCCGGTGTGCCGGGCCAGTAGTTGGTCACCTGGGGGCTCTCGTGCATCTCGGTGCCGATCGCGTGTCCCACGTACTCGCGCACGACCGAGAAGCCCGCCTCTTCCGCCACCTTCTGCACCGCGCGACCAACCTCGTTCAGTCGACCGCCCACCACTAGTTGGTCGATGCCCGCCCACAGCGACCGCTCGGTGACCTCGATGAGGCGCTTCGCCAGCGCACTCACCTCACCGACCGGGGCCGTGTAGGCGGCGTCGCCGTGGTATCCCTCGACGATGGCCCCGGCGTCCACGGAGATGATGTCGCCCTCGCGCAAGACGTAGTCCCCGGGAATGCCGTGAACGATCATGTCGTTGGGACTGGTGCAGATCACGGCCGGAAAGCCGTTGTAGTTCAAGAAGTTCGAGCGAGCGTTGCGCTTGGCCAGCACCTCGGCCGCCAGCTCGTCCAACTGGCGGGTCGTGACGCCCGGTCGGATCGCCGCGCGCGTGACCTCGTGCATCTCGGCCACCACCTTGCCGGCCTTACGCATCTTGGCCAGCTCTTCCTTCTTGCGAATCACGCCAGTCCTCGACCGTGCAGGAGTTCGTCAATGTCGGCGGACACTTTCTCGACCAGTTGATCGCCGTTGACCTTCACCAACAAGTCGCGCGACTCGTAGAACGACAGGAGCGGAAAGGTCTCGCGTTCGAAGGTCTCCAGGCGCGTGGCGATGGCCTCGGGCGTGTCGTCGTCTCGCTGGACCACGTCTCCCCCGCACTTCTCACACGTCCCCGAGATGGCCGAGGGGTCGCTGTCCTTGTAGACCGTCCCGCACTCCTGGCACACGCGGCGCGAGGAGAGGCGCTGGATCACCAGTGCGTTCGCC
>Ga0181534_10000449_pt1 | contig 28905 bp, 26 predicted proteins | sample PEATcosm2014_Bin_37_FD_119758 | JGI IMG/M metagenome (GOLD analysis project Ga0181534, IMG submission 119758) | Peatland microbial communities from MTU Mesocosm Facility, Houghton, MI, USA - PEATcosm2014_Bin17_10_metaG | ecosystem: Environmental > Terrestrial > Soil > Wetlands > Peat | place...
CCGAGGACGGTGAGTTCATCGGCGAAACGAGAATGGACCCCAATCGCGACTACCAACCCAAGGGAGACGGATTCAGATAGCCTGCACAGGTTCAGCTGTTCACGATGTCCCGACAGATTTCAATGGCACCCCCAACGGGATTCGAACCCGTGCTACCACCTTGAAAGGGTGGCGTCCTAGGCCGCTAGACGATGGGGGCCAGAACTTTTTCCGCGAAGTCACCTTCGTGGTGGTCGGGCTGCCCGGATTTGAACCGAGGACCTCTGCGTCCCGAACGCAGCGCGCTACCAAGCTGCGCTACAGCCCGCTGCGGATTTCTCCGCGGCTCGCCAATGCTACTCGCCAGTGACAAGTGCCTCCAAGGGCGACTACTTGACTTCATCTTCGCTTGGAGCAACCGGCTCGTGGTACTCGAGAACTATTTGGCTGATCCGACGTTTTTCTACTGACTGGACTCGAAATTCCCAGTCACCGAAGTGAAAGATGCTGCCTTCGCTGGGAATGGCACCCGCCAGATCTAAAACAAAACCAGCAATGGTGACGTATTCGCCTTCAGGAATTACGATGCCGACGTGTTCTTCGACTTCGTCAACGTGGGTTTGCCCATCGATGAGCCAGCGTCCTTCTTTTATGCGGACAATAGAAGGGTCATCATCGCCATCGAATTCGTCGTCTAAGTCTCCAACGATTTGTTCCAAAATGTCCTGCACCGACACCACGCCGGCGACCCCACTGTGTTCGTCGATGACAACGGCGAAGCTCCGTTTCAGCTCCTTCATCTGCGAGAGAGCTTCGAGGAGGTCCATGGTCTCGGGCAACATCGTGGGTGGTCGGCGAATTTTCCGCGCTATCTCATCGGCCGACGGTAATGAAGTTCCGAGGCTTCGTCGAGCACCGGAACTGCGAAAGAGATCGTTCACGACGAGCACGCCTTCAACGTCATCAAGGTCGTCATTGACCACCGGAAAACAAGAGTGCCCAGTATCACGAACCGCGTCAGCGACAGCCTCGGGAGTGACGGGAATCGTGAGATACGCCACGTCCAAGCGAGGCGTCATCACGTCGCGTAGTTCGAGTTTCCCGAGTTGGTCCACTCTCGCGTGAATGGCTTCGACCTGTGGGGACCGCTCTAGATCGTCGTCCCTATGACGAACCCTCGCGCGGAACCGCGCGAATGATGACGACGGAGGTTGTTGATCACTCATTAAGGAGTGGGCGAACCAACACGCACAGTGGCCGGACGCCAAGCATCGTCTTCGAATTCGCCACCTTCGAGCAACGCCTTTACCGCTCGGCGAACCCTCTGAGGATCAAGAGGCTTCACGATAAACCCTTCCGCGCCACTTCGTCTGGCCAAAAAGACGTCGGGGCGTCGGTCGAGCAGCATGAGCACCGCGACGGGTTCGTAGGCACCGTAGGACTCGGCGTTTCGAAGTTCCATGCAAATTGCCATGCCACCCATAGAACCAATCTGAAGATCGAGAATGGTGAGATCGATGCCGCCTTCGCCCACCATACGTAAAGCTTCGGGGCCAGAAGAGGCCTCAACGATGTCAAGCGTCGGCGACTCCAGCATGGTACGTAGTTCGTGGCGCAGTGAGGGTAGGTCACTCGCGATGAGGACAGTGGCCATAACGAAAGACTAGTGGCCTAGAACGTAGGGTCCAATTCTGTAGCCGGGTCGTTTGGGCCATTGTCCAGAAGGCCTTCATTCAAAGTACCTGATTGGTGTACTTGTCTCTGGAGCATGGGCCTCGCTATCGTGCCATTAAGGCCGCGTCAGGGGGGATGTGTCTATGACCGCATCGGTTATTGAGTGGAGCGCACTCGCTGCGTGCAAGGGTCCACACAGAAACGTCTTTTTTCCGCCGAGCGCGCTCGAGCGAAAAGAGGATCGACTCTTTCGTGAGCAACAGGCCAAGCGAATTTGTTCGGGCTGCTGCGTGAAAGATGCGTGTTTGGACGAAGCCCTTCGCAATCAGGAATCACACGGCATCTGGGGTGGACTTAATGAAGTGGAGCGACGAGCTAAATCAACGCTCGTCCGCACCCCACCCGAGTTGGCGCGGAGCGACTCGCGTTAGTACAACTAACAACGTAAACGTGACGAGGTGCACACCGGTGCACCACAGACAGATGTTGCCAATGATGAGTACTTCGGCGGCAATGAGCCACAGAACAAATGCCATGCCAACAATGATGAGCGCAAAGCGCGCTGCAGCAATCCAACGTTCCGGTCGCTTCCAGACCCAGGGCGAGTTGAGAATGGTCATCGCGAGATAATTGGCGAGACCGAGCACGGCTACGGGCATACCGAGAAAGTGCGACTGGGCCGAAGTTGTGACTTTGGCGCAGTCGATGATGCCGCCGCCCACAGGACACGAAACAACAATGCTGGTGTCAAAATGCACGATCGTCAGATACGTGGAGATACCGAGGCCCACGAGACTTAGGAGAAATGTTGTTGTCACGGCCCACGGAGCAACGGGAGGTACGGACGATAAGGCCCAGGACCGAAATCTACTCATTTAGAGTTTGAGGGCTTTTGTCGCCGCCTCGACGCCCTTGGAGCTGCACACACTTCCTGGCTGTTGGTTCGTGATGTAACAAATTGACGCGGTCAAATAGTTGGCGGTCGCGATGATGGCCTGTGAAACGAGATTGGACGGCGTGGAAAGCGTGCTTGCGATCTGTTCTCGCGAAAGATTCGCCAGGGCGGACGGCGAATAACTCGCGCCCGAGACAAGAATCTTATTGCCAATAGAGATAAAGGGGATTGAGGTTCCGGTGGCTCCTGGGAAATACGCGGACGAGTCGTATTTCGTGAGTAGCGCGTTTTGCGCCTTCGTCGGCGTTTGGTACGTCGCGTAGTAACTGCCAGCGGAGTTCAAGTAGCTGCGGTACTCCTCGACGGATTTAAAGGCAAGGTACTTAGACGTATATTTAGCTTCGCCAAAGGTGAACGTCTGCGTATTCGGGTACACGTCACCCGAGTATGAGGCCATGTCACCAAGATTCGACCAGGTTCCAAAGCGACTCAGCGCAATAATCGTTGACCAACGTTCAGCAGCGCAGTACGGGCAGTATTCGGCGCCGATGTAAAGAACCTCCGGAACTTTCTTTCCATTCACGGTAGTGGTCAACAAAGGATCCGTTTTGAAAACGGAAGGCGGCGTAACGCCGACGGTCGAAGAAGTAACACCAATGGAGTCAAAAACTGATTGCGGAATGCCCGTGAGTTCACCCACTATTTGGGGACTCGCAGCGACGAAACCAGTTTTCGTAGTAGACGTTGATCCCGACAGCACTTTGACGCCAACGAGCACTGCAATGATCACAACAACGAGACCAACGGCGAGCCAGGTAAAGAGACCAGCGGGTCGACCCGACGTCTTTCCCTTGGAATGTGATTGGGCGGTTGGTCGTTTTTTGGCGGGGGGCTTGGCCACAATGCTCCTTTGGCTACTGGCTCTCTAACTTACTAGGCAACACTCGTCCGATTCCTTAAGCCCACCTCAGTAAGTTGTTGTTATGACTATGCCACTCGTGCCTCGTCCAGCAGCCACGGTCATGATGGTGCGCGATTCCCCACAGGGTTACGAAATTCTTATGCTGCGCCGCAATCTCAACAGTGATTTTGTGGGAGGGGCTTACGTGTTTCCGGGGGGTGGTGTTGACGCCGCGGACGCCACTGCGTCGGCGGAACAAGTGGTGAAGGGCCGCAATGACGCGCAGGCCTCGCAGCGCCTCGGCATTGAGAGCGGTGGCCTCGCTTACTACGTGGCCTGTTTGCGCGAGCTTTTTGAAGAAGCCGGTGTGCTAATTGCTCGCACCAGTAGCGGTGAGCTACTTCGTTTTGATGATCCGGACGTCGCCGCTCGATTTCGTAAGCATCGCCGGAGCGTCAATGACGGCTCGGTGCGGTTTCTCGACATTATTTCGAGTGAAGGTCTTTCTTTGGACCTCGAGGCGCTTGAGTACGTCGCGCATTGGGTGACGCCGGTGGGTCCTCCTCGGCGCTACGACACGCGTTTCTTTGTGGCGATGTGTCCGCCAGCGCAACTCGCGGCTCACGACGACCACGAAACGGTGGCCGACGTTTGGCTTCGCCCGCGTGAAGCACTTCTCCAACACGAACGCGGTGAGTTCGAGATGATATTTCCGACGATCAAGAATCTTGAAGCAATTGCCGATTTAGAGACCGCCAACGAAGTTCTGCTCTACGCCAGAAATAAGCAAAACATTCCAAAGATTGAACCGAAGTTCATCGAACGAGATGGTGAAGTCGTCATTACTATTCCTGAGGACTCCTAACTAGTCGGCGGAACGCACAGCACGCTCGACGGCTTCGAGTAGTCGCGCCGAGCAACCGACTGCCCCGAGCGGAGGAGCAATGTCGTCAATGATGCGAGTCGCCATGGTGGCAAAGAGCGCACCCGTTGGTCCGTCGCTCAGTCCCGCGGGTTCGCCAGCGTCACCCCCGTGAGCGACTTCTTCACGCAGAGGGATCTCGGCGAGCAAGGGGACGTGTAGTTCTTCGGCGAGTTCTTTTCCACCACCTCGCCCAAAGATCTCGTGGACCTCGCCGCAACTACATGTATAACTGCTCATGTTTTCAATAACACCAAGGACGCGCACGTTGGAGCGTCGCGCAAAGTCCGCGGCTCGCGCAGCGACGCGTTGGGCCGCGAGCGCCGGGGTCGTAACAATAAGGTGTCCGGTTTGAGGAAGCAAACGAGCCAGAGCCATGGCGATGTCGCCCGTGCCCGGTGGCGTGTCGATAATTAAGTAGTCAACACCCGACCAGTCGGCGTCTTCGATGAATTGTTCCACTGCGCGTTGGACAATCAGTCCTCGCCACAAAAGCGCTTGTTCTTCTTCGGCCAAAAAGCCCATGGAGAGAACTCGTAACACACCAGTGCCGGTCTTTTTTTCGATCGGCTGCATTTTTCCCGCGCTGGCTTCCACGGGTCCACTGACGCCAAGAAGTCGTGGAAGAGAAAATCCCCAGATGTCCGCGTCAAGAACGCCAACACTTCGTCCCGTTCGAGCCAGTGCCACGGCGAGATTTGCCGCGACCGAGGATTTTCCAACACCCCCTTTACCCGAAGTAATGGCGAGCACCGGTGTGCCAAGAGGCAACGATGTTGTGGGTGCACGGTCCTGTGCGAGTTGGCGAGCTCGACGCATCAAAGCGTCGCGTTGGACCGCGTCCATGGCCCCCATGGTTATGTTTACTGAACGCACTCCGTCGATCAGAGAAACCGCCTCACGGACGTCTCGATCAATTTGGCTTCGAAGGGGGCAGGCGGCGGTGGTGAGCGCTACGACGACCGTCACGACACCGTCACTGGACACCGAAACGTCGCCCACCATACCGAGTTCGACTATGGAGGCACCCAGTTCGGGGTCCAGTACCTGTCCCAGGCGGTCTCGTACGTGTTCGACAATGCTCACAACTTGACGCTACCGGTCACGAGGTAGGGGTGTTCAAAACGCAATCTGTTCGCTACGATAGAAGCAGACAAACCTCTAGAAGGAGTCCCATGACGACAGTTTCAACGACATCAGTGAACCTCAAGAAGAAGGCCACGGAGCCCATTTCGCTCACGGACGTGGCCACCCAAAAGGTCGCCGAACTGATTGCCGCCGAAGCCACCGACGAGACGTTGGCGCTTCGTGTTGCTGTGAAGCCGGGCGGCTGCTCGGGATTTAACTACGACATGTTCTTTGATACCGAATTCGCGGGTGACGACATCATTTCCGAATTCGGATCCGTGAAAGTCGTCGTGGATCCTCAGAGTGCCGAACTGCTCAATGGTTCGACGCTCGACTTCCAAGATGGTCTTCAGGGTGCAGGATTCCACATCACGAACCCCAACGCCACGCGCACGTGCGGCTGTGGCAATTCATTTAGTTAAATCCGTTCTCTCACCATATTCTCGTGAGCACGCCCGTTGGTCCGTATTCGCCGTGGCGTCGTGCGGGTGATTTCGTCATAATTTCTGGTCAGGTCGGTCTGGTTTCCAGTGACAATGGCCCCACATTGGTTGAAGGCGGAGCTCCCGAACAGTTGCGCCAAGCACTGGCGAACGCGAAAACGGTTTTGGCCGAGGGCGGCGCGACGTTCGAGCAGGTGGTGAAGGCCACGTTGTTTCTTGTCGACATGAATGATTTTGGCCCGTGCAACGAGGTGTGGGTGGAAGTTTTTTCTCCGCCGCGCCCCACTCGCTCCGCCATTGGTGTGGCGCAGTTGCCACTTGGAGCTAGGGCCGAAGTGGAGCTCTGGGCGTACGCGCCCGTCAACTAGTCGTTTAACGACCAGTTGTTATTCGTTCCGAACTTGTAGCCAACACTTCGCACCGTTTGGATGAGGTGAGCATATTCCTCGCCCAATTTGGCGCGCAGCCGACGAACGTGCACATCAACGGTTCGTGCGCCACCGTAGTACTCGTAACCCCAGACTCGACTGAGCAACGTTTCGCGCGTGAAGACGCGGTTGGGATTCGTTGCGAGAAAGCGGAGCAGTTCGTATTCCATGAACGTGAGGTCCATGACTCGACCCGCAATGAATGCTTGATAGGTCTCAAGATTGATGCTGAGTCCGCCCTGCTCGACAATGGTGGCGCCACCATCGTGGCCCGCACGTCGCAGACGATGGCGAAGTCGCGTGGCGAGTTCACTGACGTCCAGTGGGGAAAGTACGAAGTCATCAAAAAGATCTTCGCGAAACGTCAAGTCGTCCAATTGGTAACGATCAAGAATGAGAATGATGGGTCCAACGCCGCTTTCGCGTCCACGGAGCTGACGGCACAAATTCATTGCGTCAGTGAAAGGGAACTCCGTGGCGTTGATGAGCGCAGCGGAAAAGCCGTTCGCTGGTTTCAGACTCGTTATTTCACTGATCCGTCCCTGCTGGACGACAACGGGCTCGACCCCCGTCACTTCAAACGCTTTTCGTACTGCCCCGTCACACGCGGGTACGCAGAGAACGGTGTCGACACTCATAACAGTGGCAAGTACCTTTCAAGTTCGAAGGGCGTGACTTCCGAACGATACGCGGCCCACTCGGAACGCTTATTGCGCAAAAACCACTCCACGATGTGCTCGCCCAATGTTTCGTGCAGGAGTTTTGAGTTTTCCATGAGATCCGTTGCTTCGGCGAGTGAACGCGGCAGCGGCGAGGTGATGCGACCTTCAGCAGGTAATTCGTAGTCACCCTCGATGCCCTTAAGACCCGCGGCGAGAATAACGCTGAAGGCCAAGTACGGATTAGCCGCGGGGTCGGGTGCTCTGTACTCGAGGCGCGTTGATTCAATGCGCGCCGATTTCACCGTGGGGATACGAACGAGCGCCGAAGGCTCGTGGCGAGCCCAAGCCACGTTGACGGGCGCTTCGCTGCCGGGCACCAGTCGCTTATAGGAATTCACCCACTGATTGGTGATGGCGGTGATTTCGGGTGCGTGACGAACGAGGCCGGCAATGAACTGCGTCGCCGTTTTTGAAAGGCCGTAAGGACCATCACCAATGAAATCATTACGGCCCTCTCGCCACAGCGAAAGGTGCGTGTGCATGCCCGAACCCTGCTCGTGTGACAACGGCTTGGGCATGAAACTGGCCGTGAGATCTGCTTGACGGGCGAGCTCCTTGACGACGTGGCGAACAGACATGACGGTGTCGGCCATAGTCAAGGCATCGGTGTAGCGAAGATCGATTTCGTGCTGACCAGGCGCGTCTTCGTGCTGGGCGTGTTCAACACCAATACCCATTTCTTCGAGCGTCAAAACAGTGCGCCTCCGTAGTTGGCTCGCTCCGTCGTCGGGAAGTAGATCAAAGTAACTGCCGCGGTCAGCCGGCACGGGCGGATTTGCCGCACTGAAACTGCTGAAGTAGAAATACTCCATTTCTGGAGCAACAAAGAAGGTGTAGCCGCGTTCATGTGCGCCTTCCAGAACTCGACGTAATTGCTGGCGAGGACAGCCCTCAAAGGGTGTGCCGTCAATATTGACGATGTCACAAAACACCCGAGCGACGCCGGCGTCTTCGACGTACCAGGGCAGTAACTGGAATGTCGTGAGGTCCGGGCGAGCGAGGACGTCCGCTTCTTGGGTGCGAGAAAAACCGTCGATGGCGCTGCCGTCAAAGGTCATGCCTTCGTCGAGAGCGTCTTCTAGCTCCGCTGGCGTGACGTGAAAAGCCTTGTGGCGTCCCAAAACGTCCGTGAACCAGAGCTGGACAAAACGAACCCCACGTTCTTCCACCGTGCGAAGGACGTACTGCGCTTGGCTTTGCATACTGGCCATTCTCTCACCTCCTTTGAAATATCGCTATTCGTTAACGAAAGACAAAACCCCGTCGCCAAACGGCGACGGGGTTTTGCTTAAGAACACAATCAACGAGCGGCAGCCTTCTTCGCTGGTGTTTTCTTGGCCGGGGCCTTTGATCCACCGCTTGCGGCACCGCAAACGGTCTCGACCATGACCTGGGCAACTTGGTACGGGTCCATGTTGGCGTTGGGTCGGCGGTCTTCCAACCAACCTTTGCCCTCTTTTGCCGTAGCCCACGGAATTCGAATCGACGCACCGCGGTCCGACGTGCCGTAGGAGAATTTCGTGTAGTGCGCAGTTTCGTGTGCACCAGTTAGGCGCTCTTCGATACCAACGCCGTACACAGCGATGTGCTCGCTCACTCTTTTTCCGATTGCTTCGCACGCAGCGTTAATGGCATTGATGCCACCCGCGACGCGCATCTGTTTCGTCGAGAAGTTCGTGTGCGCGCCGGCGCCGTTCCAGTCGCCCTTGACGGGCTTGGCGGCAAAGCTCGGATCGACATCGAATTCTTCGGCGATACGGTTAAGTAACCAACGAGCCGTCCAAAGGTGGTCGCCAACTTCGACGGGTCCGAGTACACCAATTTGGAATTCCCATTGGCCCATCATCACTTCAGCGTTAGTGCCTTCGATTGCGAGACCTGCACGAATGCAAGCGAGCGTGTGCGCTTCAACGATCTCTCGACCAGGCATCTTGTCGCCTCCGACGCCGCAGTAATAGGGGCCTTGAGGAGCCGGGTAACCATCTTCGGGCCAACCGTAAGGACGGCCGTACTGCATCAACGTGTACTCCTGTTCAATGCCGAACCACGGCTCGAAACTGGCGTACTTCTTCGCGGCAGCAACGGCGCCGGCTCGCGTGTTGGTGGGGTGAGGTGTCATGTCGACGAGAAGCACCTCGCACAAAACGAGAACATCCTTTGGTCCACGCAGTGGATCGGGACAAGTGAAGACGGGATTGAGGACGCAGTCGGAGTTCGAGCCCGTGGCTTGGTTCGTACTGGATCCGTCAAAACCCCAGATTGCTGGCTTCTTGCCGTCGGCAACAATTCGTGTCTTGCTACGTAGCAATGGCGTTGGCTCGGTACCATCGATCCAGATATATTCAGCCTGATAGGGCACAATCACTCCTTCTAGGTCCTACGTCTCGATGAAGACACGAGACGTAGGCAGTCTGCCCCACCGAAAGCGCCCGTACCCCCCAGTTTTGTTAACCCCGTGTAAAACGTTTCGAGGAAGACGCAAAACGGGGCACCGGTAGGCTCAACGTATGGCAACGATTCGCTTGGCCTTAGCCCAAATGAATGCTGTCGTTGGTGGACTGAGCGAAAACGTCGCGACCATTCGTCGTTTGTCACGCCAAGCCAACGCGTTAGGTGCCGACCTTATTATCACGCCCGAATTGGCGTTAACGGGTTACCCACCCGAGGACCTCCTTCTAAAACAGGGTTTTGTTGACGCCGCGGCGCAGTCACTTGACGAATTGGCGCGCGAGAACGAAAACGCAGTTCTGGTCGTGGGCACGGTGCTTGATGACTCGAATCAACTTGTTCACCTGGGTGCGTCGCACGACGGACGCGGTGGTCCCGGACTTTCTGCTTTTCCTCGGATTTCAAACGCTTTGGCGGTCATTTCAAACGGCGACATCGGAGCCGTGGCGACAAAGCGCTACCTGCCTAACTACGACGTCTTTGACGAACAGCGTTACTTCTTGCCCGGCAGCGGACCGTTGACGCTCCTTAACGTTCAAGGAGTTAGCGTGGGTCTTCTTATTTGCGAAGACGTATGGATTGCCAATGGTCCCGCGGCTGAACTCGCGAGTCGAGGTGCGACCCTACTGCTGGTGGCGAACGCCTCGCCGTACGCTCGGGGTTTCCCCCACGAGCGAGAAGCAATGCTGGTGGAGCGCGCTCGCGAAACTGGTTGCACGATTGCCTACGTCAACATGGTGGGTGGACAAGACGAAATTGTCTTTGATGGTCAAAGCGTGGTTATTAATAAAGAAGGTGACGTACTAGCGCGAGCTGCAGCCTTTGACGAGCAACTTCTCATCGTCGATGTCGATGTCGAAGGATCGGATCAAGGTGAGCGTCTCTTGGTGACGCCATCGCCCAAGCCCGCGGCTCCCGTCGTTATTGCGCAACCGCTGCCCCTTTTGGACGAAGTGTACAAAGCGCTCGTCACTGGCACTCGTGATTATCTGCGAAAAAACGGTTTTCGTTCCGCAGTGATTGCTCTTTCGGGTGGCATCGACTCGTCACTCGTGGCAGTGATTGCTGCTGACGCCATTGGACCCGCGGCGGTTCACGGCTACGCCATGCCCAGTCGGTACTCTTCTGATCACTCAATCAGTGACGCGCTGGAACTCGCGAAGCGTCTAGACATCGAGATCACGACGGTACCAATTGAACCAGCTCACGAAGCATTCGGCGCCATGTTGCGCGAAGCAACCGATGCGCCAATTGATGGTCTGCCCGACGAGAACGTGCAATCACGTATTCGAGGCGTTCTGCTGATGGGTATTTCCAACGCGACTGGCTCGATCGTGTTGACGACAGGGAATAAGTCCGAGATGGCGACGGGTTATTCAACGCTGTACGGCGATTCGGCCGGTGGTTTCGCGGTAATCAAAGATGTGCCAAAGACGCTCGTATTCGCATTGTGTCGTTACCGTAACGAGCGTGCGCTCGACGATGGGGACACTCCTCCGATTCCTGAAGCGGTCCTCACAAAAGCGCCGTCCGCGGAACTTCGTCCCGGTCAACGTGACGATCAGTCGCTACCTCCCTACGAATTACTTGATCCCCTCCTAGAGCTTTACGTGGAAGGCGACGCCACCGCCGCGCAGTTGATTCGTGATGGTTATGACCCAGCTCTCGTCGCCACGATCACTCGTCTGGTGGATCTCAGTGAATACAAACGACGACAAATGCCGCCCGGCGTGCGAATTTCGAAGAAGGCGTTTGGTAGGGATCGACGCATGCCAATTACCAATGCGTTTCGTTCCGAAAAATTATGACTCCGGATTCGATTTTCGCCATCGAAGAAACCGAAAAAGTGGCGGGTCATTTTGTTGCGTGCTTTACCGGTTTGTATGAAGCGCTGGGCGAAGGCGCGTCGAAATTTACGGACGACGCGACGGTCGTCGCCGTGTTTGAAATGGCGCGAACCTTTGGTGACACGGCGTCACTATTTCGCTCACTGCTCGCCCACCGAGCGGGTGTTGACCCAGATTCGGTCGTGCGCAGCGTTCCTGAAATAAACGAAGTACTTCTTCGCGCCATTGACGAAGATCCTTCCGGTGCTTTGTGTCTCTACGTGGTGTCATTGGTAATTGCGCCGCTACTGCTCGTGTCGCTTCGTGACGCTGGAACGCGAGTGTCGCTCGTATCCGCGGGGCCACTGAGTGAATGCACGGCGAAGGCCGCCGACGTCGTAGTGGGCGCAATTCGCCAAATTGGCGATCTCGCGGAATCGTGGGCGCCGCTGCTCGACGACGCCTGGCGCGATAGCGCCAAGGCACTTGGACGGACGTTGGAGGCCTCCGGGTACAATGAAAGTCTCGGTTTGGGACTTTTTGGTTGACGGCCACCGTATAACTACCGTGTAGCCCGCGAGACCGCTGGGAATGAAGGGAACGCCGATGGCAAAAGATCGAATTGACCGGGACGATGAGGACCTCGTACGCCTCTACCTGTCCGATATTGGTCAATACACCCTTTTAACGAAGGACGATGAAGTACGACTGGCCCAGACCATCGAAGAAGGTCGTGAGGCAGAGGCCGAGCTCGCGTCGGCCGAAACCGACAAGAAAATCAAGCTCACGCCGACGAAGAAGCAGGCGCTTCGACGAACGGTTATTCGAGGCGAAAAGGCAGAGCGCGATTTCGTTCAGTCCAACCTTCGATTGGTGGTGTCAATTGCCAAGAAGTACCAGGCGTCTGGTCTGCCGCTGCTTGACCTCATTCAAGAGGGAAACCTTGGTCTCATGCACGCCGTTGAGAAGTTCGACTGGCGAAAAGGCTTCAAATTCTCAACGTACGCCACGTGGTGGATTCGCCAAGCCATTACTCGAGGAATTGCCAATACGGGTCGCACGATCCGTCTTCCGGTACACGCCGGTGACACGTTGGCTCGCGTTCAAAAAGCGCAGTCACGTTTGGAACTGAAGTTTGGTCGTCCTCCGACCATCAAGGAACTCTGTGAAGAGTGCGAAATGCCTGAGGACAAATTGATTGAAGCGCTGCGATTTCGCTCGGAGCCGATTTCACTTTCCGAACCGCTTCGTGAAGACGGTGACGCGGAACTCGGTGACGTAGTGGAAGATCGCTCGGCGGAATCACCCTTTGACGTGGCTGCCGTGAAGATGATGCCCGCCGCAATTGAGAAGTTGCTCGAACCGCTAGATGACCGCGAAAAGATTATTCTTCGTATGCGATTCGGTCTTGACGGAGCTGGTGAAGCCCGCACGCTCGAAGACGTTGGCGAGAAGATGAACCTCACTCGCGAACGAATTCGTCAGATTGAAGCGCGCGCCATGAGTAAATTGCGTCACCCGTCGTCCGACACGGGCGCTCGCGACCTTCTGACGCTCTAAGCCCTTCGCCGCAGGCTGAGTCGTCCAAATAACGCAAGGGTTCCAACGACAACCGCGCCCAATACGTACGGTGTTCTTGAAGAACGTCCGTCACGGACCGTGACTGGTTGCGTGAATTGAAGGATGGGCCAGGACCTTTCGTGGGCGATGCGACTGAGCGTTCGGTCGGGATTCACTGCGAAAGGGTGGCCGACGATTTCGAGCATGGCGACGTCAGTTTCGGAGTCGGAATACGCCGACGAGGTATCTAGGTCGATTCCTCGCTCGGCGGCTAATTCTTTGATGGCGACTGCCTTGCTTGGACCTTGCGCGTAGAACTCGAGTTCCCCGGTGTACTTGTTGTTGTTATCGACTTGCGCTCGAGAAGCAATGACACCGTTTATATGGAGCAAATCCGCGAAGGGTTCAACGACTTCTTCGGGGGACGAACTCACAATCCACACTTCGTCACCCAGTTGCTGGTGGTGAACAATGAGGTCAGCGGCTTCTTTGTAAATAAGCGGCTCGAGAACTTCGGTGAGTGTCGAACGGACGATCTCTCGCACCTCGTCGCGGTCCCAGCCTTTGACCATTTTCAGCACCGAGCGGCGAAATTTTTCCATCTTGCTTTGATCGGCACCGTACTGGGAAAACATAAATTGACCAAACACCGCTCGAAGCAAAGTGCCGCGATGAATGAGCCCTCGGGCGTGCAACTCGGGTCCCAGCGCCACAATGGACGGCTTCACGATGATTGTCTTATCTAGGTCGAAAAAGGCAGCCCGCACGTCTATATCGTAGGTCCCGACATCCTCGTCTTGAGTGCGTTAACTGATAAAAGCATCAGCGCATAACTCTGTTGCGTCGGCGCGTGACATGAGCACAACGTGGTCGTGCTCGAGGAATTGCATGTTGGGTTGGGGCAAGAGGGGTTGTTCGGAGCGAACCACAGCGACCACTCGAACGGAGTCGGGAAGGCGCAGCTCGTCCAAAGTGAGCTGTTGGGCAACGGCTGGTGAATTCGCGGCGAGCGTAACTTCAATGAGTCGCATCTTGCCGTGTGCGAGGTCCATCAAATTAACGATGGAACCAATCTCGACGGCCTCGTCGACGAGCGACGTGATGAGAGCGGGAGTCGAAACGTGAATGTCAACACCCCAGGACTCATCAAAGAGCCATTCATTTCGAGAATTGTTCACGCGAGCAATAACACGAGGTACGGCGAATTCTTGCTTGGATAACCAACTGATGACCAGATTGTCCTCGTCATCGCCGGTGGCGGCAATAACGACATCAGTTTCTCGAAGTCCGGCCTGCTGCAATGAAATAAATTCGCAGGCGTCCCCAGTGACCACAATGATGTTCGGCAACAAACTGCGTATTTTGTCGGCGGTCTCGCCGCGCTGTTCAATGAGAAGAACGTCGTGGTGACGGTCAACCAAGTCTTGGGCAATGGCGATGCCTACCGATCCACCACCAGCGATGACGACCCTCATGGTGCACCCGTGCTGAGGAGGTCGCGCAGTTGCAGCGCGCCTTGATTCGTCACCATGAACTGCAAGACGTCGTCTTCTTGGCTGTAGAGCCCGTCGGTGTCAAGGCGTCCAACTTCGCCACGGATCAATCCCACGACGCGAATATCGTTGCCCACGTTCAAACTGGTTACGGGCTTGCCCGCAAGGTGGTCAGGCAAAATGCATTCGTACAGTTGCAAAGCACCAGTTTCGGAGTCCCAGACCTTTTGCTCGTCCACCGGCAAGAGCCACCGCTTCACCTGCAGCGTCGTCCAGGTCGAGGTTGCCACGGTAGGGATTCCCAATTTTTTGTAGATGGCTGCGCGTCGTGGATCGTAGATGCGAGCCACAATATTTTGGATTTGGTATTTGTTGCGAGCAATGCGCGCACAAAGAATGTTGGTGTTGTCTCCTGAGGTGACAGCGGCCAAGGCGTCAGCGGTAGTGGCTTCCGCCTGGTAGAGAATATCGCGATCAAAACCTGAACCCACGATTGTCGTGCCCGTGAAACCCGAGCCGAGTCGTCGAAACGAATCACGGGTTTTGTCGATTACAACGACAGAATTGCCCTCTTCAGAGAGTTGGGTAGCGAGGTCCGATCCGACGCGACCGCAACCTATTACAACGACATGCACTGGGCTATCTGAACACCTTTTTAACACTGATGCAAATTTCGTCAGTGGCTCAGTAGCCGAATGCTTAGTATTGCCTACGTGCCGAGTGGGGATGAGCAGTCAGCGAAGACCAGTCGAGTTCTTACTTCTCATGCGGATGTGGCCCAGGTGTATCCCGAATCGTGGGGCTATCGACTGAAGTGCGTTTTGCTCGGTCGACCGTATGTTTCTGAACAGCTAGCGGGTGAGCGCCTTAGCCGCCCCGTGGCACTCGGCGTGCTTGCTCCCGACTGCATTTCTTCGACGGCGTACGGTACCGAAGAAATTCTGACGCAGTTAACGCCCTTCATCGGACTCGCGGCGTTCGCACTGGTCGTGCCCATCATGTTCGTCATCTTGGGCGTTTTGTTCTTTGTCACGTTCTCCTATCTCGACGTCGTGAAGTACTACACGCAGGCCGGTGGTTCGTACGTTGTCGCACGTGACAACTTTGGACCGAAAGTTGCCCAAGTCGCCGCGGTGGCGCTGTTGATTGACTATACGGTGACGGTGGCCGTGCAGTGTGCTGCGGGTACGGCGGCACTCACGAGTGCCGTACCGTCACTTCGCTCCACTGTTGACACGGTTCTCATAACCGTGCTCGTTGTACTGATTTTGATTTATGGAAATTTGCGAGGTATCCGCGAAGCGGGCCGCATCTTTGCGTTTCCGACGTACTTTTATATCGCCGCGCTCGGAGGCACGGTCATTTTTGGCTACGTCAAGTACTTCAGTGGCTCCCTGCACCGCATTAAGCAACCGGCGACGAGTCTTTTGGTGCAGGGCCACCTTGGTGTGTCGGGTTCAGGCCTTTTGTACGGCGTGGCGTTTTTGACGTTGATGCGGGCTTACGCCAATGGTGGATCGTCACTAACGGGACTTGAAGCAATTTCCAATGGTGTTGCGAGCTTTCGTCGACCGGAGTGGGTCAACGCGCGAAAAACCTTGATGGTTATGTCGAGCGTGCTGGCGTTTTTGCTTCTCGGTACTGCATTGCTAGCCCACTGGACGCACGCGTTGCCGTACGCGGCTGGATCACCCACCGTCATTAGTCAAGAAGTCCAGGCCGTCTTTGGTTCGAGTGGTATTGGTAAAACAATTTTTTACATTGTGCAACTCGCGACGCTGCTAATCCTCTACACGGGCGGTAACACCAGCTTCAACGGATTTCCCTTTCTCGCGAACTACGTCGCGACGGACAAGTATCTTCCTCGCCAATTGACCAAGCGCGGGCACCGATTGGCGTTCTCAAACGGCATCATTGTTCTGGGAGTTGTCTCACTTGTTTTGATTCTGGTGTTTCGTGCGCAGGTAAACGGACTCGTCGCGCTCTACGCCATTGGTGTGTTTACGGGCTTCACAATGGCCGGCGCGGGAATGGTGAAACGCCACTGGACCCACCGAGAACGAAAGTGGCGTCGGGGCGTTGCGATCAATGCGATTTCCGCTACGGTCACGTTTTTCGTCGTGCTGATCTTCGCCGTGGCCAAATTCACGCAGGGAGCTTGGATCGTCTGCTTCGTAGGCCCCCTTATGTACTTCGGACTGATTCGTCTCAATCGCCAGTATTCGAGAGAAGACGAGGCGTTTGAAGCCGTCCGCCAACGAGTGCCTCCGCAACTTCGACTCAATAGGGTCGTTGTATTTGTCGATTCCTACGACGTGGCGAGCGAGCGGGCGCTGCTCTACTGCGCGACACTCAACGCCTTTTCCGTGCGAGCAGTGCACTTCGATATTGACCCGGCGCAAACCAAACGACTGGAAGAGGCTTGGGGTCCTCCCGGTACCGCATCGGCGTCGATCAACCTAGAAATTGTTGAGTGCGAAGACCGCCGGTTGGGACGGGCGGCGCTTGAACTGGTGGCCGACGTCGTTCGTGACGGCGACGTTTTTTGCATGGTAATCCTTCCTCGTCGAGGCTTTAATTCGCGTTGGCAGCGTTTCTTGCACGACCGGACGGCGGACGAAATGGCTGAAGCCATCATGCACGTGCCCCGTACGGCGGCCACGATTATTCCGTACCGAATGACACCCATTCGTCTCAATATTGATCAGCGACAGAGTTCGACAATGAGTGATGAAGTTACTCGTGGCGCTCTTCGAGAGGACGCGCACCTCGACGCTGATATTCGTTTGGCGGAGCGCTCGCAGGGCACGGTGCCCATTGGTGCGCTCGTGGAACGTGAATCGATTGAAGTGGCTGGACGGGTTCGTTCGATGGTGATCAATCAAGAAAATGGCAATCGCGAATTGCGTTGTGTACTCGCTGACTCCACGGGATCTATCTCGCTCATCTTCCAGGGTCGAACACAGATTCCGGGCATCGTGCGCGGCACTCGGCTTCTGGTCAAGGGAACTGTTTCATCGCTGCATCGTGAAGCAATCATTCTCAATCCTGAATACGAAATCGTTGCGGGACCACCAACGGAGTGAACCCGTAATCGTTATGCCGTAGGGTCTTTGTGCCCTACGGCGGTGTTGTATCGAACGACTTCTCAGACTCACTATCTAAGATGACGCGTTCGTGGTCGTTCCCGTGTCTAGTTTGTTAGGCAATGTCGCGGCCGTTGTAGTGGTCGCACAAAGAATGTCGATGATGGTCCAACGAGAAAGGTGGTGGCGATGGCACGAGCATTAGTAATTGTTGAGTCGGTTGCCAAGGCCACCCGTATCCAGAGCATGTTGGGTTCCGACTACATCGTGAAACCGTCCATTGGACACATTCGTGATCTTCCAGAAAGTGCGAGCGATATCCCCGCTTCGGTGAAGTCCGAGAAATGGGCGCGCCTCGGCATCAACGTCAATGATCACTTCAAACCCGTCTACGTGGTGTCGAGTGACCGAAAGAAAATTGTTGCGGAACTGAAAGCGGCGCTGAAAGAAGTGGACGAGCTCTACCTCGCGACCGACGAAGACCGCGAAGGAGAGGCCATTGCGTGGCATCTCCAAGAAGTCCTCAACCCCAAGGTTCCCGTCAAGCGGATGGTCTTTCACGAAATCACGCCGTCAGCTATTGAGCGCGCAGTCAATGAAACCAGAGACCTGGACTTGCGGCTCGTTGACGCCCAAGAGGGACGTCGATTCCTTGACCGCCTCGTTGGCTACGAAGTTTCGCCGGTGCTGTGGCGGGCGGTCGACAAGGCGCGTTCAGCGGGTCGGGTGCAGTCGGTCGCGATTCGCCTGGTCTGTGAACGAGAACTCGAGCGAATGCGCTTTATTTCTGCCAATTGGCACGACGTCACGGCGATCGTCAACGCCTCAGGCACTTCATTTGAGGCAGTCCTTGAAAGCGTCAATGAGCGATCGTTGGCGACTGGAAAGAATTTTGATGCCGAAGGGGTGCTCGATCCCAAGGCCCAAGTGGTGGTGCTCGATGAGGCCGCGGCCACCGAAATTGCCGGAGCGATGACCGCCGAACAATTGAAGGTCACCGCGATTTCTTCAACGCCGCGGACGCAGCGTCCCCAGCCGCCCTTTATGACGTCATCGCTGCAGATAGAAGCCAGTCGCAAACTGCGCTTTGATCCCGAGCGCACGATGCGCGCCGCGCAACGACTCTACGAACAGGGTTGGATTACGTATATGCGTACTGACTCGACGACACTGTCGGACGAAGCACTTCGTGCGGCACGCACCATGGCCAGCGAGATGTTTGGTGACGACTACGTCAGTGACGTTCCGCGGCGTTACGACCGCAAGGTTAAGAACGCGCAAGAAGCTCACGAAGCAATTCGACCGGCGGGTGAGGCGTTTCGAACGTTGGACGAAGCACAGGCGAATTTGAATGGTGACGAACTAGCGGTGTACGACCTCGTGTGGAAACGAACGATTGCGTCGCAGATGGTGGACGCGCGTTTAACCCAAGACAAGATTAAATTGACGGCCACGTTAAAGGGTCTCGCCACCCAGACGGGTGACGTTGACGTGGTGTTTGGTGCTTCGGGCCTTCGTATTGAGTTTCCGGGTTTTCGTCGTGCCTACGTTGAAGGTACGGACGATCCCGAAGCAGAGCTCGCGGATCAAGAACGAATTCTCCCAACGCTCGAAGAGGGTATGCAGTTGCCGGTGGCGTCTGCTGAAGCCAAGGGCCACGATACGCAACCGCCTGATCGTTTCTCTGAAGCAACGTTGATCAAGAAATTGGAAGACCTCGGCATTGGTCGTCCCTCAACGTACGCCTCGGTGATGAAAACAATCGATCGCCGTGGTTACGTTTGGAAAAAGGGCAAGGCCCTCGTTCCGGCGTTTCGCGCCTTTGCCGTCGTCAATCTTCTGCAGCAGCACTTCGCTGACCTTGTTGACTACCAGTTCACGGCGAGCATGGAAGATCAGCTCGACGAAATTGCTTCGGGGACCCAGGACCTTGAACCCTGGCTCAACCGCTTTTACTTCGGTGATCCTTCGGCCGAAACAAGTTTCGCTCGAGCAGGATTGCACCGTGCGACAACCGAGCAACTCGATTTTGACTTCGCTCTCATTAATTCGGTACCTCTGGGCATTGCTCCCGACGGCGTGCCGGTGTCAGTGCGATCTGGCAGGTACGGCCCCTACCTTGTTCACGGAGACGAGCGCGTTTCTATTCCCGAAGCAACGGAGCCTGACTCGTTGAGCGTGGAACGAGTCCTGGAACTTCTCGCGGCGCCCAGCAATGACCGTGAACTGGGACTCGACGAGGCGTCTGGATTGACGATTTTCTTGAAGGCGGGACGATACGGCCCCTACGTGCAGATTGGCGAGATGACTGATCCCAAGGAAAAGCCCAAAACGGCGTCGCTCTTTTCCACGATGAAGCCCGAGGACGTCACTTTGGAAGACGCGCGAAAACTCTTGTCGCTACCTCGCGAGATTGGAATGCACCCCGACGACGGCGAGGCCATCCTGGTGCAAAACGGCCGCTACGGCCCGTACGTCACGTGGGGAAAAGACACCCGCTCTATTGAGGATGAAGAGAGGATCTTCACGATTACGTTGCCCGAAGCCCTTGAACTTCTTGCTCAGCCCAAGACACGTGGGCGCCGCGCCGCCGCCGGGCCTCTTCGAGAACTTGGCGAAGATCCAGTTAACAAACGTCAAGTTGTTGTGAAAACCGGACGTTTTGGTCCCTACGTCACTGACGGTGAAACAAACGCCACGCTGCGACTCGGCGACACGCCCGAGACTGTCTCGCTCGATAGAGCCTGCGAATTGCTCGCTGAGCGTCGAAACGCCGAACCTTCGACGCGACCTCGTCGGGCGGCGAAAAAAGCAACGAAGAGAACCACCGCGAAAAAGAAGCCCGCGACGGCGAAAAACGCTGCCAAGAAGACGACCGCAAGAAAAACGGGGGCGGAAAAGCGACTCGCGACGGCGAGTGGTGCAGCCACGAATGCCGCGTTGACGGCAAAGGTACAGAGTCCGGACGCGTTCTAATGTCGCGTGGCGTATTCATTGCCTTCGAAGGTATTGACGCCAGCGGCAAGTCAACGCAGGCTCGTCGAGTGGCGAGCAAATACGGAGCGTTGCTCACGTTTGAACCTGGCGATACCCCTATGGGCGCACAACTTCGAACGTGGTTGCTTGATGCCTCACTTTTAATGACACCCCAAAGTGAGGCACTGCTTATGTTGGCCGACCGTGCTCAACACGTGGCGACGGTGATTGAACCAGCACTCAATGCAGGTCGTTCCGTAGTGACTGACCGATTTGCGGCTTCGACGCTGGCGTATCAAGGTTACGGTCGAGGTGTTGATCTCAGCGAGTTGATTACCGCCACCAACTTGGCGGTTGGTTCGTGCATTCCCGACCTCACGATCCTTTTGGATGTTCCCACCGATGTCGCCGCTTCTCGACGCACGAAGAATAACGCTGACCGATTTGAGTCGGCGAGCCAGGATTTTCACGAGCGCGTTCGCGAAGGCTTCCTTTCTCTCGCTTCGATGAACGCAGAAGTATGGCTAGTGCTCGATGGCACGCAAGATGAAGACGTCATTGCTTCACTGATAGATGAGCGCGTCGCTGCGCTCGACTGGTTTTAGGATGCCCGACGTATTTGACCGCGTGCTCGGTCAAGCAAAGGCCGTGGCGGAACTTCGTCGACACGTGGTGCATCCCTCGCACGCTTATTTGTTCGTTGGCCCTCCCGGTTCGGGACTGCGCGAAGCACTCTTGAGTTTTGCCGCTGCACTGCAGTGTGAAAATAACGGCTGCGGTGACTGCGAAGCGTGCCGGTTGGTGCTGAACGGTGCGGATACGGACGTTGTCTTTATTGAGCGACGCGGTCTTTCTTGGAGTGTGGAAGAACTTCGCGAAGCAGAAAGAGTGGGACGACGTCGACCCTTGGGACAGGGCTATCTCGTGGTGGTTCTGGAAAATATTGAATTCGCGACGTCGGGTCAGTCACCCGCGATGACCGTACTCTTGAAGTCACTCGAGGATCCCCCAACGCGAACCATCTACGTGCTGACCGCAGAAGAAGTACCCAATGTTCTTTCCACGGTTGTATCGCGCTGCGTGCGAGTCAACTTTGGTCCCTTGAGCGATGAAGCAGTCGTTGGTTACTTAGAGCTTGAGGGGATCGACGAAGCACGAGCTAAAGAAGTCGCCAGTGCCGCAGGCGGAAATCTTCGCCGCGCCCACGTGTTAGTGCGCGACGACGCTTTAACGCAGCGCTTGGCGTTTTGGCGCTCGGTGCCCGAACGCCTCGACGGCTCGAACGCTCGCTCCTACGAACTGACGGGCGAAATTCTCACTTTGGTGGAAGGAGCTTTGGAACCTTTGGTGGCGCTGCAGGAACAAGAGTTGGAGCAACTAAAGCAACATGCCACCGCGATGGGCCAGCGCTCGCTTCCTCGACGTGACGAGATTGAGGCGGGCTACAAACGTGAACAGCGTCGATTTCGAACGGACGATCTTCGATTCGGACTCGCGACGCTGACTCACGTGTACCGAGAACGACTGCACGAAGGACTTGAGCAGGCGCAGCCTACGAATCGTTCCTTAGAACGTGCCGCGGGTGCCATCAGTGCCATCGAGGAAATTACGAAAGCATCGAGGTCTTTCTCACAAAATGTCAACGAAACGTTGCAACTGACGGACCTCTTCGTCTCGCTTTCACATTGTTAGAGGTGGTGGTGAGGCAAAAGGACGCAAAAAGGCATCTGGTAAGTTTCACGGTGATATCCAACGTCCGGGACGTTTTGACGAGATTTCCAAGCGTGTACCGGGTGAGTTCGAGTGTGTAAGAGGAAGCGTGCATGGCGGTAATTGAGATTGCGGGCGAAAGCTCGACGGGCTTTCCACCCCTTGCGATTGGCGATACCGTTGTCGCCATTCCGCTCTACGGCGGTGGATCGACCTGGGAACTCTGCGTCGAGAGCGTGCTTCGCTGGACGGACCCTGACGTTCCCTTGTTTATTTTTGAAGACGCCCACGCCAATGGTGAAGCCCTCGAACAACTGGCGTCGATCGTGGCGCGAGTGGATCAAAGTCGACCCGTTTACGTGCACAAGAACGCCACGAACCTCGGATTCGTGGAAAACGTGAATCTGGCGTTTTCGTTGGTCGCCCCGGCGGACGTTTTAGTACTCAACTCGGACGCGGTAGTAGGACCGGGCTGGCTTCGAGGCATTCAAAAGGCCTGCGAAAACGATCCGTCGGTCGCCACCGTTACTGCAATGTCGACGTACAGCACCATCGTGACGGTACCCGAGACCTCGCGCATTTTGGAAGGCCGACTGTCCGTCGAAAATGTGGCATCGCTCGCAAAACAGGTCACCGAAGCACTTGAACCCGTCTATCCGGAGATTCCAACGGCCGTTGGTTTTTGCACGCTTTTTCGTCGCCACGCCTTAGAAATTGTCGGAACCTTTGATCCGTGGTTTAGCCCGGGCTACGGCGAAGAAGTCGATTTCTCGCAGCGTTGCATTATGTACGGACTTCGTCACGTCGCCGCTGACAATGTTCTCGTTTATCACAAGGGTTCAGAAACTTTTGGCCGCTCCAAGGAAGTAGCCGCTCGAAAATTGCGAAACGACGAAGAAGTGAACCGCAAATACCCTTGGTTCTTGTATCGAATCAAACAAGTACACGAAGATCCCAATCACCCGCTCAACCATTCGATTCACCAAATCGAGATTGCACTTCGCGGTATTGACATCGTGATGGACGCGGCCGCCGTTGATCCCGTGATTGCCGGTACCTATTCGGTAACGGTGGGTCTTTCTAAAGCTTTGCTAACAAACCCCAAAGTACGAAATCTCTACTGGGCGACGCCGCAACGACGCCTTCACGATTTGCGCTCGTACGCGGCGGACTTCATGCCGAACGTCCACGTAGTTCCCTACAGTGCGCTCCCGGGACTTGACGCGGATCTTGGTTTCATGCCCTCGCAATCGTTTGATCTACCGGCGTGGAAACGACTATCGCAGTCGTCGTGGCGCCGTTCAATTTGGCACCTCGACTTCATTAGCTACGGCATTCCGGTCTACGCACCAACCATGCAAAGTTGGCTTCGTTCGCACCTTGCTCAAGACACGGGGCTCATTGATGCTGACGGTGTCTACTTTCTCAGCCATTCGATTGAGAACGTTGCTCGAAGTTTGGGTCGATTGCCTGACGAAGACCGAACGTTTTTGCTGCAGGCCGCTGCTGAGGGTCCCGTGATTACCGAGGTAAAGCCCTCCAAACGACTACGTGCCTTGCCCCCTCAATTCGCTCTCGTACTGGGTACGAGTTACATCCACAAGAACCGTGCCTTCATGGCGAGCGTGTTTGAAATTGTGCAGAGGCAACTTCCCGAGTTGCAACTTGTTTTTGCGGGATCGGAGCCTTCAACCGGCTACGACCGATTAGAACTCAAAGAAGGTGTTGCTGAGCTCGGCCGCGTAAGTGATGAAGAACGCACCTGGTTGTATCAAAACGCGGCGCTGGTGGTGGCGCCATCACTTTCGGAAGGCTTTGGACTGACACCTCTTGAAGCAGCGAAGGCCGGTACCGTGCCCATTGCGTCAAAGACAACGGGTCACATTGACCTCGGGGTGAAGGACTGTTTGTGGTTGGACCTCGAATCCGAGAGTGAAGCCGCCAAGACCATTATTGAATTGCTGCGAAATGAAGACGTAGCTCGCCAACAACTTGCGGCGTGGAAGAGTGCTGCCGACAATCTCACGTGGCAGGCGAGCGCCGATCAGTTCTTGGCGGGCGCCGAACAACTTTTTCGTATGCGTCCGCGCGTTCAAGAGATTCAGTTGCCAATGGAGTACGCGCCGCGACGAGCCTGGGTCGTCTGGCTCTATAAGTTCGTCAATGTTCGTTTGTTCCCGCTGGGATCAAAGCGCCGAGAAATCGTGGCCCGAACTGTTCGAAAAGCAGTCGTGCCGCTAATTCAGCGACCGATTGATCCACGAGAACTAGAAGTGTCCTCGAAGAAACTGACGTACACCCTCGATCACGATTGGGTGACGAAGGACTCCTAGGTCACGAGACAAGTTGAACGCCGTCAAGCAATCGAGAATCACGAGAACCACGACGCCGGTTGGCTGAACTACACTCTTTTCTTGCGCCTGGGTAGCTCAGTTGGTAGAGCAACGCATTCGTAATGCGTAGGTCAGGAGTTCGAATCTCCTCTCAGGCTCCAACTTCTCCAATGCTCTCGACCGCTGCTTTCATCCACGGCTGAAGAATGAGACGCAGTTCGTTATACGAACGAGTGCCGCAGTAGACGCCCATAGCGGGAAGCACGGCTCCGATGTAAACGAGAACTCGAATTGCCGCACGAACTTCTGGTTGCTGCGGATTACTGAAACGGTCGCACAGCCAATCTTCGGCGAGGTGAATCGACCCTTCCAGTGTTCGAAGCATTTTTTCGTTGGCAATACTGGCGATAGCGAATTCAAATTCAAAATCGCGGCGGAGAGCATTTTCGTCGGCGGCTGTTTCGTACGCCCACATACTCACCGAGTCGAGATCGAATACTGGAATTGTCGCGTCCACTCGCAGCGCCACACTTCGCAAGCTTTCGAGGTGGACAGCAATTGCAAGATCTTCTTTGGAAGGAAACAATTTGTAAATAGCGCTCGGTGTGCATGGCGTTCGTCGAGCGATGCGGGAAATGGTCGCGTCGGTGTAACCGGTCTTTCCAACAACTGCCGCCGTGCCCCGATAAAGATTGGTGCGAAATTCATCTCCGTCTTCGACGGTGATAGGTATTGGCGTCATTATCTCAATCTCCTGAGTGCCAATTGGTGTGTCGTCTTCAAGAATTCGCAAAAACCATTGTCGAATAAGTTGCCAATAGTTCTCTTCGGGCTGAATGGACTTACTGAGAACCATCCAAAGGGAATAGAAAACGAAGAAGTGTGCCTTCGCTTGTCGTGGATAATGAGTTCCATGGTCTTGAATCGGCAAACGATCCTGGAGTAATGGACGAATTTCCTCGTCAAGTTCCTCAATGCGACGTGATGACGCCATGAGGTAGAAGCCGCCAAAGAGCCCTCGACTGGGGTCTGAAATAAGTTTCCACCACTCATCGAGTTTCTCGAGCGACGGGTGTTCTGTCATTTCATTGACAAAGTCGACGAAGTCCAGTAGCGACTGTGAACAACGATGAATCCAAAGATCGACGTAGAGCTCTTGGATGTTTTCGTAACGGGCGTACATCGCGCCGTGGGTCAAGCCAGCGGCGTGCCCTACGTCACTGAGCGACAGGAGATCTGTGCCCTTCTTGTCCAATTGTTCGAGTCCGGCGTCTCTAATGGCCTCGTCATTTAGCCTCGCTCGAGCACTTCTGGCTTTAAGCGAATCGGGCACACCATCAGGTTAATTAAAATACGAGTGTTCTTTAAGGCTTTTTCAAACAAAACTATTTTTTTGACTTCGAGAGAATGACCCGCACACTCCTTTCGAAGTCGTCAGACCGCTCTTGCCAGTTTTTATATGCGTCAAAACTCGGTGCCGCGGGCGAGAGAAGTACAACACCCGGCTCGTCAACTACCAAGAGATAGTCATAGCCCTTTTGTACTGCTTCGTCCATGTCATAACACTTTGTTATCACGAGATCAGTTGATTCATTAAGTAATGCAGCATAAATACGGTCTCCTACAGGTCCCAGCGTGAGTATGCAGGTGGGAGAAATACGATTCGTCAACTCCTCAATGAGTTCCTTGTAGTCAACGCCGCGATCGTAGCCGCCAAGAATTATTGCCACGACGTCATCACGCAACGTGGCAAGAGCGGCGATTGTTGGAAGAGGCGAGGTGGCAAGTCCGTCATCGATGAATCTGATTGTTGGTGGACCCGTTATTCCAATTAGTGAAAAACGCCCGCGCAGGGTTTCGAACTCGTTCGCCCGGCCACGCACGATTTCTCGAAGCTCGACGTAGGGAATTCGTGTTACCTGAGAAACGGCGTGGAGAGCAAGCGCCACGTTGCGCTCATTGTGTGCACCCATGAGTCCTAGAGTGCTGGTGAGTTCAACTTCCAGGTCGTCGACAAAGTGCACGTCACCACCCAAGAGCGACGCGGAGTCGCGAAGGAGTGGCTGGTCGCTCACGAAAACAACTGGCGTACCTTCAGCGCGCGTAAGTGAAAGTTTGTCGCGGTGATACTGCTCGGTGGAGCCGTGCCAATCGAGATGGTCGGATCCAAGCGAAGTGACAACTATGACACCGGGCGAAAACTCAATGTCGACGGATTGAAAACTTGAGACTTCTAAAACAACGAACCCCGAGTCATCGAAGTCGATGTCGTACGGCGGAAGTCCGATGTTGCCGGCACTAGTGGCGTGCTCGCCAACGACGTTCAGGAAAAACGTAATAAGCGACGTCGTTGTTGATTTGCCCTTCGTCCCCGTAACGGCAATAACCCGTTCGCGACGTGCCGAGGCGAGCCATAAGTTGAGGGCGGACGTGACCATTACGCCTTTTGCTTCAAGGGCTACGACGTCGGGTTGGTGACGTGGGATTCCGGGACTCTTTAAGACGACGTCGCAGGTTGATAACGCTTCGAGTCCTCCATTTTGTGTTGCGATGACGCCATCTTCGGGCGTGTCGTCCACCACAACTATCGAAGAAGGCAAATCGCCCAATCGGCGAACGCTCGCACGACCCTCAACGCCGTAGCCCCAAATACCAACACGCTTTCCCGCGAGGTCGTTAAAGCCAGTGGGCCGGAACACGGCTAGCTCCTCGTGATTGCAGCAACTCCTCCATCGTCTCATCTGGAGCTACGAGAACACCAAGTTCGGCGATGTTCTTTTCGTTGCGCCACTCGATGTTCGCCATAAGTTCACGGAGCGCTACGGCGCTCTCAGCGGGATCGCCCACGCACTCAAATGGTTTTCGCTCGTCACCGAGTCCAACGAGAATTTCGAGTTGGCTTCTACGTTCGTTGGAAGCAAGTGGCTCAGAACCCAGTATTGCTCGCAACGAACTTCGTGAAAGAAACGGTGCCAGCACAAGAGCAATGAACAGGCACTTGTCACATTCGCCGCACCAATTCGACGCACGTTCGTCAACTCGTTGAGTGAAAGCGCGATTGCAGCTTCGAAAAACGTGGTGATAGGCAGTGAGCTTCGAAAATTCACTGGCTACCCAAATCTCACTTCGATTACGAAGGTAGCTGGCAATTGTGAATTCGTCGCCAATGCGCTCGGCGACGGCGTCGGCAATGAGTTGCTCCGCGACCCACGACTTCGACCATTGATGATTTACGTCGCGATCGAGCCAACGAAGATTTGGAGCCGATGAAGAATGTTCGTTGCTCATGACAACACCACCACGCCCCGAAGCGAGAGCCGCCACGGCCGCGAGCAAGGTGATCATCGCAGTAACCGGAACGTGGCCGTTGTAGAAGGTCTCGTCACCGGAAAGTAGTTGCTGATCGAGCGTCCGTGTGGCTCGAACGACCGCCAGCCCAGTGACACGTGCCGTGTTTTCCAGCGGCTCAAATCGTCCGGAACTGGGACTCACGACAAAGAGCGCCGGATTGAGTTGTGACGAAAGTTTTTCGACGGTCACCACTGAATCAATGCCCCCGCCGAAGGGAACGAGCACGCTCTGTGGGTCAATGGCGATTGATAGAAGCGTTGGTTGTACGCCGCCAACAATTTCGACGTTTCCCAAGTCGAGATCGTTCGTGTACGCGAATTCACCCAAGCCATCGATTATGGCGGCTCGCAATAGCGCTCGAGCTTTGTCGCCGACGGGCGTGGTGCCAAGATCCACAATGTGCGCGGCGCCCGCTTTGTAATACGACAACCCCGCGAGTAAGAACCACAATTCGCTTACAGCGAGCACCTCGGGACTTTGAAGTTCTACGTCTCCTTCAAAGTGCACCTCTTCAACGAAATGTCGTCCGTCAAGTTCGTAGTGTCCACGAAGAGCGTCTGAGCGGACTTCGAGTTCGAGATAGTGAAAGCGCGACGCTCGATGTTTCATCGTCGGGACTCTTCCATTGCGCTTCTCATGCTACGACGACCACTTGGCGATCAGGCCAAAACGTCCACAGGGTCGCGCCGCTCGGTCACTATAGAAAAGTTCGCCGCCGTCGGTCACTTCTCGCGAACAGATGATGTTGTCGGTATTTACGCCGGCTCTTTGAAGTTGCTGTGTCGCCACATTTCGTAAATCGAGCCGCGAACGGTCGTCAACGTCGGGCTGTAGTGCTCCTTCGTAGTTGAGGAAATGTTGGGCCACATCGGGTCCCACTTGGTACGCCTCTTTAGAAATTGACGGACCGATAAACGCGTTGACCTTGTCGGGCTTGTCGTAAGCAGCGAGGGCATTGGCAATAACGCCACTGGCGAGACCTCGCCACCCCGCGTGTACGAGCGTGAGTAGATGCTGTTCGGGCTCGACG
>Ga0181534_10000450_pt1 | contig 28869 bp, 23 predicted proteins | sample PEATcosm2014_Bin_37_FD_119758 | JGI IMG/M metagenome (GOLD analysis project Ga0181534, IMG submission 119758) | Peatland microbial communities from MTU Mesocosm Facility, Houghton, MI, USA - PEATcosm2014_Bin17_10_metaG | ecosystem: Environmental > Terrestrial > Soil > Wetlands > Peat | place...
CGACCAACGAGATAGCACCGCGGTTCGGCGTGTCATATGACATCAGCGGCGACCAGAAACACGTGGTCTTCGGCGGCGCCGGCCGTTCCTACGACCGCGACCTGTTCACCTACCTGCAGTTGGAACAGACCAAGGCCTCGCTGCCCCAATACAACCTCTTCTTCAATGTGCCCGAGCGGCCGTGCGCGCCTTCGCCGACCTGTATTCCGTGGAATCCGGCTTATCTGAACGGCTTGTCGAATCTGCAATCGCTGGTCACAGCGAGCAACGCCGGGCAGGAGGTCGACGCGCTCAACAACAAGCTGAAGACCCCGTATTCCGACCAGTTCAGTATCGGCATGCGCAACCGCATTGGTGACTGGAACACCAGCGTCACGGCTGCCCGGATCCTGAGCCACGACGGATTTGCGTTCACGTTGGGCAATCGGCTGCCGAACGGCGCGTTCTGGACGAGCAGCGGGGATGGACCGCCCTACAACAATCCGATCCCGGGCTTTGGCAGCCTGATTCTCGGCAACAACGGCATCGAGACGCGCACCACCCAGCTGTTGGTTTCGATCGAGAAGCCCTTTACCGAGGAGTCACGCTGGGGCGTGACATTCGCCTACACCTTCACGGATGCCAAGCAGAACCGCGACATCAACGAGCACTACTCGCTCGATGAGGAGACGATCGGTCAGTATCCGTTCATCGCCTCGAACGCCGCGGCCAAACATCGGTGGGTGACCACCGGCACCCTGCGGGGACCCTGGCGGACGACGCTGGCGGCCAAGTGGGTGTTGGCGACACCCATTCCGCATAATGATCTGGCCTGTTACCTGCCGGATGGCGCGGTGTTCGCCACCGGCAGCAAGTGCACTCCGATCTCCGCCCGGCCACCGGATACCTTCGGCTACAAGGACCTGGATCTGCAGGTAAGCAAGGATTTCCCGGTGCACAACGATGTGAGCGTGTACGCCCGGTTGGACCTGTTTAACGTGTTCAACAACACCAACTACTCGGACTACAATGTCAACTACGGGAGCGGCGGCAACGTAAATGCGACCCCGGTCACATTCAATCAGGTGGGTAACATACTCGGCACCCCGCGCACGCTGAAGCTGCAGGGCGGGGTCAGATTTTGACGCTTACCAGCGGCTGGGCAAAGGTGTGACGCCCCGCACAATCCTGCGGGCGTGGAAGATGGGCTTGAGGGCGACCGTCAGCTTGGTCATCCCATCGACATATTGCGCCCCCTGCAGGCGGTAGCCCGTCCGGGTGCGGATGGCGCGCCAGGCCCGTCCGAAGCCCTCAGTGCTGCAGCGGTGGGTGATTCCGGAAGGCGGCACCATGCGCCACCAGCTGGTGTGGGCAAACCCGTGCCGGGTCAGGTCGAAAGGCATTCCCGAGATGTTGAATGTCATCTCGATCTCTTCGCGGTCGGGCATGTCCTGCAGAGCGCTCGGCGGCAGAAAGGTCAGGCGCACCTGATTGAACCGGATGCCGCTGTAGTGAGCGTTCAGGGCCTGACACTCCTCATCGGCGTAGCGGAAGATCAGCAGTCGGCAGCCATCGTCGTATTGGTACGCTTCGCTCATGTCCATTTTCTTCAATAGTTGTTCACAAGCTGGTGGACTGTGTGCCGGAGGCTCAACGCTGCCATCATCACGCTACCGGCTGTAATCGCGGAATCGCGCCGGTTGCCAATGCGCTCTGGTGGTTTTCACTAGCTGCGTCGCGACAGCTCTCCAAACGTTGCCGCGGTCGCACCGCGTATGTCACCCTGACACCATCGCCACCATTCACTCACCGCAATCATGCCCTGCGGCGGCGGCGCGTAACCGGTCGCAGTGCGCAGAATAAAGGAACTCGTTGTGGCTACTGCATCGCACAATGTGCTGTCTCTGTGTTGCAGTGCCTTCTTTCGCCCCGCGGGCGCCTTTGCCGCGCTCCAAGCATGGGTTATGCAGGACCTGCTGGACCGTGCGTTGACCGAACAACCCGTCCGGATCTGGATCCCCGGCTGCGGCACCGGCGCCTATGCCTACTCCATCGCGATGTTGCTGATAGAGCACTTTCACGGTTGCGGGCGCCAACCCAACGTCAGGATCTTCGCGACCGACGGTGAGGCCAACTCCATCCGGGTGGCCCGGGCGGGGGTGTATGCCGATCCCGACCTGCAGGACGTTTCTGCGACGCGCCTGCAACATTTCTTCCAGCGCCACGGCACCAACCGCTACCGCGTGAGCCCCGTCCTGCGGGATTGTGTCGTGTTTGCCTTACACGATTTTGAAAATGATCCGCCCCTGTCGCGGCTCGACTTCGTGGATTGTCAGAGCGCGCTCGCCCGCCTGCCCGCGCAGAGCCGGACCCGTCTGTACGCCCTGTTGCACTTTGCACTAAACGAGGGCGGCCACCTGGCTTTGAGCCCGGACGAGGCGCATTTGCCCTCCGCGGAGCTGTTCCAGGTGGTGGACGTGGAGGGTTACATCTACCGCCGCCTCGGGGAGGCCCACAAACCGGTGCCTCTCGAAGCTCTCGAGCAGGCGGTGGAAGCAGCGCATCATTCGAATCGAGCGCTCGTGTGGCCGAGTGAGCTGCAGTCTGCCCACGAGGACCTGCTGACCGCGCGCGAGCAACTGTTGTCGCTGAATGAGGAGCTGTCGGCCATCAACAGCCAGCTGGCCGCCCGGGTCGCCGAGCTGGAATTGACGCGCAACAACATGGCGGACCTGCTGGGCGCGACCAACATCGCGGTGCTGATCCTGGACGCGGAGTTGCGAATCGAAAAATTCACACCCCCCGCGGCTGTGTTGTTGAACCTGTGTGACAACGACCTGGGTCGGGCGTGGACCGCCGTGGCCCGTGGGTTTGACGAGCAGCTCGCCATCGACGCCCAGCTCACGATCGAGACCCGCACCCCGATCGAGAAAAACGTCAGCAGCCACCCTCACAAGTGTTTCCTGAGGCGCGTACAGGTCTATCGGGCCGAGGGTGCCCGGGTGGGTGGTGTGGTAGTGACCTTCGTCGATATCACCAATCACATCGAATCTGATGCGCAGCTGCGGCGGTTTGCGGCCATGCTCCGTGATTCCGCGGATGCCATCGTCGTGATGGACTTCGGTGGCCGGATCATTGCCTGGAATCGTGGTGCGCAGCGGCTCTACGGTTACACGCAGGGCGAGGCATTGCGTTTGAACGTACGCGACCTGATGACCGGCGACCGGCTCGACGCCACCCTGGATGTGATGCGGCGCGTCGCTCGTGGGGAGGCCATGCAGGCATTCGATACTCAACGACGCACGCGGGACGGCCGAATCGTTGCCGTCTCGGCGACGGTGGCCTTGCTGTTTGATGCGGCCGGCAATCCCGAATCGCTGGCAGCGACGGAACGTGACATCACGGCGCGGCGCCGTGCCGAAGATGAGACGCGGATGTTGAATGCGAGGCTGGAACAGCGGGTTGCCGAGCGGACCGCGGAGCTGCAGTACAGCGAAGAGCAGATCAGGGCGATTCTGGATGCGACCGCCGATGCGGTAGTAACCATCGATGTGCTGGGCCGGGTCGCGACATTCAATCGCGCCGCCGAGCGCATCTTCGGCTACGCCGCGAATGAGGTTATCGGTGAAAATGTCAATCTGTTGATCCCCCAGCAGGAGCGCGTCGGTCGCTACGGATACAAGGCCACCGCAACGCGTTCCTATTACAGCCGCCTGATTGGACGCAGTCATGAGATCGCGGGACGGCGCAAGGACGGCAGCATCCTTCCCATCCAGCTCGCCGTGAATGCCGTCGAGGGCCGCGATCTTTTCGTCGCCGTGGCCCGTGACATGACCGAGCACAAGGCACTGCAGAAGGAGATTATCGATGTCGCGATGTTGGAGCAGCGACGCATAGGCCAGGAGCTGCACGACGGCACTCAGCAGGAGCTCACGGGCCTCGGTCTGCTGGCCCAGAGCCTCGCGGAATCCTTGAGTCGCAACAACTCGGTCGCGGCGAGCCAGGTAGCCTCCCGGGTGGCCCGGGGGATCGAGCAGTGTAACCAGCGGGTGCGCTCACTGGCGCGCGGCATGGTGCCTGTGCCTATCGACCGGGAAGGCCTCATGACGGCACTCGCGGAGCTGGCACGCCAGACTACCGAGATACACGGCATACCCTGCGGCTTCGAATGTCCGTCCCCGGTCGAGCTCGACAACGACAATGAATCCACGCACCTGTATCGGATCGCGCAGGAAGCTCTCAGCAATGCCACGCGCCATGCCAAGGCAAGCGCCATCTGGATTCGCCTCGAGCAGGTGGACGGACGACTGTTGCTGGAGGTCCAGGACACCGGCATCGGGATGCAGTCGACCCCCAATGGCGGCAAGGGAGTGGGTTTGCGGCTCATGGAGCATCGCTGTGCCATGATCGGCGGCAACTTCTCGATTGAGCCGCGACCGGATGGGGGAACGTGTATTGCGTGTTCCGTGCTGCGCACCCAGAGTTCCGCCAGTCACTGAGCGAGTGAGCATGGACCCAAGAAATTCCGGCACCGGCCGCTTCACCATCGCGATCGTGGACGATCATCCACTGGTGCGCGAAGGACTGGCGGCCCGCATCTCGGCGCAACCTGACATGGAAGTATGCGGTGAAGCCGATGACATCGAGTCGGCAATGGAATTGATCGTAGCGAAGTGCCCGGCGCTGGTGATTGTCGACCTTGCGCTGCGCGACGGGCACGGTATCGATCTGATCAAGCGGATCGTCGCGGCCGGGATCAACACCCGCATGCTCGTGGTCAGTGCCTATGACGAATCATTGTTTGCCGAGCGGGCGCTGCGCGCCGGCGCCCTGGGATACATCAACAAGCAGGAGCTGCAAGGCAAAGTGGTGGAAGCGCTGCGGACCGTGTGGCGCGGCGAGCGCTTTCTGAGCTCGGCCATGGCGCAACGACTCATTGCGCAAGCGATCGGCAGCAAGGCCGCGGCAGGGGGAACGGAGGCGCTCACCGACCGTGAGCTGCAGATCTTCCAGCTGGTGGGCCGCGGCAAGAGCACGCGCGAAATTGCCAACGAGTTGAGTGTCAGCGTGCACACAATTGACTCGCATCGCGAGCACATCCGGGCCAAGCTCGACTTGCGCAACGGCACCGAGCTGATTCAAAGGGCGGTGCAGTGGCACATGGAGAACGGCTGAAACAGAAAGGGCCACTTCCGTGGCCCTTTGTGGATTCGGGTGGCTTGTCTTGCAACGAGGTCCGAACCGACAGTTGATACTCTACGGGTACCGGAAACACCGGACAATTCAGCGACCCCGCATCCGCGTGTGGGATTCGTCCGACAGCCTAAGGTCGTGCTGAGATTACCGAAGTCCATCAGTCTCGAGTGCGAGCAGCTGCACGCCGAGCACATCTCCTACCGCGACCAGCTCACCGTGGCCGACACGCGTGCCATTGGCCCGTATGACCACTCGGACCGAATCGAGGCTGTTGGGCAGCTCAAACACATAACCGGGTTTCAGCGTGGCGAGCTCCCCGAGCGGTACGGCCAGGTTGCCGAGGTCAAAATCGAGGCTCACGGGGATCTGGTCCGCGGCGCCCGCGGCATTCGGGTCTGACATAATCAACTCCAGGGTGGTATTCGGGGCGCGCTCGGTAGCGACGAGCCGCTTGCCGTCGTAGGTTGCACTCCAGACCCGGGTTCGACCCAGGGTCACCTGCAGGTTGGCCCAGCAGGTAGCGCGGTCGCCCAGGATGAGCACATCGCCCATCTCCGAGGCTCTCAGGACGCCGAGCGGGAACGACATCCCCCGCAGCTCAACGTGCAGCCGCGCGGGAAGTTTGAGCCACGGATTGGCGGCCGGCGCCGATCGCTGCCAACCTTGAAAGGAGGCGAGTCGTGCCACCAGCGCGGGTGACAGACTCACACATCCGGTGGTTTTCTTGCCGTCCGCCGTCACTGCGCTGAATGCCAGCGCAATGTTGGTATCAGCCTCTGGTGGAATGCCATCCGTCAGCGCGCTCGGCATCAGGGGCTCACGCAGTATCCTACCCAATCCTTCCAACAAGCCCGTGTGAGCGAGCGCCCAGGCGAGCAGTCGCGATTCGCCGCTGAAGTCCCACCACTCGCGTGCCCCGAGACGATCGCACCAACCATCGTTTGTGATTATCAGCGACAGCTTCTCATGTACTCCATCGAGAACCGCCGCGGGTGGCGACATGCTCGCGGCCGGCGCGAATTGCCACGTGGTCTTCGGAGTTCCATCCAGAGTAAGCGACTCGCGGTTGTGAAAGAGGTCCCGCAGCGCGCGGGCGCCTTCAGGAGTAATGCGCCGCAGGCGCTGGCTCCACCCCTGTTGTTCCGCGTACTCGAAGAACAACGTTTCGTTAGCGGTAGCCAAGATACACCTTCACCGGGTCCGGTGAGACTGGACGATTCGCACGACGACCCTGCACTCCGCCTCTCGCCGCGCGCTTATGGTGAGAGCGCGTTGTGCAGCGTTCGTCGTACGAATCGATTCGAGCTTCAGCCGAGAATACCTCCAACCGCTGAGCTCGAGGGATGTCCTCCGGAGGCGACACGCGAGTGCCTGAGAGGGTGTTCACACAAAAAGGTGCGGGTTGGTCGGATGAACAGTGTTTCGGGGCGGCAACAGCATGACGCGCGTGAGCCGGTGCGTTATATCCAACCATCGTGTCGCTCGAGGTGACCCGTGTTCCTGCCAGAAGATGCCCAGATCTGGTTCAACGTCCAGGTGGAGACATTGAAGCGCGTGCATTCCAGTTGGGTGCCTGATATTCCCATCGAGCTGCTCACACAGGCCCGCAAGCTGCCGCTGGGCCGCCGCTGGCTCGCCAGGCGCCTGTCCCTGGTCAGTCCGGTGTTGTTCGGTCTGCCCGCGGACCTCGACTCGGAGGCCTTCGAGAAGTTGAAGGCGGCTTCCTGGATCGCGCCTCTCGTGGCCGAGCCCATGGAGTGCGCACTCGAGCTGGGCTCGCTTGCCATGGCACCGACCTTGAGGACGCTCGCCAACCGGCCGGAAGTCGTGAAGCTCCGCGGCGCGTTGGGAGCGGACCGATATGCACGCGTGCTGGCTTCTCCCGTGGCACCTGCACAGCCGCCGCCGGTGGTCAACGAGACTGGGGAGCTGGTTGAGCGCCTGATTCGCTGTGGCGCGGCCGAATTCGCGGGCTGGGCCGGTTCTCTGCACCCTGCCTGGGGTGAAAGTGTCCGTTTGACCTATGACCGCTCCTGGTGGTCGGAAGGCTGGTCGCCGAGTCTGAGCGCCGCTGCCGCCGAGACCTGCCTGCGCGTGGGAGTGTTGCATTGACTGTCATCGCCATCACCGATTCGGGTCCGATCCTCAAAGCCATCGCGGGGCAACGCATTCCGCGGCGTGCCTGGGGAGAGGTCACTCAACTCAACAATCTGCTCAGCGAGGCCGAACGGATTCTGGCCTCGGCCAGGAAGCAGTCGGAGCTGTTGCAGCGTCGGGCATACTTCGATGGACGTGCCGCGGGCCTCGCCAATGCCCAGTCGGAAGCGGTCAAGCACATTATCGAAGCGCAGAAGCAGGCCCGGGAGCTGATCGAGGCCTCTGAGTTGCGGATCGTGGAGCTGGCGGTGTCCATCGTCGCGCGTATCGCTCCACGTCTCGATCAGGGCGAGCTCGTGGCGGCGCTGGCGGCGGAAGGGCTTGCCGCCATCCAGGAGGAGCGGCATGTGTCGGTTCGGGTCAACAGCGCCGCCGAAAAGGCCATACGCGCGATGCTCGATCGCTGGCAGCTGGCGCATCCCGAAGTGGAGACTGTGGACATGGTGATCGACGCCACGTTGGATCCCCTGGTCTGTATCATTGAAACGGAGTTGGGGCGTATCGAAGTTGGCTTGCCGGTGCAGCTCGATACCATCCGCACCGGCCTGACGGCCATAGCCCAGGAGCCCCTGTAATGTCGGGCACTCCTGATCGGCTGATCGCAGCGCTGCGCAACGTCGAAACCCTCAAACGGGTCGGGCGCGTGGCCGAGGCGCGCGGCACATTCATTCGGGCTACCGGAGTCAATGCACGCGTTGGCGATGTCTGTGAGCTCAGGGACCCTGGCAGCTCGCAGGTTCTGACTGCGGAAGTGGTGGGTATCGAGCGTGGCGCCGCGCTGCTCACGCCACTGGGGACACTGGCCGGTCTGTCATCCAACACGGAGGTCGTGTCGAAGGGTTTCCAGCCCACCGTGTTAGTAGGCGATGGCTTGCTGGGCCGGACGGTGGATGCACTGGGACATGTGATTGACGGGCGACCCGCTCCCATCGGCCTGTCCGCAGTCCCGGTTTATCAGGATGCTCCCAACGCCATGCTGCGAGCTCCCATCAAGCATCCTTTCCACACTGGTGTACGAGCGCTGGATTCCGCACTGACGGTAGGAGAAGGGCAGCGTTTGGGTATCTTCGCCGCTGCCGGCGCTGGTAAGAGCACGCTCCTGGGAATGTTGGCGAAGTCATCGGCTGATGTGAATGTCATCGTGCTGCTCGGCGCGCCCGGCCGGGAAGTGCGCGAGTTCATTGATGACAATCTGGGCGCCGACGGGCTTCGTAAGACCATTGTTGTGGTGGCCACCGCGGACCGTCCAGCTTTGGAGCGCAGCAGGGCTGCCTACGTGGGCACCGCCATCGCCGAACATTTCAGGGACCAGGGTAAGCGGGTCTTGCTGCTGTTGGATTCTGTTACACGCTTTGCCCGCGCGCTGCGCGATGTCGGGTTGGCAGTGGGTGAGCCCCCGGCCCGGCGCGGGTTTCCGCCGTCGGTGTTTTCTGCATTGCCGCGGCTGTTCGAGCGGACAGGCAATAATGACAAGGGCTCAATAACGGCATTTTATACCGTGCTGCTCGAGGACGAAGAGTCCGATCCGATCGGCGAAGAAGTCAGATCCATCCTCGACGGGCACATTTACCTAGCGCGGAAGTTGGCGGCGGCCAATCATTTCCCGGCGATCGATGTGCTCGCGAGTGCCAGTCGCGTGATGCCACGAGTGACCCAGCAAGCACAGCAGCGCGCCGCGGGCCTGCTGCGCAAGCATCTGGCCAAGTACCAGGACATCGAGCTGCTGCTGCAGGTCGGCGAATACAAGCGGGGCTCGGATACGGACGCCGACGAGGCGATCCGGACCATCCCGCTCATCCGCAAACTGCTGCAGCAGCCGGCTAATCAGCGCAGTGCGTTCGATGAAAGCGTTGCGGCCCTGGTGGGCCTGCTGAAGTGAGCGCGGTCAGGTGACGCTGGGCGGCTGACAGCCCACAATAGGGGGCATGAGAGGTCGTCGAAATCGCCGGGTATCCCGGCCTGGTCCTGCTGCTACCCGGCCGGCGCAGCGTTCCACCTGGGACATGCTGGTCTGGAACCACGTCAAGTTGTGGATTGCTACCGCGGTCGGCCTCGTCCTGGTCTTCATTCTGCCTGCGAATTGGGGTTGGATCCCCAGGGTGCTCGCTGGGTGGAACGGCGCGGTCTTCGTGATGGTGCCCCTGACCTATCTTTGGATGCGGCGGCTGGATGCGCCGGCGCTGCGGGCCAAATATGTAGAAGAGGATCCGACGGGGCCGGTCATTCTTCTCGTGACAGTTGTCGCGGCGTTCCTGAGCGTACTAGGAATCATTGCGCTGCTGTCCACAGCCAAGCAGGTGCCCTCGGGCGAGCGCGCGGCTCACTTCCTGCTCGCCTGCCTCACGATCGTCAGCTCCTGGGCACTCGTGCATACGATGTTTACGATCCGCTACGCCGACATGTTCTACAGTGTGTTGGATGGCGATCCGCCGCTGGGATTTCCCGATACTCCCGAGCCCCTGTTCTGGGATTTCGTGTACTTTTCATTCACCATCGGCGTCGCCTGTCAGACCTCTGATGTCACGACGCGCCAGACTGCCATGCGGCGCATGGTTACCTTTCACAGTGTCATCGCATTCGTTTTCAACCTCGCTATACTGGGTTTTGCCATCAACGTCTCCGCCGGACTTCTGAACGGCACCTGAGTTTGCGAAAGGATAACGAAATGAAATGGCTGTATTCGGCTTTGATTCTGGGAGCGGCCTTGCCGCATGACGCATTGGCGGGGGTGCAGGTAAGCAAATCCCCGTGGGGACATACCAACGAGGGGACCGTGGAAATCTACAAACTGACCAACGCTCACGGAGTCGAGGCCCGCTTTATTACTTACGGCGCCACGCTGGTGTCGCTGACGGCCCCGGATCGATCCGGCCGGCTTGCGAACATCGTGTTGGGCTTTGACAGCCTGGAGAAGTACATGGCGCCCGGTGTGCCGTATTACGGTGCCACGGTCGGCCGCTACGCCAATCGCATCGCGAAGGCGCGCTTCACGCTCGATGGGAAGAGCTACCAGCTCGAGGCCAACGACGGACCCAACACCCTGCACGGGGGTAAGCGTGGCTTCGACAAGCGGATCTGGAAAGGCGAGGAGATTCCGGCGGCGCAGGGCGGGGGAGTGCGCATGACACTCGTCAGCGCCGACGGCGACGGCGGCTATCCCGGCGAAGTGACTGCACAGGTGGTCTACAAGCTCGATGACAAGGACAACCTCGAGATCGACTACCACGCGACGACGACGGCACCCACACCGATCAATCTCGCCAATCATTCTTATTTCAATTTGACCGGCGACCCGGCGAATACCGTGTTGGATCACCTGGTCACCATCAACGCCGACCGCTTCACTCCGGTGGATGCGACACTCATTCCCTCGGGTGAGCTGCGCCCCGTGGCTGGAACTCCGTTCGACTTCCGTACTGCGCACGCCGTCGGCTCCCGGATTGGCGCCGACGACGAGCAATTACGCCTGGGACGCGGCTACGATCACAACTGGGTACTCAACAAGACAGGCTCCGGAATGACCCTTGCGGCGATTGCCACCGAGCCCAAGAGCGGACGCTCTCTCGAAGTCCGCACAACGCAGCCCGGGGTCCAGTTCTACACGGGTAACTTCATGGACGGTAAACCGTCGGGTGTGGGCACTGTGTATGCATACCGCACCGGGATGTGTTTCGAGACACAACACTTCCCGGATTCCCCCAACCATCCTTCGTTTCCATCCACCATCCTGCGCCCCGGTCAGGTCTACTCGCAGAAGACGGTCCTGTCCCTGCGAGTCGTCAAGTAACGGGCCTACTGCAAGCTCAGCACGACGACTGATTTCGCCGGCAGCGCAACAGAGAGCTTGCCGTCTTTGAGCGCGGCGCCGTTGAAGCGGGTAGGCTTCACGGCGTCCGGGCTCTCAAATGTATTGTGAGCGTCCATCGCAGCGGCCGTCAGGATCTCTCCCTTAACCGCTTTCGCTTTCACGCCGTTGATTGAAAGACTTACGGACGCGGCAGCATGCGGATCCATGTTGACGAGAGCGACGGCAACGGTACCCGTTGCAGTTCGCGCTGCGGAAACACTGACCCCCGGTGCCTGTAGATCGGTCGGGAGCAGGGTGGCGTCCTGAAACGGCTGGAACATGTGGAAGACGTGGTAGGTCGGTGTCAGGATCATCTGCGGACCCTTGGTCAGGATCATCGCCTGCAGCACGTTGACCATTTGCGCAATGTTGGCCATGCGGACGCGGTCTGCATGTCGATGGAAGATATTCAGGTTGACGGCCGCAACAACGGCGTCGCGCAGCGTGTTCTGCTGATACAGGAAGCCCGGCTCGCGACCCGGCTCGGGGTCATACCAGGTGCCCCATTCATCCACATCGAAGGCCACTTTCTTCTGCGGATCCGATTTGCTCATCGCGGCGTCGTTCGCGGTGATGAAGTCCTCCATTTTCAGGGTATGGGCCAGCGTGGAATTCCACTGGTCTTCCCCGAATCCCGTCGCCCCTCCTTTGTGTTTCCACTCGTTGACCGGCAGCGTGTAGTAATGGAACGTGACGGCATTCAGGTCGCGGCCCCCCTGGGCGGTCAGCAGCTCAGCCCATGAGGTGTCCTCGTCGTGGCCACCGCTGGCGATGATCTGGGGCCGGGCGCCGAGCGGGGCCTTGAGAAAGGTGGCGGTCTGTCGGAACAGGTTGAGATAGTACTCGGGCGACATGTTGCCCCCGCAGCCCCAGGCCTCGTTGCCCACCGCGAAATAGGCGATCTTCCAGGGTGCCGGGTGGCCGTTGCGAGCGCGCTCCGCAGTGAGCGCGGTTGGCTTGTCCGAAGTCATGTATTGCAACCACTCGGCCATTTCGCGCGGTGAGCCCGTGCCCACATTGCCGTTGATATAGGCATCGGCACCGATCAGTTGTACAAAGTCCAGGAATTCGTGAGTTCCGAAGGCGTTGGTTTCCGGGACGCCTCCCCAGTTTGTATTGAGCGTCGTGGGGCGCGAAGCGCGTGGGCCGATGCCGTCACGCCAGTGATACTCGTCCGCGAAACAGCCACCGGGCCAGCGGACAACCGGAACATGCAACTCGCGCAGTGCGGCGACGACATCGTTGCGAAATCCGCGTGTGTTCGGAATAGAGGAGTTTTCTCCAACCCACACACCTTCTTCGATGCCGTGTCCCAGGTGCTCCGCGAACTGGCCGTAAATGTGACGATCAATCTGGGCACCGGGCTGATCGGCGTGAATGACGCCGGGCGGTGCGGCGGCGCTGAGGCTGCTCAGGGACACCAGAACCGCGGTCAAAAGCATGCGCACTCAGTATCTCCTCGAGATGTTTGCGATGGGCCCGGTGTTGATAACTCAGACAATATGCCCTTGCGTACCGCGCGGCAAGCGGCCGTTGCGCCGCGATCCCATGCCCGATCACCTGAAAGTGTTTGCGGCGATCGCCGCCAGGGCGCAGCAGGCCATGAGCGAGCTGATCGAGCTTGCCCGGCTGGATACCCCCAGCTCCCGTAAGCGCCGGGGATAGCCTTATTGTCTGAGTTATCTTAGGATCCTCCCATGGCATTGCGATTGCTCCAATTACGTACCCAGGCTGGTGAGCGCTTCGTTGCGGCCTCCACGGCCGGAACGACCGCGCGGCGGGTCACCGGCGCGACGTCCGTCTATGCTCTGGCCAACGAGGCCATTGCGGCCAACACCACCCTGTCCAGGTTGTTGGATACGAAAGGGTATGGCGAAGAGATCGAGCTCGTGGCAGCCCTCGGGCGCAAGGAGATCCTGGCGCCGGTGGATCACACGGACAGCGCACGGGTCCTGTTGACCGGCACAGGATTGACACACCTGGGCTCAGCCGACGCGCGTGATCGTATGCATGCCAAGGCGCATGCGGCCGATGCTTCCGACTCCATGAAGATGTTTCGGATGGGCCTCGAAGGTGGCAAGCCCGCCGCGGGGCAGACGGGTGTGCAACCCGAGTGGTTCTATAAAGGGGACGGCCGGAGCATCGTTGGGCCCGAGAGCCCGTTGTTGTCTCCGGACTTTGCCGCTGATGCGGGCGAGGAGCCTGAGCTGGCCGGCATTTATGTCATTGCAGCGGACGGTACGCCATTCCGGCTGGGGTTCGCGCTGGCCAACGAATTTTCCGATCACGTCACCGAGCGTACCAACTACCTGTACCTGGCTCACTCGAAGCTGCGCTGTGCGGCCATCGGCCCGGAACTGCTGGTCGGTGAGCTGCCAGCCGATATTCGGGGGACTGCGCGCATCACACGGGCCGGACAGCCGATCTGGGAGAAGCCGTTCCTCACCGGCGAGGCCAACATGTCGCACCATGTTCGCAACCTCGAGCACCATCATTTCAAGTATGAGCTGTTTCGGCGCCCCGGTGATCTGCACGTGCATTTCTTCGGGACCGCGACTCTGTCGTTTGCCGACGGCATCAAGGCGCGCGATGGCGATGTCTTCGAAATATCTGCGCCACCATTTCAATTGCCACTGCGCAATCCATTGCAAACCGTGGCGTCGCCACGTGCGGGTGTCCGGGTTCTCTGACACTAGCGGGAGCTTTGCGTGTGCGCGGAGCTGTTGGTGTGTTTTACCGCTCCTTCTGGTAGTCTTCCGAAAGCCTTTCCATGAGCTTTCAACATAGACTCGGTCACCCAAGAACCGGCCACGATGGGCAGAACGCCATCCAAGACCGGCCTACTGACCCTCTTGCAGATACTGTGTGCGCTGGGACTGGCGCTCGGTGTTGTCATATTACTGCCCGCATCCCTGCAGACGTTGTCCGGGGATCTGCGCAAGTTCGCGGTGCTGCTGGGTGCGGGATACCTGATTTGCGCGTTCGTGCTGATGTGGCGCGAGCGCACGGGCACTCTGCGATTTGAGACGTTCGTAACCGCGCTCGCAGTCTGTTTCCTGCCTGCGGTTCTGTACGGCTTGCACATCCATGCCAGCCTGCCCAACAAGGTCCTGTATGGCGAGCTGATCTGGGCCGGCGCCCTGGCCACTGTTACGGTCGTGCTTCAGCGGCTGCCCTCCCTGCGCCTGGGACTACTTGCCATATTCGCGCTCGCGGGCCTGGTGCTGCCGTTTGTGCGCCCGGTAGAGCCTCAGGTTTTGCCTGATGTACGCCCCTGGCGACTCGATACCGCGTTGTATGGTTTGAAGGTCACGGAGTACCGCAAGCTCATTACTCCGTCTCCCGCCACAGGCGGCGCGATCACGACCCTGCGCGACGGGTTCCTGCTCGCCAATGGAATAGGCGATCTGTTCCTCGTGACGCGCAAGCCCGGCAGTCACGAGCTGACGTCCCAACACCTGAAGACCTCCGTGCCAATCAACTGGCACGACTTCGAGCACACGTTCGGCCAGCAGGAAGATGTAACTTATTTCCGCACCGCCGATCTGCTCGCGCAGGATCTGGGCGACAAGGTCCGGCTGTTCGCCACCCATCATTATTGGAAAGGCGACCAGAAGTGTTTTGTAGTCCGCGTCTCCATGCTGGAGGCGGACAGCGCGCGCCTGATGCAGGCGGATACCGGCGCTGCCACCTGGAAAACGATTTTCGAGTCGAGCCCGTGTATCACCCTCGACACCGTGGGTCCGCTGCTGCACTTCGGCGGTATTCAGATCGGCGGCCGCCTGGGGCTGTTGAGTCCGAACGAGTTGCTGGTAGCCGTGGGCGATCACGAGCACGATGGCGCCAACTCGCCCGAGTTGTTCCCCCAGGACGATACGACTTCGTACGGCAAGACGATTCTCATCAACCTGACGGACTTCTCGCACCAGCAATTCTCGAAAGGTCATCGCAATCCGCAGGGATTGTTCATCGACGGACCGGATGCGATCTGGGAAACGGAGCACGGCCCGCAGGGTGGCGATGAGCTGAACCTGCTGAAGCGGGGCAACAACTATGGTTGGCCGTCCGTAACCTACGGTACCCAGTACGGTGCTCACTTCTGGCCCGGCGACCCTGTGCCGGGCTCGCACAGCGGCTACGCTGAGCCGTTCTACAGTTGGGTTCCTTCCATTGGCGTCTCCAGCCTGCTGGTCATGCATGGCCCCCAATTCAAGCTTTGGGAAGGCGATGTGTTGATCGTGTCGTTGCGCGACGGCTCGCTGTACCGGGCCCGGATTCGCGAGCAACGCATCGTGATGCTGGAGCGCATGCCGTTTGCTCGCCGACTGCGCGACATCGCGGAAGGCTCCGAAGGGCAATTGCTGATGTGGACCGATCGTGGCGCGGTGCTCGAAGTTGAAGCTGACAACGATGTGGGCGGCGGTGAAACAGTTTTCCAGGCGTGCTCCGGTTGTCACATGATCGGCGATGGCGAATCCAACGGTATTGGGCCGGATCTGCGCAAGGTGGTGGGCCGGCCGGTGGCGAACATTACCGGGTTCCATTATTCGGCGGCGCTCCAGAGTCTCGGCGGCAAATGGACACGCGATCGGCTCGACCAGTTCCTGGCCAATCCACAGGCTTATGTGCCCGGGACCAAGATGCGCTTCCCGGGTGTGCCGGATGCCGGGAAACGCAAGGAGCTGATCGAATTCCTCGCCAGCGGGGCCAACAACAAGCCGCCGCCGGAGGATCCGGTCAAGGAGTGATGTTGGTTGCTTCGCGAGGAGACGCAGATGGAAAGACGCGAATTTGTGCAGGGGGCCGTGGCGGGCGTCGCGTTGGCCGCCGCCACCCCGGCGACCGTGTTGGCTGCTTCCGGCGACAAGGCCGCTGTGCTGGCCCAGATCCCGAAGATGCATGCCGAGAATATCAAGCGCCTCCAGGACTGGATCGCGCTGCCTTCCATCGCCGCTGAGAACCGCAATTTCCCGCAGGGGCCGCAATACATGGCCAGGCTGGCCGAGGCGGCGGGGTTTACCGGCGTGAAGATCATTCCGACCTCCGGCAAGCCCGGTGTGTTCGGCAAGATCGACTCCGGTGCCAAGACCACCATGGGCGTCTACTTCATGTACGACGTGAAGCAGTTTGTGCCCGAGGAGTGGAGCTCGCCGCCCCTGGAGGCGCGCCTGGTCGAGAAGCCTGGTCTGGGTACGGTGTGCATGGGCCGCGGTGCGGTCAACCAGAAGGGTCCCGAGAATTCGTTCCTGAGCGCGCTGCTGGCGTTCAAGGCAGCGGGGAAAAAGCTGCCGGTCAATCTCGTGTTGGTGTGTGAGGGTGAGGAGGAGATCGCCTCGCCACACTTCCGGGAAGTAGTGGAGCACCCTGAGGTCCTTCCCGAGCTGCAGAAATGCGTGGGCATTTTCATTCCCGAAGCAGGACAGGATCGGGATGGCGGCTGCGAAGTGTCGCTCGGTGCCAAGGGCGTCGTTGAGCTGGAGCTGGTCGCGAGCGGCGAGAAGTGGGGGCGCGGGCCGGCCAAGGATGTGCATTCCAGTCTCGAGGCTCAGGTCGACTCTCCCACCTGGCACCTGGTGCAGGCGCTGAATACCCTGGTCGAGAAAGATGGGCATACGCCGGCCGTGGCGGGGTTTTTCGACAAGGTGCGGCCGCTGAGTGCATTCCAGAAGCAGTTGATTCAGGAGCATGCGTCCCGGACTTCCGAGAGCTCGGTCAAGCAGACTTACGGCGTGCAGCACTGGGTTCACGATGCCAGCTGGCAGGACTCGCTGGAGCTGCTGGTGTCCAGGCCCACGATCAACATCGAGGGGCTGGTAGCCGGCTACACCGGGCCCGGTGGCAAGACAGTGCTCCCGCACCGGGCGGTGGCCAAGATCGACATGCGCCTGGTACCCGACATGACGGCTGTCGATTCGCTCGCGAAGCTGCAAGCGCACCTGGCGGCCCAGGGCTACCCGGACATTGAAGTCAACATGAGCGGTGGCTACAACCCGAACGAGACGGACCCCAACAGCAAGTTGATCAAGACCCAGATGGCCACCTACCGCAAGCTGGGTGTGACGCCTCAGTTGTGGCCGCGCTCGGCCGGCTCCTGGCCGGGGTGTGTGTTTACGGAGCCGCCCCTGAGCCTGCCGGCCGGGCACTATGGCCTGGGGCACGGCACCGGCGCGCATGCGCCGGATGAGTATTATCTCATCGAGTCCACCAATCCCAAGGTACAGGGACTGGATGGGGCGATTGCCTCGTTCGTTGAATTCCTGTACGCGCTGGCCTGAGCGGGAGAGAGCATGTTCAGAACAATCTGGCTCGCGCTGGCGCTGCTGATCGGATCGAGTGCCACCGTGTTGGCGCAGGAACGAACGGCCGAGCAGCAGGCCTTCCTGGAGCAGATGCGCGCACTCAACTGGGTCAAGGGGCCGACCACGGTCGAGGTGCAGGGCAACTCGAAGCTCACGATTCCGGAAAAGTATGTGTTTCTGGATGCCGCCAACGCCAAGAAGTTTCTGGAGTTGCAGCACAACCTGAGCGATGGCCGCGAGGTCATGGTCGCGCCGCAGAACATGGAGTGGATGGCGTACCTGGAGTTCTCCGACGAGGGCTATGTCAAGGACAACGACAAGATCGATGCCCCGGCGTTGTTGAAAACGCTGCAATCCAACACTGAATCGGCCAATGAGGAGCGGCGCCGGCGGGGCTGGCCCGAGCTGCACCTCATCGACTGGGCGACCCCACCGGTCTACAACACCACCACCAAGCGCCTGGAATGGGCCACGACCCTGCAATCCAAGGACGGCAAGGCCGTCAATTTCTCGACCAAGATCCTGGGGCGACGCGGCGTGACCACGGTGATCATGGTGACCGATCCGGTCAATCTGCAGGCTGCCGAAGCTAACCTGGACAATATCCTCACGGGTTATTCGTTCAACGCCGGGGAGACGTACGCCGACTGGCGCAGCGGTGACAAGGTGGCGGAGTACGGACTCGCCGCGTTGATTGTCGGCGGCGTTGCGGCTGTCGCGGCCAAGAAGGGTTTGTTCTCCGTGCTGGGTGCTTTCCTGGCTGCGTCCTGGAAGTTCATCATGATCGGCGTCGTGGCCGCCGCGACCTGGGTGCGGAACCTGTTCGCCAGAAAGCGCAACGGATGACCTCATTCGAGGTATGGCTGCCGCTGGGGGCGCTGGGGCTGTACCTGTTTGATTCGATACTGTGGCTGTATTCGAATGAGTTGCCATTCCTGCGCGGCGTCGGCGGCTGGCGCGCCGCCCAGGTGCCGGCTGTCCTGGTGGCCGGTCGCCGTGTCTATATTCCCAACCCGCTGACTCCGGGTGTTGCACTGTTCAAGGTGCGCTGGTCCGACTCGGATGAACGTGGCGAGCACAAGGAGACCGGGGAGCTGGAGCGATTCCTGCGCGCTCTGCGGCCTGTGCAGTATCTGGTGAATGCGCTGTTGGTGATCCTGCTGGTTTTGCCGGTTGAGTTGCTGCTGTATGGAGCCGGTGTCAAGTTGTTGGTGCTCATGGCGGCTTTCTACCTGGTGATTGTTGTTGCGTTGGTGGTTGTTTACGTTCGGCGGCGGGAGCTGCTGCTGAGCGGCCGCTCGTTTGCCGCGCTGTGCTTTGATTCACTCGCGTGCGCGCCGTTTGCTGTCAATCTGGTGAGGAAGCTGACTCTGCGCCGATCGCTGGCCGGTAACCCCATCTCGTTCGCCGTCCGCTCGTTCGAGCCAGCTGCGTTGAGGGGACTCATCGAATCGGTTTCCGCTCGGGTTGCGCAGGAGCAGTTGCGCGAGGACCCGCAGAGCCCGCGTTGGGCAGAGCTGGAAGCGTTTCGCCAGCGGCTGACCGCGACGGTAGCCGAGCGCGCGCAGCAGGGCCCAGGCTGAGGCGGTCCCTCAGAACATGGGCAGGCCAACCTGGGGGTACCGGTTTGGCAATTTAGGTAGTTCTCCCGATTTGAGGGGCCTGGCGCGGGCCTATCGTTCCTGTCAGCCGAATCACTGCAGGACTTCGCGATGCCCCGCTACGTAGTCGAGAGAGAGTTTCCGGACGGTCTCCAGGTCCCTATGGACGAGAACGGTGCCCGGGCCTGCCAGGCTGTTGTCGAGAGCAACGCCGGCGATGAGGTCACCTGGGTGCACTCCTACGTGAGCATCGACAAGAAGAAGTCGTATTGCATCTACGACGGGCCGTCACCAGAAGCCATTCGCCGCACGGCCAGCCGCAACAAGTTACCGGTCGAGCGCATTACGGAAGTCCGCGTTCTCGACCCTTATTTCTATAAATAGGAGAGGGCGATGAAAGTTTTGGGAGCGTTTGTGGTGCTATCACTGGCCATGGGACTGACTTCGTCAGTCGTGCAGGCCGCCGATCAGAGCGAGATGTCGGCGGATTTCATGGGACATGGGGATTTTCCGCACCACGGGAATTACTCGCCGTTGATTGCGAAGGTTCAGGATGCCACCAAGCAGTACCGGGACATCAACTTCGCGCTGAAATCCGAGAAAGGGTGGGCTGTTGCCACACCGTGCGTCAGCGGGCCGGATCACGGGGCCATGGGGATTCATGTCTTGCAAGGCTCGCGCATCGCCGACGGAGTGCTCGACCCGAAATATCCTGAGGCGTTGATCTATGAGCCGCTGCCGAACGGACAGTTCCGGCTCGTGGGCGTCGAATTCATCCAACTCGCCGACGACTGGGCCGCTCGCAATCCCAACGGTGGGGTGCCGTCGCTGGACGGTAACCTGATGAACCTCGTGGGTTACCCGAACCGCTACGGCTTGCCGGCCTTCTACGAGCTGCATGTGTGGGCCTGGGAAGACAATCCCACTGGCAACTTCTCTGATTGGAATAACCATGTAACCTGTGAGAAGCAGCCCGAGGTTCGTAACTGACGAGCCAGACGGCTATTGCAACACCCGCTGCATACCTTCTGTAGCGGGTGCCTTTTGCGTGTTGGTCAACCAGGTGGCCACTGCCCACGCAGCCCCCGTCAGGGCGAGGTTGATGGCATTCATGACCCAGCTCAGGTGCGCTGTCGGGTCTGTCAGGATCAGGGGCAGATGCACCAGGATACTGAAGGACGCGAACATGGCAGTAATCGCGAACGCGGCGAGGCGTGCCTTTACACCAGTCAGCAAAGCGATTCCTGCTGCAAGATGCGCGACGCCTGTGGCCGCGGCCCAGAATTTCTGCCCGCCCGGCAGCCAGGCGGGCACCATGGAGGCGGTGAATTCCAGGTAGACGAAATGGGCGGCGCCGAATATCAGGAGGCAGATGCCCATCAGGGTGACCGCGGTCTTTCCCAGATTTGACCGCTGCGCGAGATATCCGTAGGCGGCCAAACCTCCTGCAACGAGCGCCACCTGCTCGGCAGCGCCACTCCAGGTAGCCACGGCAGCAGGGTGTTGGAATATCAGCGGCGCGTGCATGAACACTACGACCGCGCTGTAGAGTGCAGTCAGCACGCCCGCGCCGAACACCGCGTGGCGGCGGCCCTTAGAGGGCGCCAGGTCATTGACCAGTACCCCGGCAACCACCAGCGCCGCGGCAAACAGGTAAGCCAGCACGGTCCTGCCCGGAAACCAGGGCGCAACCGGCTGCCATTGCAGCGCGAAGTCGCCCCACACGACCCCCACCACCCCCAGCGCAATCGCGCCGAATCCATAAAAGCGAATTCCAAGCGGAACCATGGCGCCCCCGGTTTACCTCGCACACAGGGTGCGGCGGCGGCGGGCTTTGTGGAGGGCCCATTTGCTTCCAAAATGGGGGTGCCACTGCCGGAATCCCTGCCTGCGGGTCCTATTTACATTTATGGCAAAAACTGGCAATTATTGCCAATTGATTTGGAGGTTAACGGTGGCAAACTCAGAGGCTCGTCCATGACGATGAATATCAATCTCACTCCTCAGCTCGAGGAGTTAGTGAGGCAGAAGGTGGCATCCGGACAGTACAGTTCTGCGAGCGAAGTGGTTCGCGAGGCGTTGCGGCTCATGCAGCGGGAGGATCAAATGCAGGCAGCAAAATTGGCACAGTTGCGTCGTGACATCCAGGGCGGCCTGGAAAGCGGTACGGCGGGAAAGCTCGATGTTGACACCATCAAACGTCGCGGCCGGGCGCGCCTCGATGCCGCGAAACCGAATCGTGGCAAGAAGTAGTTTTGCCGCGGGTCAGCAAAACAGTCCGCGCTGAGCAAGACCTCGATGAAATCTGGTTCTATATCGCACTGGATAACGTTGAAGCCGCCGACAGCCTTCTTGAAAGCTTCGACCGCTCATGCCAGGTGCTGGCAATCGAGCCACAGGGAGGGCGGCTTCGACCCGAGTTGGCACCCGAATTGAGGAGTTTTCCAGTGGGCCGGTATGTTGTGTTCTATCGAGCTCTGGATGACGGGATCGAGATCGTAAGGATTCTGCACAGCGCGAGAGATATCGCGTCGATCTTTCAGGGCGGCGGGTTGGACGAGGAGGCGTGAATGATCAGGCAGCGCCGCCGCCGCCGCCGCCGCTAGCGGCTCCTTTGCGGACGAACAGGAGGAGGGGCAACAGGCATAGGAACGCTATGCCGAAAAACTTGAAGGCGTCCAGATAGCTCAGCAGCATTACCTGCTCGGTTGCCACCTGACTGATGCGTGCGATGGACTGTTGACCGGCGCTGGCGGTGGCCCCCGCAGCCTGACTGATCTGCGCGGCGTAGTTCGTGTACGCCGGATCGAGCGGTTGCAGATGCTCGACGATGCGGCTCTGGTGGTACTGCTCCCGCCGGGTGACTAACGTCGAGGCCACCGATATCCCAATACTGCCGCCGAAGTTGCGCGCCAAGTTGATCAGGGCGGAGGCATAGTTGGTGTGCCCCTTGGGAATATCCCGAAAGCCGAGCTGATTGATGGGCAGGAACAGGAATGCCAGCCCCACGGCCTGCATGGCCCGCCCCAGGGCCAACACCCAGAACGGGACGTCCAGGTAGAAGTTGGTCATCCACCAGACCGCACCGCCGCAGACGAGGATTCCGACCCCGATCAGCAGCCGCAGATCGACCTTGTTCACGATCCGGCCGATGAGAGGAAACAACGCCACCAGCAATAATCCTCCGGGTGCGATGATTTCACCGGCTTCGGTGGCACGGTAACCCATCAGTCCCTGGGCGTAGGCAGGTATCAGATACGTGCTGCCCAGGATCATGAAACCGAAGAACAGCATCAATACAAACCCGATCGCGAAATCGGGCCGCTTGAACAACCGCAGGTCCACGATGGGGTGCTCGTGCGTCCACTCCCACCAGACCAGGAAGATGAAGCCCACCACGGAGGCGATGGTCAGAGACGTGATCATCCCGGAGGCAAACCAGTCATCCTCCTGGCCACGATCCAACACGATCTGCAGGCAACCGAGCGCCAGGGTGATCAGACCCAGCCCGATCCAGTCCATCCGGCTCTTGCTCGGCGCGGCGTCCTCGCCGGGTGTATGTAACAGGAAGCCAATCAGAAATAGCAGCGCCGCGCCCACGGGCACATTGATCAGGAACACCCAGCGCCATTCGTAGGTGTCGGTTATCCAGCCGCCGATGGAGGGGCCGATGGCCGGCGCAAATACGACTGCCATGCCGTAGATGGCAGTAGCCATGCCGCGCTTTTCCGGCGGGAAAGCGTCGGTCAGGATGGCCTGCCCGGTGGGCTGCAGGCCCCCGCCGGCTGCTCCCTGGATGGCACGCAGTATCACGAGCATGCCGAGGTTGATCGACAGGCCGCACAGCAGGGAGGCGATCGTGAAAGCGGCAATGCAGGTGAGAAAGAACCGTTTGCGCCCGAACCGCTCTGACAACCAGCCGGAAATCGGCATGACAATGGCGTTGGTGACCAGGTAGCTGGTGAGAGTCCAGGTGGATTCATCCTGGCTGGCCGAGAGATCACCGGCAATGTGGGGGAGGGCGACATTGGCCACGGAGATATCCAACACCTCCATGAACGCGGCAATGGCAACTACTGGAGCAATCAGCCACGGGTTGCTCTGCTTGGCGCCAGACTGTCCCCCGCCGCCGCTCACCGCTGCGCGTCGGCCACGTGCGTGTTGGTCGCCGTGCCATCCACACCGCCGCTGCCGCCATCGGCCTGCGCCGCCGAGCCACGGTTGCCCGGCACCTTCGCACTGCTGGCGACGGGTGGATTGCCATTGGCCTCTTCATAGCCTTGCAGGTTGGTGCGGACGATGCTGTCGATTTCGGCCGTTACGCCGGCGTCCTGCTGCGCGTACACGTTCGTCTCCATGGCTGCGGGCCACACGGCCACCTTGGATAGTGAGGCGCCCGACAGGTCGTGATGGTCAATTTCCACCTTGGTGGATAACCCCAGGTACAATGGGTGATCGCGCAACTCGCGTGGATCCAGCCCGATACGCACCGGCAGACGCTGAACAATCTTGATCCAGTTGCCGCTGGCATTCTCAGACGGCAACACCGCCAGGGAAGAGCCGGTTCCTGCCGTGACTCCCAACACCCGGCCGTGATACTCGACATGTGACCCGTAGATGTCCGTCTTGATGGTGACCGGCTGATTGATGCGAATGTTCTCGAGCTGGTTTTCCTTGAAATTGGCATCGATCCAGACGGTATCGAGCGGCGTGATGGCCAGCATCTCGGTCGCCGGGCTCACCTGCTGGCCCAACTGGACTTCCCGCCGCACCATATACCCGTTCAACGGGGAGCGGACCGTGGTCCGGTTCCTGGCAATCCAGGCGTTGCGCAGATTTGACTCAGCCAACAATACGCGTGGATGCGTTGCAGGCTCCGTGCCCGCAATCTGGGCGCGAACCGATTCCAACGACGCCCGTGCCTGTCTGATACCTGCCTCAGCGCTACGGGCGCTTTCCTCGGCCCGCTCCAGTTCCTCCTGTGACACGCCACGTGTCCCAGCGAGCCCCCGGTCACGCGCCAGCTCTTGATTCGCTCGTGTGAGTTGCGCCTGCTGGGCGTACACCGCCGCTACCTGTCGCTTCTCATCCGCAAACAACTGAACAACATCGCGCACAGTCTGTGCCAGATTGGCTTTCGCCTGTCCGAGCGCCACATCCGCGTCCTTGGGGTCCAACTGCACCAGTATCTGCCCAATCTTCACGGGCTGCGTCTGGTCAGCTCCAATGTATGTGACCGTACCGGTTACCTGGGGCTGCAGTCGGACCATGTTGCCGTTGACGTAGGCGTCGGTTGTGCTCTCGTAATATTGGCCAACCATGAAGTGATAGATCAGGATGCCAACGACGGCCACCAGGGCCACAGCGCCAAAGATCCACAGAAATTTGTAGTTGCGTTTGTGCTCGCCCTGACCATCGGCACCAGCGCCTTTGCCACCCTGGTCCTTGCCGCCCTGGCCCTGGCCATCTTTGCCCGTGGCTTTAGCGCCTTCACGGTCGCGAGCCTCATCGCCGCCACGGCCGCTGTCGTCGCCACCATTTTTGGCGTCCTTGCCGCTGTGGTCGGCATCGGAGTCACGGTAGCCGTCGCGATAGCCTTGCCGGTACCCGGAACGGTTGTCATCGTTCCGGCTCGAAGTCTCATTGTCTGCCATAGGGTGCATCCGGTAGATCCAAAGCAGAGTCACGTGACACCGGTTCCAGCGCCGGATTTTTCTGGGAGTTCCACCAGCCCCCACCCAGGGCATGGAACAGGTTCGCTGCATCCGCGAAGCGTTGCGCGTCCGCCTGCACCTGGGTCAACAGCCCATTCTGATATTGCTGTTCGGCGGTCAGTACCGTCAGCTCATTGACACGGCCCTGCTGAAATTGCTGCCGCGCCAGGTTTCGGTTATCGCTCGCCGCCTGCAGCGCCGTGCTGCGGGCGTTGTAGCTGTCAGTGTCGTGTTGCAAAGCCTGCATGGCGTTGGCTACATCGACAAAGGCATCGAGGACTGTGCCGCGGTACTGTGCCTGGGCCTGCAGAAATTGTTGACGCGCTGCCTTCTCACGTGCACGCAGGGTGCCGCCGTGAAATACCGGTTGCGTGACATTCAACCCGATGGACCAGATCTGCGCCGCCTTGGAGACCAGGTCACTGGTGCTGTTGGATTGCTGGGCATACTGAGCTGAGATCTCAAAAGAGGGAAAGCGGGCGGCTTCTGCGACGCCCACCTGGGCACTCGCCTGGTGTAAAGTGTCCTCGGCTTCCAACACATCAGGCCGCTGCCGGACGAGTTGACTGGGCAGGGACACCGGCAACTGTTGCGGCAGTGTGAAGTCACGCAGTGCCAGGGCAGGCAGGGAGTTGTCATCAGGCGCCTTACCCATGAGCCGCAGCAGGGAGTTCCGATATACGTCGCGCTGTTTCTCGAGCCCCGGCAAATTGGCCCGCGCATCCTCGAGCTGAGCCTTTGCTTGCAGCGAATCGCTACGCGCGATCTTCCCGGCGTTTTCCAGCAATTGGGTCAGATCGTATTGTTCCTGGAGATCACCCACCAGCGCCCGGGTTACGTTGATCTGCTCCTCGGAGGCGGCGAGGTTGAAGGCTGTGAGGACCGCCTGATTGACCAGGGTGATGTAAACATTGAGCGCCTGATGTTCCGCCTGATCCGTTTGCGCCGATTGTGATTCAATCGTGCGGCGAATCCGCCCGAACACATCGAGGTCGTACGCGAGGGAGGGACCGAGGTTGAACTGATTGGCCGTCACCTGCAGCATTTCGGGCGGCTCGTACAAAAGGCTGCCGTTGACGCGCGCACGCGTTGCTTTGGCACTGGCATCGATCTGTGGCAGTGCCGCGCCGGCAACGGCCTTCAACTCGTATTGAGCTGCCAGCAGGTTGTGTCGAGCGCCTTCGAGGTCTGGGTTCGCCTGCAGCACTTGCTGCACGATCGCATTCAATGAATCAGAGTGAAACAGGGTGTACCAATCGCCCGCAACCTCGCCGCCAAATACCACGCTTGCAGATCCCACTGATTGAGGTGGGTGCGGATAGGTGGCGGTTGGGGCGTTCGGTCGCTTGAAGTTTGGACCCAGGGCGCAGCCAGACGCTGCCAAGGCAATGGCAAACACAGCACAGGTCAGCCTGAGGTTCGTAATGCGCACCCGGTTGCAGTTTGCCTGGGAGCAAGCAAACTGCAGTCCCGGACGGGCGGCATGCAGATGAAAATGCCACGATGCCGCTCAAGAGCGATACGGATGGAACTACCGGAGTTGCCATCCGTTTCAGCTGGTCAGGTTATCCGTTGGTCACCATTGCGGCGACCAACTCATTCACCGGCATCTGGTCCAGCTTCGGATCTGCAAACACCGCCTTCACCCGCTCAGCCTGCTTTGGTGAGAACCAGGCATCGACGGACGTTTCAAACTTTTTCACGAGCACCGGCATGCCTTCAGCACGACGCTTGCGATGCCCGATTGGGAAGTCCACAGCAGTGCGCTCGGTTGAGGAACCGTCTTTGAAAAAGACCTGGACTGCGTTCCCGATGTAACGCTTATCCGCCGCGTAATACTCCTGCGTGAAAGTCGGGTTCTCTCGAACCTGCATCTTCCCACGCAAAGCGTCAATGCGCGGGTCGCGCGCAACGGAGTCTTCATAGTCTGCCGCAGTCAGCCGCCCAAAGATCAAGGGCACCGCCACCATGTACTGGATGCAATGGTCGCGATCGGCGGGATTCGCGAGTGGGCCGGTCTTGTCGATGATGCGGACGCCGGGCTCCTGCGTCTCAATCACGATCTTTTCAATCTGGTCGATGCGATCCTTCACTTGCGGATGCAACGTCATTGCCGCTTCGACGGCCGTCTGTGCGTGGAACTCTGCCGGGAACGAGATCTTGAAGAGCACGTTTTCCATGACATAGCTGCCAAACGGCTGGGGGAGCGAGAACTGCTTACCCTTGAAGAGCACGTCGTAGAAGCCCCAGGTCTTCGCAGACAGAGCGGACGGATATCCCATCTCGCCCGTCAGTGAAATGAATGCATGTCTCACTGCACGACTGGTGGCATCACCCGCAGCCCAACTCTTGCGCGATCCAGTGTTCGGCGCATGTCGGTAAGTGCGCAGCGCGCCGCCATCAATCCACGCATTGGAGACAGCGTTGATGACCTGATCACGCGTGCCGCCCAACATTGCTGTCACCACAGCAGTAGAGGCTACACGCACAAGAATGACGTGATCCAACCCCACCCGGTTGAAGCTGTTTTCGAGTGCGAGCACTCCCTGGATCTCGTGCGCCTTGATCATGCCTGTGAGCACGTCGCGGACGGTGGGAGGTGTCTTGCCCTCCATCACGGCCTTGCGGGCAAGATAGTCGGCTACGGCAAGAATTCCGCCCAGGTTGTCGGAGGGATGGCCCCACTCGGCGGCAAGCCACGTGTCGTTGAAGTCGAGCCAGCGGATCATCGCACCGATGTTGAACGCTGCCTGTACAGGGTCCAACTCGTAGGAGGTTCCGGGCACGCGTGCGCCACCGGCCATCGTCGCGCCGGGCACGACAGGCCCCATCAACTTCGTGCACGCCGGGTACTTCAGCGCCTGAAAGCCGCAGGCGAGGGTGTCCATCAAACAATAGCGCGCGGTCTCATACGCCTGTGCGCTGTTTACCTTGAAGCTCTGCGCGTAGTCAGCGATGGCGACCAGCGCGGCGTCGGGAGCAGGGCGTTCGGCCGACTTGATATCGTGGGAAGACATGTTTCAAGTTCTCTCGTCAATGGGTATAAATTTGAGATTTTCCGGTCCAACATAGTTGGCGGCGGGACGGATGATCTTCCCGTCGGCGCGCTGTTCCATCACATGCGCCGCCCACCCGGTGGTGCGCGCAATCACGAACAATGGGGTGAACATCGCCGTTGGGACACTCATCAGGTGATAGGAGACGGCTGAAAACCAATCCAGGTTCGGGAACATCTTCTTCGTGTCCTTCATCACCGCCTCGATCCGGTCGGCGATGTTGTACATCTTCATGTCCCCGGCTTCGCGCGACAGCCGGCGCGCCACTTCCTTGATCACCTCGTGACGCGGGTCGGAGATCGTGTACACCGGATGGCCGAAGCCGATGATCACTTCCTTCTTCTCGACGCGCGCGCGGATGTCACTCTCGGCCTGATCCGGCGAGTCGTAGCGCTTCTGAATCTCGAAGGCGACCTCGTTGGCACCGCCGTGCTTCGGGCCGCGCAGCGCGCCGATCGCGCCGGTGATGCACGAGTGCATGTCCGAACCGGTGCCGGCGATGACCCGAGCGGCAAATGTGGACGCATTGAATTCGTGCTCGGCGTACAGAATCAGCGAGGTGTGCATCGCTCGGATCCAGGATGGGCTGGGTGAGCGCCGATGCAGCAGGTGCAGGAAGTGTCCGCCGACCGAATCGTCCTCGGTCTCCACCTGAATGCGCTGCCCGTTGTGGCTGTAGTGGTACCAGTAGCAGAGCATCGAGCCGAAAGAAGCGATGAGCTGGTCAGCGATCTCGCGCGCACCGGCAACGTTGTGATCGTCCTTCTCCGGCAGCACGCAGCCCAACACGGAGCATCCGGTGCGCAGCACATCCATCGGATGAGCGGCAGCCGGGAGCGTTTCGAGTGCGGCGCGCACGGCAGCGGACAGGCCGCGCAGGGACTTGAGCTTTAGCTTGTAGCCGTCGAGTTCCGATCGGGTCGGCAGCTTGCCATGCACCAGCAGGAAGGCGATCTCCTCGAACTCGCAGGTGTTGGCGATCTCGAGAATGTCATAGCCGCGGTAATGAAGGTCGTTGCC
>Ga0181534_10000452_pt1 | contig 28833 bp, 21 predicted proteins | sample PEATcosm2014_Bin_37_FD_119758 | JGI IMG/M metagenome (GOLD analysis project Ga0181534, IMG submission 119758) | Peatland microbial communities from MTU Mesocosm Facility, Houghton, MI, USA - PEATcosm2014_Bin17_10_metaG | ecosystem: Environmental > Terrestrial > Soil > Wetlands > Peat | place...
CCATTTTTGAATTCTACCTAGTTGCCAACCCAAGGATTTTCTGTCTTCAATGAAATTTCTATCGACCAATTCAGACCGTTGCTGATCCTGATTGTACATCCAAGTCTTCCCGAAAATTGGATTCTTATCCCCAAGTATTCTTAGAGACATTTGAAATTTAGTGCTAGATTCGTGACTATGACCTTTCCAGAATTCAATAGCTTTCTTTCTACTATTCTCTCGTACAGTAGGATCTTGAGCAGCATTTCCCATTCTAGAAAATCTAGTATAGAATTCCGGATGTTGAGCACTATACCTTCTAAGACCTTGGGATACTTTGGGTCCTACCCCATTCATGATGTCACGCCTCGAATAGTGAGTATTGATGTAGTCAAAACCACCTGATCCACCCTTCCTCAAATTGTAACAAAGAGGGTCTTTTTGGTAGATTTCTACCAACTCATTTTCCTTGGCCCAGGCCTCCTCTTGAGTTTCGTACTCGAAGAGGATTTCCTTGATAAAACTGGATACTCCATACTTTCGAATGGCATGCTGGATGACGATTCCGCTTCCCAAATAGTCATCCTCAGGATTCGAAGTTTTGTGAACCCCGATGTAGAACTTGCCATTCACTTTGTTCACTGTCTTATAAACAGTGTACGTTATCATGAACCCTCCTAAGCACTCTACTAATACTCAGGAAGTCACGAATGAGGACGGAGGGAGAATCGAACTCCCGCATGATGGGATTTGCAGTCCCACGCCTTGCCGTCTTGGCTATCCGTCCTAAAGTTGGCTCCGGCGGAGAGATTCGAACTCTACACTAGGGGATCCAAAGGCCCCTGTCCTACCATTAGACCACGCCGGATCAATTCCAAATATTTGGGTCAACTCTACGAGCAACCCGTCTTGCAACCAGATGCTGAATCTGATGAATCGCGAATTTCACTTCGTCTCTTTCATCAGGATGAACCTCTTCCAATTTCAGGTATTCATTCCAAACAGAAGCAGTGGCTTCCAGAACGACCTTCTCCTGCTCTGTCAGTCCTTCTTTCATGCTGGTACAAAATGACACGAGTTGTGCCATTCCCGCGCCATGAAAGAACCTTTGGGACGATCAGGATTCTCAACCAACAGACTGACCCCTCCACTATCCTCGTTGTGAGTGTCTCGGACGATGTAGAACTCGGGTGCGGGCCAGTACACAAGATCCTTTGCGGCCTCCTTCATCCGAACTTTGTCACCCTTCTTGTATTCCATCATCTTGAACCTCGAATGGAGCAAAGTAAGGGATTTGAACCCTTGTTGCCTGCATACCAAGCAGGTGTCCTAGGCCACTAGACGAACCTTGCGGAGCCAAAGATGAGAGTCGAACTCACGACGTCCTCGTTACAAGTGAGGCGCATTGACCGCTATGCTACCTTGGCATTTACAACTCAAAACTGGAGCTAGTGAGAGTGCTCGAAACTCCGCCCTTCGGGATACGAATCCGATGCTCCGCCACCTGAGCTACACTAGCACATTCTCGATCATAACCTGGCACTTCTCATAGTAGTGCTTAGTGTGCGACAATCCCAGTTTATCGAGAGCAGCTGAGATTGAATCACTTTCTTTCAGAGAAGCCAAGAGTTCATCATCACTGACCTTTGCCTTTTTCTTTCTGTTCTTCCCACAGTACGTTTCTGTCTGACTGTCGCAGTTGGGACATATTCCTCTAAGATTTCCTCTACCACCGTTCAGGATATTCCCATCAATGTGATCGAGTCTCAACTTCAAGGGCTTCCCCAACCACTCACATATCCCACAGATCACACACTTATCATGTTGCTCATAAAGGACCCGCTTCTTCTTGCTATCAGTAGATAGCGAGTCAAATTCTGCTTCAAGAAGAAGGTGTTGCCTCTTAACTTTCCAAGTTGCCTTTAGTGCCTCAGATTGCCTTACCAGACATTCCGAGTTTTCTTTGGTTAATCCCGTATTCCATCCAGCAGGAGTATATCTACCTCCATGAACCCGAGATCTTGGTCCTCTTTTCTCCTTACATAGGGTTTTTCGAATTTCTACAGTTGCCCACTTAGGGCCAATTCCATCACACTTTTCACAGTGCTTACTGTAGAAAAACGAACTTATCTGAAACCTACACTTCTCACAAAGTCTGAGTTTTCCTGTCCTTGGACTTCCATCAATTCGTTTCATGAAACAGAAACAAGAAGTCAAAATGTACTCTCATTAGCGAGCTATGGTGGGCATGAGTGGGATCGAACCACTGCTCTTTCGATTATCGATCGAATGCTTTGAACCAACTAAGCTACACGCCCACATTTTGTTACTCCCAAAAACACGAATGCCGCCCTTATTCTGGCGGCAGATCATACGAGATTTTGTTGTTCTCTTACTCTCGCAGACTCCCACCGCCACCCGTTTGGGTGCATGTAATGGTGATGCTAGTTTGCAACGTCTGCTTCATGATTTGATGATACCTCAACTTTCCCCATTCCGGGAAATTATTTTGCTTCCCCAAACTGGAGACTCATTACTTCTCCTGCCAGAAAGGGTGGCGCCAGCACAACTGCTTCAAACAAGAGTTGAGAAGTGTGTCCTTTGTGTTCAGCTACGAACGATTCCAAATCAGCATTGACAGCTGTCTCTCTATGAGAAGAACATCTCTCACAAGATACACTCATAATCTGGAACTCTACATCCATAGCATTCTTTCGAGATTGTTCTACCCTCATGATCAGAGGAACGGTTAGGCTTCGTTTTCCTGACCAAACCAGGTGTTGATCTTGTTTTCGACATACCCATCACTGACGAGGAACGGATGGTGAATCACAGTAACTGTGAGAGTGGGTTCGACATACTCGAATTTCACTTTGCAGCCCATCTTGTCGATGATTCCGCTGTCTCCCACCAACTGAACACCTTCGTTGGTTAGATCTATGCGAATCTTTTCAAGCTGCTGGCGATTCAGTGTGAAGGTTTGAACTGTCTGTGGCATGATCTCTCCTCTTAGGTCAAGTTGAGAATCGTTAGAGTGTCGGTGCCCATCTCCCAGGCAGTGTCAATACGAGGAGCCAGCAGGCCCCTGGACTTTGTGACCACTCCAGTGTAGTTTCCAGAGGAATCTACCATAGCCACATCAGAGTAACAATCCGGATTGAGAGTGTAGGATGTCTGAGTGGAATCGGTCCAGGTGAGGACAGCGCCGGTTGCCGGCGGAACTGTGAAAGTCACTGTGGCGATTGTGGTTACTGGAGCAGGAGCAGTCGTTGGAGTAAATTGTGCTCCACTTGTTTGACCAATCCATGTATGACTGGCATCTGGAGATCCAGTTATCGTCCCAAAGATCATCACTCCGCCAACCTGACCAATGATGTTGGCATGTGCTCCCGTGGAAGCCTGAATCACCTCTTCGTTGGCAGTGAATATACCACTCGTGATCGAGCCATAGGCCATCGTCGAACTGTAGGTGGAGAACGTGTAATCAGTTCCCTCAGTGAGTTGAACGCCACCAGCATAGACTACAACAGTTCCCGATACCACAGGAGCCACGAACTGATAGAGCGTGTTGGTCCCATTTCCTGTTCCGAACGATGTGCTATACTCCACCATGAATGCCGCAGGCAGAGCAGCGAACTGCAATGAACTGAGAATCATGCCAAAGTCAATCGGAAATGACTGACCCACATTCTTACCCAGGGCTGTCAACTGCGTCTCCGGAAGGGTCTGATCATAAAATGGCGACTGTGTGAACGTGGTCTCCCAAGTTCCGGTGTCTGTGTTGCGGACATAGATTCTCAAGAAGTCCGTGATTGTCGCTTCCATGTCCAGCATGCTGATGAGTTCGGTCTGAACAGTGGTGAAATCCAACCCGATGTGAGCAGGCTTGTTTAAGTCGATTGCAGTGTACAAGTTTGAAGTGATCTGCTGAATCTGATTGATATTGACGATATTGATTTCAAGATCAGAAGTGTTGCCACTTCCGTAGTTGATAGACACGACGATTCCATTATGATCCGTCATATCATATCCATCACCAATCTTCTTGTAAAGCTCAACCACTGTGATCACTTGTCCTGTGTAGGCTTCAATGATCTGAGCGATGGCTGTCGCGGTCGAACCTTGCTGGTAAGCAGGAATCAGATTGACGATCATCTGCTTGTAGTCAAGATCGTACTGGGTGCTTCCAGGATATCCACTGCTGATGAACAGAGGGTCAGCAAACCTGCGCTTGATGTCTGGAGGAGTCAGATATTCAGGATTCTTAGCCACGATGTCATAGGCAGTCATGTACTCCAGTCGCGCAAGTTCGATGGCGACCGCTCTCTGAACATGACCCCACAGATTGTCGTCATTCCTTGAGATATAGAAATTGGCAACAGCCGACATGAGGGCATTGAAACGAGCATCCTCATATCGTAGCAGATCCTCACGGGTTCGGAGGTACGCGATATCGGCCTGGAATGCCATTAAGCTGCCTCCTGAGTCTTGTGAAGTCTTGATTCGATCATATAAAGAATATGTTCTCTAGATACTCCACGTTTCTTGGCAGCTTCACTCATACGCTGGATTGTCTCAGGTGTTCTTTTCTTACCTGTGAGAGATTTAGATCGTTTCGCAAGAGTTTCAGGAGAAGGAGAATTGTGATTAACTGGAATTCTAGCAACTACTTCCGGATCCATTCCTCGTAGCCATCCAACTGATAGAAGATTGTCTACCTCTGAAGGAAATACTAATTTCTGAACCTTAGAGTTAGGGTTAAAAACCCATTTCTTTCCAAGTGCGGATAGACGTCCACCTCTTCCTAAATTGGCCAAATGAAGTTTCTGCTTTACTTCACTAGAAACAGATGTCCCTTTCATTCCAGATCTTTCACTACGCATTCTTCTTTCAGCATCTGACTGTTTACGACCTAAGCTAAAGGTGTTTCCATAGAGACACTTCACTCTTTTTGCCACTGTTTCAGGAGACTGTTTCTTTCCTTTCCGGGCAGCACTCATCTTAGCTCGTATTTCAACAGAAGGATTTGACAATCCGTCTCCACCAGGAGTGAGATTGTATCCAAATTTGGAATCTTCGGACAGATATCCTTTGATCAGATTGATTTCAGTGTGGTTTAGTTCCTCGTAATCGGAGACGATAGCAAGAGTACAAATCAAGAAAGCATCAACTCCATATTTACGAACAGCATGATAGAAATACGGACACCCAGTACTTCCATCCAAAGCATTCTTAAGGTGCTCGCGTTCTCGAACACCAATTCCACGCGTACTTTTCCCCACGTAGATCTTCCCACTCGTTTTGTTTACTATTCCATACACATGCATACCATACCTTGGACTAGGAAGTTACGATCCAACCGTGTACAGTATCGTGATATTGCCAGGGGTAAGATACTCAGTGGAGGACGTGGTGATGTCCTTGGCCCCTTCTTCGTTCCACACCTGATAGGTCACTCTATACGAGTTGGAATTGGCTGAGTTCTGATAGGTCGGAATGCGTATCCAGACATCACCAGCAGCCGAGATGAAGAACGACTGATCAGTCCTACTCTGAAAATCTGCAAGGCTAAACGTCCGGGTGTAAGGTTCACTCTCATAGAGGAAACCCACGTAAGCATTGGCCACTCCTCCGGAGTTCAGTGTACTGTTCTGAAGGATGGTATAGGCCACGTACACTCGATTTCCCATGGACACCCAAGGAGTGCTGCTGGGAATCAGGAAGCCAATGTCGTAGGCTCCGTCAGACTTAGCACACTTCGTAAGAGGAATCTGAACGCCAGTCACTCCAGGTTGGGACCTTACCTGCTGAACGAGCAGCGATTGGTCCAGGTCAGTCTCAGCGTTGTTGAGGACTATTCCAATAGCCGAACGCACCAAGTTGTCGACAGTATCCTGGGTTGCTGTTGGACTGATGGTCACTGTCATCGTTATATCCACCGGGCTGGCTACCATCGCCTTCACGAGCACGTCTGCATCAGCATGCTTGCTTGTCGCCAAAGTAGCAGCAAGCTGATCTACCCAAGTTGGGTCTGCATCAGCATGCTTGCTTGTCGCCAAAGTAGCAGCAAGCTGATCTACCCAAGTTGGGATCTGAGTGCTGACTGAGAATACCTCTGATGCGTAGTAGGAAATGAACAGAGGATAGGTCGTTCCTCCAGTGAGGAAAGGCATCGTCGAACTTCCGCCAGACTTAGCTGTAATCGAAGTCTGTCCAGAAGTGGGATCAACAGTCAGAATGAAATCACGATTTTCCTGCAAGACTGTCCAGATCGGAACTGATGTAGTCCCACTGTTCCACACCACCTTGATGTACCGGCTAGTGAGGGGCACTGGCGGAGTAGCATTGATCAGTAAAACATCACTGGTTAAAGTGGTGAGTCCATAGGAGTTCGGTAGCCAAACACCCTGTACCGGAGCAGTCAAGGGACCAATAACGCCTGACTGACTCAGATATGAGGGAACTGTTCCCGTCAAAGTGATTGTGTCAGTGTAGAAGTTGACCTTCTCGGTCAGGATGTACTTGTAGTATGTCACCACAACCGATGGGCTTCCATTCAGGGGAATGCTCGCCTGGTTCTGAATATTTGTACCCAGCAGTTGTAAGTTATATTGTCCATAAGGACCAGCAGAAGTGATCGTGTAATCCACTCCAAAAACATAGGGTGGTCCAACCGGATCATAGGCATTGATAACCGTGAATCCACTGGGAGGAGAAATAGCCCCGGTGCTGGGATCAATCGTCATCACCATGTTGCTGTCAATGAGTAAACTGGTGATTGGAGAGACGTAGACAAGTGTGGCTTGCTGAACTGCCGACTGAGTGCTATCTACCTGCACTGCATCACCAGCGTTGTTAGATCCTCCAGCGAGTAGAAAGTCCTGTGTATGGATAAGTTCAATGTTCGAAGGATCTATGACTCCTGTTTGAGGTCCTATCACTGAATTGATGCTCAGCAACGGCTGCGAAGGAGGAGTGTAGAAAATATCTTCCTGATAGCGACCTGCTAGAACATAACTGATATTGCCAGAAGCCAACGAAGCCAATGAAGCCAACACTCCTGTAATGAAAGCTCCGTTATTCTGAGTTCCAGGCACCTGAACTCCATTAACTAGAGTGTAGGTCATCTCTGCTGGATTGACAAATATGAAAGCCGTCAATCCAGACGGATTGTTATAAATTTGAGCAGTCTGTACTCCCAAGTACACGACTCTGCTCAAATTTGTTGCTGAAAGACTTAGAACCATGTAGAGCGGACTTGTTAGACCATTCACACTGAACTTGATGGAACTTGAAATGGAACTTGAATTACTCAGCAGATTCAATGTCAGAGATCCGGTCTCAGAGTAGTTGTACACCACATTGTTGATCTGTTCAGAGAAGGAATTCCCACGAGTGTAGATGTCAACGCAGCCAAAGATGTGCTTGCCTGGTCTCTTGATTATGAGACCTGAGTCAGAAACATCCGCCGGCAGCCAGTCGCGAAGCATCTCATCATCACCAGCAGCCACAATCATGGCTTGAACAATTCCCGGTGTCTGAATAGCAGTTCCCCAGTACCCGTATCGGGTACCAGTGTCAACTCCAACAATCTTTTTGTTCTTGATGCGCTCTGCAAAACGAGAGTTGAGTTCCGTGTCTACTGCAGGAGAAGTTCCACTTTGATTGATGCAGGACATTCCTTGGGGCACGCCAGAAACTGTCTGGCGGATAGCTCCAGCACCAATTGTGCCCACACTTCCTGCTGTCTGGCAGACCACCGGAATATCGACAGACCACCAACCCTTTGTGGCGTTGTAAAGACTATCGGCGTATCTCGGATCGATTGAGGCACTTCCCTGAGTGGTGAAGTTCACCGATGCCGTGGAACTATCAGCCAGGGTTGCTACAACGGCTCCCTGCTGAATGCTGATCATGGTGGTGGGACGGACATAGGTGAAGAAGGTCACTGTTCCAGCAGAGTATGTGGGGCCTCCTCTGGTTAGACCAGCGTCTTCACCCGCCACGTCAAAAGCATGATCTATGTAGGTCTGGATATCTGTGCTGTTGAGACCGAAGGCCGCCGCCAGCTGCTGTTTTACAGAAGAGTCAGAAACTGAGTCACTGTATCCATTCCCATTGGCATTGTCAATCTGAGCCAATGCTGAGATACTTTGGCAGCACAGAGCATACCACTGCCTGACCGACATGTTGCTGATCTCAACAGCGAATGGGTCGATGAAGAGGTCACGATTCTCTGAACGAGGAGTGAGGTCCAAGTCAGGATAGATTCTGATGATCTGAGAGATCATCCTCTGGGCGACATCCTCTTTCCTCTGAAGCGCAAGGAAATCAGTCGGGTTTACTGCCTTCAGGTTGACAAAGCCACAAGTGATCGGTCCGACCTGCTGAGATTCATAAATCTGGTTCGAAGTGGGATCCTGCAGGATCGTAGAAGCCACTGCGTAGAAGATATCAGCATTGACGTAGGACTGAGCAATCGAGACTGAGTCAAAAGTTGTAGTCGTGAAGTTCTCTGTAACTGTGTAACTGAGGGTGTAATTTCCAGTTATGAGACCAGGAGTGTTGACCATCTCGGATTCGAGACTGCTGGTCTGAACATTTGCGGATCGAGTCACGCTATTGACCAGATCTCCCACTTGAGCATATGGAACGGTGATGCCAGTAGGATCAGTGCTGATCTGAATCCGAACCCCGAGAAGATTGTTGTAGGGAGGAGTCACCCACTCGAGTACACAGGATTGTTGCTGCTTGTAGCAACGGAAACCAGAAGGAGGAGAAATGCGAACAGCCAGGTTGATGTCGTTATAAAAGACAAGGTAGAACTGAATTGAAGAATCGGTGGTGCCAGTACTCAGCACGAGGACTTGAGAAGGAGTCGTGATCTGTTGAACAGGTAGATTTCCGGCCCAAAGAAGAGTTATTGCTGTTGTCGGTGTGAAAACAGCCTTGCTAGTCACTCCTGTCCAGTAATCAGTGGCTGTAGGAGCACCTGTAATGGTCTTCAGATACATTGCTGTGCTGGCGTTGAGGATAGTTCCATCAATGACAGCGGTCGCCCCGGTGCTGTTTTGGACTACAGCTTCATTCACGAGGAAGGAGGTCATGCTGGTCACTGAGCCAGGAACTTCAAGATCCAACGGAAATACCTGACTATATGCCTGAACAACCACATTGTTCGTTCCATTCGCAGTCTGCACCAAAAATGGGAGAGAAGCAACATCAACCGACAGCGTACTGTTGGCAACAATGTTCGGTGATAGGATAGTCAAGCTCATGGGGTGTTGTTCGCTCTCAGGGTTAAATTGATGTTTTGCAGTGCTGATGTCTTCTGGTTAGAGGTGACTGCAATTGACACTCTGACCAAATTTGGATTGTTCGGATCTTGCTGAGCCGAGATACCATTGATAGCTACAAGAATTTCTCCGTTATCCAAATGTTGAATGGTTGCTTGCGACCTTTGAATGTTCTGCATGTTGGTCAGAGCATTCGTGACCTCTTGACTGATATCGGTGTCTGTGATGTTCACACCAAACTTCTTGCCGATGTAGTCCTTGATGTGACACACAAGTTGAGGATAGAACCCACAAGTCGACGTGAGGATCCACTTTAGGCTGCGCTGTATGAGTTTGTCCTGTCCCCAAATATGGAGCAGGCCGCCAGAATTTTGAATGTGCAAATCATTGACGTGCGAAGTTCCATTGCAGCGCAAACAGAAATCCACGAATGTTCGGTACGAGACTTCCAGCAGAGGTTGAGATAGCCGAACCTCCTGTTTGAACATGATCTTGAAGAAAGGTTCATCAAGAGAAAGAGTATCCGGATCTTTGAGAACCTGCCAACCATATAAGTTGTGATTCTGAGGAACTGCAACTCCGCCTATGAACACCTGAATCTGACTAGTGCCATTCAAAGGAGCTCTCATATTCATGATTGGATTAGCAGCTAACAGAAAGGTCCGATAATCGAACGGACTTACGACATACCTCTCCAGTGATTGAAGATGGTCACAACCTGCAGATTTTATAGACAGGTCATAAGCCACTAGAGTCCCCCACCTTCCGAATTTTTCTTCCTGTTAAATCGATTGTTCTCATGTCGTTGTCGTAGGACTCTGATAGGTGCGGTTAGAGATTGCCAGTTCCCAAGGAGTTGGAGGATCCATCTGATTGACCCGGAATCTCGCCACTCCTTGATACAAATCTGTCTTATCCTGAACCAGCACCGCCTGGTATTGGGGTTGAGAAAACAGGTTTTCCAGGTTCTGTATCTGAGTTGTAGTTTCCAACGCCGCGCCATTGGCGTCTTGGGCGTCATCCTCATTCATCTCGATGAGCGTTCTCACGTGATTCATGGAGAATACACCGTCATCTTGACGATTGAGAGTGTGTTGAAAGTTACCCTTGATGGTAGACACAGTCACCATGGGAGCATGATCGTTTCTGTAAGCATACGAGAAGTGACCATTGGGACCAGGCTTCCAAGGATCTTTCTGGAATGTGGGAGTCAGAGGCTCCTCGTGAAACTCTGAATAGTACTGCTCTAGCAAACCGGCTGTCTTTCTAAACTGCTGAGCACGCATCTGATGATGCTGCTGGATCGGAGTGAAGTTGGCCGCCTTCTTGTTTACCCAGCTTTCAAACGCAACTTTCTGGCTGTAATTCAAATGGCCCAGGAAATTGAAAGGAGGTCCGATGTTTGCATACGTTGACATTCTTCTCTCCTATCCTATTGTGCAAGCACAAGATAACATCTGAGAACCATTCACATAAAGATAAGCAGTAGCATATGTGTATCCAGAACCTCCAGAACTTAGCAACCCAGTAATGGAGTAGCTATAAGCATTGTCAAAGCCAGCATAGCCTTCGTTAACGACTGTGGTACTTCCTGAAGCTCCACTTCCGTTACCAACAATCTGAACCATAGTAGAGGGGTACGACTCGTATACCCCTCCACCTGCCAAGCTATAAGTAAAACCAGTCACTGGGCCGCCAGCAACTGCCGTCACTGATATCGAAATAGAATGACTGTAATAATTCACCATCCCGGTTACAAAAGTATTTCCCGATAGATAGGTGATAGTTCCAGATATCACAATACCCACTGTAGAAGTAAGAGCACTCAGTGTCAGAATAGGAGTATTTGAGGCTGTCCATCCTATAATCCAGGCATTTCCAGTACCTCCCATTATTGGAGTTGCTGTTATCACAGAAGAGCTAAAGCTGGAATCAAAAGTTAGAACACAGGTTGTTCCATTTTGCAACGGAGGCAATGGTTTAGCTAATGAAATGGTGAAGGTCACTGGAACTCCGTTACCCGTCACCGTTGTCGGATTAAAGCTCGGAGCAGACAAACCAGGATTCACTAGCCAATCAACTTCAATTCCAAAACTTTGACCTCCACCTTGGCTTGTAACTTGGAACATATCGGCAAATCCTGATCTGTACCAAGCCAGGTCGTCCTGTGTGATTGTGATGTTGGTCTTTGCCACATTGGGATCAGAGGAGTTGCCATTATAATACAAACCAACCGATCCTACCACTGGAAATGTAAAACCCAACTTGCCTGAATAGCTTCCGTTGTCTCCGGTTACATTCAGCATCCCTGGTGGTGGATTGGTTGGAGATGCTCCGTTGAAACTGGGAAGAACGAAGTTCGTTCCACTAGATGTGCTGTTCGTGAGGAACACATATCCAGTGGAGCCTTCCAGCAAGCCCAAATATGGAAGAGTGGTGTAGTTAATACCCTGGACTTGAACACTGATTGTTGCCGATGATCCGACAACGTATGGACCCTGACTTGTTGGAGTCAAAACCAAATTGCCATTAATGACGCTAGGAGGAGCAGGAACGATGGTAGAAGCAACTGGAAGAATCAGAGATCCGGCTCCAGTTCCGTAGAAGAGGTCAAACTGACATTGAGAAGCACCAGAAGCGAAACAGATTTCAAATGGATAGACACCTGCCGTCGGAAAGTTGACTACAAAGTTATCGGTCTGATTGTAAGGATAGACTGAGGGAGGACCTGTAAGACCAGAATCTCCGAGCAATGGACTGTATCCCTTAATCGGAGTTGTGGTCATGTCATTGAATCCCTGACGACCTGAGACGTACGAAGCACCCTGAATGGCAATAATGCAGGTAGAGTTCAGGACCGCCATCAAATTCATGTTGCCTGCAGACCCAACTACAAAGTTGCCAGTGAGACACACTAGAGAAGGATAACTAGAGATGGTTTGATCACCACCGTATCCACCAGCTGAAGTGACAATGTTACTGACAAATGGATTGGCTTGGTTGCCAACTGCGTGAGGATCTCCTGAAAACAAACTTTGTGGGAATGTATTGAACATCAAGCCGCTGATGCCAGACGCCACTGCGTTTCCAAAGTTGCCGGCTGTCAATCCTGATGGGAAATTTGCGTTGTAGTTGGCTGTGTTCACATATGCAGTGACCGGAGTGACGGCAATGGGACCGTTGATAGCTTGCCATACCACATTGACAGCATTGGATGTCAAACCAACACGAGAGATGGTAGCCTGAATGCTATCAACACCTGCTAATGTGCCGATATCAACAATTGATCCAGAACCGGCCCCTGTTCCAGAAGTATTGACAGAGATGGAGCCAGTTCGAGGACTGCCTCCCGATGATGGTGTAATGGTATAGTTGACTGTCTCTCTCGGCATTTCAGTCCTCAACCTGCGTAGTAAGTTGGAATGGAGCCACTTGCAGGTACCAAGTAGATTGCTTCACTCGTGTACTGCAGCCACTGAAAAGTGACCGATTTTGAAATTCCCTTGTCAATCACTGACACGGTTATGTTGTTGCTTCCCAATGAACCACTTAATGGTCCAGCCAGCTGAATCAGAGCTACAGCACTACCAGAAGCTCCAGTTACAGAGGTCACGGTCGCTGAAACTCCTGGTACTGAAGTGGTTGCTGTAATGGTGCTTGTTGAAGTAGAAATCACTCCAGTTGCAACCACGTAGAATGACATGTTCGGACGAGGACTGACTGAACTGATGTTACCAGCATCCACTCCTCCTACGAATCCACTTGGAGATCCTCCAGCAACATAGTCCGGCCCTGACACCAGATGCAAGTTAGAGGCTACAGTCAGAGACAAGGTCCTTGTGACATAGGCTGTGGTAGAGTCTGTCAGCCGGAAAGTGAAGCTGTATGTTCCAACCGCAGTTGTAGTACCAGTGATGGCTCCATTTGAGGGATTCAGACTCATACCAATTGAAGACAAAGAAGCTGCTGAGGAAGGATCAATTGACCAAGAGTAAGCTCCCACACCGCCAACTCCAGTTAGAGCGGCGCTGTAAGCCACTCCTGCTGTTGAGTTAGGAAGTGAAGAAGTAGTAATGACCAGAGTCGTGTTCTGAACCCTTATGCTGAGAGTGGCTGAAACTCCGGTGTCTCCAGTGTATCCAGGGACTCCAGACAAGGCCGCATTCAGACTGTCAGTGGCCGTTACAGTAAAGGTTGAAGTGCCAGTTGCAGAAGGAGTTCCAGATATCACTCCTCCAGAACTCAGAGTCAGCCCAGTTGGGAGACTTCCAGAAGTGAGAGCCCAGCTAGCAATAGGAGGATTGTTGGTGGTGGCCGCCAGGGTAGTGCTGTAAGTGCCTCCAGCAATTCCACCCGGTACGGCAATGGTTGTAACCTTAACCGATGACACAGTCGTGAGAGGAACAGGACCTGTGAAGTTCTGACCTGTACTATCAACCACTGTAAATATGTAGTTGTGTCCGGTGAGAACCAAATCACAAGTTCCTGAGATGACTCCACCAGAAGACAAAGACAAATAGCTAGGAAGACCGGCTGAACTCCAAGTGTACGGAGGAGTGCCAATTCCTGTAATGCCTAGATTTCCGATGTAACCTTGTCCACCCTGAGGAGCGCGAATTATTGAACCAACTCTAGAATGGTCAATTGAAATAGTATTGACCGTTACTGCAATCGAAAACACCCCAGAGGCTGAATTCGCTCCACTATCGAACACCTGAATTGTTACTGACTGAGGTCCAGACAGACTGCTGGGTCCTACGCCACTGATTAGGCCGCTCGAATTCATAGAAATTCCAGCAGGAAATCCACCAGTAGCCACTGACCATGTGTATCCTGTTCCTGTTCCTCCCCGAGCATTCATTTGTACAGAATAAGCAGCAGACTGAGTTACATTCGGAAGAGGAGAATTGTTGATAATGATCAGAGAGTCATTCAGAGTAATCGGAAGAGAAGTTGTTGCTACCACCCCTCTCGAATCTGTGAACGCAATCCCCAGAGTGCTCGAGAAAGCCGTGAGTGCTGTTGTTCCAGATATATTTCCGTTGGGGATAGTAACCGGCAACGATGAAGTCGAAGGTGTGAATCCTGGAGGAAGACTCCCACTGGTCAGTGTCCAAGTGTACGGTCCGACTCCTCCAACTCCCTGCAAAGTATTACTGTATGCGATAGTTGGGAAAATCTGATCAAGATATCCTGTGAGGATCGCCAGAGGCGTGACGTACTTGGAAACAAATCTCTTGTAGAGGAACCCAACCGCCCCGGTTGTCGCTATGACCTTGAACCAGACGTCAAAATATCCGGATTCCGTAGTTGTTCCCGCGACCGTCACTTGTGTTGGAGTCACGCTATTGACCACTGCTGTGATTCCAACAGGGAGCCTTCCTGCAACGATGGACACCGAAGACAAAGTTCTGTCGGCTTGAATAGACCCAGAATACGGAAGCTGAATGGTGCAGTAGGGACTTCTGGGATCACCAAGATTATCGGTCAAAACCACCACACCAGCATAATTATTCCAAGTGATCGTGACTGTTCCAGTAGTCACATTGGCAACTATGTAGTTCAGGACCGTCGAATAGACATTGGTGGAAGTGAGGTATCCATAGATCAGTCCAGAACTTGAATCCAGTGACAAGCCACCCGGCAGGAAAGAACCAGTTGCCAGAGAAACCGTGCATCCTGCTCCTTTGCCGAACGATGGTGAGTTGAAAAGGGGCTTCAGTGGATTCAGGGTTACTAGATTTCCGACTAGATACGGAATAGCTGAAGAACTCAAGTTTCCACCCACAACCGCCGAAGTTGCACTGTTGGAGTTCTCCACTGCATACTCATGGCTGACAGTTGCCACCTGATTTCCTGCAGCGAGAATTGGAACCGAAGTCGTTCCATTGGCACTGCCAAAGAAACTGGGTGAAACTGTCTGCTGGAAGATCAAATCTCCGCTCGTCAGAGTGATGCTTATTCCGTTTGACGAAGTTACTGAGTACGAACCCAGGGTCAACCCAGACAAGTTTGAAGAATCGAGGGAAAGAGAAACTGTCGTTGTAGTATCCCCTGATTCCCAAAGATGATCAACAATCGGATTGTACAATCCAACATTGGCAACCTGAAGACCGACCGTGTAATTGACACTTAGGTTTTCGGTGTGGGAAGCAGAGTCAGTAACCAAGAAAGATAGGGTCTGAATTCCAATTTTATCAACTGTTGGAGTCAGAAGAAATTCCCAACGACCGTCAATCAAGGATCCAGAAGATGTGATACCGGCTCCGTCAGTCATGACTACAGTGTAAGGTCCAACTCCACCAAAGATTCCCAATCCGATTCTGAACGTCTCTCCAGCAAAGACTACTGGCAACTGAGAAGGATCCAAAGTCAAAGTGGCAGGAAGAAGATCGATACCAAAGTACTGCATGGCAACGGCTCCAATGGCATCAGCCACTTGAATCGTTACAAAGAACGGTGTCGTGAAATCAATTGTGGAGTTGTTTGTGGTCGGATATCCGCTTATGAGACCGGCAGAATTCACGATCACATTGTTGGGCAAACCACCAACTGAACCTGGAGTAACTGACCAAGTGAACGGTGCGATGCCTCCTGTATTCAACAGCTGGTAGGAATAGCTCGCCATCACTTGTGCAGAAGGCAAGTAGACATTTCCATTGATGATGGGAAGACCAGTTGTGCTGATCGCCAGGTTGCTACGAACAGCAACGTCTACAACGAGAGTGTCGATGAATTCTGGGTTGCTGCTGTCACTCACTGAGAAGGTACACTGGTAGATTCCCAGAACCATCGGAGTTCCTGTTAGCGTTCCATCAATTGAAAACTTGAGACCATAGGGAAGATCTGCAGCGTACCAACTGTAAGGAGCGATTCCTCCAGAAGCCGTGAAGCTGATTTCACCCATCGGCATACCAGCAATCACATCAATTTCAAGAGTCGTTCCTACCGCATTCACCAAAGGAAGATTAGAAGAATTGATGACTACTGGAGAACTGCTGGAAGTTGCCGCTGTAAGAGCAGGTGTGATATCCATCAGTTCCTGCACCTGAGGTCTTCCAATGAGCGGAAAGACATCTGCTGCCATGGTGCCCAGAATTGAACTGGCATTCTGGTAGCGAGACAATGTCACCAACAACTTCAACTCATTGGTCACCGTGTCGCGAACCAAAGATCTCATGATCACAGCATAAGGTTCGGGAACTCCTCCAGCCAGCGCGTCTGTGATCTCGAAGCCGGTGGTGCCGTACATGCCCACCGTTCCCGTTATGATTTCTGACGAGGCCTGAGTCGGAATCCAAACTGAATTGCTGACAAATACCGATTTAGTGATAGACCGGCGAAGTTGAACTGCCGGCGAGGCAGTCGAGTAATCATTTTGGACTTCAACTGAAAATGTGACCACGCCAGAATTGCCAAAGATATGGCTGACCGTCTGTACACTGATGGGAAGCCAGGCAGTTGTCTCTGTTGTTGAGAATACCAGACGCCACTGAGATGCACCAGTATACGCAGATAGTGAAATTAGAACTGGCTGGTTTATCTGAGCCGTAGTTAGGTCAACTACCACCGAACTGTCAGTGAAGACACTTGGAAAACTGAGGTAGCTTGTCCATCCAGAAGCATTGGCATAATCCGGATCAGCCGACAGGGCCTGCATTTTGACACTGTATCCATCCAAGGCTATGGTCGTCTGAAAAGAACGTGAACTGAGGGTTCCTCCAAACTCCAAACCGGTGGGAAGATTTCCTTCCACCGACTGAAGTAGAGGATCAGTGGGATTGGAAGCCGCAATAAGCCAGATATTCCAGTCATTGTAAACAGAGTATCCTCCATTAACTGCAGCCGGATTCCAATTCAGTGTCAGAGTGAGATCCTCTTCAATACAACCCGAAGTGATGGCATCCTGAAGAGGAGTTGGATTAATGGATATGCTGATGGTTGTTGCGGCTATCTCTGCGGTCGGAGTAGTGGAATCTACGACTGAAAATGCCACTGAGTACGGTCCAATGGCCGACAACGATGGAGTTCCAGTGATCGCTCCGGTAGCAGTATTGAGCACCAGTCCATTGGGGAGACCTGATGCACTATATGTATACGGAGTGATGCCTCCAGTAGCCGCCACGGCATTGTTATAAGCGATGCCTGCTGTACCACTTGGAAGAGAAGTCGTAGAGAAAACCAAAGTTGACATGCCTGCTCCGCTAACCTAGACTTGGAACTGCCGCTGAAGAAGAATCTGTGATGATGATGCCTCCAGCAAACGAATCAATCCCTGATGTGGGATACTGTAGCACCGACATCGTGTTCAGGGATGCCTGACCTCCTGACGAAAAATCAGGGCTACAAATGATTGAAGAACTAATACCCGCAGTTGCCACAAGGATAGAACTAGTAACCCCGGTTTCTCTCAAAGGTGAGTGAGTTTCCAAAACCAGGGAACTACCATACTGCACCGCGTAGAATGGACCTGCTACTCCAGTGCAAGCTAGATCTACTGCTGAAGAAGTCATCTGAGATCCAGAAAGAATGATTCCTTGCGTTCCTTCGCTCAGGTTAATCAGACCTTGATGCATCTCAACGCTGCTCTGATCAAAAGAGCCAGCTATAACATTGTTCACGAAGTTGCAGTCTACGAACTCAATATCTGAATCGACACCCTGCACTGCTCCGTTGATAAATCCCTGGAATGTAATACCGCTGAACACTACCCGCGAATCGTTCATATAGAAAGCAGAAACCTCTCCATCTCCAAAGCTGACACCTGTACCATCGATTACCACACCGGGACCCAGGATAGTAAGAGATCCCTCTTCTTGTATTGAGTATCCTATGATTCCCAGAGCATAGTATTTGTCAGCACGGATGGAAGAATCACCACCCAAATTCACAATTTCCAATGAGGAATAGCTGGACAAAAGATACGGAATTGGCGCTCCGGTAGCTGTCACAGGAGCCGCAACATTCAAAATCACTCTATGCAACAGGAGTGGAGGAAGAGTTGCCAGCGCGGCCTGAATGGTCATCATCGGAGTGGTGAGTGACAAACCATCGTTAGAGTCCTTACCAACTACTCCGTTCACATACAGATTCACCGGAGAAGATGTCGTGGTGGCATATACCGATCCCGACGTGACAGATGGGCCATGAACCGCAAATCCGACATGAGGAAGGATCTGTGTGAATCCTCTTGTTGATGGAAGACTAAGTTGAATCGTCATACGCTTGTCGTCGGCAAGGGATTGAATGAAGTCGTTGGTGTACACCGGGACTTCGAAGACATTTTCTACGTTGTTGTACAGCTTTGATTCATAGTTCGAATCAAAGTAGGATGAAACCGGCTGATTGATCAAGTCAGTATCGTTCCAAAAAATGCCAGTGGGAAGTGAGGTAACGATGGGAAGCTCTCTGCTGTAGGGATAGACATCCTTGATTCCCACCAAAGGAGCCGCGCCTGTTCCATTCGTGGTGACCAGAGCAGAATCCTGGGTGTAGATCACATCATAATTCCGGTTGGCAACTCCCTCTCCCTGATAGGGAACAATCAGTGTTGACAACATCAACTGAGCATCTGCTCTGAAAGCCGGAAGAATTGCTCCAGTCATGAAGAATCCCTGTACTTCGAGATTCACCGTGGCCGGAATGGTGATAGTCAGCAAGCCATTGTTGGTGAACTGCACTGAAGTAATCGGAACCGCTGTGAGAGTGCCGGAGCCGCCGTCTACCCAGACATACCTGAGGACGTCATTTCCCGAGATTCCCTTCAACACGCAGTTTGTAGCTGCGGCCACGATTATGTTGTTGACGCCTGAGTAGAACTTTTTAGACACCACCTGAACGCGAGTGTCCATCAAATAGGTGCCAGTGGTATCAGCATAGGTGCCGAAGAGAACAGTCTCTTCAATCGCCACAATCCCTCTGACCGCTGCATTGTACACGAGTTGGGCAGTGTTGGCACAAAGAATTGTGATCTGTAATGGATCAATCATGTTTCCGAGGATAGTGACTGCCATCATGTTCACTGGAGCAGAGGCTGTAGTCGCGAGGGCAACTGAGAACGGAGCTATCATGCTTCCAGCATCATTCACGCTGACGATGTGCAATCCCTTTAGATTTGTGTTAGCCTGACTGCTGGGAATGGCCAGAGTTGTATAGCTGCCTCCCAGTGTAACTCCAAAGATTGTGGATGTAGGCACAGTCACAGTGTTATTGATGACGAAAGTGAGAAGAGTTCCGCTGGTAGAAACTGACACCACATGATACAATTGACCAGAGATAGCATTCCAGGCTGTGATCTGGGAAGCCAGCCAAGTTGTTGTTGGGACCGGATTGGGAATGCTTACTGTGGTGGTTGGTCCTGAATTGGAAGCAACAACAACTCCAGGAATGAGATTGAGAGTAGCTCTGACTCCAAATACCTTGTTGCTGTACTCATTGTTGATTACAGTCAGGTTACCATCCACAGATGTGGAGTTTTCATACTCTGAAACTCCAAACACAGGTAAGCTCTTGCCGCTCGCTGTGTCAAGAAGGGTTCCACCATAGACCTGTGTGGGAATTTGTCCCAAGTCAAATCCAGATCCCTTTGCATAGCTGATTCCGAGAGTCACATACAGAGGGTTAGCACCAGGATCGAAAGAAGTCCCTGAGACATTCTGAGCAATTGCGATTGTAATAGTTTGTGGATTGGCCAAATTCAATCCTGTGATGCTGACTTGGCCCTGCATGAGAAAAACTGGATTCTTGATGTTGTTGATATTGTCACTGACCAGAGCCATGACCTGCACAAACTCAATAGTGCCAACTGAGGGAGCGACAGTAAGTGAGAATGAATCACCCTGAACCCAAGGTCCTCCAATGATTCCAGCAACATTCTTGCTGTTGATGGAGACCTGTTGAGTTAGATAGTACAACCGATTGTCAGCACAGAAACCGTTCATGTAGCCATCAAAGGTGCCTAGACGCAGAGTGTTTGCAATTCCTGTCTGAGCCACCGAGATGTCATAGGTAACCTGAGATCCTAAAGAGTTGACTGGCGGAATCAGACTGGTTCCTCTGCCAACTGCCTGCCGAGACTCTCCTGTGATGAGATCAACAAATCCTTTCCTGAGGACGTTGTCGTATTCATAACCCTTGAGAGAGACCGTTAGGCGAGTGTCTACCACCTCATCCGAGGTGATGCCATCTGCAAACTTACCATCAAAACGTCCCGATACTCCAGAAGTCAACAAGCCAGCACCAAACGGATTTGACTGAATTGAGAAATTGCTGCTGTTCTTCTGAAAGATGACCGCCAGAGGATAGGCGTAGGAATATCCATCCAAGGCTCCGATCCCGTTGGTGGTCGTGCCATCTCCGGCCCTCCACAAACCGCTGTCTCCATTAATCGTAGACATGGGTGTATAGGAGAAAGGGTCAGCAACAATGGGATTTCCGTTTGTGTCGGAAGCATAGACAGTGTTGGCAGGATCCGTGGGTCCGCTGTTTCCTGACAGGAAGGTCGGCGCCAAGCCATTAGATTGCGAGAAATTGTAAGCCAGCGTTACCGGCTGAACTCGAATGGCCCACTGAATCATGGCACGAGTTGTAGTGTTGTCAGATTCAAATGGATCAACAACATCCATGAGCAGAGAATTTGCCAGAGTCGGATCAGGTGCGGCAATGATCGACGCCATGTTAGCAGTCCGGCAGCCGTTCGGAAAGAAGAAGTTTCTAGGATATGACAGAGTGTTGTCAACATAGTATGCTGTCAGATCGTTCTGCAAAGAAGTGTAGCGGAACTCTACAAACGCGATGTAAATGGTGGCTGCCATATCCGCCGCCGCTGTCTGGCCAACTGGAGGAGGAAGCACCACGTTGTTTACAGTCATGTCGCTGGAAAGGTTGCCAGCGATAGTCACGATCTCCCCTTTGAAGAGGACATTGAAGGCCGGAACCTGAAAGGTGTTGGCAACAGTCGGCGTGAGAACAAATGGAGACCAGGATACTGCCCCCGAGACCGTCTCGTTGTCCAGTATGCGCTGGCGTTTGTAGTCCTGCAGATCCTGAATCAGATTGATATCTGCGTCGGACAGGTGATGCTCAAACATACCAACGACAGTGGTAAGAGCCTTCTGGCCAGGATCCAGAGTTCTGGAGACGACGGATTTCGGATATGTCTTCATGTTTTCCTTGAGAACTGCTCACCCTATTAAGTGATCATGTAGTGCTTTTCCCGGATTCAAATTTTCAGAATCCAGTTAGGGTGCATAGTCCGGAGGTAGATCCGTGCCAACATCGTCGATTCTTATCATCCCAAGGCCTGGAGTTTCGTCATGTCTCATCAGTCCCAGAGATAACGATCCATTCTTCAATCCAGTTTCCATGGGACATACTGGGTTTGCTGCCAATGGAATGATGTACAATACAGGAGTTCCACATCCTGTGGTTGCTTCCTGGTTCTCTGAAGAACCAAGTTCCACACGTGGAAGTAATCCTACCTTCCCCAGTATCGGGCTGGCTCTGTTGTCCAAGACGGATTTCACCATCTACGATGAATCCGATAGACATCTTCCTCTATGGATGAGGTTCGTACTTGCGGACAATTTTCTGCTCACGAACAACTTTGATGGATTACATGGGTTCACACCCAGTGAAGTGAGTTATGCACAGGGTGTGATTAGCCTCCTGTTCACACCAGATCCTGGACTTGTTCTTCAAACCAATCTGGTTATCACTATCGATTTCTCTAGGGACACTGCTGCCATTGAGTTTATTTCGGGTCCTGGTTCGGCGGAAGCGTAGGGTTGATATCTACTATCACTCCTTCCGGAGTCACCTTGGCATCCACTGGTCCCAACTGGGAGTAATCGATGGTCTGAGGGTTGTTTATCCGCTGCCAGGTCGCAGCGGCGATTTCACACTCTCCAGGATCCATACCAGATCTCGTGTATGTTTGGAATACATGAAGCAGGTATGTGTGTAGGTTTTCTGGAAGGACAACGACTTTGACATCCATGTTAGAGAGATACCGGAGTTCTGAAATTTGAGGACAAATCACGAAAACGAGTATTAGATTCCTGAGTTCCACCAAATCAAAAGGAGATTCCGATGGAAATGGCAATGAAGTATCCCGCATCCCAGAAGTTGGGAGCGTGGTCGATGATTATGACTCTGATGCTGGGGATGTTCGTTTCCGCCGGCATCGTGCAGACAACCGGATGCACTACCAGCCAGGTCGAGAGTGAAGTCAATGCGGTGTTGAGTGCTGCTCAGGCAGTTCTCAAGGTTGCTGAACCCAATGCACCTTGGGTGCCCCAACTGACGGCAGCCATTACAGCCTTGCAACAGGCAGAAGCATCCTGGAAGGGTGGCAGTTCAATCGTTGTTGTGGAGTCTGCGTTGAACACCGTTGCCGCCGTGGCCTCAGTGATTCCTATCGCGTCAGCTTACGGTCCATTGATTGACATCCTCGTAGCTGCGATTGACCTGGTACTGAATACCATTCAGGTGGACAATCCGACTGTCACTGTCAAGGCAATTGCTCCGTTCGGACCGTTCAACCATCATGGCCGCGTCCAGTTGAAGAAGCCCGGAACATTCCAGAATCAGGCCGGTGCGATCAAGGCTCAGTGGAATGCTGCTGTCAAGGCGAATCCCGCGTTGGCTGCCGCAAAGCTATAACATAACTCATTCATTCGACCACGAGAGGAGGCCAGCTTCGGCGGGCCTCCTTTCTTTTGAGCATCAAACGAGATACAATCTTGACTGACCCCTTCTTCTCAATTTTCTTAATCCATGACGGAGGTATCGTCACAGCGATAGAGATGTCAGCACCTTTCAACATCGGATGCTGGGCAAGCAGAGCGTTGTCGTCCTCGTATCTCATGTCCGGCACTATGTATCTGTAATATTCCGGAGGTACGACAAACTTGACTTCCACCTTGGTGGAATCAAACACGAAACCTGACGGCTGATCAATTGTACCGAAGGTGCTCTGGCCCTCTTCACCGCCGTTCAGACCCTGTCTCCTGATGCTTTCCATGTACTTGGCAAAGGTCTCATGATAGACCGGAAGTCCATTGGGATACCTGGCTCTGAGATTGTACTGGAAGGGAGAATCCCCTGTGAGACGGATGCCCCAGGGATTCATGTCGCTGTCAAGGACTGACCTTACTTCGCTAGAGAATCCCACCAGATACAGAGAGTTGAATGGGACATGCCAGAACTGCTGGGGAGCGAGATGATCTTCAGAGTCGTCATCCACCCATGCCTTCATCCGAACAACATCGGACATGCGATAGACACGTTCCTTAAGACGCAGAAGGATGTGTTCCATCGCCTCTGCAGGAACATGCTTAAACTGGATGGGAACCCAGGGTCCTGGTTTTAGAATTGTGTGATCTGACGGAGGCGGCATCTAGGTTAGCTGCACACCCTTTCCGAACACGAACTCAGCAAGCACCTGTGACCGCTGGTCGGCGGGAGTCTGAGCCAGAAGCTGCTCAAGTTGGGCTGCGGTCTTCTTGATCTCGGCTTCCTTATTGATCTGCTTCTTCATGGCTTTCCCCCTGTTCTATTCTACGGAGATTTCCCATGAAACGGGTAATCTCTACCTAGAATAGAGAAGTTAAAATCCGGTCAATTCGACTTCGTACTCGAAGGCATCCTGCTTGATCTTGTAGACGATTCCTTCACGAACCAGCTGGGCGAGGAACTTGGCAAGGCGCAATTCGCAAACGTCTTCGTTTTTGTCGAACCGGATAGATTTCATTGTTTCCCTCCACCTCTCTCTACGGAGTTCGTGCGAGTTCCAGCTAACAAATGTCAAAAGAAAAGGCCTCCGAAGAGGCCCTCTCTTTGCCACGTATTCTTTTACAAGGAACTTGCGTCGTGGCTAACCTCGGACAGCTGTTTCTTAGGCAGCCATCGGCAGTGCATAAGGTTCTGCACTTAGGGTTTGACTCTCGTTACGGTGAGCATCATTTCCGGCATGAGACCGCAGATCTTCAATCCTGTCGAAACCGTGACGCCCCCTTCATAAGCACTCTTGTTCCCGCTTCTGAACAGTCTCTTCTCCAGCGACCGTATGAAATTCTAGGCGAAGTGGAGAGTGCTTATGGTGGAGGCGGCGGGAGTCGAACCCGCGTCCAAAATTGCGTCTTCTACAGCGTTGACATGCTTAACTTGTGTCCACGCGAAACCCGAAGGTCAGAACTTGTGTCCACCAGGTACCAAACTCAGGCTCCGCGTGGAACCTAGAAAAATCAATATGTGATCGCGACCTTCATCTTGCGGAAGCGGTCGACTGCCTGCTTTGAGTGGTCAACTGCTTGCGCGGTCTGCTTCTTGGTTTGTTCCCAGAAAGAAACCATCGCCTTCCAGCAGGATTCACCGTTCAAAACCACTTTGCCGTTGACTTCAACATTCATTTTCATCACCATTCAAGTGGGAATCAGGCTGCGGGCCATCTGGGCGTCGTCCCACCCGATCCGCTCCCAGACAGTTCTGTCTTGCGACAGGCCGCAGCCCTCACCCTCGTTAGGAGATAGACATCTCCTGAAATTTGGGCGGAGTCAGTCGCCCTTCTCCAACTCTCAAGATTCTGGCATCCGTCGATGTCCATGAGAGACCACTCCACTTCGTGGTTTTAAGTATTTCCTGTGGGCGATAGGCGTGGTGCAACGCCTTGTTTTGCTTCTAGGGTCGGGGAGGGATACTCCCTCCCGGATCACCCTCTCCTGCTGCTGCATACAAATACCTCCGCAGCGAGTTCTCGCTCCACTGATTAGCTGCTCGTTAGGCAGCTAGAAATCGTCACCAAAGAAATAGCCATCGCGCATGGAAGTCTCTATACAGATCTCACCTTGACGAGTGAATGATACTACTCTACCGAAGAAAACGGGAAATCAGTTATTTTGCCCCAAGAGTGGGCTGGGTGCCGGTCACAAATTCTACATGCCTGATTTCCTTGGCCGTCTGTTCCGGAGTGGCTTCGACGGTTTCCAGGTGCCTATCCATGTTGGGCTCTACCATCCGTTCACCCAGTGAAGGACTTTCGGCGCTGATGAAGGCGACTGGACTCAGCTTGATCATGAGTTCTCCCTTGAATCGGAAGAGACTCTTGATTGGGATTTCTGCGAATGTCATGTTATGCCTCTAGACTGGATACGTGCCTTCGAAACATTCTCGAATTTCATCCAGCCCACAAGTACACTTTGGAGGAGGCTTCGTTCCGCCTTCTGCCACCTTCTTGTTCCACTCGCTCACTTTGCACTCAGGTGTGTGCTCAGCTTGCTCGAGGTATTTCTGGGCAAGGGTCATACTTTCCCTCTCTTCTCATGCCAATCAGCTTTCATGGCAGCACAATGTTCAGGAGTGAGTTTCTTCCCTTTCCTGGAAAGACTCATCTTGCGACAGGTTTCTTCCGGAAGGGTTCTTCCTGTATTTGCCTTGTTACCCACTCCATTTTTGTTGCCCTTCATGAGTTCACGAGATTCAGCAGAGTTTTTCATTCCAATGCGGGCTTTGCTGATTTTTGCTCTCCATTCAGGAGATCTGTAGGCTCCGACTATTCCATCTCCGCCTTCAGTTTGGTTGTATCCATGACCTTCGTGAGCTAGAGTTCCAAAGAATTTTATGTAATGCTTTTCTAAGTCATTCAGAAGGAGAATCTCACATCTAACCACCTCAGTTATGGTGAAATTCTCTACTCCGTACTTTCTCATAGCTCTATGAAGGGCGAGTTCACTTCCCCACTTGACATCATTCTTATGCTCAGTCCAACGTTTTTCGATAGAAAATTTCGTCTGCCCCACGTACCTTTTCAGGTTCACTTTGTTGGTTACGAGATAGATGTATCCCCGATCGCTCATCTGTTTTCGGTTGCCCACTTGGCGATGATTCCATCCCAGGGTGTCTTCTGAGAGTTTGCTCTCTTCCAGGATGCGACGCGGCGGTCCCAGGATGACGATTTGTACTTGTTCACAGCCTCTACGAAATCCTTGGGAAGTTCAATCTCGATCTTGTAGTAGGACTCAGTCTGCTTGGCATTGAACGGAGCAACCAATGCTCTGGCTTTCTTCAGATAATCACGGAGCCAGCGAAGCTCAGTGTCAATCTTGGGATCGTCCTCATCCTTCTTGAGAGCATCATTCATCAAGCGAAGCAAGCTGGTGCAGTAGTTGGTACGAGGAGTGCTGTACTTCAGATCTCTGAATTTGCCTTCCTTTTCACTACCTGCCAGAGCCGCTTCCATCTCCGCACGATACTTTTGGAGCTTTCCGTACTCAACCGCTGTGAGATCAGCACCTTCAAGTTTCTGACCACACAGCTTCTCATACTTCTTAATGATCTCTGGCATGCGATTATTCTTGTCGTCTGCCAGAAGTGAGAGCAACAGTTGCTCGAGCTCAGGCCACCGCTTGGGAGCAATGTGAGGAGGAGACGTCCATCTCTCTTTGGAACCATAGGAATTTGTGTTATTGAACGCGAACTCGCCTGAAGTTCCTCCGTAGTAATACATCATGTCGTAGTCATCTTTTACTGCAATCATGGCTGCTTCAAGACTAGCATCACGCTCCTTGTAATTCTTGAAAGCATTGAATGTCAGTACATCTCCGAATCTCGTAGAACAGCAAGCCAGAACGAGGTCATGAAGATCCTGGCGCCAAGGCGACGAGCATCTGTAGTAGTATTGCTTGAGGAAGGCCTCCAGCTTGTTTCCGACCTTCTCGATGCCGGTAGTCTCAGTGTCGTATGAATCCTTGGTAGTCGGAGGCGGAGTTGCCACTCCCTGCTTCAGCAAGGCAATTGCTGCTTCTTCGAACTCTGGCCAAGGCTTCTCAGCATTGACTCTGAGATAGGTGTTGCTGACGAAGTTCTGTTTGTAATAGGTGAGGACCGCCTGCAGGTCGTTCATGGTCATCTTCTGTAGCAGGTACGGCTCTGCGGCGGCCACCTTAGAGTTGGCACTTTGAGAAGAACTCCGACGGTAGTTGGACTCCCATTGCAGCTGCTTGATGAACCAAACCACATCAGCGAACTTGGCAGAGGGAAGCCACTGATCTGCCAGATCCTGGACAATCTTCTGTCCTTCTGGCTTGCTGAGTGGAGTCTTGCCATCTTCGCGAAACATGTACTGAGAGAACGGAATCTTGTTCAACTCAAACATCTGAGCAAGGGTTAGAGTTCCCTTTTCCTTCTTCCTCTCGATGGTTTTCTCGATCTTCGCACGATCGGTCAGAAATGGCTTCAGAGTTTCAGGCACCGGCTGCTTGTTGGTCTTGAACCACTTCTGGAGCTTCGCTACGAAGGCTCTGCACTGAGCATCAGTCACATAGGAGAATCCACGCAAAGGAGTTTCCTTCGCAAAGGGTGAGTCCTTGGGATTCAGGAAGTTGCCACCATTGGGATCCCACTGAGCATACTGCGCTCCATTCAAGAAGAAGACATAATCTGGCCCCTTCTCGAGATAGTGAGCGGCAGTGCCCTCGTTTTTGGTGCACCAGTTGGTTCCTTGTGACAGAGCCGAGAGAGCACGAGGATCAGTGACCTTGATGATTTGGTATCTGCCCTCTGTAGGAACGAAGGGATCATCGTGTCCATCCTTTAATTTCTGGCAGACGCTGCAGGTCATCGTGTCGTCATATTTGGGCTTGAATTCATGAGGCTCAAAGGAAGCAACCGTCTCTCCGGATTCATCCACAATGAGTTCGGCGCCAGCGAAGTTCTTGCCACTCAGGATCTGATCTTTGACCTTGTCAAAGTTCGCGTCCATCCACTCTCTTTTGGCACCCTCAGACATCTGATCCCAAGTAACTTCAGCAGGAGCCACAGGAGCTTCTTCTCCCTGCTCGAGAGTTGATTCCCCTTCACCCACAGCATCATAGAGAGTTGCCGGAGTGTACTTGAATATGTCCTTTTCACCTTTGAACTTGGGAGACCGGCGAAGTTTGTTGAAGATCGCCAGCTGCTTGTTGATCTTCTCGATGTCCTCAGGGAGATTGATGAGCTTGGTGTTGGGCTGTCCTCTGGTGATTGACTTGCCCTTGTACATCGAGGCTATCCACTGGACATAGTCCTTTTCGGTTGGATCAGCCTCAATGCACCACTCGATTTCCTGATCTGTAAGACCTTGAGTCTTGAGCAATTGGATCTTCTGCTCAGTCGGACGCGCAACCAGGAGCCATGAAGAGAATATCATGTGGGATTCTTCCTATCGAGGGTATGCCTTCATAGAAAGAAAGAGAAATTGGATTTTGCTCGGAAATATCAGCAGTAGACCTTGCGATCACCCGCTCTACATTGGGCCTGAGACCAAGAAGACTTGCGAGCCTTGCGGCGCTTCGCCTTGACCTTGAAATACTTGGCTGCGTGGCACATAGTTGATCCACAATCTCCATTCCACTTGGCATAGCGTCCCCATACCGGAACGAAGATTCCAGGGGCATCACGATATCGATGGAAGGAGTTTAGATCTCGGTGGGTGCGAAACTCAATTATGCGGGTGCGCTGATGCCGCCGTTCGGCACGGTTGGTAGGGTGCATTGGCTTGTCTCTCCCCGCTCACACCTTATGC
>Ga0181534_10000453_pt1 | contig 28718 bp, 26 predicted proteins | sample PEATcosm2014_Bin_37_FD_119758 | JGI IMG/M metagenome (GOLD analysis project Ga0181534, IMG submission 119758) | Peatland microbial communities from MTU Mesocosm Facility, Houghton, MI, USA - PEATcosm2014_Bin17_10_metaG | ecosystem: Environmental > Terrestrial > Soil > Wetlands > Peat | place...
AGCAGCGCCGTGGCATCGCGTTGCACGGCCTGGGCCTTGGCCCGGGAGGACAGTTTCATCTGTCCCAACGGATCACCCTTCTCGGCCGAAATACCCACCCGGCTGGAAATCACATCGGCGACCCCGGGGATGTTGGCGCAACCGCCGCAGATCACGATCTTCTCCGGCTGCTCGCGACCCGAGCCCGAAGCCAGGTAGAACTGCAGGGAGCGACTCACCTGCTGGGTCATGTCATCAATGAAGGGATCGAGCACTTCCGACTGGTAGTTGCCCGGCAGACCGCCCTCTTTCTTGGCACGGCCTGCTTCCTCCATGGAAAGGCCGTAAGTACGCATGATCTCCTCGGTGAGCTGCTGCCCGCCGAAGGCGAAATCTCGGGTATAGACGACTTTCAGGTTGCGCAGCACGCTGAAGGTGGTGCTGCTCGCGCCGAAGTCCACGACCGCAATGGCCCGGTCGATGCCGCCGTCGGGCATCTGGTGGGTCATCAGCTTGCAGGCGTTTTCGAGGGCAAAGGCCTCGACGTCGACAATCTTCGCGGTCAGGCCCGCCGCTTTGACCGCGGCCTGGCGCTGCTCCACGTTCTCGGTCCGGGTGGCCACGAGCAGCACATCGTTCGTCTCGGGATCCTTTTCCGAGGGCCCCAGCACTTCGAAGTCATAACTGACTTCGTCCATGGGGAAGGGGATGTACTGGTCGGCCTGCATTTCAACCTGGGCTTCCAGGTCTGCATTGCGCAGGGAGCGCGGCATCTGGATGACCTTGGTAATGGCCGCATCACCGCTGATGGCGATCGCAACCTCGCCGCTCTTGGCCCCGGCGCGCTTGACGGCGCGGCGGATGGCTTCACCAACGGCTTCTGCATCCACAATCGCCTTCTCATTGATGGCGTTTTGTGGCGTGGGCTCCGCAGCATATGCCTCGACCCGGTACTGGCCACCCGCCATCGCCAGCTCAATCAGCTTCACTGACGAGGTAGTGATGTCGAGGCCCAGCAACGGGCGGTATTTGCGCTGGAAGAGGAACATTATTTTCGTTTCCTTTTCAGGTAGTTACGCCTGAAAGCTGACCGGCGCCGGAAAGCGGTGGCCACTATATAACAGCGCATTGTTAAATAGAACGTGCGGCCCATCACACAACGGTGTTGTGTGCGGAACGGCACCCCGGTAATTGCTACGGGTCTCACGTAAAGGAGTTTCGCTGCGCTCGGGGGGTAACCATTTGTGCTCTGCCATGTCGAACTATCGTCCTGGAGACGCATTGAGCTATCGGCAGCTACGGGGAGGAATTGACAGGCAGGCGTCGGGTTGCAGACCCGAGACCCAGGCGATTGCGAGGATCGGCCGAACCCTGGAAGGTGCGCTTTGTGGCGTACGCGCCATTTGGGTTAACGTTCGGTCCGGCAACCCCGCTGTCGTAGGCACTTTCGTCCCGTAGACCGGAGGCTTTGCGTCCCCACCTTTCGGTGAGTTTGCCCTTGAAACGGCCGTTACTATGCATAGCGCTGGATGGGAGCGCAAGATAAGAGAGTTGTTTTCTGTGAAATGGAATTACTTTCGGATTGCTGGAGCTGTTGTTGCCTGTGTGACACTAATCACACTTCTGGCCGCATACGCCTTCATCTGTAGTTTTGTATATCTGTCACCCACGTTACCAACGCCCCAGGCGATGCGTAGCGTTGAGTTTCAAGTCCCGTTGCGTGTTTACTCGCGCAACGGCGGTTTGATTGCGCAGATCGGCGAACAGCGGCGAATTCCCGCGACTTACGAGCAGATTCCGGAGCTCGTCAAACACGCGTTCCTGGCCGCCGAAGACGATCGCTTCTTCGAACATCATGGTATCGACTACATCGGCGTAGTCCGTGCCGTGTTGGTCGATACCATCTCCGGACACAAGACGCAGGGCGCCAGCACGATCACGATGCAGACCGCCCGCAACGTGTTTCTCACACTCGACAAGTCAATCCGGCGCAAATTGCAAGAGACTTTCGTGACATATGAGATGGAACATGAGTTCAAAAAGGAGGAGATTCTCGGCCTCTACCTGAATGTCATATTCCTCGGGCAGCGCGCTTACGGGGTGAGCGCCGCGGCGGAGACCTACTTCGGCAAGTCCCTGGACGAGCTGACGGTGGCCGAGGCCGCCACGCTGGCGGGCCTCCCGAAGGCTCCCTCTACTTATAACCCCATCGTCAACCCCCAATTGGCGACCGCCCGGCGCAGCTACGTCCTGCGTCGGATGTCCGACGTGGGCTTTATTGACGCGGCGACCGCCAAGGCGGCCAACGAGGAGCCGATGAATGCCCGGGCCCACGGCCCCCTGTTTGACGTGGAGGCTCCATACATCGCGGAGATGGCCCGCCTGCAGGTGCGTCAACAGTTTGGCGTAGCCGCGGAAAGCGCCGGATACAAGGTTTACACCACCGTCGATTCCCGTTTGCAGGCGGCGGCCAACCGGGCCGTCCGGATCGGGTTGATTGAGTACGATCGCCGCCATGGCTATCGCGGGCCCGTCGGCCACGTCAATGTGGCCCCTGAGGGCCGCCCCGAGCAGTTGGACGGTCAGGTGGAAGAGTACTCGAGTGTGGGTATCCTCTCCCCGGCGATTGTTGTGTCGGTCGCTGAAAAAGCCCTGCGGGTGTATGTAAAAGGACGCGGCTTTGCGCAGATCGACTGGGATGGCATGTCCTGGGCCCGCAAGCCGGCAACCGGGGGTGGACCGCTCGGCACACCCCCCAAGACCGCAAGCGAGATTGTGGCGAAGGGCGATGTTGTCTATGTAGTCGCCAACAGCAGCGGTGTGGCCCAGTTGGGGCAGATTCCGGAGGCGCAAAGCGCCCTGGTATCGCTCGATCCGGAGGACGGGGCCGTCTCGGCACTGGTCGGCGGGTTCGACTACTACACCAACAAGTACAACCGGGTCATTCAGGCCCGGCGTCTGCCCGGGTCGGGATTCAAGCCGTTCCTGTATTCGGGTGCCCTGGAGAATGGGTTCACCGCGGCCAGCGTGTTGCTGGACGCACCGGTCGTCCTGGAAGGTGACGGCATTGAAGCCTCCTGGCGTCCGGAGAACTCACACGGGGATTTCAGCGGCCCGATGCGGTTGCGCGAGGCGTTGGTCAAGTCACGCAACCTAGTGTCGATCAGGTTGCTGCGCGAGGTCGGCATCCCCTATACGACCGACTACGTGACCCGGTTCGGGTTTGATAAGCGAACGCTGCCGCAGAACCTGACTCTGGCATTGGGTACCGTGCAGGCCACGCCGCTCGAGGTCGCAACAGGTTATGCTGTGTTTGCGAATGACGGCTTCAAAGTGACACCGTACTTCGTGGACCGCATCGAGAATGCGGCCGGCCAGATCGTGTGGCAATCCAAGCCCCGGGTGGCTTGCGAGGAATGCGAAAAGCCGGTGGATCTGGGAGACTTGATGCTGACAGGCAATGCCCAGGAAAATCTGCAGACGGCGGATGCCTTGCGCGGGGGACGGGGTCCCCTGGCGGCGGATCAGCTCGCGGAGCGGGTCATCAGTCCTCAGAATGCATACATCATGACTGACATGATGGCCGACGTAATCAAGCGCGGTACGGGTGTTCGGGCGCGCTCGCTCGGCCGCAGTGATATTGCCGGCAAGACCGGCACCACCAATGAGGCCAAGGACACGTGGTTCAACGGCTTCACCCCCAATCTCGTCGCCACCGTCTGGGTGGGCTATGACCAGGAGCGGCCGCTGGGTGAGCGGGAGGAAGGCTCGCGCACCGCGTTGCCGATCTGGATCCAGTTCATGAGGGAAGCGCTCAAGGGCGTGCCGGACAAGCGTCGGCCCATGCCCGAGGGGCTCGTTCAGCTGCGGGTATCGTCCCGGACTGGAGAGCTGGTCGGGCCGGAGAACCCCGACGGCTACATGGAAACATTCATGGCCGACCACTTGCCCACGGGCAACGTCGCGGCGGATGGCACGGTGGTACCCCAGGGTGCCGAAGGAGGGACACAAAGCTCAGAGCCCATTTTCTAACCTTTCGTCACCGGACGGTCCCGATATGAGCAGACACAATGTACAAAGATCGGAAAACCTGCGGCGCGCCCTGGCCCAGGAGGCGGCCCGCATCATGGCGGAACACGGTATTCGGGATTTTCTGATAGCGAAACGGAAGGCGGCGGAGCGCATGGGTGTGTCCACCAATGCAGCGGTGCTGCCGCGGAATGTCGAGATCGAGGACGCGCTGGCGGAGTATCAGCGCCTGTTCGGCGGCGAGTCGCACGTCGAATTGCTACGGGATCAGCGCAGGGCCGCCCTCAATGCGATGTTGTACCTGCATGAGTTTGAGCCACGGTTGGTGGGCTCGGTGTTGAGTGGCACGGCTACTGAACACTCCGATGTGCAACTGCATCTGTTCGCGGACCGGGCCGAGGAAGTCACCATCAAGCTGATGGATGACGAGATTCCACACGAGATTACTGAAAAGAAAGTCCGCATGAATGCGGAGCGGGTGCTGGCCTATCCGGGCGTGCGCTTTGAGCTGGATGATCAATCCATCGAAGCGGTGGTGTTTCCGCACGACGGCATCCGCCAGGCGCCGGTGAGCCCGGTGGATGGCAGGCCCATGAAGCGGGCCAACAAGTTGGAAGTGGAAGCGCTACTCGACTCCTGAAAAAAAGACCGGGGTTTTCCCCCGGTCTTTTTTAGTTGTGAGAGCGGTGGTCGGCCTGCATCTCGTTGCGCTTTTCGATCGAGGTGTAGTCCCGCTTCGTCGCGCCGGTGTACAGCTGGCGCGGGCGGCCGATTCGCATGGCCGGATCGGAGATCATCTCCTGCCAGTGCGCCACCCAACCCACGGTACGCGCGATTGCAAACATCACGGTGAACATCGAGCGCGGAATGCCGATCGCGCTGTAGATCATGCCCGAGTAGAAATCGACGTTCGGGTACAACTTGCGCGAGACGAAGTATTCGTCTTTGAGCGCAATCTCTTCCAAACGCAGCGCCAGCTCAAACAGCGGATTGTCCGTGCGCCCGAGCTTCGCGAGCACCTTGTGACACATCTCGCGGATGATCTTGGCGCGCGGGTCGAAGTTCTTGTACACGCGATGGCCGAAGCCCATGAGCCGGAAATGACTGGTCTTGTCCTTCGCCATCGCCAGGTACTTCGGAATGTTGTCCACCGTCCCAATCTGCTCGAGCATGGCGAGCACGGCTTCGTTGGCACCGCCATGGGCCGGACCCCACAGAGCTGACACACCGGCGGAGATGGCGGCGTAGGGATTTGCGCCGGTGCTGCCTGCCAGGCGAACCGTCGACGTACTCGCGTTCTGCTCATGATCCGCATGCAGAATGAACAACAGGTCGAGCGCTTCAGCCGCAATCGGATCAACCACGTACGGCTCGCACGGCACCGCAAACAACATGTGCAGCAGGTTGCTGCAGTAGTCGAGGTTGTTTTGCGGATATACAAACGGTTGACCGAGCGAGTGCTTGTGAGCGGCCGCGGCAATGGTTGGAATCTTGGCGATGATGCGATGAGAGAAAATCTCGCGGTGCCGCGGGTTATAGATGTCCATCGTGTCGTGATAGAACGCCGACATCGAGGCAATCACCGCGGACACCATCGCCATCGGATGGGCGTTGTGATGAAACCCGTTGAAGAAGCGCAGCAACGACTCATTGATCATCGTGTGCAGGCGAATGTTGCCGTTGAACTCATTCAGCTGCTTGGTGGTCGGCAGCTCGCCCAGCAGCAACAGGTACGCGCATTCCATGAACGAGCTGTCCTGCGCGAGCTGCTCGACGGGGTAGCCGCGATACAGCAGCACGCCCGCATCGCCGTCGATGTAGGTGATCTTGCTGTCGGTGGCGGCCGTCATCCCGAAGCCGGGATCGTAGGTGAAGACGCCGAGGTCCTTGTTGATCGTTGAGATGTCAACGACCGACGGTCCAATAGTTCCCGTGCGGACGGGCAGCTGCCCTTTGCGCCCCGTGGCCTGATCCACGAGCTCGAATTTTTTCTCGGTCATGCGATTCTTTTTTCCTCGGTGAATTTTCAGAGATACAGCGTCCGCCAGCTGAAATCAAGTTACCGGACGGTAGAGAGGGCGGGGATTTTAGGCCGCGTTCGCCCGGGACGAAAAATCAGTCGATTACTTTGAGGAGATCACCCGTCCGTGGTTCGCCTTTTGGATACAGTCCATTCAGCAACTCGAGGCGTTCCTTTTGAAACTTTTCATCGGGCACGTTCTTGACGTAATCCTCGATTTTCGTGGTCGAGGTCGCGGTGACGATTTTCAGCCTGTAGGGCTGAGCGAGCGGATATTCCGCAGGCTTCAGATGACGCATCGTCTGTATGCAGCCGAGGAAAATGCCGTCATCAATGGGTGCGCTGTTCGCGCTCGATCGACTCGTACCGCCGATGAGAAATACGCTCCTGTCGCGATAAAGCGCCGCCCAACGAACGGGACCTTCACCACCGTCGAGCGGTGAGCCGCCGCGCGTAATCAATGTGTAACCTTCCATGCCGTCCACGGAAATATCGGCGCCGCGAGAAAAGGCACCGCCTTTCAACTTCGAAAGCAGGAACTCGCGTGGCGATTGTTTCTCAGGGCGTTTCTCCGTGGTGATTTGCAGCAGCGCATCTTTCTGCTTTGTGTAGACCAGCAAGCGGTCGCGAAGATTGTTCACGGTCCAACCGCGTGGGAATGCAACTGTCAGGGTCATGCCTGCATGGTAGAAGCGGTTGTCGCGGACGATGCCCTGCTCCCGACTGGAGCCGTATGGAAGCCCGTCAATCGCGTGCATATATGCATCACGGTTATCGACCCAGCCGTCGGGCGGCTCGCGGGAAATGTGGGCGGCTGTTTGCTGGGCCTGAATTGCGCGGGTGTCGGGAGCGGGGTGGTCTGAAAATACGCCGTGATAGATGTTGGGTTCACGGGCTTCAGCCTTCGCTTGCTGCAGCTCGAAGGATTCCTGGCCTTTCAATACTTTGAAGACCTGGGTCATGGCCTCGGGGCGATAACCGGCCTTGGACGCATATTCGAGCCCCAGGCGATCAGCCTCCATCTCATTGTCGCGACCGTAACCCTGGATCCAGGCGGTGGCGCCGATGTTCGCCATTTCCGCGATCGCCTCAGAACCGCTCGCAATCGCAGCGGCTACGGCACCCACTGACATCAACACGCTGCGCGCTTCAGTGCGCGCGGGATGCCGAGCGACATCGTGTCCGATCTCGTGACCGAGCACAGCGGCGAGCTCGGCTTCAGATCGCAGGTAATTCAGCAGGCCGCGATGGATATAGACGTAGCCTCCTCCAGGGGTGAAGGCGTTTACTTCATCGTCGTCGAGTACGGAGAATTTGAAGTTCCAGCCGGCGATGGGCGTCTGGGCAGCAACCCGCGCGCCGACGCGCTGGACGTAGTCCTGGACGGACTGATCTTCGTAGAGTCCGTAGAACTGGATGATTTCCTGGTGAACTCGCCTGGCCTGGTCTTGCTCACCTTTTACTGTGGTGAGAACGACGTTGTGGCCACCCGTGGCTGGGTTCGTCGCGCAGGCGGACGCAATTATTAGAGAAGCAACGGCCGTGGCGGCGAAAGCAAAACGGCGGCCGAGGCCGCCATTTTCGCTGGGCTCGAGGTCACTGCTGCAGTGAGCACCCCAAGCTCGGTTGCGGACCAGGGGCAAATCCATGGCCCGCAACCAGGGAGGGGCTTACTTCGCAGCAGCGCCCGCGGCGGCGTACTTCTTGCGGAACTTGTCGACGCGGCCGGCCGTATCGACAATCTTCTGCTTGCCGGTATAGAACGGGTGGCAGTTCGAGCACACTTCGACCTGCAGGTCGTGGCCGAGGGTCGAGCTGGTCTTGAACGTATTGCCGCAGGTGCAGCTCACGTTGATCTCTTTGTATTCAGGATGGCCTGTGGCTTTCATGGAATCACCGCTGGTCTGAATGGATGCCGACCGGGTAAATGGCGGCGACCGATTCGAAATAAAAGGGGTCGCGAGTCTAGCGATAGGATCTCCCATACTCAAGGCTTTGATGGCGACTCCCCGAGCCTTCGTTACGGGCAAGCTGCAACGGATACGCAGCAGCAGATGGGAACGGGTCCGAGTCAGCGTTTCCTTATCCACAGAAGCTGTGGATAACTCTGTGGACTTCTCGGCCTACCGAGGTCAAAAAACGCGGGCATATTGCATATTTGTTACCCTGGTGAAAAAATGACCAGGGTATTTCAGGCTTACATTTCAATGAGTTAGAGGCACATTATTGAGCAACATCCCCTGTTTACCTCGTAATGTACTCATTTGCCGACTTGGGCCCTTTGACCTGTGTATAAAGCCCGCGGCCGCACGGCAAATCCTCTCAAATCGCGGTTGACAATCCAAAACCCCCGGTCGTTTGTGGGGTTTCGTCAAGGAAGCTGAGCAGCAGATTGTTGAGAAAACGCAGGCCGACCATGGTCGCAAGGAGACGGCTGCCCTGGACTTCCAGGAGCTGCTGATCCACGAGTTTTTCCACCTTCCGGGCGACCAAATCCCAAGGTAAACCCGTGCGTTCCGTGAAGGTTTCGACCTCGAAGCCTTCGACCAGGCGCAAGGCGTTTAGCATGAATTCGAATGGACGTTGGGCCTCGGGAACGGGCGTTCGGGTGGGCACGGGCGACGCCATGTACCGCCGTGGATCGCGGGTTTGGGTGGTGCGGATAATTGCGCCGGAATTAGCGGAGCGATGGTCACCGTCCGCGAGAGTGATTTTGCCGTGGGCACCGGCGCCGGCGCCGAGGTAGTCGCCGAAATTCCAGTAATTGAGATTATGGCGGCACTGGCGGCCCGGCTGCGCGTACGCGGACACCTCGTACTGGGCGAATCCAGCTTCAGCCAGCCGAGCCCCGCAGGCGGTCAGGATCTCATCAGCCATATCGTCGGTCGGCAGACCCTCCGGCGGTTGCGCCGCAAAAACCGTTCCAGGCTCCAATGTAAGTTGATAGTGCGACAGGTGTGTTGGTTTGAGTGCGATTGCCGCTTCGACATCGGACAACGCTGCCGCCACATCCTGACCGGGCAGCGCGTACATCAGGTCCAGGTTGAAATTAGTGAGCCCTGCCGCGTGCAGCTCTTCGGCCGCACGGCGTGTTTCATCAGGCGAGTGAATGCGCCCCAACGCCGTCAAAGTGCCGGCATCGAAACTCTGCGCACCCAGAGAAACCCGGTTGATTCCCGCTGCGCGATACTCAGCAAAGCGTCCGCGCTCGATGGTGCCTGGATTTGCCTCCATCGTGACTTCAACATCGCCTGCGAAAGCAAGGTGCTTGCGAGCCATATCCAGAGTTCGGGCGATCGCGGCTGGTGGAAAGAGGCTGGGCGTGCCGCCGCCCATGAACACGCTGACGATCTCGCGGCCCGCTACCTCGGGCGCCTGACTCGCGATGTCGCGCTCGAGGGTGTCGAGATAGCCTGACTCCTGCAGATCTCCTTGGAGAGTGTAGGAGTTGAAATCACAATACGGGCACTTCCGCACACACCAGGGAAAGTGCAGGTAAAGGGATAGGGGTGGTGCAATGAGGCGGGACATCGTTCAGTGCAGGCCGCACGAAGTTGGGGTGCCGCAGCGGCTACCGGCAGCGGCTGTGGAGCTGTTCCATTAAAGCACGCAGGGCCTGTCCCCGGTGACTCAGCGAGTTCTTCTCCGCCGGTTCGAGCTCTGCGGCTGTGCGGTCAAAACCGCCAGGCATGAATATGGGGTCATACCCGAAGCCTCCCAAGCCCCGCGGCTGACTGATCAGGGTGCCTTCCCAGGTGCCATTCGCCAGTATGGGGTTAGGGTCGTCTGCAGTGCTCACAAAGGCTATGACGCACTGGTAGCGCGCTGTGCGCTGCCTTTCAGGGACACCGTGCATTTCAGCAAGCATCTTTAGCAGGTTGTCCTGATCGGTCGCGCCTTCACCCGCGTAACGCGCAGAGTAAACACCAGGACGCCCGTTTAGCGCGTCGACTTCGATGCCTGAGTCGTCCGCCAGAGCTGGGAGCCCTGATGAGCCGGCGGCGTGGCGGGCTTTAAGCAGAGCGTTCGCAGCAAACGTATCGCCCGTTTCAGGCGGCGTATCGATACCGAGGGTGTTCTGGCTGACAACGTCATAGCCGAGCGGAGCGAGCAGAGCAGACAGCTCTCGCAGCTTGCCCTTGTTGCTACTGGCTAGAACTACGCGCACGTCAGGACGACTGAAGCGCCTGCGTTTGTAATGCGAACAGGCGACCGATGCCGCTTGCGGCCAGGTTCAACATCGCATCGAGCTCGTCGCGCCGGAAGGCGTGGCCCTCAGCCGTGCCCTGCACTTCAACGAACCCGCCTCCGCTGTTCATGACGACATTCATGTCAGTTTCAGCATTGGAATCTTCGGCGTAGTCGAGATCCAACACCGGCGTACCGTTATAGATTCCCACCGATATAGCAGCGATCTGTCCGTGCAACGGGCTGGCGGCAATCGCCTTACGCCCAATGAGCTTCTCACAAGCGTCAGCCAACGCCACGAAGCCGCCCGTGATCGACGCGGTTCGGGTACCGCCGTCGGCCTGGAGCACGTCGCAGTCGATCGTGATCGTGCGCTCGCCCAGAGCCTTCAGGTCAGTCACCGCGCGCAGTGAGCGGCCGATGAGGCGCTGAATCTCTTGAGTCCGGCCGCTCTGCTTGCCCTTCGCCGCTTCGCGAGGCGAACGGGTGTGCGTCGCACGAGGCAGCATTCCGTATTCCGCGGTCACCCAGCCCTGGCCCTTGCCCCGCAGAAATGACGGGATAGTCTCCTCGACGCTCGCCGTGCAGAGCACGTGCGTATCGCCAAACTTGACCAGCACGGAGCCTTCCGCGTGCCTGGTGAATTGCCGTGTGAACGACACTGGCCGCAGCTCGTCGGCTGCACGATTACTTGGTCTGACAGTCATTACTCATTTACCCAGCGCAGCGCCGCGGCTGAAGTGTTGTCGCTCGCTGCGCCGGTGCGTACCACCGCGCGCTCCGCAAGACTCGTGAGAGTTTGCCGCAGGTTTACACCCGGGGCACTCAGCTCACTAGCCAACTCGTTATCACGCACTCCGGACCACATTCCGTCAGTGCATACGAGCAGGACATCGTTTGGTTCCAGGGGACGGCGCTTCGCCAGCGTCATATCCGGGAGAATAGGGTCGCCGCCGAGGCAACATTCTACAAAGTTGCGCATGGGATGCACTTGCGCCTGGTCCGCGGTGATCAATCCTTCGCGGAGCAGAAGCTCAACGTGGCTATGGTCACGCGTCCTGTTCACGACAGCGCCCTGCCGCATGTGATACAGCCTGCTATCGCCGACATGCGCCCACCAAGTTGCGCTCTGCTGGACGACACAGACGGCGCACGTGGCGCGGGGTCGATGTTCAATCGAGAGGTTGGTGCCTAGCTTGACGACTTCCTCATGGGCACGTCCCAAAGTGAGGTGCAGAAACCCCATTGGGTCAAAGAGGGGCTGCGGCGTGTGCCAGAACGCCTCGAGAATGACCTGCTGCGTCACCTCGGCTGCCCGGGCTCCATTTGCATGCCCGCCCATGCCGTCGACGACGACAAGCAAGGCAGAATGCTCCGCCACTGCGCAGGAGACCCGGTCCTGGTTCTCTTCACGCCCACCAAGGAGGCTGATATCGGCGTAATCCACGCGCAAGAAGAGTTCCGTACTTCTGTTAGAATCGATTCAGCTTTATATCACCCCGCAGCATAGTCGCGTAGTTTCCGCTCCCGCCTTGACAACATTAGCCAGCATGACCGGGTTTTCACGCCGCGAGGTATCGGGGCCGTGGGGAACTCTCGTCTGCGAAATTCGCAGCGTCAACCACCGTTTCCTCGAGGCGGGCTTTCGTCTGCCCGATGAGCTCCGCCAGACAGAATCCGAGCTGCGACAGCGGCTTGCGAAAGAGGTGAAGCGCGGGAAGGTCGACTGCTCTATGTCATATCGCCGCCTGCAGGGGGCGGACAATGCACTCGAGGTCGACGGCCATGCGCTGGAGCGATTGACCGCTCGCGTTCGCGAGGTCGGCAAATTACTGCCCGATCATACGGTCAACGTACTAGACATACTTCGGTGGCCGGGCATTCTCAGGGACGAAACCGATGTAGGAGACGAGCTCCTGGTGACGGCCCGAAACCTCTTCGACGTGACGGTGGCAGACCTGGTCGAGGCACGCGCTCGCGAAGGACTTCGGTTGCGCGAGCTACTAGAGCAACGGTGCGGTGCATTGGAGATTCTGGTTGCGCAGGTCCGCCGCCGCTTGCCCGAGGTTCAAGTGCGCATCCGCACCAAGCTCAACGAGCGCCTTGCCGAGTTGCAGGTCACTCTCGATCGCGACCGGTTGGAGCAGGAGCTGGCGCTGATGTTGCAGCGACTGGATGTCGACGAGGAGCTCGACCGGTTGAGCGGGCACATCGTTGAGATCCGCCGGATCATCAACGGCAACGATCCCGCCGGCCGCCGGCTCGACTTCCTGATGCAGGAGCTCAACCGGGAAGCCAACACCCTCTCATCCAAGTCGCAGGACCTGGAGACGACGCGCGGCGCCGTCGATATGAAGGTGATTATTGAGCAGATGCGCGAGCAGGTGCAGAACGTCGAGTGATGTTTTTGGGTGTACCGGCGGTTTTTGCGCCGTCCCGATCATGGAAGAACCAAACCAACGTAGAGCCTTCGCAGGCACAAGGCTGTATTGCATCTTGGCGCGCAAGGCGCCGACCGGCGTCGTGTTCCGAAGAGGACCTTCAAAACAGGTCTTGGCCATTCATTGGGACACCGAAAAACACGAATTTCGAATGGGCCAATGGTTCAAGGGGCGTATCTATGAACACCGGTGCGATCTCTCACCGTCCGGTGAGAAGCTGATCTACTTCGCCGCTAACTATCGAGCGCCCCATCGGACCTGGACCGCAATCAGCCGACCGCCGTTTCTCACGGCCCTGGCTTTCTGGCCGAAAGGGGATGCGTGGGGAGGTGGAGGCCTGTTCGAAAACGAACGGACCATTCACTTGAACCACCGGCCGGCGGAGATGCAACTTGCACCCGACTGGAAGTTACCGAAGAGCCTTCAAATGGGTCCGTTGGGAAACTACTCGGGCCGCGGCGAAGACGACCCCATCTGGTCGACGCGACTTTTGCGTGACGGCTGGGTGTTGAAGCAGCCTGGAAAGACTCGAGAGAACAAGTTTGGATCGCGCCTTTGGATTCAGTTCACCGACAATGTGGTTTGGAGGAAATCACATGGGGATTGGGCGATAGAGATGCGACTGCAGGGACTCCGCGAGCGCGACGGGCCGTGGTACGTCATGGAGCATCAGCTCGCCGACAGTGACGGCAATGTCGTGTGCTCGATGGGACGAAGTGATTGGGCGGATTGGTCGCGATCCGGCGAAGTCCTGTTCGCGCGACAAGGCCGGCTGTACCGTATTTCGTTGGATTCGAAGCGTGTACCCGGTGAGCCTGAAGAACTCATCGATTTGCGGGAACTGAAATTCGAACCCATTGAATCCCCAGAGGACGCCAAGGTGTGGAGCGGCCGCGGTCCGCGCGGAAGAATCTTAAAAAGTTCGGGGAATTAGTCGGCGCGCGATGCGCCTGAATCGGTGACCTCAAAGCGACGCGGGGGCGGGAGCCCGGGGATGAATTGCGGTGGGTAGCCACATCAGGCCCAGCAGCGCAGTGATCACTGCCAACACCGCGCCGGTGGCGAATGCCACGTGATAGCCGCCGATCAGTGCAACCATGGGGTCGGCTCCGAGCGCTGTGAGCTTTCGGGTCCACTCTTCCGCGGCGGCGGCCAGGATTGCCAGTCCCAATGAGCCGCCGATCATGGAGGAAGTGCCTATTAATCCAGAGGCGAGGCCGGAGTCCTTCGGTGCAGCACCGTGCATGGCCGACAGCCACAGCGGAGTGCCGGCAACACCGGCCCCGATGGTGAACAGGGTCATGCCGGGGAAGACATCTGTCAGGACTTCGCCCTGAACGGGGATTCCCGCAAGCAGGGCAAGTCCGAGCCCGGCCAACATCAAACCGACCGCGAACGGCCCCTTGATTCCGAAGCGGTTGACGATCCGCGCTGAGAAGCCCAGCGCCAGTACAGCGCTGATGATGCAGGCCGGCAGAAAAATCAATGACACCTGCCACGGCGTTTTACCCAGCACCCTCTGCAGATAAAGTGTCAGAAAGAATGTTGCAAACATGGCCGCAGCGGCCAAGGCGGCTGTCACGTTGGTGACTACGAGCATGCGCGAGCGCAGTAGGCCGAGCGGCATCAAGGGATTGCTCACTCGCGACTCTGCGACTAAGAACGCAGCGAACAGCGCCACGACCGCGGCGAAAGTTCCGATCGATTGCCGGGAAAACCAACCCACATCGGCGCCACTGACAACGCCGTAGACAGCAAGCATCAAGGCTCCTGTCATCGTGACAGCACCAACCAGATCGATACGTCCTGACGCCAGATGTTCGGCTGGTGTGACGGGTAGGAGCCGCAGACATAGCACGTACACGAACAACCCAAGGGGAATGTTGATCAGGAAAACCCAGTGCCAGTCAAAGTATGAAGTGATGACCCCGCCGAGCAGGACACCAAGCGTACCCCCTGCAGAGGCGATGAAACCACAAATGCCCATCGCCTTTGCACGCTCACCGGTCTCAGTGAACATGTTAGAGATGATAGCCGTCGCGACGGCATCGACAACTGCGCCTCCAGCACCCTGTACGGCGCGGGCCCAGATCATCTGCATCTGCGTAGTCGCCAGGCCGCAGGCAAGCGACGCAAACGTAAACGCCAATATTCCGATCAGGAAAACGCGACGTGCCCCGTAGATATCTCCGAGCCGTCCGCCCAAGAGCAGGGAGCCGCCGAAGGTCAGAATGTAAGCGTTGACCATCCAGACCAATGAGGCCTGGGAGAATCCAAGGTCAGCTCTGATCAGCGGGAGCGCAACGGTAACGACCGTTCCGTCCAGAACGATCATCACAACGCCCAGACACAGGGCAACCAAGGCAATCCATCGCCTGTCCGGCATGCCGGCGACCTCGGGGAGCGGCAAAGTGGAGGAGGTCGCAACGTATCACAAGCAGGTCCTGCTCAATCAATCTCAACAGACCCTGGTCGGTCACCGGCGTTCGCGCACAACGCCGGTGCACTACCCCAGCCGACATCAACCGTGGGCAACGTGATTGGCGTGGAGCATCGCGAGACCCGGGTTGTGGACTTCGTTCACGGCCTTCGCGATCGCAGCAGCCTGACAATGTTGCGCGGCAATGAACGTGTTCGGATCGCGCGAATGCACATCGGGGCACACCTGACGCGCTGCGGCCGAGATACGGTGATACAACGTGTTGACACCGGCCGAGGTCGACAGGTTGAGATCGTCATATCTGACCGACACGGACGGGGTATCGAATGCAGATGTGCCGGCGAATGCAGTCACGGAAGCGACGGCGCCTGCAACAGCGAGTACTAACCTGGAAGCAACAGTGGTCATGGTCTTCTCCTTCGATGCGGGTGGGTGAGCTACGATGGAGCTATGAAACACCGGCGCCGCTACCTGCGTCTGCGGCGCGAAATCGAGTTGGTCCCCCGTTTTGACGAGTTCGTACCTGCGACGCTGCAGCGTTCGACATGGCGGGAAGAGTTCACAGGAGGCCCTACGGATTCGTCCCTGCAGCCAACGGGGTCGTCCCGCAAAACGGGCAGTTGCTGCAGCTTTAGGCCTCCTTCCGAGGTACTCTAAGTGCATTGCGGGAGAGTGAAATGAACGCCGTCACCACCAACCGGCCATTTCTGGGGTCGGTGCATGCGCGCAGCGCGACCCGGGAACTGACCGAATCGGTCAGCAAGGGGCTGAGATTCTGGCCCCTGTTGGCAATCCTCACCACCTTCTGGGTTTATGTAACGCTGTCCAACGTGCTGTATGCAACCAGCATGGATTTGAGCTTCGCCAGCATGTCGAAGGAGCACTTCTTCGCGCCCTGGAATGCTCGCGTGTTGCAGCATCTGTTTCTCTATCCCTTCCTCATTCTGTGCGTGCTCGGATCCGTGCGACTCGGTTGGACGCCGATGTGGCGTACGGTGCCGTTGCAGATTGCGATGGGGCTGGCTTTCTCGTTTCTGGCCTCACCCGCCATGGCACTGGCCGAAATGCTGGTTGGCGATATGCATGGCTGGGACCATCCCCATGACAGCTGGTCGGAATTTCTGAAGGGCCCGGATCCGGCCATGTGGCTCGCAGCGGCCACCAACTTCGAACTCACTTACGGCTTTGGTCTCGCGCTCGTCACGGGGTTTGGCGTTTATCAGCAATATCGCGATTCTCAACTCCGATCCGCCGCCCTGGAGCGGGCGCTGACATCCGCACATCTCGCGGCTCTGCGCATGCAGTTGTCGCCCCACACTCTGTTCAACCTGCTCCATACCATCAGAGGCCAGATCGGTTGGGATCCTGCCGCCGCTCAATCAATGGTGGTGCAATTGGGCGATCTGCTGCGCCGACTGCTGACCGCAGGCGAACGGGAATTCTCCTTGTTGTCGGATGAGCTGCGCTTCTCGCGGTTGTACCTGGAGCTGCAGCAGAAACGTTTCGCCGACCGGCTCACCATCTGGATGGCTGATCTCGATGGCATCCCGTCGCTTTGGGTACCGAGCCTGATCTTGCAGCCGCTCATTGAAAACGCGGTCGTACATGGACTTGCGGGACACAGTGGCGGGGTCGAGATCCGGGTAGAAGTGACGGTCTGCGGCGATAACCTGGTGCTCAGGGTGATCAACACAATCGCTCCCAACGCTGTAGCCGGCCGCGACGGCATAGGACTGCGCAACGTCCGCGAGCGCCTGCAAGTACAATTCGCTGAACGAGCAAAATTCAACGCGGCGGCCGCAGACGCCACCAACTGGATTGCGGAAATCCGCATGCCGCTCTTGCGTGACGGCCCGGAACTCGTGGCTGCGTGACGACCAACATGTTGGATGTCATCATCGTAGACGATGAACCGACTGCACGGCGCACGCTCCGTGAATGTTGCCTACGCTGCCCCGACTTGCAGATCATCGGGGAGTATGGCGACAGTCGCTCAGCGTTGGAGGCAATCCGAACGCAACCACCGCACCTGTTGTTCCTCGACATCCAGATCGACTCCATGAACGGCGTTGGCATTGCCCGAGCCCTCGACCCGGAGAAGCTGCCGCTGATCGTATTTGTGACGGCCTACCACCAATACGCCCTGGAGGCATTTGAAGTCAGTGCTGTTGACTACCTGCTCAAGCCGTTCGACGACGATCGCTTCAATAAGACGTTGGAACGGGTGCGCAAGCGGCGCGAGGCGGAAACCGTTACGGAACGGCAGGCGGCTCTGACCTCGGTGCTCAGCCAAATTGAGCGGAGCGTCAGAGGGCAGGTTGAGAATCGACCTCGAATTCTCGCGGAGTCCGGCAGCCGCATGCACATGCTCGATGTGGGTCAGATTGAGCTGCTGGAAGCGGACCGCAACTACGTGAAACTGACGGTGGGGCGCGAAGTCTTTCTTGCGCGCAGCACTCTGCAGGCGGCGGAGAAGTCGCTCCAGTCGCAGCCGATGTTGCGGATAAGCCGATCCTGCGTGGTAAATACCAATCACATCCGTGAGATCAGCCGGACGCCGCGCGGTGACTTTATTCTGGTGCTCGCGGGAGGCACCACGGTTACGAGCAGCGAGGGCTATCGGGACGTCGTCAGGGACTACCTGGAGCGCCTGAAGATTGGGCCACAGTAGACCGGTCATTGAGCCGCGTGTATGTTTCGCGGCCCATGCCTTCCTCACCTGACCGCGGTCGTCTGTTCGTCATTGCTGCACCCTCGGGTGCGGGCAAGACTTCGCTCGTGAAAGCGCTCCTGCAGCGCAAGCCCGAGCTGCACGTGTCCATCTCCTATACCACCCGAAAAATACGGCCTACTGAGCAGGACGGTCGCGAGTACCACTTTGTCTCGGTCGGTGACTTCCAGCGACTCCAGGCGCAGGGACAATTCCTCGAATACGCCCAGGTTTTCGACAACTTCTACGGGACAGGACGTCGTCCAGTAGAAACGGAGCTTGCGAACGGCAATAACGTCGTCCTGGAGATCGATTGGCAGGGTGCTCAGCAGGTGCGAAAGTCGTTGCCCGAGTGCGTGACCATCTTCGTTCTGCCACCGTCGCGCGCTTCGCTGGAAGAACGCCTCCGAAATCGCCGGACGGACTCCGAAGAGGTGATCGCCCGTCGGCTCCGGGACGCGGTGGGGGATATGTCCCACTGGGAGGAGTTCAACTACGTGGTGGTGAACGACGATTTCGATCGCGCAGTTGGCGACTTGGTTAGCATCGTTGAGGGACGCGGCGACGCGCTCAAAGCGAAGCGCCCGGAATTGGCGCCTCTGCTCAAGCAGCTCGTGGGGCACTGAGCCAGGCTCGGCGGGGTTGCCACCGGTAAGCGCCTGGGCTTGCGTCCGGTCGCCAGTGGCCGCATCAAGAGCCGAAGCGTTGCTCGCTGGCCTGAGCCGGGGCCTTTCGCGTATACTGATTGACCTTCTGCGCTCCCCTGTGAGCGTCTCAATCCAATTTTCCAGTGTGGCAAAGTCGTAAACATGGCCAGAATTACTGTCGAAGACTGCCTGAACAACGTCGATAACCTGTTCCAGCTCGTGCTGCTGGCTGCGCAACGCGCCCGCCGACTGGCCAACGGGGCCGAGCCCACCGTGGCTTGGGAGAATGACAAGCCGACCGTCGTCGCCCTGCGCGAAATTGCCGCGGGCAATGTGACAGTCGAGATGCTGCGCGAACCTGAGCCTCCAGTCGAATCGCCGGTTCCGGAAATGGATGTTCAATCCACCTTCCGCGCTCCGCAATTCGGCTTGGGAGACTGATCACCGGGCGACTGATCTATGGATTACGCGTCTTCGCTCCTGGGACTTCTCCCCGGCGGAAGGCGCACCCCGGGGCTAAAGGAATTGCTGGCCTCGGTGGGAACCTACCTTCCCGCGGAGCAGGTCGCTCGCATTCGCGAAGCGGCCGAATTTGGTGCTTCAGCACATAAAGGCCAGAAGCGCCTTTCGGGCGAACCGTACATCGCCCACCCGGTCGCCGCGGCGGCCATTCTTGCGGACCTGCGGCTCGATGGGGACACCATCGTGGCCGCGATCCTGCACGACGTCATCGAAGACACGCCGACGCCCAAGGATCAACTGGCGGCCCGGTTCGGCGCTGCTGTAGCCGAGCTCGTCGACGCAGTCACCAAACTAGATCAGATCAAGTTCAAGAGTCGCGAGGAAGCGCAGGCGGAGTCGTTCCGCAAAATGTTGCTCGCGATGGTTCGCGACCTGCGAGTCATCCTCGTGAAGCTCGCGGACCGCATGCACAACATGCGGACGATCGAGGCGATGTCGACTCCGCGACGGCGCGCCATTGCCCGCGAGACGTTGGAAATTTACGCGCCGATCGCCGAACGGCTGGGCCTCTACAACATGAAGCTCGAGTTGGAAGACCTCGGCTTCAAGGCATTATACCCCCGGCGTTATCTCGTGTTGGAACGTGCGCTGAAGAAGGCGCGCGGCAACCAGAAAGAATTCCTCAAGAAGATCGAGCAGCAGTTGAATGCTGCATTGGTCAAGAATGAAATCGTCGCCAAGGTGGAGACGCGCGAAAAGCATCTCTACAGCATCTACAAAAAGATGCGGCGCAAGCGGGCCATCCTCAACGAAATCGTCGATGTCTACGGCCTGCGAATCGTGGTTGACCGGACCGACACCTGCTATCGGGCGCTCGGCGTCGTGCATTCGGTTTTCAAACCCATGCCCGGCCGGTTCAAGGACTACATCGCCATTCCGCGCGTGAACGGCTACCAGTCGCTCCACACCACGTTGTTTGGTCCGAACGGCGTCCCGATTGAGGCACAGATCCGCACCGAAGATATGCACCGGGTTGCCGAGTCAGGTATCGCGGCGCACTGGAAATACAAGGCGGGAGAGAACTCCGGCTCGGTCCAACAGGAACGCACTCGCGAGTGGATATCCAACCTGGTCGAGTTGCAGGAGGATGGCTCTTCGGAAGAGTTCCTCGAGAGCGTCAAGGTCGACCTGTTCCCCGACAAGGTCTATGTGTTTACCCCGAAGGGCGAGATCCTGCGTTTGCCCAGTGGGGCGACGGTGGTGGACTTCGCCTACTCGGTGCATACGGACATCGGAAACCGGTGTGTCGCGGCCAAGGTGGATCGACGATTGACTCCGTTGCGGACCGTGCTCCGTAACGGACAGACTGTCGAGATCATTACTGCCAAAGGCGCGATGCCCAATCCGTCGTGGGTCAACTTCGTTGTCACGGCGAAAGCGCGCAGTGCCATCCGGCACTACCTCAAGAGCCTGCGACGTACCGAGGCGATTGCTCTAGGCCAGCGCCTGCTAAACCAGGCGCTCGGTGAGTTCCGCGTGTCTCTGGATGACGTAACACCGGAAGCACAGGCCGCCGTCCTCGGCGAGCTGGGGATGAAGGATCTCGACGAGTTGTACGAGAACATTGGTCTCGGCGAGCGCCTGGCGCCTCTGGTTGCGCGCCGGCTGCTCCCCGCAGCCCCGGCGGAAGATGGGTCGACTACGCTGGCTCCGCTTTCCATTGCGGGCACGGAAGGATTACTCGTCACCTACGCGCGTTGCTGTTTCCCGATCCCGGGAGATCCCATCTTTGCATTCCTGTCGGCGGGTCGCGGCGTGGTGATTCACCGCGAGAATTGCGTGAACGTCGAAGACTATCGCAAGCACCCCGAGAAATGGCTGCCGGTCACCTGGCAGGCGGCGCAGGACCGGGTATTCAGCTCGGAAATCCGGGTGTATGCGGTCAACCGGACCGGTATTCTGGCCGCCGTCGCAGCCGCGATCGCGAATCTCGAGACCAACATCGATCGGGTCGCCATCGATGAGCACGGCAGCGACGCTGTGGTGTTGATATTTGAATTGCGTGTGCATGATCGGGAGCATCTCGCTCGGATCATTCGTGTCATCAGGCGCATGCCTGATGTAGTGCGTGTCGCCCGCTCGTTGGCGGCACATGCGCGCGATGCCGGCGATGAGCGAGACGAGCCCGATGAGAGCATCGACGATCAAGAAGACGCAGATAAATAGGAGGAGCAGCTGAAAATGAGCCGCCAAATCATCCAAACCAACCGGGCGCCGCAGGCAATCGGGCCGTATTCCCAGGCCGTGCGTGCCGGCGACACCGTGTACCTCTCGGGCCAGATTCCCCTGGACCCGGAGACCATGCAGCTGGTGACCGGCGACATCGAAGCGGAAATCCGCCGCGTGTTTGAAAACCTCAAGGCAGTCGCGGAAGCCGCCGGCGGCTCACTGGCGAATGCGGTGAAGGTGAATGTGTACCTCACCGACCTGTCACACTTCGTGAAGGTCAACGACATCATGAAAACCTACTGCGCCGAGCCTTTTCCTGCTCGCGCAGCGGTCGGAGTCGCGCAGCTCCCACGCGGTGCGCGCGTGGAAATCGAGGCAGTGCTGTACCTCGGGTAGGCTGATGGCAGCGCAACCGGGTGGCGAGTGTGACTGCAACTTCCGAAGAGTGCGCGGACTCGGCTGAGGCGACCAAGTGGGAATAGGTTAGCTGGCGTGGCTGCTGCTGCAAATCCTGACATTACGCGGAGCGAGCAACGCTCCGTAACCACAATGCGCGGAGTCGGTGATGCGCTCGCCGAGAAACTGGCGCGGATCGGTGTCTCCCAGGTGCAGGACTTGCTCTTCGTCCTGCCATTGAGGTACGAGGATCGAACTCATGTTGAGTCGATCGGCGCACTGGTCCCCGGCACGCGTGCGGTTGTTGAGGGTGAAGTCCAGCTCACCGAAATCACGTTCCGGCGCCGCCGCCAGATGTTGTGCCGAATCTCCGATGGCTCCGGCTTTCTGACACTGCGTTTCTTCTACTTTTCAGCCGCTCAGCAGAACGGCCTGCCGCGGGGCGTGCGGATCCGCTGTTTCGGGGAAATCCGGCGCGGCCCGTTCGGGCTGGAAATCGTCCATCCGGAATACCGCCGGGTCTCCGAGGCAGCCGTCCCGCTCGAAGAAAACCTGACACCGATCTATTCCACCACCGAGGGACTGCCGCAAACGCGACTGCGGGCGCTGATCAGTCAGGTGTTGGATGACTATGAGCGCACGGCCGTGCAGGACTGGATACCGGCGCAGATCGCGAGCTCGTTGGGGTTCCCGCCGCTGCGGGATGCCCTGGCCTACGTTCACCGACCGCCGCGCGAGGCCGAGCTCGACGAGTTGGCCGCGGGTCTGCACCCAACACAGCGGCGCCTGGCTTTCGAGGAGTTGCTGGCGCATCACCTCAGTCTGAAACTCATCAAACACGAGGCTCGCACGGAGCCTGCGACCGTGTTGACGGATGATGAGGGCCTGGCGCTCCGGTTCATCGAGTCACTGCCGTTTCCCCTGACCAACGCCCAACGGCGGGCCTTGAAGGATGTGGATGCTGATCTGGGACTGAGCCGGCCCATGGTGCGCCTGATCCAGGGTGATGTGGGTTGCGGCAAGACGGTTGTGGCCGCCGCGGCCGCGGCCCGAGCCGCCGGTACTGGACTACAGGTTGCTCTCATGGCGCCCACCGAGTTGTTGGCGGAGCAACACTACCGGAACTTCAAGGCCTGGTTCGCCCCGCTGGGATTGGATGTTGCGTTGGTATCCGGCTCGGTGCCGCCGAAGACCCGGCGGTCCGCGCTCGAATTGATCGCTGCAGGCGCAGTACGGATTGCGGTGGGAACCCATGCCCTGTTTCAGGCAGGCATGGATTTCAAACATCTCGCACTCGTCATTGTGGATGAGCAACATCGGTTCGGTGTGCAACAGCGCATGCGCCTCCAGGAGAAAGGCCGCAAGGACGGCCGCTTCCCGCACCAGCTCATCATGACGGCGACACCGATTCCCCGCACGCTGGCAATGACCGCCTATGCGGACCTCGACATCTCTGTCATTGATGAGTTGCCCCCGGGACGTACGCCGATCAAAACCGTTGTGATTCCGGAAGAGAAGCGCGCCGCAGTTGTTCAGCGAATCGTCGGACTCGTGAGCGAGGGACGCCAGGCCTATTGGGTCTGTCCCCTCATTGAAGAGTCGGAGGAGCTCCGATCCCAAGCCGCTGAAGAGACTGCCGCCGCCCTGGCTGAGGCGTTGACCGGGGTGCGGGTTGGGATCGTTCACGGGCGGATGAAGGCAGCCGAGAAGGACGCGGCGATGCTCGCGTTCAAAGACGGGAAGATTCAGTTGCTTGTGGCAACGACCGTAATTGAGGTCGGCGTTGATGTGCCCAACGCGACGTTGATGGTCATTGAGAACGCCGAGCGAATGGGACTTGCGCAGCTCCACCAGCTCCGCGGGCGCGTCGGGCGGGGAAGCGAGGCCAGCACCTGCGTTCTTCTATACAGGTCGCCCCTTTCCCAGCTTGCTCGGGAACGACTGAAAGCCATTCGTGAGACGAACGACGGGTTTGAGATCGCGCGCAAAGATCTCGAATTGCGAGGACCGGGCGAATTGCTCGGAACCCGCCAGACGGGGCTGGCACAGTTGCGGGTAGCCGACCTCGTCCGCGACGCGGACCTGCTTCCTTCCGTACATGAGACGGCGGAGCTGTTGTTAGCCTCTCACCCGGATAATATTGCGGCGCTCGCCATGCGCTGGGTGGGGACGGCGGAACGATATGGGCGGGTTGGGTAGGTCGGTACTGGGTGTGTGATGGCTGCAGTTTCGCCTGAACTTTCGCTGAGTCCCTCCAAAAAGGGGGAGGCTCCCTTCTTTCATCGCCTCGGCCGGCGGATTGAGGGCTACGCCGAGCTCTGCCGGTTCAACCGGCCGGTTGGGACGTGGCTGCTTCTGTGGCCTGCGCTCTGGGCGCTGTGGGTTGCGGGCGAAGGCGCCCCAAACCAGAAGGTGCTGATCGTGTTTGTTCTGGGTGTTGTGGTGATGCGGGCAGCCGGCTGCGTCATTAACGACTTTGCCGATCGAAACATTGACCCTCACGTGCGTAGGACCCGCGATCGCCCGCTGGCGTCGCGTCGAGTATCTCCGGTAGAGGCGCTCGTGCTGTTTGTCCTGCTCCTCGCGGTCGCACTGGTTCTCGTCATGTTCCTCGACCGTTTCACCGTCGAGCTGGCCTTCGGCGGAGCGGCACTGACCGTGTCGTATCCCTTCGTCAAACGCATATTCCCGATGCCTCAGCTTTACCTGGGGATCTCGTTCGGGGGCTGGAGCGTCCTGATGGCCTTCGCGGCGGAGACGGGGAAGTTGCCGCGAGTGGCATGGGTTATGTACATCGCGGCGATCATCTGGGCCGCCATCTACGACACCATCTACGCGATGATCGATCGCGAAGATGACCTCAAGATCGGCGTCAAATCGAGCGCGATCCTGTTCGCTGATATGGACAAGACCCTCATTTTCGCCATGCAGGCGATGATGATCTGGGCGCTGGTGCTGGCCGGACAGAACATGCAATTTGGCAGGTGGTATTACGCGGGACTCAGTGCCGCGGGACTGCTGTTTCTCTATCAGCAGTGGCTGATCCGGGATCGAAATCCGGCCGGCTGCCTGCGAGCCTTCCTGAACAATCAGTATGTCGGGATGGTGATTTTCATCGGGATTCTGCTGCAGTACATCTACGCGCAGTGAGCCCCGGCACGTCGTCCGCCGCGAGGTGCCCCGCCGCACCCTTCGACCCCGCTCACTGGTCAAACTTTGATCAATTGTCGACCCATGGCGAGACTGTCGGTTGACAACTGCAGGCGGTCACCCGAACATCGCCCCGCCTCGGCTCACTGAGAGATTCCATGGACTTAGCTTCGCTCGGCACCGTTCGACACGATTGGTCTCTTCCCGAGGTGGAGGCGTTGTTCGCCCTGCCGTTTATGGACCTCGTTTTCCACGCCCAACGTGTGCATCGGGAGCATCACGTTCCGAATACGGTGCAGATGAGTACGTTGCTGTCGATCAAGACCGGCGCATGTCCTGAGGACTGCAAGTACTGCCCCCAAAGCGTTCACTACGACACCGGACTCGACCGTGAGACGCTGCTCGAAGTCGCCGCCGTCCGTGAGGCCGCACAGAGCGCGAAGGCTGCGGGCGCCACTCGGTTCTGTATGGGTGCTGCGTACCGCGCGCCGAAGGCGAAGGACATCGCCATCATTTCAGAAATGATTCGCGAGGTACGGGCTACGGGGCTCGAAACATGCGCAACGCTGGGAATGCTGAAGCCCGAGCAGGCACAGCAACTCAAGGAAGCCGGGTTGGACTACTACAATCACAACCTGGACACGTCGCCTGAGTACTACGGCGAGATCATTACGACGCGCACTTATCAGGATCGTCTCGACACACTTGGAGCCGTGCGCGACGCTGGCTTGAAGGTGTGTTGCGGCGGCATTGTTGGGATGGGTGAGACGCTGACAGACCGCGCTCAGCTGCTGCGCACGCTGGCCAACCTGCCGGAACATCCCGAGAGCGTGCCGATCAATCAACTGGTACAGGTGCCCGGCACGCCGTTGCACGGGAAGGCCGGCGTCGACCCATTCGACTTCGTTCGCACGATCGCCGTCGCACGGATTCTCATGCCTGCATCGCACGTGCGGCTGTCGGCTGGGCGGCAGAGCATGAGTGATGAAACGCAAGCGCTGTGTTTCATGGCCGGCGCCAACTCCATGTTCTACGGTGAGAAGCTGCTCACCACGGGGAATCCGGATGTTGTGCGGGACCAGGAGTTGTTTGGACGGTTGGGGTTGAAGGCTGAGGGGGTTGTGGGTGAAGCGCAGGCAGCCTGAGCTGCAGGCGGTTTTTGATGAGTTGGACCGTGGGCATTTGCGTCGTCAGCGGCGGACTGTCGAGGGATTCGTCGAGGCCGGCAGCCGGGTAACGGCGGTTGTTGACGGGCGGCGGCTCGTTGATTTTTCCAGCAATGATTACTTGGGGCTCGCGCGCCATCCGGCGGTTGCCAAGGCGATGAGTGAGTGTGCGGAGCGCTGTGGGTCAGGGAGTGGCGCTTCGCATTTGGTGACTGGCCACGCGGCGGAGCACACGCGGCTCGAAGAGGAGCTGGCGGCGTTCACAGGCCGTGAGCGGGCGTTGCTGTTTTCCACTGGCTACATGGCGAACCTGGCGGTGATGACTACGCTTGCGAGCCGTAGCGAGACCGTGCTGCTCGACAGGCTGAGCCATGCGTCCCTGATTGATGGCGGGTTGTTGTCGGGCGCGGGATTCAAGAGATTCGCTCACGCGGATGCGGGAGCGGCTGAGTCGGTGCTGACGGAGAACACTTCTGTCGTGGCTACCGATGGTGTCTTCAGTATGGATGGGGACGTCGGGCCACTGGCAGATTTGGCGCGTTTGGCCAGGGCACGTGACGCATGGCTGGTGGTCGACGACGCGCACGGACTCGGCGTTATCGGCGCTACCGGGCGGGGGGCTGTGGAGCATTTCGGATTGGATGCGGATGCTGTGCCTGTGTTGGTGGGCACGTTGGGTAAGGCATTCGGGTCGTTTGGGGCGTTTGTGGCCGGGTCTGCTGAGTTGATTGAGCTACTGATGCAGAAGGCGCGCTCGTACATCTATACAACGGCGCTCCCGCAACCGGTTGCCGCCGCGTCACGCAAGGCGTTGGAGATCGCGCAACGCGAAAGTTGGCGCCGGGAGCGAGTGCTCGCCTTGGCGGCGCGATTCCGACAAGGTGCTGCACAGCTGGGGGTGCCTCTGTTGGGCATGCGGCCCGCCGCCGCCTTCGCGGCGATGTCGGAATTGACGGCGGTCGCCTCGGGTGCAGTGTCGAAAAGCAGATTGGCGCCGGCAGCGGCCGCCTCGACAGGAATTTCGGCGGACCAGCCCGTGCCAGCGCGATCTGCGGGGGCGAAATCCGCGGATCAGCCGGCGCCAGCGCGAGCTGCAGGGGCAACATCGTCGGATCAGCCGGTGCCAGCACGAGCTGCGGGCGCAACTTCCACGGCCGCGCCGGTGTTAGAGCAAGCTGCGGGGGTGACTTCGGCGGCACAGCTGGTGCTGGAGCGGGCTGCGGGGGTAAGCGGGGTGTCAGCGGGGGCGCAGCCTTTGACGCCAATTCAGCCGGTGCTGCTGGGGAGTTCGGAGGCGGCGCTGCGGGCGCAGCGGGAATTGCTGGCTGCGGGGTTCTGCGTCGTGGCTATTCGGCCGCCGACCGTTCCTCAGGGAAGCGCCCGGTTACGTGTAACGCTGTCCGCCGCGCATACTGAGGCGCAGGTGGATGAGCTGGTTGAAACATTGAGCCGCGTCTGCGCGGCACGGAATACGGTTTCCTGATGTCGGAGCTACACGTCGAAGTCAACGGTAATGGTCCTGACCTCGTGCTACTCCACGGGTGGGGGCTCAACGTGCGCGTGTGGGATGGGCTGGTGGCGGAATTGCGCGATCGGTTTCGTTTGATCGCTGTGGATTTGCCAGGTCACGGGAAGAGCCCATGGACGCCGGGGCGAAATACGCCCGCGGAGCAGGCTTGGTTGCTTCACTCGAGCTTGACGCCAATTTCGACTCGTTACTCGCTGTTGGGTTGGTCGTTGGGCGGCCAGATTGCGTTGGACCTGGCTGCCGCGATGCCGGCACAGATCGACAAGCTGGTGCTCGTGGCGACGACGCCGCGATTTACGGCGGCGCCTGATTGGCCGTATGGGATGAAGTTGGAAGTCATCACGAAGATGGCTACGCAGTTGCGTCAGGACTATCAGCGGACGGTGCGGGATTTTCTGGATCTGCAGGTGCGCGGCAGCATAGATGGCACGAGCGTGGTGGAGCAGATGCGCCGTGCGTTGTCTGTTCATGGGGAAGCCAAGCCGGAGGCGCTGGAGGCAGGGCTGAACACGCTGGCTACCAGCGATATCAGACCAACGCTTCCGCATGTGCGGACACCGACGTTGGTCATCGCCGGGCAGAATGACCGAATAACGGCGCCCGGGGCGTCACAGGTGTTGGCGGCGACGCTCCCGGATGCGCGATACGTGGAGATGCGCCGGGCGGCGCACGCGCCGTTTTTGTCGCATCGAAAAGAGTTCACCGCAGTGCTGGAGCAATTCCTCCGCACTGGCGATGCGGACACCGGTGGGGCAACGCCTGCGCTCCACGCAGCGCAAGCCGCGGGCGCCTCTGCGTTGGCCGCGGCAACGAGCACTCGCACCGCTTCGGTTGGCACGGCTGGCGCCGGCCCGGTCGCGGCAACAGGCACTCAGAGCGCTTCGGTTGGCACGGCTGGAGCCTTGGCCGCTGCGGCACCCGGAGCGGGCGTCACGGCCCAAGCGAGGGCGGCGGAGAGAGGGGGCGTTAGTGCGCCGAATAGCGCGGCAACTGCGGTCGCGGTGCGGCCCGCGAAGAAGAAGCGCATGAAGGCACGCGCGCGTAAGAAGCTGCAGATGTCGAAGCGATGATTGGCGACGAACATTCAGCGAGCGGTGTTGGAGCGGCCGCGCGCACGGTAGCTGAGTCGATCGGCGACGAGCATTCAGCGGGCAGCGTTGGGGCTGGCGCGCGCACGGTAGGCGAGTCGATTGGCGTCGCCAACTTGGCGACCGGCACCGGAACGGGTGCGGGTGCGGCTGCGGCTGCGGGCGAATCGGTTGGCAACGTGCGCGGCGACGGCAAGCCTGATTCCGGCGTTGTCAGCAGCGGGGAGGGCGTCATTCGGGGGCCG
>Ga0181534_10000454_pt1 | contig 28714 bp, 21 predicted proteins | sample PEATcosm2014_Bin_37_FD_119758 | JGI IMG/M metagenome (GOLD analysis project Ga0181534, IMG submission 119758) | Peatland microbial communities from MTU Mesocosm Facility, Houghton, MI, USA - PEATcosm2014_Bin17_10_metaG | ecosystem: Environmental > Terrestrial > Soil > Wetlands > Peat | place...
AGTGTCACTATAACACCATTATAGTGTCAGTAGAACACTTTTGAGGTGATTCGATGCTCTTCTCGTATGTGAAAATTCCGGCAACGCACTATGCACTGCACTACCAGCAGGGCCGAATTCGGCATGAAGGCCCTGGGCTGTCGTTCTTCTACTATGCTCCCAGCGCAACCATTGTTTCCGTGCCGATCGGCAGCACCGATGCGCCGTTCGCCTTCGTGGAGAGCAGCGCGGACTTCCAATCTGTAACGGTGCAAGGGCAACTCACCTACCGGGTTGTGGACCCGAAGAAGGTTGCATCCCTGCTCGACTTCAGCCTGGGCAAGAATGGGCAGTACCTTGGCGATGGCCCGCAGAAACTGCAAGAGCGGTTGGTCAAAAGCGCGCAGGTTGCGGCCAAGGCCGTAACGCAGCGTATGGGGCTGCGCGAAGTGCTGACCAGTTCGACGGCTATCGGCATTGAGGTGGAAGATGCTCTGAAGAACTCTGGAGCGATCACGAGCCTGGGCGTTGAGATTCTGGATCTGTCCGTTATTTCAATGAAGCCCACGCCGGAGATGGCAAAGGCACTCGAAGCAGAGGCACGCGAAGCGTTGCAGCGCAAATCGGATGAGGCGATCTATGCGCGCAGAAACGCCGCTGTCGAGCAGGAGCGTCGCATCAAGGAGAGCGAACTCAATACCGAGATTGCAGTCGAGGAAAAGAAGCGCCAGATTCGCGAGGCGCAAATGGCGGCCGACATTGCAATTGAGGAACAACGCGCTCAGCTTGTTGACCAGAAGGTGGCCAACGAGCGCAAAGATGCCGACAGCCGCGCCTATGCCCTCGACGCAACGATCAAAGCGATCGAGACTGCGGACTGGAAGAAGTTGATGATGATTTCTTCCGGCGGATTCGATGCTCGGCAAATGATTGCAATGGCCTTTCAGGAACTTGCCGGCAATGCGCAGAAGATTGGCGAGCTGAACATCTCTCCCGATCTGCTGCAAGGGCTGATTGGCAAAACCCGGAGCTGATTATGTTTGAAAAGGTCTTTGTCGTAACACGAAAGACTCGCCTTGCCGAGCTTGTCGAACGCTTCAACACGGTTGGACAGGCTCGGTTCTATATCGAGCATTCTGGCGGTGATTTTGAGGAATATGTCCGCGAGGACGCCGTTTATCGACAGGCCGTCGAGGTGACTCGGCGGTCGATGCAATTCGATCTAAAGTTGCAGTTTCTGGATCGCTCCCTTGCGCCGACCGTGCTGTTCACCGAGAAGGACCTGATCATTACGCTGGGGCAGGATGGCTTGGTTGCCAATACCGCGAAGTATGTGAAGGGCCAACCAATTGTAGCTGTCAATCCCGATCCTGAGCGCTTTGACGGCGTTCTGCTGCCGTTTCTGCCAGAGCAGGTGCGGGATGCGGTCGGTGCCGTGCTCAACGGAAAGGCACCGATACATGAAGTGACGATGGCTGAGGCCAGGTTCAACGATGGCCAACGCATTCTCGCTTTCAACGACCTCTTCCTTGGAGCAAGCAGCCACGTCTCCGCGCGATACAAGATCACGCTCGGCGGCCAGACGGAATTTCACTCTTCAAGTGGCGTGTTGGTCTCAACTGGAGCGGGCAGCACCGGTTGGATTTCATCGGTATTCAATATGGCGCAGGGGATGGCCAACGCGATGGGCGGAAAGCCGCCGCAAGCTGTCCGAATGAACTGGGAAGATCCACGGCTATTCTTTATCGCGAGGGAGCCATTCATTAGTCGGCATTCCAGCGCAGGACTGGTAGCGGGATGGGTCTCTGATGGTGAGGACCTTGTGCTTGAATCCACAATGCCGGCAGGCGGATGCGTCTTCAGCGATGGAATCGAAGCCGATTCAATTCCATTTAATTCAGGAGCTACCGTACGGGTTCATCGCGCCGCGGAGAGGGCCAGACTGGTACTTGCATGAAGAGCGAAGAGATCCAGGTCACCGTCGATATTGTGGTCTTCACGGTTCATGAGCACTGCCTGAAGGTGCTGCTCGTGCAGCGAGGCATACCGCCATTCAAAGGCCAATATGCCTTGCCCGGCGTATTTGTGCTCACCAACGAGACTTTGGAAGCAGCTGCATTCCGCGAGTTGCGCGAGGAGACCGGCACGGAGAATGTTTATCTGGAGCAGCTCTACACCTTCGGTGACCCGAAGCGCGATCCGCGTGGGAGAGTCGTGACAGTGGCTTTTTATGCTCTTGTTCCAACCAACAAATCTCCTTTGCTGGCGGGAACGGATGCAGCTTCTGCCGGATGGTTTTCTGTTGCGGAGCTTCCGCCTGTGGCATTCGACCATCACAAAATTATCGACTATGCCGTCAACCGCCTGAGAAACAAATTGGAATACACAACGGTAGGTTTCGAACTGCTGCCGCAAAAATTCACACTCACCGCGTTGCAGATTCTGCATGAGGCAATCCTGGGCAAAACGCTCGACAAGAGAAACTTCCGCAGGAAGATTCTTGCGCTGGGATTGGTTAAAGCGACGAAAGAGATGGAGGCGAATGGGCGAAAGCCTGCTCGGCTCTATGCATTTCGCAATGCAAACTGAAGTGAATCCGTTAGGGTGTAGGAAACTGGCAATTTAAGGCAGGAGATGCATTGATTCGTCTACCTGCCCCACCGCTATGGTGAAGAAGAAAAGGACAACGCAGAAGATGAATACCGTTACCCTCTACCGGCCAACTGGAAGTCGAGAACTCGCACTGATTCGTGACAGCGAGTGGAGTGCCTTCCCGCCCCGCCTGCCGGAACAACCAATCTTTTATCCCGTGGTCGAAGAAGAATATGCGATCCAGATTGCCCGCGATTGGAACACGCGAGATGGCGGCACCGGCTATGTGCTGCGCTTCCAGGTTCAAGCTGAGTATATTGCGCAATATCCAGTCCAGATAGCAGGTTCTCGCATCCATCGCGAGTACTGGATCCCCGCTGAAGAGCTTGCGGAGTTCAACCGTCACATCGTTGGCCAGATCGAAATCATCAGCGAGTTTCACAGCATCTGCCAGTAGTTAGCCCTTGCAAAGGGCTACTCGATTAGCTTCCCTTGTAATTGAGTATCGGTCGCAGCGTGCGCGTCACTTTTACCAGTTCGTGCTGAGCGCGCAGAACGGCGCGAATGTCCTTGTATGCCGATGGTGCCTCGTCGCGCAAAACCGACGATAAGCGGCAGTCGAACCAGACGCCTTTCATCTGACGCCTCAATTCCAGTTCGCTGATCTTGCTGCGCGCTGCGGAGCGACTGAGGACGCGGCCCGCGCCGTGGGCGCTCGAACAAAGCGCCTCCTCGCAGCCACGGCCCTCAACGTGAAAGCTGACCGTTCCCATTGAGCCGGGCAGAACACCGGGTTCGCCAACTTGCGCCGACATGGCGCCTTTCCGATGAACCCAGAGTTTACGTCCGCCGTGCTCTTCGAGCGCTACATGGTTGTGGTCGGTTGTAATGAGCGTCTCCCAACTGGCCTTCACTCCCAGCGTTTTATTAAGAAGCGCTTCTGCTTCGATTGCCATTGCCTTGCGCGAGGCGGCGGTATAGCGGCGCGCCCAGGCCGCATCGTGTAGATAATCACTGCCTGAATCCGACTGTGCGTCGAGCGCGCGGAACCGGCCGTCGAGAAACTGCACGCGATTCAGATGATGATCGCGAATCGCCTGCCCCAACGCCCGCGATCCGCTGTGAATCATCAACGAGAGCCGATTCTCTTCGTCCGCCTGAATCTCCAGGAAGTGATTGCCGCTGCCGAGAGTAGCAAACTCCAATGCGCCTTCCTTCCGGCGAATCGATTCGAGACTTGCATGACTCAAAGGTTCACTTGCCAGTTCCTCGGGTTGATCAATAAGCGCATTGCGATTGCGCCGTCGAGCCGGAACCGCGCGGCTCAACTCAGCCAAAAGCTGACCAGCAACTTTCGGATTGCGCAGTGCAGCGGCATCCGCATCGAGCGCTACGGCCAACATGCCGCAGCCGATGTCTCCGCCCACAGCCTGCGGGTAGATGAGGTGCGAGGTAGCAACCGCGACACCAATGCAAACATCGCTGGCCAGATGCACGTCCGGCATCACGGCAATTTGTTGAACATCCGGAGCGCGGCGCAGGCGTTCCAATGCCTCCGCCACGTCACTGCCCAGTGGTGCAGCGAGCCAAGTTTTGAGAGGTGGCAAAGACAAATCACTCATCTTCACCTCCGCTCAGAAATGCCGGAACAAATGCCAACTCGGGCGCGCGCTTTCGCGCAATCGCCATGGCTACTTCTGACCGCAACCGTGGCGTTTCGCTGCGAAGGGCGCTCATCGCGTCGGCTATTGCGTAGCCGTTGGTGATGACGACGTGCGCGAGCAGATGCCCGCAATCCGGAGCCGGTGAGACCTCTTCCACGAATAGATCGCAGCCTTCCAGGCTGCAATCCGCCAGTCCAAGGTTCAAAGCTCGCTGCACCTGGCGGCAGAACTGCTGGGTTTTCCGCTGCGCTTTGCGGTCGGCAGACTGCCTGCCGGATTTGTCATCACATAATGCCTCTGCGAAGTCCGGATCGACGAACTCCGCCTCACGAAATCGACGATTTTGTCGTTTCAATGCAAAACTCCCCTTGGCGCGCAGAAATGCGCGCAAGCCTGCGGGCACACATATGCACCTCGCGGTTTTCATCTCAAAAGTTGAGTGTGGGAGCCAGCCCGGCCGGCTGGATTAGACGGCGACGAGCAGGCTCGACGGGAGCGAATTGTTTGCAATCGGGGACATAATCTCCTCCAACGTTTCGTCGAGTCTCGGGACAAAAAGCGCTTGGGATGCGCTCTATCCTCTTCATATTATGGCGATCAATCGAGTTTCATGCAAACAGGAAGCGTCTCGTTCCGCACCGGCTTACTCGCGCGCCGCTGCATAAGTGAACGTATATCGTTATAAATATCAGGCACTTACATCGACTACGCGATTCGTTATGCGCTAGACTGGGATCGATGCTTCTTACAATCAGCACAACATATTGTCCGGCGACGGACCTGGGCTACCTTCTGCACAAGAACCCGGCGCGCCTGCAAACCGAGGAACTAGCCTTCGGCAAGGCGCACGTTTTCTATCCCGATGTGGACCAGAACCTTTGCACCGTGGCGCTGATGATCGAGGTGGACCCGGTCGCGCTGGTGCGTGGACGGCGCGGTCCTGCCGGCGAAGGCGGCCAACTTGAGCAGTATGTGAACGACCGGCCTTATGGCGCGAATTCGTTTTTGAGTGTGGCGCTGGGGCGGCTCTTTACGACTGCGCTCAATGGCAAGAGCAAGGAACGCCAGCAACTGGCCGAGACACCGATTCCGCTGACCGCTTCAGTGCCAGTGATCGCCGCGCGTGGTGGTGAAGAATTGGTGCGTCGGCTTTTCGAGCCACTTGGCTACAGCGTCAATGTGTCACGGCTCGCGATGGATGAGAAGTTCCCTGAATGGGGACCGTCGCCGTATGTTTCGCTGGAGATCGCCGCGACCGTCACGTTGCAAACGCTGTTGACGCATCTCTATGTGCTGATACCGGTGCTGGACAACGAGAAGCATTACTGGGTTGGCGAAGACGAGATCGACAAGTTGCTCAAGCGTGGCGAGGGCTGGCTTGCGCAGCATCCTGAAAAGGAGTTGATCGTATCGCGCTACCTGAAGCGCCAGCGCAGTTTGACCCGCGAAGCGATGGAGCGGCTCGTGGAAGATGCACCGGCCGATGAGGACGCACAAGTCGAGGCCAGGGACGCCGAGGAAGAGAAGGTCGAGCGGCCACTCAACCTGAACGAACAGCGCATGGGAACCGTGCTTTCGGTTCTTCGCGGCTCAGGCGCAAAGAAGGTGCTCGATCTCGGTTGCGGTGAAGGCAAGTTGGTGCGGCATCTGCTCGGCGATGCGCAGTTCGAACGCATCGTGGGCATGGATGTTTCGTGGCGCTCGATGGAGATTGCCGCAGACCGGTTGAAGCTGAATCAGATGGGTGAGAAGCAACGCGCTCGCGTGGAACTGATGCAAGGCTCGCTGATGTACCGTGACAAGCGACTGGCGGGCTTCGATGCCGCTGCTGTCGTTGAGGTCATCGAGCATCTGGACGCGCCAAGGCTCGCGGCATTCGAGCGCGTGCTCTTCGAGTTCGCGCGCCCGGCGCACATCGTCGTCACTACGCCGAACGCGGAGTACAACTGTCTATTCCCTACATTGCCCGCAGGCAAGTTGCGCCACCGCGACCATCGCTTCGAGTGGACGCGCGCGGAGTTTACGAAGTGGGCGGAAGGCGTGGCATCACGCTTTGGTTACACGGTCCGCACGCAACCCATAGGGCAAGTGGACGAAACGCACGGCGCGCCAACACAGATGGGAGTTTTTACGATTGCATGACGAGATCAAAATCGCACCCACGCTGATCGTTCCGACAGGAACGCAGGTTGTGCTGCGTCTCAACATGCCCAAGAGCGGTTCAGCAGACTTGTACCCCAAGGGAACGATTGCCGAAATCGTTGCGCCGCCCGCGGACGGCGGTCTCATGTACGGCGTTCGCTGCCCGGATGACGGTGAGTTGGAACTTCACCGGCAGCAGTTCAGCATTCTGAAACAGATGAAAGCTGGCCCGCTCGGCGATCCGTCGTTTGCGCTTTCACAGGAAGAACTGCGGCAGTACATCGTCTACCAGTGCATTGTTGGTTCCAGGGCCTTCGGTTTGGACCGCGACGACTCCGATATTGATCGTCGCGGCATCTATCTTCCACCGGCGGAACTGCAATGGTCGCTTTACGGAGTGCCGGAACAGTTGGAGTTTCGCGAGTCGGAGGAATGCTACTGGGAAATCGGAAAGTTCATTGGCCTGGCTTTGAAGGCCAATCCCAACATCCTGGAGTGCCTGTTTACGCCGCTGGTCGAGCGGTCGTCAGAAGTTGGCGACGCACTGGTGCGCCAACGGGCGATCTTTCTCTCGAAGCTGGTTTACCAGACGTACAACGGCTATGTGATGTCGCAATTCAAGAAGTTGGAGCAGGATCTGCGTACTTCCGGTGAGATCAAGTGGAAGCACGCCATGCATCTGATCAGGCTCCTGCTTCAGGGCATCTGCGTTTTGAAAGATGGCGCGGTGCCGGTGCGCGTCGCCGAGCATCGCGAGGAACTTCTGGCAATCCGTGCAGGCTCCGTCAGTTGGAATGAGGTCAACCGCTGGCGGTTGTCTTTGCACGGCGACTTTGAGCAGGCATTCCAGACAAGTTCGCTACCCGAGGTGCCCGATTACGCAAGAGCAAACGAACTTCTCCTATGGGCGCGCCGCAGAATGGTAGAGGTGAAGCATGTTTCCCGCTGAAGTTGTGAAGGCCGTCGAGACGCATCCATATCCGCTGCTGTTTGCAACCATCAGCGGAGCGCATCTCTATGACTTTCCGTCAGCAGATTCCGATTGGGACATTCGCGGCGTTCACATATTGCCCGCAACGGAAGTGATGGGATTGCTGCCGCAGCGGGAAACGATTGAGGTATCGGAGCAATCTCCTGTCGAACTCGACCTTGTTTCGCACGATGCGAAGAAGTTCTTTGGCCTGCTGTTGAAGCCGAATGGTTATGTTCTGGAGCAGCTCTATTCGCCGATCATTCTTCATTCGACGCCGGAGCACGACGAATTGAAGCAGATTGCCCGTGGATGCATCACACGTTTTCATGTTCACCACTACCTTGGCTTTGCCGCCAATCAATGGCAACTCTTTCGCAAGGAAGATCCGCCTCGCGTCAAGCCGCTGCTCTACATGTTTCGCGTCCTGCTAACGGGAATTCACCTGATGCAATCAGGGGAAGTGGAAGCCAACTTGCGGGTGTTGAATGAGGAGTTTCGGCTGCCATTCATTCCTGAATTGATTGCCAGAAAGACCGGCGGCGCCGAGAAGCAGACGTTGGAAACAGGCGAACTCGAATTCTATGAAGCACAGTTTGCAGAATGGGAAGCGCAACTCAAAAAGGCCGGCGAAGAAACTCATTTGCCAGCCGAAGCGAGTGCTCGGCAGGCGTTGAACGATCTGCTGGTGCGACTACGCATGGCAAGCATCAAGTGACCTGAAAACGAGATGAATCCGGATTTAGCAAGAGATTTGAAAGCACGAGACGATGAAGATTACGATTCCCGAACTTTCGCTGGTGGTACTGATTGGCCCTTCGGGCTGCGGCAAGTCGTCGTTTTGCCGCAAGCACTTTCTTCCCACTGAGGTTGTTTCCTCTGACGGTTGCCGCGGACTAGTCTCCGACGACGAAAACGATCAGTCGGCCACCAATGATGCCTTTGATCTGCTGCACGCCATTATGCGCAAGCGGCTCGCACGCGGGCGTCTTACGGTCATCGATGCAACCAATGTTCAGCCCGAGGCCCGCAAATCGCTCGTCGAGTTGGCGCGCGAATATCACGTGCTGCCTGTCGCCATCGTCTTTGACCTCGCGGAGAAACTCTGCCACGAGCGCAACGCCGCCAGGCCAGACCGTCAATTTGGTTCGCATGTGGTTCGCAATCAAATCCAACAGATGAGGCGCTCATTGCGCGGCCTGGAACGCGAAGGCTTTCGGCACATTTTCAAATTTGCGTCGCCCGAAGAAATGGATGATGTAAGCATCGAGCGGCAGCCCTTGTGGAACAATCGCCGCACCGAGCACGGCCCCTTCGATGTCATTGGCGACGTTCATGGATGCCTGGATGAATTGCTCGAATTGATGGCATCGCTCGGCTATCAGGTTGAGCGCAACGAGAAGGAGTTCTCGGTCGTTCCGCCCGAGGGCCGCAGACTTGTATTCCTTGGCGATCTTGTTGATCGCGGACCATCGGTGCCGGACGTACTGCGTCTGGTAATGACCATGACCGCAGCCAATCAGGCCGTCTGTGTTCCCGGCAATCACGATATGAAGTTGATGAAGGCGCTCAAGGGACGGAATGTGCAGTTGACGCATGGCCTCGCCGAATCGATGGAGCAGCTTGCCCGTGAGCCGGAAGAGTTCCGCGAGCAGGTGGCGAAGTTCCTGGACGGACTAGTTAGCCACTATGTATTCGACGATGGCAAGTTGGTAGTTGCTCATGCCGGCATGAAGGAGTCGATGCAGGGACGCGGCTCCGGCAAGGTGCGCGATTTCGCGCTCTACGGTGAAACCACGGGCGAGACCGATGAATTTGGACTGCCGGTTCGCTACAACTGGTCTTCCGATTATCGCGGCAAAGCACTGGTCGTTTATGGCCACACACCCACACCCGATCCGCTGTGGCTGAACAACACGGTAAATATCGATACCGGCTGCGTCTTCGGCGGTCGGCTGACGGCGCTGCGTTATCCTGAGCGCGAAACGGTCACCGTTCCGGCGAAGGCAACCTACTACGAGTCGCGCAAACCATTTCTGCCCAATGAGGAACTGGCCCCGCGCGCGGCCCAGCACGCAGCCGACGATGTGCTCGACATCGACGACGTGATCGGCAAGCGCATCGTTGATACTCGTCTGGTTCCGCGCATCACTATTCGAGAAGAGAATGCGATTGCCGCACTCGAAGTGATGAGCCGTTTCGCGGTCGATCCCAAGTGGCTGATCTATCTGCCGCCGACGATGTCACCGTCCGAGACCTCGAAGCTGCCCGGCCTGCTTGAACATCCGCAGGAGGCATTCGCTTACTACCGGCACGAAGGCATCTCGCGCGTCATCTGTGAGCAAAAGCACATGGGCTCGCGTGCGGTTGTCATCCTCTGCCGCGATGAAGCGGTTTCGCAAAGGCGTTTCGGCGTGATCCAGCCTGCGTTGGGCGTTGTCTATACACGCACCGGGCGAAGATTTTTTGCCGATGCCGCCCTGGAGCGCGCCTTTCTTGAGCGTGTGCGCCAGGCCGCTGAGCAAAGCAGACTATGGGAGGAACTCGCGACCGATTGGCTTTGCCTCGATTGCGAATTGATGCCGTGGTCTGTGAAAGCCCAGGAACTGCTGGTCGCGCAGTACGCCCCGGTCGGCGCGGCGGGAATGAATGTACTGGCTGTGGCTGTGAACGTACTCGATCAGGCTACTGCGCGCAACGCCGATCTACAGGAGATTGCTGAGCGTACAAAGGCGCGCCTCGATGCGGTCACCAAGTACCGCGACGCCTATCGTCATTACTGCTGGCCGGTCACGAATCTTGATGACCTCAAGCTGGCGCCATTCCATTTGTTGGCGAGCGAAGGCTGCGTCCATACGGACAAGCAGCATACTTGGCATATGGAAACATTGGCCCGGCTCTGCGCAGCCGATGGCGAACTCCTGCTGGCAACTCCTCACAAACTTGTCGATGTTAACGACGCAGCCAGTTGTGACGAGGCAACGACATGGTGGACTACGCTGACAAGTTCTGGCGGCGAGGGCATGGTGGTCAAGCCGCTCGACTTCATCGCCAAGGGGCGGCGCGGTTACGCGCAACCCGCAGTAAAGTGCCGGGGATCGGAGTATCTGCGCATCATCTACGGACCGGAGTATTTGTTGCCCGGGAATCTGGAGCGGCTGCGTTCGCGCGGACTGGGTGCGAAGCGCTCGTTGGCCAACCGTGAGTTCGCGCTTGGCATAGAGTCGCTGGAACGCTTTGTGCGCAAAGAACCGTTACGTCGCACGCACGAATGCGCCTTCGGCGTCCTGGCTCTGGAGAGCGAACCTGTTGATCCGCGACTGTAGAGAATCGATTCTGCGCCTTCGCACAATCGTTTGCAAAACTTGAAAGAGACAACGGAAAGCTAGGGCTGACGGATGTGTGCGAATAGGCTCTCAAAACATCCAGAAATTTGCGTGTCCCATTCACTCCAGTCGTGACCGCCTGGCTTGGTGTGGAACTCGTAAGCGAAGTTCCGCTGCTTGAGGATCGTCACGAATCGGCGAATTGGAGGCAGGAGCGGTTCCTGTTCACCAGCGGTGATGTAGAGGAATGGCGTATTGGCCGGGGCAGCGGAATTGACCAGGATGAAGGGATCGCTGTGCACGCGCGTTTCACTTCCCGAGGGACCAAAGATGGTTCGGAAGCGTAGGCTCTGCGCCCACCTTCTTACGCTGAAGCCACGACTGGGCACGTCAATGGCGGGACTGATGGCGCCGGCATAAGCAAATAGCTCCGGCCGAGTAAGGGCCAGTTTCACCGCTGCGAAGCCGCCCATGGAAACGCCGACAATAGCGCGATTATCCCGGTTGCCCAAGACCGGAAAACGGGACTCGGCGTCAGCAATCAAGTCGTGAACGAAGTAGTCCTCGTATTTGTCCTTCGAACTGAGAGCAGCATTCACGTAATACGAGCAGGCGCCATCGACCATGACAAGAATGAAGCCCTTCGCGGCATATGCTCCAACATCCGAGTAATTGGACCAATCCCGAAAACTCGTGCCACATCCGTGCAGCAGGTACACCGCCGGCACTTTTGTGCCAACGGGAACATCCCTTGGGGTATAAACCCGGTACGTCATGTTCCGGTTGAGAGCCGATGAGTAAAAGGTCACATCCTTGCTCACGCTCCCTGGAAAGCTGCGCGGATGATCCACGAGCGCCAACTGACCGCGATGACAGCCAGCAAACACGGCTAGCGCGGCAATGGCAACGGCGACGCAGAAGGGACTAATAACCGTTTTCATCGGAAGATTGATTATACGCAGAGCGCCGAAATCAGCGTCATCTGTATAATCTGGGCATCGTTATGCGCAACCTAAAGTGCCTTTTCTATTCCGCCAAAGCTGGCGTCATTTCCCTCTGCTTGACGCTCGTTGTCTTGCTCAGTCTCCCTGTGTCATCAGGCCAGGCTCAGGATGGTCCGTGGAAAGCGGCATCGCCCGGTTTCACTCCTCAAACTCTGCTCAGCCACCACGATGCCATGTGGGCTGCCGGGAGTGGCGGCAGTATTGCTTCGTCTTCGGATGGAGGCAAGACATGGATATTGAAGCACGCAGATCCTCGGGATGGCCTGTTCCTGGTTCTGAACTTTACGACAGACAGATTTGGCTATGCTGCCGGAACAGGGAAACGCATCCTATTGACCGAGGACGGCGGCGAGAGTTGGGGCAATGTGATTGAGGCTCCTGCCACGGTTTGGCAGGCTGCCTTCGGCGATGCCCAACATGGCGTGATCCGGACGCGCGAGGCTCTTCTGACAACTGCGGACGGTGGTAAAAGCTGGAATCCTGTCACTGTGGTCAATGATCCAGGATGGCAGGAGAAGTACCCGCACACAACTTCAATGTCAGCCGTAGACGCTGCCCATATGATCGTCCGGGTCAGCGAGGGGAAATACAGTGACGGCGAGTATCTGTGGACGGGCGATGGTGGTGCAACCTGGAACGCTAACTACCTGCCCAATGGAGCAGGCAGCGATGATGTCTTTACCCTCGATGGGGTCTACTGGTCGATTGGCGGAGAGGTCGTCGGCAAAGACAAGCCTGGCGGCGGTGGGCGAATCCCGATGGCGGTCCGCTCTCGGGACGGAATCACATGGGAACACCTGCCCGTCTACTACGAGGCTTGCCATTGGACCAGTTGTGGCGGCTGCACTCCACAAGGATGCTTCGCCGGGCGTAGCTCCTTCGTCCCTTTCTCTCGCATCCTGCAGGAAAATGCCAATATTGCGGAATCTCTGGCGACGTTTCCCGGCCATATCTTGTCGTCTCACTGGGGCAGAACTGCCAAGACTCTGTGCATTCTCACGCAAGGAACCATCGAATGCTCATCTCTGAATGACGTTGTCAAACTGAACACGCAAGACGATTTGGCCGAATGGAGCGATGAGAGCTTCCCTCCGCTCCGCAACTCTCGGCCGGCCATGTTGGGTTCAACCAGTATTGAGCCAGCCTTGAAGCCGGGTGTGCATTGCATACGTTGTAGTCTTGTGAATCTCTATGTCTCCCATGAGGCCAAGACTGGTCCTGCGGAGATTCAGATCAACTTCACCATAGGCGAAGACGGCGGCGTACGGGGCTTCAAAGTCTCAGGCGGGATTCCCAAAGACGTGGCAGACAAAGTGAAAGCCTCGGCGCTGGGCTGGTTGTTTGAACCATACGAGGAGAACGGGAAGCCGAAGTCTGTCAATGTCGATATTCGTGGCCGCATTATGATCATGAACCCGGATAATCACTAGGGAGAGTTCAATCGCCTGTTTGTCCTGAAGTGCGGGGAAAGGGGTTAGAGAGATTATGCACCGAAGCGCTTCTCGCAGATTGGTTCAACGAGTTTCTGGGGTAAAGTACGCGTTTACCGGTGTACTATACCATTTCGTGATTCTCCTTGCATTGGTGGGTTACCTGCCTGCTCAAGTCACTGTCGATAAAAATCAATTCGTTCATGAATCGGTGGAGGGGGGCGCGAGATTGTGGTAGAGATGACTGGACCCTGGCTTTAGTCCGCCACCGATTTCTGCGACCCCGGATGATGAAACGGGCTTTTTGTTGTAGATTGATGTGGCGTCGTGAGCACAGAGGTCGCACGTTACTTGGTGCATATGAGCCCGCGCTTTAGTCGGACCCGGAACTCTTGAGCACCCCCGATTGTCGCCACGGGCTGTTCGCAGCCCCGGAGCACGCTTGTTAGATTTCTACGATAGGAGTTCCACGCCAGCGGCGCAAGGAGGAGTGATGGAGATTCTTTATCCGCATTGCGCCGGTCTGGATGTGCACAAGGATTCCGTTGTCGCCTGTGTCCGCCATGTGAGGGACGGCAAGGTCGCCACCGCCGTCAAGACCTTCAAGACAACCACCCAGGAGTTGATACTTCTATCCGATTGGCTCGCGGCCGAAGGTGCGACCCATATCGCCATGGAGGCGACTGGCGTCTACTGGAAGCCGGTGTGGAACATTCTCTCCGACAGCGATTTCCACCTTGTGCTGGCCAACGCAGCGCATGTCAAGAACGTGCCGGGGCGCAAGACCGATGTGAACGACGCCTGCTGGCTGGCCGATCTAATGGCCCATGGGCTGATCAAGGCCAGCTTCGTGCCGGGCCAGCCAACCCAGCAGATGCGCGATCTGCTGCGCACCCGCAAGCAGTTCGTGCGCGAGCGCAGCAGCCACCAGCAGCGCATCCAGAAAACGCTGGAGGAGGCCAACATCAAGCTCGACTCGGTCATCAGCGACGTTCTGGGACTCTCCGGCCGACGGGCCTTGATCGCCGGCCAGACCGACCCTCAAGCCCTGGCATCGCTGGCTCATGTGCGCATTCGGGCTACCGCAGCGGAACTGGAGGCGGCCTTGCGCGGTCGAGTCACGGCTCATCACCGTTTTATGTTGCAACTTCATCTGGACCATCTCGATGCCGTGGATGCGGCTATTGCCCGGATCGACAAGGAGGTCGACGGCAACGTCGAGCCCTTTCGAACCGCCGTCCAGATGCTGAGCGATATCCCCGGTGTCAGCAACCTCAGCGCCCAGATGATCCTTTCCGAGATTGGCACCGACATGAGCCGTTTCCAGACAGAAGGAAATCTGATCAGTTGGGCAGGGCTATGTCCCAGCAACGACCAAAGCGCTGGAAAACGCAGGTCAACACGAATGCGCAAAGGAGCCCCGTGGCTGAAGACCACCCTGATCCAATGCGCATGGGCAGCCACACGTAAAAAAGACAGCTACCTGCAGGCCCAATTCCTGCGCCTGCGTTCCCGGCGTGGCGCCAAGAAGGCAATCGGCGCCGTCGCAGCATCCATGCTCACAGCCGCCTACCATATGCTCAAACACGGAACACTCTATCAGGATCTCGGCACCAAGCACTTCGACCAGCGAACCAATGCAAAGCAAATCCTAACTCTGGTCAACCGCCTGAAAAACCTCGGCTTCGACGTCGCCATCACACCCCAGGCAGCTTAATCTAGCCGTTTGTCTCTTGTTAGATGCTGAGAAAAGTGGGGTCATCAAGTCAGATGTTCTGCCGACACAAAAATGTCGAGCAATTTTATTGCGCTGGCTGCCTGGGGCTCAGATTGTTCAGCTTTCAGGCGTAGAGCATAGAGACGTCTTCGTGTGCATGACATTTGTTCGTGTAGATGGGTTGTCTCCGACTCGAATGGTGAGAGCACTTGGTGGATTGGTTACGCACAAGGAACTTGAAAACGATTCAGCAAACAAGGCGGTCTTTAACTAACTACTGCACCAATCAAAGTACCGGCCCAATGATGATCAGTTTCTTGATCTCGCCATTCTGTATTTGTTTATGGTTGGACATCCTCCCGACGAGACTCCACGGAGACTTGAGGGCATGGCGAAGGCGAATGACTTTACTGGATTTGTTGCTCGGAAGAAACATAAGGTGATTGTGACGATCCATCAGCGCAAGGCGCTACTGGGCATTCCATGCAGAGAATGGAAAGTCGAATTCCATTTAGCCCGCAAAGAAATCGATCTTACCTCAGCTACACCAGAGTAAGGGCGGAACTTCCGCGATGTTGTTCGACTGGCTCATGTGCAGAGGGCAGTGAGGATCAGGTGAGTGATTCGCTCCGGAACACTTCCTGAATCGACGGTGTCTAATTCAATAAGGAAGAAGTCTATGGGGCGATCCGTTCAGCTTGGCCGATATGCTGCGATTTTGTTTGTGTTGCTGCTCTATGAAACACATTCCGCCTTCGCCATCAAGGTGCCAAGAGGCTTCGACCACTGCAACACGCTCGAATCATGCATGGGCCTTCTCGACAGTGTTGTCCCTGCCAAAGACACTGGAGACTGGGAGAACGGCGGGGTGATTGCTCGCAAATTGCAACGCTTTGGCACTCCGGCAAAACTGGAACTGTTGAAGCGGGCAACTGGTTCCCATCCAGGTTGGCGCAGAAGTGCCGGGTTGGTCCTGGAGTATTGGAATGGATGGAATGCGACAGACATTCCTGCGTTGCAGGCGGCGCTACAAGCCGATCCTGGAGGCTGGGCGGCATGTGCCCTTGAAGGGATTGCAACGCCTGACGCGATACGCATCCTTGTCAGCGACATTCCGCATGGAGAAGGAAACTGCACGGAAGCAGCGTTGGAACGATTGAGTCTGAAGGCAGCGCCATACTTGCTCCCGGCCTTCGAAGATGACGCGGCATCTGTGGAGGCAGCGAGGATCATCGAGGGAATGCTTCATCCACCGACCGCGTTTGCCAGTCAATGGGTCGCGATTGCTCTTGACGAACAACAGTCTACGCGCCAAAGGATCGGAGCGCTCAGAGCCATTGGCGCGCTTGGAATCAAGGCGAAGCCCGCTGGTATCCAGCTACATGGCCTGCTTACCAATGAAGCTCTGAAGGTCGAAGCCGGCAAGACACTGAAGGCTCTGCGTGATCCTTTTGTTGTGGTTGATACTGCTAAAACCTGCCAGCCGTCTGCCGATAAGTTCGACTTCCTCGCGCTGAAATCATCATTGTGCCTGCGCGAGATTGCGGAGTTTGGCCCAGACGGTCAGGCTGCCGGCGAGTATCTCATGTCATATCTGACATCCCCCAACAGTACAGAGCAGGCCTACGGCATTCTGACGCTAGGATTTTTGGGATACGCCCCGGCAACAGTTCGGTTCGAAGAGGCGCTTTCATCAAAAGACTGGCGGATTGTCTACGCTGCCATATCGAGTGTTGGTTGGATGGGCGACAAGAAAGCGATCCCCGCCCTGAACAAACTCGCCTCTGACTTTTGGATGGCCGAGATCAGGAAGCAGGCTGCACAGACGGCATCTGCGTTACAGGCACCCAAAGGAGTCGTTGAGCGCGGTCCATGGATTACCAATGATCGAGGGATACAACGGGATCCGGCCTTGGTGATCACGGATGGGCTGGGTGGAATACGGTCCTTTTGCACAAGTAATCGTTGGCAGTGGCAAAATCATACTTTTGCTCTTCGCTCTGATCCTGAAGTTGAAGCTCATGTCTTACGCTTCTGGACTGAAAGCATCGCAGGAGAACTCGTCGGTACTGATCACGGTGAATGGGGCGGCTCATTGACGTGGGTACCATTCCAGGGCACTCCTGTCGTTCTTGACCGCGACAATGTACACGGTCTCGAATATGCAGACGATGGCGCAATCGTACTGTTTGGCCTTGCCCATCTCGGCTTTAACTATGGCTATGCGCTCAGAGTTTCCCTTAAAGCCGACGGGACCTGGGAACAAGCCGAACTCGCCCGCCTCCCCGGTGAACCAGAAGGAGATCTTCGCATGGAGAACGGCGACATCGCCGTACTCTCGGGAGGCAGAGTCGTTGTGCTGTCACAGAAGGATGGCATTCTTGGAGTAGCAGCCTGTGTGCCTAAGTAGCTAACTGTCGTACCGGACAATATCGTTTACTGGAAGAACTATACATTGGTTGTGGTTCGATTGAGTTTTGGAGAACATTCAGACAGAACTCTCGTCCTCCAAATCTGGCAGGAGGTAGGTGCCTATTCGCGAAGAGTGTAGGCGTTATCCAAATTCTGCCTCTACGGCAGCTATCAACCAGATGCCTACGAACCGTATGCTGCCCGACGCGCTCACGCTTCCGTGCTCCGATCCAGAAAGATCATAAAGCCGAGGAACAATCAAGCGGGCGCCTATTTGATTGTGCTGACAACGAAGCTTTGAGGAGCGAGAACTGCGTTGAGATCTGGGTTGTAGTAGTCAACCAGCTTGGCAGGTGCGGCCTTGGCGCGGATGGCAAAGCGGGGTGTGAAGCGGAAGCTGAACTTCTCGCCTTCCGCACCGCCCGACCAAAGATAAAGAACTATCCTGTCCGGCGAGAGTTCGTAACGGCTGATCGTCCAGTTGTCGAGAAGTTTCCCGAGCGAAGCGCGATCTACATCCGCGCCCGGCGGCAAACCAACTTCGGCCAGCAACATGCCATAGCTCTGAGAGCCAAACCGCCGCGCGCTGACTGTGCAGTCGATTGGCTGACCGGCAACAGCATTCGCTGCATTGCAGGTGTAGCCGAAGTCGAGACCGAAATCCTTGCCGGGAACAGTCGCCTTCGTTTTGCCCGATGCCTCTTTGGTCCAGGGCACGTACAGCCACGCCGTCATCTGCGCGTTGGCCACCGTGGCGTCCGAGCCTCCCGAGAACTCAAGTATGTTGGTCCCGGCGCGGAGCAGGGTTGAGACATCGACACTGCGCGGTGCGTCGAGCAGGCGGCTGTCGATCTTGAACGCGTCCGCCGCATTGCCTTCGAGCGGCTTGCCATTGACCGTAAGCGCAAAACTGCCTGTGCCGGAACTCTGCAGCTGACGGATGGCGACTGGCAGCAGCGCCTGCAGCACGCGAACGGTCGCCTGGCCGCTCATCCACACGCCGTACTCATCGCGATTCATGAGTAGATAGAGCAAGACATCATTCTCCAGAGGCTCGTCTGTATTGACGTTCGCGGTCTCCAAGGCCGTGAGTGCGAGTGCAGTGGCTTCCAACCGTCCGCTGGCTTCCCATCCATAGAACGGGGAATATCCATCAAAATCCCAGTGGGCTCCGTCCTTGTTGTGCTCCGCGGTTGAAAGTAATTCCTCGTGGGTACGGCTGAGTGCATTGCGGTCGCCGACCCGCGCGGACAACTTGAGGCGCAGCGCATTCGAGTAGGGATCGTGAAGCGCCAAGACAGATGTCGCCGCATAGGCCTGAGCCTTGGAGACAGACTCCTTCACGCGAGCCGCCAAACCAGACGGAGCGGACTTGTCAAAGTCCTTCGCATCGATCGCGCCCTGAAGCGCGGCAGCAATCAACAGAGTTTCGCGCGCGGATACCGCGCCGTAACGGGGCTTCCAGGAGCCATCGGTGCTCTGCTGTGTGAGAAGCCACTGAATAGCCGCAGAGATACGTGAGCGATCTACGGACACAAATGGCTCCGCCGCGGTCAGGAACTCGATTCCGTAGGCAGTCAAGGCGGCGTCGCCCTCAGTATCGTTCCCGCCCCAATACGTCAGGCCACCGCCAGCGTTGAAGTAGCCGAGCAGCCTGTCGTAGCCAAGTTGGAGGAATGCCTGTGCCTTGGCCTTCTCAGGAGAATCGATCTTTGTTGCCGACGCCAAATCCAGATAGAGGAGGCTCGGATAGGCTGAGGAAATCGTCTGCTCGGCACAGCCGTAGGGCCGCTCCAACACAGCCTTCATAGCGTGGACAAGGTTTGCTCCAAGGTTGGGATAGAGCAGAAGCTCGGCGTGAATGGAACCGGGTATGGCATCTTGCGGCAGGTCAAAGCGAATCGTCTTAGTGTCGTTCCCGCGCAGCAGAACCGAGGATGTAACGGTGCGTGGCTCGCCGTCCGGATGCACCTTGATCGTCTTTTCAACGGCGTCGCCGTCGTGGGAATTTGCTGCGGTGACGCGCAGCGGGCCGGCCTCGACCGCCGAAGATGCGCGCAGCCCGACGAGTACCGGAGTCGCAGCATTGGGAGCAACGCTCGCCAGCGTAGTGGCCGGAGTTGTCAGTTTGAACCAGTCGGCGGACTTCACGGTGACAGGAAGAGTGATGGCGCGCGGCGTGTAGTTGCGCAGGTTCACGGGCAGAGTGATCTCGTCGCCTACGGTCAGAACCTGGGGAGCATCCAGATCGACAAAGAGCGGCTGGAAGGTCTTGAAGGTCCGGTCGATCCCGGTAAGGCGACCGTCAAGCGTGGAGCCGACAGCGTGCAGCTTCCAGGTCGTCAGGCTGTCAGGGAGTGTGAAGTTGAAATTCGCGCGCCCTGCTGTGTCGGTTTCGAGCGAAGGCATCCAGTAGGCTGTCTCTTCGAAGACATGGCGCAATCGTGGCGTCATCGTCTGCTCTGAGATTCTTGCATGCCCGGCGGGAGTTATTGCAGTCCCCCGCATCCGGGCAGACACCTCTGCGCTATCCGTCGCAAGAGATGTAACTTGCCCGGCGCTGACTTCCACCGTTTCTGTCGCCGTTCCCACCCGCAGCGTCACATCCACCGTAGTCAATGCGGAAGACGAGACGTGAACGTCCGTCAGCGAGAAACTCATGAACCCTCTCGCATCGACACGGATCTTGTAATAACCGGGAGCGAGGTCGGGCACAATGTAGGAACCCTGCGCATCACTGACTACGCATGTCGCGGAACCTCCCGCAACGGCCTCAATATTGACGTATGAACCCTCGATGGCGGCGCCGGTCTGATCCGTTATCGTGCCGCCAATGGCGCCGGTATTGCCCTTGAATAATCCGGAATCGACCGCCACAGGCTTCAAATCGCTGCCGCTTTGCTGCGAAATGGTTCGCGCAAACCGCGCCACCTCGTCCACTCCGCCGTAGCTCTGGCCCTTGCCGTCCGTGCGCAGAATCTGTATCACCTGCGCAAGGAGGGTGACTTTCTCCGTACCGCCTTGTATGGAATCGCCTGCCTTTACCTTATCGATCCGCGCGAAGGAGAACTCACGCTTTGTTTTGAGCGCGAACGGATGGCCAAGCGGATCGCGTAGCGCGCCGAAGTCGATGCCCGCGGCGGCGAAGGCCTTGAGTGCATCGGCCTCCGTCTCTGGAAAGGCATGTCCAGCCGCAGTCCACTGTTCCAGCGCCGAATTTAGCTTTTCCGTAGTCTTCTCAAAGTAGTCAACGCCGGCGCCTTGCCAGACAGTTTCTCCACTGCCTGTTTGCACTTGAATGAAATAGTGGCTGCGCACCAGATCGATGGCATAAACATAGGGCTTTTCTTTGCGATCGAGCGTACGCTGCGCGGCGGAATCAAGATCGAGGCCGCCTTCTCGCGCCCATGCCTTCAGGCCATCCGCGGTTCCGGGCAGAGGATTTCCTGCTTGCGCAGCTTTCAAGAGCAGTGCATTTAAACGGGTTCCGGGAATGGCAAAGACGTTTCTTTCGACAATCGTGACAGTGAAGTCGTCCTCCGTTCCGAACTTTTTGTCCGGACCGGCGCTCCGCAACGTCACAATGTCTGTGTGCCAGCCCTCGCCTGTCTCCACTTTGTACGGAAGATTCCAGGGGTCTATCAGGATGCCAGCATCGATCTTGGCCGCCGCGGCGATCTGCTTCAGGTCATCGAGCGACACCGGCAAATCAAGCGGCGCGGCGGCAAGGATTGCCTCGCCCAGTGGCTTGACCGCTGTTTGCATCTGCTTTTGATACTCGTAGCTCACGCTGCTGTCGTCATTCGATTCGATGGCCACAGGTCCGGTTGACTGACTCATCAGAACAGCTTCAGCGGCCAGGTCCAGATCGACATCGATCGGTTTTGCGGTGTCCGTTTTGTTCAGGCTATCCAGTGTCACATCCCTGACGCCCGCCTGATCGAGCCACCACCATCCACTCCCAAACCAGCGGTCGTTTGCCTCTGCTTCGGTATAAGCCCGTTGCTCCACGGCGGTGTCAAAGACACTGATTCCGAACGCGCCCGTGACAGGCCCCGTGCCCGCGCTCCGCAGCAGCAATTCGCCATTCACTTTGGCCCCAGGTGCGTAAGTAGGCGTTATGCCTTTTACACTTGCGCTCAGAGAACGGTCTTCAGGAAAAAGAACAGAGCGTGCAGATCCATCCTGCTCGCCATACCAGCGCCGCTCCCCGCGTGTGCCGCGCAGATTGTATGCGCGTACTGTGATGACTCCATGGAATGCGGGATTTGCCGGGATCGAAAATGGGTGCTCGGCTCCGCTGACTTTCGTCTGCCAGTGGCCAAGGACTGCGTTCTCGGAGAGAATGTCGAGATCGACCTCTGTGCCGTTCGCTGCATGAACCGTGCCTTCAATTGGCTCTCCTGGCTTCAACACAGAGTGCGCGACAGTGAGCCAAATGTTGTCGTCACTGCCCGTTGAGAGTTCGTCGTCGAAGTGAGAGGTGCGGCCTTGTGCATCGCGCGCCGTAATCCTCAACCTGGGCCTGCCTTCCGGCTCTCCTTTTGCGTCGAGCGGAAAGTGAAGCGTGATTTTGGCAAGGCCGTAGCGGTTGGTTCTCTCCGTCATGGCGCGAGTTGCGTGCGAAGCGTCATCCATCCAGTCTAGCGTCACCCGGCACGGCGCGGGCGCGCCATCGGCAAAGGAAGTCGAGAGAATGTACTCGCCATCGCGTTCGTTGGAGCCTATTTGATTGAGGTAAATGTGAACCGGTTCCTTGGTCAGTCGTACTGTAAAGTTACGCGGTTCCGTGCGGCCTGTTGTAGCATCCGTAACCAGCGCCCTGTATTCGGCATCCCGATAGCGCTCCCAACTGTCGCTCTTGAGCCGGTCGAATTCCTCTTCAACCTTGAGAGAGAGCGTAGCGTCGCCGTTCGCATCGAGCGCAGCATGGTCTTCGTACTCTTTGGGTTCGTCGTATCTTCCAGTCTTCGGGTTCCACTCGGCAGCGTCCGCACGAACCAGCTTCACGCTCCCCACGGCAACCGGCTTGCCGAAGAGGTACTCGGCGTGAATTTTCACCTTCGGTACGTCGCCTGCCAGATAGAAAGCGCGGTCGGGAATCGCGGTCGCGCGAAACTCCGGCAGTTCATACCGCTGAATGCGAACCTCCTGCTCGGCATCGCCACCGCCGCCCGTCACGTTATCCAGATCGAACTTGACCTCGTAGTCGCCTGTTGCCGTCTGCTCGGTTGTCTTCCAGTCGTAGCCCGCAATTCCGAAGCGATTGGTTCTGACAGAGGCCTTTGCCAGAGTTTTGTTCTCCGGGTCCGATACCGTGACAGTGACGGGCTCGCCGGCGTAAACTCTCCCACCGCTGCGAAAGGCGACTGCTCTCAGATGAACGGTCTCTCCCGGCTTGTGCAGCGGTTTGTCCATCTCAATATGGATGGCTCCAATATCCTGCACTTCGATTTCGCCATCAACAGAATCGGTAACCGCGGCGCCGCCCGCACCGGTCCTGGCCACACCGATCAGTGAGCCTTCCACCTTCAAGTCCAGCGTGTCGCCGGGCTCGCCCATGGACGCAAAGCTCAGAATGGCCTCGCCATTGCGCCCGCTCGTCGCAGTGCGCGTCTGTCCCGGTTTCTTCTTGCTGTCTTCATCGCAAGTCAGCGTGGCTTTCAGCCGCACACCGGCCAGCGATCTCCCGGTGACGGGATTGACGGCAATCACCCTGGCGCTGATCCCGTGGCCCGGCGCCACCAGCTTGGGATAGGCAAGCCGCAATTCCATCAAGTTGGTGGCGATGGCGCCAATCGAGAGCATTCCATGGGCCTGCTCCACACCGTTCCACTCCACCCGATAGCCAACCCGATACCACCCAATATCTTCCTCGCGCTTTCCCTGGGCATCGTTCGGCCAGGGAAGCGCGGCAGACGCGGATTTCCCGTCTGGGCTCAGAATCGCAACCGTCTCGCCGCTCCGCACATTCTTGGGCGAAGCCAACCACACTGTGACCTTGGTTCCCGGTTTGGACGCCGCGCTCAGCGGCAGCACCACATGGATCGCGTCCTTTTCGAGCGTTGCCTTGGCGCCGCTCTCAACAACAAGCGCTGCTGCTACGGGAGCCCCAGCGGCCCGTTGCTGAACAACCCCTGATTGCGCCTCCGAACCGAACGCAAACTGAAGTAGCGCAAGGAATAACAGTGATCGCCAGCTCATGGTTAGCCATCCTAGCACAGGCAATATTGGACAATCTTCACCAAACACCCACTTTACCGAATCGAATTGATCTCGTCTTCAAGCTCCCGCAAGGTGCTATCCATGTCGATCCTCTCCGACAATTTTCTGAATGGCACTATAGACCCAGCCTGTCGCCGTCTTCGTATCGGCGAGCACTTTGGCGCGCATCGATGTGGGCAGCCATTCCCGAAGTTTATGAATGATCTCCGGAGTGATCTGTTCAGGGCCGAGGGACTTGAGCGCCTGGACGATCAGTCCGCTCTCCTTCAGCTTCATCCCCGATTCCTTGAGCGCCGTGTGCTCGAAGAACAGCGACCTGTTGTCGACCTGGTAGGCGCGGTCGGGTCCGTCGGAAAGATAGACGGCGCGCGCTGGAACCTGGGTGGAAAGCCCGAGGAAGTTCAGCGCCGTGGCGCCGCTGGGTTGAATGCGCCAGCGGAACTTTCGCGCCAGGGCTCTGGCAACCTGATCGAGGTCGGGGCTGAGTTGCTGGCCCAGCAACTTGCTGAAGCGTGGGTAATCGTAGATCCCCCGGATGACCCGGCGGATGCTGCCTTTCCGCTCCAGACGGTGCAGGGCGGAATCGACGGTCGGCCGATGGCCGAGGTCCAGGAAGTCGCGTGGAGAGAATGCCCATCCTCCACCTGATCCTCGAATGCGATATGTAATCGTATTTTCAATTGCTTGAGCCATATTCACTGACCTGCATCTGCAAGAAAAAATACCATTCTTTTCTTGCAAATGCAATGCGCATGATTCGCCTGGACGCCTGAATCAATACCGGAAAGGCGCTCGCTCGGGATAAGCCATTTAAGAACAGTGGCTTATGCAACAAAAGCAGAATGCAACTTCTGCGGGGCAATCACGATTGGCAAATCCTCGTATCGTCAACCGGAGGCGCCAGGTTCTCATTCCGCGCCATCGCTTTTGTTTGCATCACGGATTGGATTTCGTCGAAGCGCCAAGGGCGAAAGTCATGAGTGTCAATCCCGACATCCATTGAGAGTGAACGAGGTTCATCGGGAAGATTGCCGTGTGAGTGTCCGTAGAGATGCCATGCGCCTTGTGCATGGCGCGGCCAGACTCTCATGGCATAGTGGCAAAGCACGATTCTTTGCTTCGACACATTGACCTCCGACAGAATGCCCCATGAGGCAAAGAGCGGTTGCTGCGTTCGCGTAATCCTGTCGTGGTTGCCTTCGATGAAGTGAATCGTCCTGCAAGCCAGGCGCTTCCGATATGCCGCAACCTGCTCTGCACTACCCATGCAGAAATCGCCAAGGAAATAGAGGATGTCGTTCGGCTTGACACATGCGTTCATGCGGTCGACAATTGCAGCGTCCATCTCCTGCGTATTCGCGAAGCGACGATTACAGTACCGAATGATGTTGTGGTGCCCGAAGTGAAAGTCGGACGTAAACCAAATCTCGCGCATACATTCATTCTCGCTGGTTGAGTCTTGACTTCCAATCCACGAGCGGATGAGATCGAGAGCTTCTCCAAATGTGCGCCTTCTTGCAGAGAGTGAATTTTTTCGCTCTCTGCGAGAAGGAACACGCGTGCAAGCCCTATCAGAATTCCGTTGCGTATACGGAAGCGCGCCAGATGGCCGCTGCAGTTCTCATCTCGCGATGAGCATATCCCCTTATGCAAACAATTCCGCCGGCAGCGTGATCTGGTAGCGGGCGTCAAAGCGGCCCGCGGGAACCAGTTGACGCTTTCCGCGGCCGAGATCGATCGCCGACCGATCCAGATGCTTCAGCCAGGAGTGCCTGTGCCTGTCCGCGTACCAGAGAAAGAGCCGCTTCACTTTCACGCTCTTGCATTCCTGCAGGAGTCTTCCCAGCAGTTGCGGGCGAAGATTGGCCATGCCTTCCGTGACAGCATCGACCTGGTGAAAGCTCTCCGGCTGAGGAAGTTCATCCATCATCTCCAGGATCGCTCGCTCTGGAACGGACATCGTCAACGACCACTCCCAGGGGCTTTTTCGTTCGGCGTCCTTGGTGGGGGCGGACGCCTCGCCGGAACGCAGATCGAAGCGCTTCATCTCAACACCTGTTCCAGAGTTTGCAAAGAGACGGTCCGGACGGAGTTCAAATCGAGCCGTAGATGGAAGCGCCGTCAGCCAGGACGGCGCCCCCTGACCATAAGAACGGCTGCGATCTACTCAACAGTTGCCGCCCTCGCATTTGCGGTTGAATCCTGTAAGTTTGGGCCGAACACCACTTCTACAACTTGGCGGTTTGCCCGGCGTTTGGTTTCCGTCATCGCTCGCCATAGATATTCATGGTCGTTTGGATCGAGGCATGACGCATCCGTTCCTGTTGCACCTTCATCGGCGCGCCCGTCTCAACGAGCCAGGAGGGGTAGGAGTGGCGGAAGGTGCCAATCTCCTCCCCAAGCCCAGCCAGCTTTGCAGCCCGCTTGATCTGCCTTTTCTGCATGCTCTCTTGGTTTTATGGCTTCCCTGTGGCGGGAGTGGCAAAAACCCAATCCGTGTCACGCGGGAAAAACGTCTCAGAACGCCAGCGCAGCAGGACTTCAGCCAACCGTGGATCAAGCGGAACCTCATCCTTCGACTATTCCGTCTTCACATCCTCCACCCTGCCGCCGATAAGGCTTCTCTGAACCAGAACAGTGCGCTCCTCAAAATTGAGGTCGCCCCATCGCAGTCCGAGAATCCCGCTTATCCAGGTAGCAGACCTCACGAACGGCCCCGAACTTCTCCAACTTTTCAAAGCCTTGTTCCGGCGAATCGCGCAACGTCTGGATGGCGTCCCGATACTCTGCCTGTGCAGAGGCGCCGCCGCCCAGTGTTGTTCCCGGCCCATCGTTCCAGTGCTTGTTCAAGCCGTTGGGCGCCACAACGATAAATCCCTCGTTGCGGGTGAGCGTTGGCAAACTAGTCTGTTGCCAGACCTCCTCGGCACTCCCAGTACCGCCGTGCAGCAATATGACAACCGGAAATGGCCCCGGCCCCTTCGGTGCCTCGATCAGGTAATAGCGTCTCACTCCATCAAAGGTCAGCTCAACCTTCCGAGCCAGCGCCAGATCGCCCTTTGCAGGATAATTCGGATTGACCTGCTGCTCTCTGGCTTCTCTGCGCTCACGCATCCGGTCCCGAGTCGTCTGGGCATGCGCCGAAAGGCCGAACATCAATGCCGCAATCAGGTGCACAACAGCGATTGCCTTTCGAATCGTCATAGATATTCCTCAATCGCTTTCGGCATGAAACTCATGGTCGAGGCGGATGCATGGCGAAACATAAATCGATTCGCCAGCATCACGTCCCGGCGTGTGCAGTCTGTTTTTACAACTGATCTCCGATTGTTGTCAGGCGTTCGAAGAATCGGGACCGAATATCTTCGCGAATTTGTTCTGCTTTCTGTTGTTGCTCTGGTGTCAGCACCTGCAATATCTCGGTCCGCACTTTCTCCCGCTCTACCAATGCGTCTTCCATCGTAGATTCGTGCTGCTGTGCGAAGGATCGCACGTAGGCTTCATCGAAAGTTTGCCGCGATGCAAGCTGTGCGCGTTCTTGACGAACACGCTCCGCCAGCGCCAGAACCGCGGGCTTTTCCGTTTGCAGAATGGTTTTGATCTGTATACGCTGTGCTTCCGTCAAATTCAACTGACTCTCAATCCTATGAACAAACATTTGCGAAACGCGCCTCTGCATCCAGCAATCCTTGTCCTGCGAACCGGCTGCGGATGCTACTAATGCAATGCCGAGAGCACAGGCTGCGGCAGATATTCCCCATCGTGTTTTCATCGTCTCCTCCAGAAACGGATCGTCTACACCGTTCGTATTTCTGTGATAGCACCATTTCGATCCAACCGTTGTATGGAAGTGTCGGCTGAGGATTGCACTTCCTTACATTCCTCAGGCTCAATTCCTGATAGAACCGAAGATGCCGGGAGCAATAGAGCTTCGCGGGCAGAGGAGAATGCGATGCAAATAAACAAAATTGCGACGGCGGCTCTTGGACTGATTCTCGGTATCCATCTCTGCGGTTGCGCAGGCAGTTCGATAAATCCAACTTCCACAACACCCAACTCGAGTGCAACGGTTAACTTGGTTGTGACCGATACGCCGCCCTCAAATATCACCGTTCTGTCATTTCAAGTGCAGATTACGGGAGCGGTACTGGAGCCTGGCGATGTTTCGCTCTTGCCCCGACCTGTCACAGTTGATCTGGCCCAGTTGGTAAGCGATACCGGGTTTCTCGCCTCGACAGTCATCGACTCCGGCACGTATACGAGCATGACAATGACACTTGCGAACCCGCAAGTGACAATCATAAACAGCGGAGTTTCTTCCATCACGATTTCAGGTCAAAGCTGCGCGGCTGGCGCAACATGCACCTTTATTCCTGCTCTGAATAATGCGAGTGTCACGATTTCAAGCGGAGTCTTTCCGATTACGGTCGCTGCAAACTCGAGCACCGGATTGAACCTGGATCTTAGCATTCCCGATCTCCTGCAAAGCGACCTATCCGTAACGCTGGCCGATGGCAAATCCGTCAACTTATCTTTATTGCCTCAGCCGTCGAGCAGTTCATCTGAGCAGGCGAAGATCGACGATGTGTTTGGGACAATCAGTAGCATCAGCGGCGGTCAGATAGACATCACCACCGCCTTCGGAGATTCTCTTGTACTTACCAGCAGCAGCTCGACTGCATATAACTATCCTGCATCGGTTTGCTCGACGGCAAGCGCATCCTGCTTATCGGTTGGACAAGTTGTGACTGCCGACCTAAGCCTGTTAGGAAATGGAGCGTTGTCGCTCAATGCCATATCCTATGCTGGAGATTCCGGGGCGCAGGAGGTAAAGGGAATTGTTCTCAGCACCGACACCGCCGCCGCCGTTCCTACCATGGAACTCCTGGTACAGAGAAGCATCAATGTCTCGTCCCTTACTCCTGGCCAGATTGCCACGGTATCATTGCCGTCGGGGACCAAATACGCCGTTGGCACGGCTGTCTATCCGGGAACTTCGGGAGCAAGTTTTTCGAGCGCGCTGGATTTGCTGACAGGACAGGAACTCGTCGTCAATGTCGGGTCGAACCTTGTGACCGGTGCCGCTCCCTCTTTCACGGCGAGTACCGCCGACCTGGAGTCCTCACAACTGATCGGCGAAGTTGCGTCGGTCAACTCGGCAAGTTCTTCGCTTTCGATCAATGGCCTGTCAGGACTACTCACCGGATCGCGCCCGATCATTCAACAAATGAATGTGCAGACTGCGGCGACGAC
>Ga0181534_10000457_pt1 | contig 28629 bp, 22 predicted proteins | sample PEATcosm2014_Bin_37_FD_119758 | JGI IMG/M metagenome (GOLD analysis project Ga0181534, IMG submission 119758) | Peatland microbial communities from MTU Mesocosm Facility, Houghton, MI, USA - PEATcosm2014_Bin17_10_metaG | ecosystem: Environmental > Terrestrial > Soil > Wetlands > Peat | place...
AACCACTGCTTGGTGAAGAGGAAATGCCCCAGATCGTCAACCGCCTCGGCCTCCGGCTTGATCACGCGATATTGCACCGTCTGCACAGTGTCGTCACCGTAAGTGATTGTCAGCCGCGCCCGTCCCCAGGCTCGACCACGCAGCGTGTAGCGCTGCCAGCCGTGCTCGGTCGCAGCGGCGGGGGTGATTTCGATTGCGCCCTTCGGCTCGACTTCGATCTTCTCGACCGGTTTTCCATACTTCAAAAAGAGGCTTGCGTCGATATCCTCGGGGAGCACATAGCCCGGCACGCCCACCGCGACCGGACGGCCGTTCTCCGCAAGGGTTTTCTCAATCGAGCGAATCGACTCCGCCACCAGAAAGCGTAGCCCAACTGTGCGCTCTTCTCCCGGCGCAATCACAAAGCTCGTCGCCGGATTCCACTCTTCCACGCCCTTCCACTCGTTCTGCTGATACGCCGCCGAGGCTGCCATCCACTCGTAGAAGCCCTCGAAGGTCTGCATCCGCGGCGTCTTTTCCTTGAATAGCTCGTCTCCGCCGGGCCGCCTGTCTACCTGATCCAATGGCCGATAGGCTTCGAGCGGAGTTTTGCCCTCGGGAACGACAACCAGCGCCGGCCCATGCCCGTCCAGACGCGTCACCTGCACATAGCCGCCGTCCAACGCGATAGAAGGATCAGAGAAGTTGCACAGCGCATGTGCATCCTCCAGCGACTTGCCGGTAATCAGGTTATTGAAGACCAGCGGAATCCCCAGCGCGCCCACTTCGATAGGATGGTTGCTGGGATTGTGCAGCGTAAAGCGCAGAGCCAGCTTGCCATCCACGACCGCCCAACTGCGCGTCACCTGCAGCGGGAAATCCCCGGGCAGCGTGGGAGCCAGGTTGTCGCGCTCCAGCTCTCCCTGTTCAACCGGCAGCGAGATCACCGGATGCCTGTCGAGAGCCGTCGAATAGCCGCTCCACTCCGTCTGCCCCTCGCGGCGCAGGCGCAGGTTCAGGTCGCCCAGATGAAAATATCCATTCACCGAGCGCTCGGCCAGGTGATCGAAGGGAGTAAAGTCGTAATCCTGCGATTGTCGGCCCGGCCTGCCTCGTCCGCCTAGTCTACCCTGGTCGCCTGACGCAGTCGCCTGTTTGGCTTCCAGCTCAGCGACCGTTCCCGAAGAGCGCATCAAGACCAGCTTCAGCTCCGGCGTCTGGTAGCGCGCCACTCCCTGATCGAAGAGCGGCCCAAGTTGCGGGGCGCGCCCGGCGGGGTAGAACTGGGCCGCGGCAGTTGAAGCCGCCAGAGCCAGCAACGCAGCCGCGCAATTTGTCGTTGCAAAATACCGCATCAGCATCCTCGCACGGAGCGCTTCGGCTCCTGGATCAACCAAACGCCTCTTCACCGCTGTCTAAGAGATGAGTACAATTCCGCGAATTTCTGGATAGACGCGAAGCTACGCATGAGAAATTCTCTCCTCCTGCCGATGAAATTACTTATTTTCCAGCTTGCGCATCCAAGAATCGCCAGCTTGGCTTCCAATCCGGAGTGAGCGGCTTCTGCTCCAGGATCGCCCGCAGCATCTCCACCGGCATCATGTTCTCGTGCAGTACAGCGTCGTTGAACTCGCGGTCGGTCATCCGTCCGCTCTCCACCAGTTCGCGGCGCAGGGCGCGGAATTGCATCCCGCCCACCAGGTAAGCCGACTGATAGAGCGGGTCGTAGCTGCCGTTGAAGGAGCGCCGCACCTCGGCCACCGCATTGTCGCGCTCGTGCCCCACCTCATTGACCAGATAATCGATAGCCTGTTCCGGAGTCATCTGCTCCAGGTGGAAGCTGAGTGAGAAGATGATGCGGGCGCAGCGGTGCATCCGCCAGAACAACGCGCCAACCCGCTCTTCCGGCGTGCGGTCGAAGCCGCGATCCCAGAAGGTCATCTCCCAATAAAGAGCGTTGCCCTCCACCCAGAAGCCGGTAGAGAAGAGCTGTCGGTAGGGCCGGTAGCGGGCCGTCGAGTACTCCTGCAGCCAATGGCCGGGGATCAGCTCGTGGAAGACCGTTGCGTGGGCGAAGCCGATATTGTTGCCCCTCATGCTCATCAGTCGCTGATCGATGGTCATTGTGTCCGTGGGATAGCTGACGCTGATCGTATCTCCGCCGGTAAAGAAGGGGTTCACCAACTGCCGCTCGGGCGTCATCATCTCCATACGCCAGCCCTCACGAGCCAACGCCGGCACGGTCACCAGATTGTTCTTCTCGGCAAAGTCCGCGCCCTCCACGGCCAGGTCGTGGATCAACTGCGGCTGCCGGCCCGGCTCCACATACTCGCTCTTCACCTTTTCGAGCGCCTTATGCCAGTCGTCGCCGTAGCCCATCTCGCGGCTGGCCGCGCGCATCTGCTGCTGGCACCATGCCATCTGCTCCCGGGCCATGGCAATCAACTCCTCCGGCGAATACGGAATCATCTCGCCCGCGAGCTGGTCAACCAGCGCCTGCCGTCCCACCGGCATTCCAATCACCGTAGCCTTATCGTCGGGCGCAACCCCGGCCATCTTCTCCCGCAGAAAGGCCGCATAGTCCTTCAAGGCCCCGTCCAACTGCTTGTACGGCTGCGCCGCCCACCAGGAAAACCGGGGGTCGTAGCCGTTGTAAAACTCAAACCAGCGATGCAGTTGATCGTGCAACTCATCCAGATCTTCCGCTGCCCGCCAGGCGTCAATGCGGCTGGGGCGCGCGTTGGCTGGGCGCGCTTCGAGATCCTTGCGGGCAGACGCCAGCTTTGCGGTCATCGCGTTCAGCCGCAGCGCGATTCTCTCGCCGTCGGGCGGCGCAATTGCCCGGCGCTCACCCTCCAGCGCGAAGATCTCCGCCGCCACCGGCAGCAGCGGTTCAACCTGCTTCCATTGCGCCTCTTCGAGCGCCAGCAGGTGCTCTTCGCGGGTCAGGTGGTTGGCCAGCAGCAAATAGTCCGCCTTGCCCTCCTGGTCCAGCGACTCGAAGCGAACCCCGGCCAACTGCTTACGCGTTTCCACAATGAAGCGGCCCATCCGCTCTCGCGTAACCGGCGACAGCGGATCGTTATAGACGTTTGTGAGCAGGTCGTGATCCGTCGAATAGCGCTCGATCAGCACCTGGACCGGGTTGCCGGAACCAGCGTTGGGCTGGGAAGGCACCGCAGCGGCCAGCAAGGCAGGAAAGCAGGTAAGCAGCGCAGTACAACAGCAGAGAAGAGCACGGAAAACGAGGCGCGAATGCGGCAGCGTCAAGGGAAGTCTCCTGGGCGAAAACTCTATCAGCAGAGGGCTGTGCTGGCTGTCAGAATTCATAGTATACGAAAATGAATGCATTGCGGAAAACCAAAAAAACAGAAACCTTTTTCGACAGCTCTACATCATTCTGAAAACACGCTCTGCGGCGAAGTCTGGTTTTTCAGATTCCGATTTCCTCCATTGTTTCACACGTAAATCAGGTTTTATTCCCGGTTTTGCAGACCTTTCCGGTTGCAGAATATGGGTTTCAAGGTAAAATCGCATCAACGTATGCAATTTTGTAGACAATTTTATGCGTAATTCTTCCCTGCCGCTTCGTATCGAAGTGGTTGACTCGCACACCGGTGGCGAGCCGACCCGTTGTGTGCTCTCCGGCGGTCCGCATCTTGGGGTCGGCCCACTGGCCGGACGCCTGGAGAAACTGCGCGCAGAGCACGATATCTTCCGCCGCGCCGTACTCTGCGAACCGCGCGGCTCCGAGGTGCTGGTCGGCGCGCTGCTCATCGAGCCGGTCGATCCAGCTGCGGCCACCGGCGTCATTTTTTTCAACAATGCAGGCTACCTGGGCATGTGCGGCCACGGCGCTATCGGCGTCACCGCCACGCTTGCGTATCTGGGCCGCATCGTTCCGGGAGTGCATTTGCTCGAGACTCCGGTCGGCGATATTTCTGTGACGCTCGATGAGAACAACGAGATCACCATCTCCAACGTGGATTCCTATCGCTACCGCGCGCGTGTGCCGGTCGAACTCACCGGCTACGGCGTGGTTCACGGCGATGTGGCCTGGGGCGGCAACTGGTTTTTCCTCATCGAGGAACATCCCTTCACGCTGACCCTCGACTACGAACCGCAGTTGACGGCTTTTACCTGGCAGGTGCGTCAGGCGTTGACCGCTCAGGGCATTACCGGAGCCAACGGCGCGGAGATTGACCATATTGAGCTGTTTACCGCGGCCCACAACCCGGCCAATCAAAGCCGCAACTTCGTGCTCTGCCCCGGCAAGGAATACGACCGCTCCCCGTGCGGAACCGGCACTTCGGCGAAGATGGCCTGCCTGGTTGCCGACGGCAAGCTTTCGCCCGGCCAGTTGTGGCGGCAGGAAGGCATCCTCGACACCGTCTTTACCGGCCGCGTGGAGCTGGCCGGAGACCGGATTCTGCCCTACATCACCGGTTCGGCCTATGTGACCGCGGAGTCCTCGCTGATCTTCCAGCCCGACGATCCCTTCCGCAACGGCATTGCGCACTGTGGGGAATTAGCGGAATGAGTACGGCGCACGCCTACGATGTAGCCATCGCCGGGGGCGGCATTGTCGGCTGCGCCTGCGCCCTCGCCTGCGCCCAGCGCGGGTTGAGCGTGGTGCTGGTCGAGCGCGATGTGCTGGGCAGCGGAGCCACCGCGGCAGGCATGGGCCATGTAGTGGTCATGGATGACTCCGACGCCCAGTTCGCGCTCACCCGCTACTCGCAGCAGCTTTGGAGCCGCCTCGAAATACCGCCATCAGCCGAGCATCGCCCCGTCGGTACGCTCTGGATAGCCGCCGACGCCGAAGAGATGGCCGGGGCCGAACGCAAGCAAGCTCTGTACAGCGAGCGCGGCGTACCCTGCCAACTTCTGACCGCCGCTGAACTGGCCGCCGAAGAGCCGAATCTGGCCCCTGGATTGATCGGCGGGCTGCTGGTGCCGGAAGATTCAGCCGTCTATCCCCCGGTGGTGGCTCTCGAGCTCGCCCGCCGCGCGGAAAAGTTGGGGGCTCGCCTGATCGTTGGCCGCGCCGTCCGTTCCATCGGAGAAGGTCGCATCCTGCTCGACGACGGCACCGAACTGCACGCCGAAAAACTCATTCATGCCCTCGGCGCGGAGGCCGTTTCCCTCTGGCCAGAGTTGCCGATCCGCAAGCGCAAGGGACATCTGGTCATCACCGACCGCTATCCGGGCTTTGTGCGTCATCAGCTCGTCGAACTGGGCTATCTGAAAAGCGCACACAGCACTAAGGCCGATTCAGTGGCCTTCAACGTGCAGCCGCGCTCCACCGGCCAGTTGCTCATCGGCTCGTCACGCCAGTATGGAGCCGAGCACTCCGAGACCGACCAGCACATCCTAAGCGCGATGCTGGCCCGCGCTGCGCTGTACATGCCCGCGATTGCCAGCCTCGCCGCCATCCGCGTTTGGACCGGCTTTCGCGCCGCCACTCCAGACAAGTTGCCGCTGATCGGCCCTGTTCCCGGCGATCCGACCCTCTGGCTTGCCGCAGGGCACGAGGGACTGGGCATCACGACTTCTCTCGCTACCGCCGAGCTGCTGGCCTGCGCATTCACCGGCACAGAGCCGGCCATCGCGCCGGAGCCGTATCTGCCTGCCCGCTTCGGCCTCGCGGCCATCTCTTCACCGCATTCATCTAAATCATTGGAGAAACCATGAACTGGACCGGCGTTTTACCCGCCATGACTACCGCCTTCGCACCGGACTTCACCGTGGACCACCCCGCGGTTGCCCGCCATGCGCAATGGCTCATTGAAAACGGCTGCACCGGAATCGTCTGTCTGGGCTCGCTGGGCGAGGCTTCGACGCTGACGCTTGAGGAGAAGTCCGATGTACTTGAGACCGTGGTCGCGGCGCTCAGCGGCAAGGCTCCGGTGGTTGCAGCCGTCTCCGCGCTTTCGACCGCCGAAGCCGTGGACACAGCCCACGCGGCCCTCACCGCAGGTTGCTCCGGCCTGATGATCCTGCCTCCCTACGTCTACAAAGGCGATTGGCGAGAGAACAAGGCGCATGTTGCCGCTATTCTTCAGGCAACGCCGCTTCCTGGCATGTTGTACAACAACCCCGTAGCCTACGGAGTCGATTTTCTGCCCGAGCAGATTGCCGAACTCGCCGCAGAGTTTCCCAACCTCGAAGCCGTCAAGGAGTCTTCCACCGACGTGCGTCGCGTAACGGCAATTCGCGCTCTGCTCGGCGACCGGCTCTCGGTGCTGGTCGGCGTCGATGATGCGATTGTGGAAGGCATCAACGCCGGTGCGGTGGGCTGGATCGCCGGGCTGGTCAATGCCTATCCCCGCGAGTCTGTGGACCTATTCAATCTGGCCAGTGAAGGCAAGACCGAGGAAGCCTTCGAACTCTACCGCTGGTTCCTGCCTCTCTTGCGCATGGACACGATTCCAAAGTTCATCCAGTACATCAAACAGGTGGAGCAGGAGGCCGGCATCGGCTCGGCCCGCGTTCGCGCACCGCGCATGGAGCCGGTCGAAAATGAGTTGGCGGAGATTCGCGCCGCAGTCCAGTTCGCTCAGGCGAACCGCCCGTCAGTCGCGGTGGCCAGCACGTCTTACGCGTTCTAATTTGTAAGACGAACTGTAATACGGAGAACCAAAGATGACTCTCACTGGACAATCTTTCATTGGCAACGGACGGGGCGCGCTAGCAGGAGCGCCGATTCAGGCCATCAATCCTGCCACGGGCGAGCATCTGGCCCCCGTCTACGCCTCCGTCTCGGCTGATGAGGTAAATCGGGCCGTGGAGCTGGCGGACAGCGCATTTGCTGTCTTTTCCGTAACCAGCGGCAAGGCCCGCGCAGCATTCCTGCGGCGCATTGCCGGCACTATCGATGAGATGCGCGAGCCGATTGCCGGGCGCGCCCACCTGGAAACGGCATTGCCTATGCCCCGGCTGCTCGGCGAAGTGGCGCGCACCACCGGCCAGCTCCGCCTCTTCGCTTCCATCGTCGAAGAAGGCGACTGGGTGGATGCGCGCATTGACTCCCCGCTGCCGGATCGCCAGCCGCAACCCCGGCCCACTCTGCGCTCGATGCTGCGTCCAATCGGGCCTGTGGTTGTCTTTGGCTCAAGCAACTTTCCGCTGGCCTTTTCCGTTGCCGGAGGCGACACAGCCGCCGCGCTGGCCGCCGGATGCCCGGTCATCGTCAAAGCCCACTCAGCGCACCCCGGAACCAGCGAGCTGGTGGCCGCTGCCATCCTACAGTCTGTCGCCGCCCAAGGATTGCCCGAAGGCGTCTTCTCTCTGCTGTACGGTTCAGGCGTCGCGACCGGCGGCGCGCTGGTGCGCCATCCGCTGGTCCAGGCTGTCACCTTTACCGGCTCCCTCAGCGGCGGCCGCGCACTCATGGACATAGCCGCCGCACGTCCGCACCCAATCCCCTGCTTCACCGAGATGTCCAGCGGCAATCCAATCTTTGTTCTGCCCGGTGCGCTCTCGAACGATGCGCAGTTGCTGGCCAAAAACCTCTTCAACTCCTTCACGCTCGGCGCGGGCCAGTTCTGCACCAAGCCGGGAATCGTCTTCCTACCGGAAGCGCCGGAGACCGCCCAGTTCATCAAAAAACTCAGCGAACTGGTTGCGCAGGCCCAGCCCTATACGCTGCTTACACCCGGCATCGCGCGGGATTACACACGCTCGTCAACCGAGCGCGTCCATCAGGCCGCGCTGGCCGCAAAGGCGCCCATCCCGGACTCAGCGCCAGCCTGCCCCGCCAATGCACAACTCTTCGTCACAACGCTGAGCGGGTTCCTCAACCAACCGACGCTCTCTGAGGAGATCTTCGGCCCCACCACGCTGCTGGTTCGGTGCCCATCGACGGCGGATTTTCTCCGCGCAGCCGAGGCGCTCGACGGCCATCTGACCGCGACCATCGCCGGCACCGAACAAGAGCTAGCCGCGCAGCCTGAACTGGTTCGCATCCTCACGCAAAAAGCCGGACGTCTGCTCTTCAACGGCTTTCCAACCGGGGTCGAGGTCTCACACGCCATGGTGCATGGCGGACCCTATCCGGCGACCTCGGACGCGCGCTTTACATCCGTTGGCACCCAGTCTATCTTCCGCTTCGTCCGCCCGGTCTGCTATCAGGGCTTTCCTGACGCCCTGGTTCCCGCCGAATTGCAAGCAGCCAATCCGCTGGGCATTCTGCGCCTGATCGATGGCATCGCCACACGCGAACCGCTGTCGCAATAACTCTCTGGATTATCATTGCTGGCGCAATGAAGTGGGTGCCCCAGGTCCCTCGCTTTTGGGGACCTGGGAAATCGATAACTCATCCGCTGCGCAAGGAATATCCCTACCAGCTTCCCCGCTCACCGAAGAGATCGATCACATGCGCCAGCCGCTTGCAGCCATTTTCCCAATTGACGCAAAGCGCGCGCTCCAGCCGGTCTGGATCGCCCTCCAGCACCGCGGCGATAATCTCCTCGTGCTCACTGACTGAAACATGCAGCTCGTTGATGATTGAGCTGGCATACAGACGCCAATAGCGCTCCGTCTGCGGCTCAATGGCGCGATGCAGCGTGGTCAGCCGCGGCCCCGAGCCGGCCTTCACCAGCACGCGATGGAACTCGTGGTCCAGGTCGAAGATATCCGGGCCGTTGTAGGTGCGATCGCGCGCAATCTTGTCGAGCTTTTCATTGATCTGCTTCAGTCGGACCGCCAGTTCGTCCCGATCAGACTGCGGCAATGCGGCTGCGCGGCGTCCGGACAAGCCTTCAATGCGGCCAATAATCGGATACAGCTCGTTGGCGTCTTCCTTGGTCAGCGGAGCCACGATCATCCGCGACTTGCTGCCATTGCGGTACTCGAGAATGTAGCCTTCGCGCTGCAGCAGATAGAGCGCGCCACGCACTGGAGTGCGGCTCATATTCAGGTGCTCGCACAGATCGCCTTCGACAATCCAACTGCCCGGCGCAAGGTTGCCGTGAACGATCAGATCGCGAACCCGCTGGAATGCCGTATCAACGCTTGTCCCGTGTTCAGCCTTGGTCGACCGCTTCTTCAAACTCTTGACTTCTTTCGTCGCTGAAGGTGTCATCCCTATCCACTCTCTCCTAACCAGTGCATTTTCTATACCCGATCGAAAATGCTGTCCCATGGCCAAACTTGATAAGTAATCAAAGCGTTCCGCATTCAGCTATCATGATCGATTCTAGCAATGATTTGGTCGGCTCATGTATTCGATTCAGGATTTATTGACCCGCGCGATTCCCCTACGCTGCGGGCTTAAAAAACTCTGCCGCGTCCAGTAGCTGGAAGCGAGGCAGACAAGAGACCATCTTCACCAGAGCTGTGTTATCCAAGTAGTTGGCATTGAGCTCCATGCCGTGCCAGTTCTGCTGGCGAAACTCGATCTGCATCGAGTTGTAGTTCGAGTAGCCGGCAGCGGTTAGATAGCCTACCCCGGTTCCTGCCGCGTATGGATTGGCCTGGAGGAAATTGATCGGATACTGTCCTCCGTTTCCGCTGTAGCCGAGAACATTGGAGCAGGGAGTGAAGCTGGTTGAAACCAGGTTGCAGAAGTAATTGCTGGTCGCTCCGAAGCGCGATGCGATGCTGCCCGCCATGCTGCCTACCTGCCTATGCTGCAGGTTATAGATGAACCCGCCGCAGGTATATCCGCCGGTCGAATTGTCTTCAAATGCGGTATCGAAAATCGGCGTCGAACTGGCCGCTCCCTGGAAGGAATTTCCGCCATTCTTTATCAAAGCTTGCTGGGCCGACTTGAACTGCGCCAGGAATCCATTCTCGAAGATGTTCACCTCGTTCAGATTCTCCGCAATCCAGGAATGAATGGCGCGGTTGCCCACATAGCGCACTTCGAGCGCATAGAACTGCCCCAGCTTGCGCTGAATGCCCACATTCCATGACTGGATGTAAGGCTGGGCAATATGCGAGTCCATGCCAGCGATGGCCGCCTGCCATGCCTGCGAACCCTCGCTGATCTGTGACAAGCAACTGGCGGGCGATATCAGGTATGGAACAGCCGTGTAAGCTGTGTCCTTTGTTTGGTAGTCGTTGTAGTGCAGTCTGCCGCCGGGGTAATAGCCCGTCGTCGAACTGTTGCCGGCCATGATGCTGTAGTTCGGGTAAAAGAACGATCCGTAATCCGAGGCATAGGTCCAGAAATCCTGATACTGCGGCGTATAGCGGCGCAGGGAATAACCCGCCCGGATGACGGTATCGCTGCCGCCTACCAATTTGCCAAGCCAGCCTCCGCTCACCATCGGCGTCCATGCGAAACCGATATTGGGCTGAGGGCGAACATTCCACGGAGCATACGCATGGCCGTGGGTACAGTAGGAGGGATCCGCGTCGCCCTAGAAAGAGCCGGACTAAAGGCATTATTCTGGCCGGTTGGTCCCCACAGCCCTGCGTTTGTGGGTTCAGAGGGCGGCTCCCCGCTATAGTGAGAAGGTCGCCACTGAGTAGCGCATAGTAGGCCTGCATTTCGCTAAGCTGGATGCCGTTGGAGGTAGCCAGCGCTGGATTGGTGGTGCTGAATACATTGAGTCCCGGATCGCCGCCGCTGATGCCTATGACCACATTGTCGTAGCCCAGCGGCGGGTTCCAGTAGTGATCCCGCTCGCGATAGAAACTGCCGCTCACCGTGATGCTATGAGTTTTATGCTGCCACACCAGGTTGTCTGTGAAGCTGAGCAGAGGATAGAAGTTGGAAATGACGGAATTATTTTAAATCCCCATGCCGAACTCGCTGGCGTGCTGCTCGCCGGCGTTCGAGTAGAAGTCATACGGGGTGCGGCGCTTGAATTTATAGCGGCTGCGCAGTTCGCGGCCCAGATAGATGCCCAGGGCCAGAGCGGCCACTCCCACCGAACACCATCCGATCACGCGCAATGCACTAGAAGACTCTTCGACAGGCGCAAGGGCTTCGGTTTCAGTGGTCATAGCAACGATCTCCTGCGCTCATAATACCGCAGTTACGGTTAATTTGGCGCAAACCGGCAGAGCAGTTTTCCAGATTTTGTTGCTCAGTGATGTTCGCGGTTCTTTCAAGGAATGCCGGTTGTGCCGAGGGACGAGAAGCGACAGCAGTCTTTGCGATACCATAAAGGCAACCGGGGGAGCCGCATGTTCGTCGTTGTCTGGCAGTTCGAGATTGCCGAGGAGAAGGTCGCCGCCTTTGAGGCCGCTTACGGGCCGGAAGGAGCGTGGGCGCAGCTTTTCCGCTCCTCGCCGAACTACCTGGGAACCGAGCTGCTGCGCGATGCATACGTGCCCGGCAACTACCTGACTATCGACCGCTGGGAGAGCGAAGAGGCCTTCCGCGCCTTCCGCAAAGACCACGACACCCGCTACGAGACGCTGGACCGGGAGTGCGACTCGCTGACCAGCCGGGAGACGCGGATTGGGGCGTATGCGGTTTGACCTTCGCGGCAACTCAACCGCTGGTCAGACAGCTATCCGCCTCGGCGAACTTTTGCGGCCCAGACATCGATGCGGCGATCTTCGATCTTTTCAGCGCCATCCTTGATCCAAACGATACACGGATCGCCTTCGACGTCCGGGTTTGCGTAGTACAGCTGCCTGAACTCTAAAACTGCTTTCGACGCAACCGAGACGATTTGTGGAAAGCGTCTTTCGATGGAAACAATCAGTTGGCCGGTTGCCAAAGCGCTTCGTACCAGATGAAAGTCCTTGGCAAACGCCTCCTTTTCCGTAGTCAGGGCCGTACAGGCACGCTCCAGCAAAGAGGAGTGTTCGTCCCCTTCTGCGTCCGGAAGTATCTTTCCGGTCAAAACCATCTCACCCAGCCAGCGCTGGGAAAACCGGCTGGGATGGTCGTTCCATTCTTTGAGCAGTTTCCGGTTGAATACGGCGGTGTGCCCGCTAGTGGAGATGGCGATCAGGGAATTCCGGCAGTGAATGCCCACATTGGCGGGCTGAGGATCGAAAATCTCGCCGCTGCTGCAACTGGTCGCGACGCAAGCGTCGATCACTAGCTGCTTGCCGCCATTCAGGCTCATTTGACTCCAGCAAAGAGCTTTTTCTCAACAGCGTTGAGGTATTCATTGTCAGAGCCAAGCTCGACATCGCCGAAGTCCTCAGGCCAATCGCCGACCCTACCCGCGGAATCGGGCTTAGCTGGTGTTACAGTGGAAAGCCCAGTCTCCTTGTCGCGCTCGAACCAGTGCAGAATCACCTTATCGCTGGAGATTTTATCCTTGGCAATCTCGGTCAGAATTCCGCGTAGCAGCAGGGAGCTATGCGTCTCGATTACTAGGCGGACTCCGCGGTTGGCGGCTTGTGCCAGAAGCTGAGCGATAAGGACTTGCGCCTTCGGATGCAAATGAAGTTCCGGCTGCTCAATGTAGACCAACTGGCCAGGTTCAGCCTGAATCAATGCAACCAATACCGGAAGAACGGTTGAAACAGCCAATCCGACGTCGGCAAGATTTACAAAATCGCCTTTATCAGAATTAAAGGTTCTCGGTACCCGAACCTCAACCTTTGACTCGTTCAATCTTTCGGTTGCTACACCTGATGCCAAACCGAGGAATGTCAGCGATGTGCTCAGGTTTGTTATCGACTGTCGATCCTCGGATTGTTGCCATGAATCAATGAGGCTTGGCACATAGCCTTCAAACAGTCCTTCGAATACGCTTATAGCTGAAACTTCCGCCAACCACCACTCGCGATGTTGGTCTCCACGAAGCCCAGGAACATGAATCAGCCTGCGAATCTCTTTGTTCAAGAGCATGGTTTCAAAAAATTCATGCGATTGCGACCACGAATCAGACGCGTGTGACTTGGAAGCCTTAATGCGTAAGTAGAACCGGTATCTTTCCGCGTGATAATCGAATAGCCCTTTCGTGCTGCCCGAATAATCCCACGGAAAATCGAGCGAGCGTATCTCTGCGGCGGAGGAATCATGCTTTATCGTCCATGATAAGGAATTTTCCATTCCAAATCGCGATCCCCGGCTCTCATCAATAGCAAAGGACCCATTTGGATCAGCCGCGAACGTAAATCCAGCCGTCTTCTGCCCGTCAATTTCAAAATCAATGACGAGACGCTGGCAAGAGTCGCCAAGCAGTTCTGGAGACGAAAGAAACTGCTTCGATTCTGTGTATTTGGTGTACGGCCCTGACAACTTGAACGGGCCAGCTGGATTGACGTCGCTCTCCAAGGTTTGCTTCATCAACAGCAACGGCTCCATCAAGCTCGATTTGCCGGAACTATTCGCGCCCGCCAGGACCGTCAGAGGCCGAATCTCCACGTCGGTCTTGGTTGCCAGGGACTTGAATCCAGTCACGGAGATTCGCGTGATTCCCGGACCGTACTGCTGACCGTTGGATGGTTGATCCGCCATTGACCTGTCCCTCGTTGGCTAAAATCTTATCATTTGCGGATTTTTGACGAGATTTCTCAGCGAGTCCTGCTAGGCGATTTCGACTTTCGCACGTCTGGAGCAATGAATAGTTGAGTTGCCGGCAGAACAGCGTAAGTGATTCTAATAAAAGAGATTTCCTAATAATAAACGATGTTCGCCGAATCTTCGCTATTTTTTCCTATCAATCTCTGTCCAGCCCTGCTACAATCCCATCGAAACGCCTTCCAGGAATTCGATTCTCACTCACCCAATTTCGGAGTGCGACGGCCTGGATTGCCCCCAAGGAGATTGACTGATGGCCATTGCCGAGGAACGCGCCAAAGCCGTAGAACTTGCCCTTTCACAGATCGAAAAACAGTTTGGTAAAGGGTCGATTGTCCGGCTCGGTTCCAAGGAGGCGCTGCTACCCATTGCGGTCATCTCCACCGGCTCCATCAGCTTCGATGCGGCGCTGGGCGTAGGCGGAGTGCCGCGCGGGCGCGTGATTGAGATTTTTGGCCCTGAGTCCTCGGGCAAGACAACGATCACGCTGCAAATCATCGCGGAGGCGCAACGGCTGGGCGGCCTGGCGGCCTTTGTGGATGCCGAGCACGCGCTCGACCCTGGCTATGCGAAAAAGCTGGGCGTGGATACGGACAATTTGCTGGTCTCGCAGCCGGACAGCGGCGAGCAGGCGCTGGAGATTACCGAGGCGCTGGTTCGCAGCGGCGCGATTGATGTGCTGGTAGTCGACTCCGTTGCCGCGCTGGTTCCCAAGGCCGAACTCGACGGTGAGATGGGCGATTCGCACATGGGTCTGCAGGCGCGTCTGATGTCGCAGGCGCTGCGCAAGCTCACCGGCACAGTCTCGAAGTCACGCACCGCGCTGATCTTCATCAATCAGCTGCGCGAGAAGATCGGCGTCATGTTCGGCAATCCCGAAACAACGACCGGCGGCCGCGCGCTGAAGTTTTACTCCTCGGTGCGCGTAGACATTCGCCGCATCGCCGCTGTGAAGGAAGGCGACACGGTGACCGGTTCGCGCACCAAGGTCAAGATCGTCAAGAACAAGGTGGCCGCGCCCTTCCGTGAGGCGGAGTTCGACATTTTGTACGGCGAGGGGATCAGCCGCGAGGGCGATGTCCTCGATCTCGCCGTGGCCAATAACATCGTGGAGAAATCCGGTGCATGGTATAGCTATGCCGGGGAGCGCATTGGCCAGGGCCGCGAGAATACCCGCACCTTCCTCAAGGAAAACAAAGAGATCTTTGCCAAAATGGACACCGAACTGCGTAAGAAACTAGGCATTGCCGTCGCCAGCGCGGATGTTCCTCCGGTACCAGTTGCCGGCCCGACCGAAGCCAAGGAAGCTGTGCGCGGGCGCAAGGGATAAAACTCGCATCTGGCTATACTCCCAGGTCTGAGAGTGCAGGCCTGGGGCACTAATTCCGCTTATCTCAAACTGGGATGAATGAACGGCGCTAGCACTTCTCGCCAGCGCGACAGTTTTTCTTCACGAGTGATCCCGGCATAGGCTGGGCTAGTGGAGGGAAGCGTCCTCTGCGGAATGGCGTGGATGCCGGCGCGCAAGGGCAAAACCATTCGGCGGAATAGCTTTTCCGCCTCTTGGCCGTTGAAGCAGATCATTTCAATGCGCGGATGACAGCTCAGAAATGCGTTGAAATTATTCGGCTGCACGGTTTCAATCAGGATATTTGCATCGCTGCTTCCGGCGCGCTTGGCGGCATGGCAGACATCCCAGAGCGCAATGCCGCTGTGTTTGAGATGCTGAAGACGATGCTGGTAAGTCAAATCGGGTCCGGCGCCGGCCAGCTCCCCCATGATCCACCAGAAGCTATTGCGCGGATGGGCGTAGTATTCAGCCTGCTCCAGTGACTTGACGCCCGGCAACGTGCCAAGGATCAGTACACGGGCATGGGCAGTCGCTATCGCATCGAATCCGACGGATCTCATAGAAGATAGTTTATTCGGAAGAACTGCCAGGGATGCAGTTCACAACGCGGGATTCAGGCCAGGCCGCGCCGTCGTGCGCTGCTAGAATCCGCATAGAGATACCGATGAGCGCAAAGGCCCTCTATCCCGGCACGTTTGATCCGCCTACCAACGGTCACATAGACCTGATCCAGCGCGGGGCCAGGCTTTTTGAGCATCTCACCGTCGCCATTCTCAATAATCCTGTCAAGAATCCTCTCTTCACTGTAGAAGAGCGGGTAACTATGCTGCGCGAGTCAACCAGCGCGCTGGAGAATGTTTCCGTTGCCACCTTTGACGGCATGATGGTGGACTTCGCCCGTGAACTGGGCGCAACGGCTGTGCTGCGCGGCATCCGCGCTATCTCCGACTACGAGCATGAATTCCAGATGGCGCTGATGAATCGGCGGCTGGCTCCGGATGTCGAGACGGTCTTTCTGCAGCCGGCAGGGCGCTATTCGTTCGTCAGCTCACGGATGGTGAAGGAAGTGGTTAGCTTCGGCGGAGATGTTGCCGGGCTGGTGCCGCCCAATGTGTTGACGCGGCTGCGCGGACGCATCGGCGCAAAATAGGCGGTGGCCTGTTTGCCGGCTCACCGCCTGTTTACGTTTAGTTTTCCCGCCTACGTTTGCGATGCGAAAACATCGGCTTCAGAATGCGTCTCTGCGGACGATGCATTGTTGAAGAGCGTCGAGAATGTCTTATTGGTGGTCTCTTCCTGAACAATCATCCATGCAGCCAGGTTGGACATCAGATTGACCTGGGTTGCGTTGAGGTTGGTATTGAGCGTCTGATAGTTCGGAAAACCCGATTGGGCGATTTCGTTATTGATGATCTGAGTCACTGCCGGGTTATTGCTGAATTGGTTCATCCATCCCGCGCAGTAGTTGAGATAGCACCAGACAGCCGTTACCTGAGTATTTCCTGCCACGCCGAACCACTTGTTGGGCAGCACGCTGAGCGTCTGTGTAAAGATCGCCGGCGCGGCGTTGTTTCCCCCGTTGTTGGCCGCGGCCCAAAGGCCTTGCAGCAGCGCAGGGAAGGACGCAGACGGAAAGACCTGATTGTTGGCATATGCTGCGTTATTGGGATCGACAAAGCTGCCGCCCACATAGAGCTGGTATCCGGAGGTCTGGCCCAGGCCGCCGGCCCCATACGGTTGATACCCGAAGAGCGGGGGAATCGCGTCATCGACGACGATGTACGTGCCGGGAATGTAGCCGCCTTTTCCATCGGAGACGCCAAACAGGCCCCCGACCAATGGCTGTTGCGAATTCACGCATGAAATCAGCCCTTTGATATCGGAGTACGCCAGCAGCGCGTTGACGCCGGTGTTTTCCAGGCTGCCGCCATCGGCAAAAGTGTCCAGCACGGGATTGGCGACAACGGTTGGATTCAGCACCGGCCAATATCCGTACTGCGGAATCAGATCCTCCGGATTGGGAATCTGGAAGGACAGTGCTTCCGCCTGCGGAGCGGCAAGCATTCTTGCAACGTGGGCGTTGGCCTCCGCATGGAGTGCGCTAGGCAGGTGACTCTTGATCCAGTCGTAGATCTCTACCGCGTAACGGGCCAGAGTCTCCAGGAACTCGATTGGGTTGTTCTCCCATATCTTAAGTTGGTTCTTCAGCAGGTCGGCGAAAAACGCGCTGCTGGTGCCGGCAATGTCGGTCAGCGACCACTGCCGTGCCTGGTTAACAACGGCAGTGCTTCCGCTGGCTGAGACCAGGCTGGAGTTAAAGGCAAACGAAGTAACGCCGCCGCCGCCCGGCGGCAGTCCGTTGGCGTCGGTGACATTGGGAGAGGGAGTTCCGAAGATGCCGGTGATAAATGGCGTGGCTTGCACCGGGACAAGCGGCTGAACCGTGCTCCCTGGCACGTTTACATGCATGCCCATATTGCAGACATAGTAAGGACGGGGCGTGCGGCCTGCGGCGCTGGCCACCAGATAAGCTGTCTCGCCGCTCAGCGGCGGATTCGGGCCAGTGACCTGGGAACTGAGAGTTGCCGCATCGAAGGAGAACATGTCATTCGGCTGCGCGTTGGAGCCAAAGCTGTACAGGTTGACCGGAGACAGGATGTTGACCCCGATGATGGTCTGCCAGAGCAGGTCTGTCGGCACGCCCAGCCCGTAGAAAACGACGGCCTGCAGGGCGAGAAAAACCGGCCCGAAGAACTCGTTGGTGATCGGGTAGGCCGCGCTCTGCGTCGAGAGCGTGGCCAGTTGCGCCGGGGTCGCAGAGCCGATGCTCGTGTTGTAAGTGCCGAGAAAGGCGCTGTCCGACGGGCCGCCGGAGGGCAGGAACTGGTAGGGAACCCCCAGCCAGGAACCGCCGGAGACGGTAGAGAGGGCTTTAACCTGCGACAACATGCTGGCGTTGGCGCTGCTGAGGGGGAGGGTGCTCAGCGCCTGCAACTGCCCCATTCCGGCAGTCAGGGCGCGCGATCCTCCGCCGGAGAGGCAGAGGCCGACTGAGCCGGGAGGAGGGGTCTGGTTCGAGTAGAACTGGGCAACGGACAGTGGGGGTGTAGCAGTGGTGGCTGCATTGAAATTTCCAGAAGGCATCGGGGAAGTCTCCAATCTTGCCGCGAATTCTGACAGAACTCGGCTGCGAAGTCAAAAGAATCTTCGGGAAAAATTTGCCGGTTTGCGGGGCGAGAAAAGGCCGGTTTTTGAGAGGGCGGATTCTGTCGATTTGCAGGGCGGTTCGGGCAGCATTTTCGGTTCTTTCTTGCGTGTATTTCCTGAGCAACTCTTGATTATTTTCAACTAGAACAACTAAAATTACGATTGAAATAGGAGAATATACAGATGGCGCTCTGGCAGCTTCAACAGGCGAAAACCCGACTCAGCGAAGTAATTGAAGAAGCGCAGGTGAAGGGTCCGCAGATTATTACGCGGCATGGAGCCGAGCGCGCGGTGCTGCTCTCGATCAGCGACTATCGCAGCCTGGTTGCGCACAAGCCCGACTTCAAAGCGTATCTGCTGGGCGGGCCGAAGGTGGAGGGCTTTGAGATTGAGCCGAGCCGCGACACTGGGCGCGAGATTGAGCTATGAGCGGGCGCGTCGCCTACCTGCTGGATACGAATCTGTTGAGTGAGACGCGCAAGCCCAACCCCGATAGGGGCGTGATTCGGTTTCTTGAAGCTGCGGAGTCTTCGGCGCTGTTTATCAGCGTGCTGACGCTGGGCGAGTTGCGCAAAGGCATTGCCGCAAAGAGGCTCAAGGACCCTGACCCGCTGGCTGCCTCGCGGCTCGCAACATGGGTGGATGGATTGGAGCAGAGTTTTGCCGACCGGCTGATCGGCGTGGACGCGGCGACGGCGAAGTTATGGGGAGACTTGTCCGGTGACCGGCCCAGGCCCGTTGTAGATACGCTGCTGGCTGCGACTGCCGTGCTGCATGACCTGACGCTGGTGACTCGGAATATCCGCGATGTGCGCGGGACGCCGGTGAAACTGCTTGATCCGTGGGTGGAGTAGCAGTTTCGAAGCCTTAAGATCAGAGGCCTGGTCGCAACTTAATGAATCTCTATCTGAACTGTGTGAATCCGTCAAATGCGTCCGACCCGGCATAGTCGAGTGCAAGTTTGATCAGAGCACTATAGTAGACTTGCCATTCAAAACTCTCAGAGTCAACTTTGCCGGAAGGCCTACTGTGAACAACATTTGCAATCTGATTCTCGACAAATCTTCTATATTCTTCCGGATGTAATTGAATATTCGCCCGGACCCCCTCTAATAGCTTATTCTCAAAATAGGAAATACCGAGAGCTAATGTCAGGTTCCTAGTCACGAATTTGTTCTTGGATTTGACCCATTTTCTATTGAGGGATTGCATCACCCAAACCCTGCCTGAGTTGTAGGCAATTTCGCCACCGATCTCCGCGCCCTTAAAGCTCAATATCTTGCTTCGTATCAGTACCAGCACAGTCAGTCCAACGCATATCCCCCGCAAGAGCGGGTTCTCTTGCCTGAGGCCGAGAACCGAATCGACCAATGTGTCTCCCTTACCGTCAGTGAAGAAGAAAGCTGTCGCCGCAACTAGACCGCATCCTAGGGCAAGCGCAAGAGCGGGAGGTTCACGGTAGATCGGCATAGGCATCCGCTTCATTATCCCTTGAATTGAGATGTGGCAATCATAAAGCACCGTTACAGAAGCAAAAAGCAATGCAAGCATTGCCCCGCTGATAACTGAGAGATCCAATGCGCTTGTCGACAACGGGCTTATCATCTGGCAAGCAACCTCCGCAAGCTAGCTGCTGATGGCTCGATAAATGTGTCGGATGCTCCCATAATTTCTTCGTCGGTGAGAATTGCTAAACCTGAAGCTCTAGCACTCTGTTCTTTGTCACCCTTGGAACTGAGAATTCTTTCTGTTAGAGGTCCCGAAATCGAGATGCTCCCCTCACTATGAATCTTCCTTAGCACAGATACTGCTTCTTGCGGCCCTCCGCGCATGCGCATAACTAGCTCATTTAGTGCGATGGGTCCCGAAGATTGGAGAAGATCGACCAGTCGATCTGTGCTACCCTCACGCTCTCGGAGTCTCGATAGTGCTTTGTCGAGATTGTTCTGCGTCATGGCCCACTGGAGCGGAGCCCCATCATGGGTAAACAGCTCGAGCGCCAAACGGTAAGCATCAGCTGCCTCTTCTAGGCGTTCAGCACCGCCTTCGCGTCCACCAAGCCTCGATAGGGCGTTGCCAAGGTTGTTTTGTGTAATCGCCCAGTCGAGCGGCACCTTCTCCCGAGTCCGTTCCTTGAGCGCCTCGCGGAAGGCCGCGACGGCGGCTTCCAGGCGTTCTGTCCCGCCCTCGCGCCCGCCGAGTATCGAAAGCGCGTTGCCAAGGTTGTTTTGTGTAATCGCCCAGTCGAGCGGCACCTTCTCCCGAGTCCGTTCCTTGAGCGCCTCGCGGAAGGCCGCGACAGCGGCTTCCAGGCGTTCTGTTCCATCTTCGCGCGCGCCGAGTTCTGAGAGCACATTGCCGAGGTTGTTCTGGGTCATAGCCCAGTCGAGCGGCACCTTCTCCCGCGTCCATTCCTTGAGCGCTTCGCGGTAGGCTGCGACTGCGGCTTTCAGGAGTTCTGTGCCGCCCTCGCGTTCGCCGAGTACTCTAAGCGCAAGGCCAAGGTTGTTTTGCGTCCCGGCCCATTCGAGTGGAACCTTCTCTCGCGTCCTTATCTTGAGCGCCTCGCGGTAGGCTGCAACCGCAGCTTCTAGGCTTTCGGTCCCGCTCTCGCGCTCGCCTAGTCTCAAGAACGCATTGCCGAGGTTGTTTTGGGTCGCGGCCCATTGGAACGGCACCTTCTCCCGCGTCCTTATCTTGAGCGCCTCGCGGTAGGCTGTAACCGCCGCTTCCAATTTATCCTTGCCGCTCTCGCGTTCACCGAGCCTGAAGAGTGCGAGGCCGAGGTTGTTTTGAATCATTGCCCAGTCGAGAGGAACCCGTTCCCGTGTGTGCTCCTTGAGTGCGTCTTGGTATGCTGCAATTGCCCTCTCAAGTGCTTCCGAGTCGCCGCGCTGCTCGCCAATCGCACGTTCTGCATCTGCATAGGAGCGCTCTAATAGCCCACGCTGGTCTGGTCCCATCGAGGCGGGGAGATTGGCGACAATTTTGCCAAGTCTTTCGGCAACGGGGATTAGCGCATCGGCAACATACCTACCCGTTTCATTTGCTGGCAACGCCAGTTGTGCGGCAATGGCAGCTAGGGCCGCGGCCAGTTCCGGGCCGAAGTCCTGCGCGAGGAGCATTTTCTCCGTAAATGTAAACCTCTTTTGCTCCGCGCCATCGTGAGCCGGTGATGCGAAGCGGAGTTCAACGAGCTTTTCTTCCTTTATGACCCGTCCCCAGATGAGCAGGTCACCATTATTACCGTTGGCATTAAGATACCTTTGGCCTTTATGGTTGGCGGCGTATGCATCATCTTCAACATTGCCTTTCTCGTCGACATGGAGTTCGATCCCGGCGCGCAGAATTTGAACGGACTCCCCGAGCTCCCATCTTAGTGTCCGAATAATGTGTGTTCGATGCGTACCCTCCTTATCATCTCCTTCCAATTCTGCAACCCAGATGGCTACTTTGCCCGGCTCTGCCTTGCCCTGTACATGCTTGCGCCGGTTGCGCCACACCACGAGTAGAGTGAGGCCAAGCCATAGAAAGCCGGTGACGGTCCTTGTTATCACTTCATATGAGGGAAATCCCTTCCAGGTTTTAGAGATTGGAGGGGTCCAGTGCATAGCGGAGAGAAATATTCCTCCGACTACTATTAGCCATGGCGCGATAAACAGAATCTTATCCTTGGCTCCGACCCGAGTTTCCGCACCTTTTTCTTTCCCCGCCATTCAGCCTCGCGCTTGCTCCCGAAAGAATTGTTGCTTTCCATCATGCCATTGGAGGAGCTGGAATTGCATCAATAATCCGCAGCCGGGCTGGCGTGGACGCGAGCGCCGCTACCGGACTTTATACTGAAAGACGGCATGAGCGAGTTTATTGCTGTAGACGAACAGATGGATTTGCTGCAGAAGGGCGCGGCGGAGATTATCCGCGTGAGCGATTTGCGGGAGCGGCTGGAAGAGAGCCGCAAGACGGGGCGGCCGCTGCGCGTGAAGGCGGGGTTTGATCCAACTGCGCCCGATTTGCACCTGGGACACACGGTGCTGATGCGCAAGCTGCGCCACTTTCAGCAGTTGGGACATACGGTGATTTTTCTCGTCGGCGACTTTACCGCGCTGATCGGCGATCCGACGGGCAAGAACGTGACGCGCAAGCCGCTGAGCCGCGAGCAGATTGATGTGAACGCGAAGACGTATCTGGACCAGGCCTTCAAGATTCTGGACAGGGAGCGGACCGAGGTGCGGTACAACTCGGAATGGCTGGACAAGCTGGGGTTTGAGGGGACGATTCGGCTGACGGCGCACTTTACGGTGTCGCAGATGCTGGAGCGGGACGAGTTTCACAAGCGCTTCCAGGCCGAGCAGCCGATCAGCATGCATGAGTTTCTGTATCCGGTAATGCAGGGATACGACTCGGTGGCGCTTGAGGCCGATGTGGAGCTGGGCGGGACGGATCAGCGCTTCAACCTGGGCTGCGGGCGCGAGTTGCAGCGGCACTATGGGCAGAAGCCGCAGATCGTGCTGATGACGCCGATTCTCGAAGGCCTGGACGGCGTGCAGAAGATGTCGAAATCGCTGGGCAATGCTATCGGAATTAACGAGCCACCCGCCGAGATGTACGGCAAGCTGATGAGCATCAACGATGAGTTGATGTGGAAGTATTTTGTTTTCCTGACCGATTTGAAGCAGTCGGAAGTGGATGCGCTTAAGGAGGAAGTTGCTACGGGCAAGCTGCATCCGATGGAGGCCAAGAAAAATCTGGCGCGGACGATTACGGGCGGTTTTCACGGGGCGGATGAGGCTGCGCGCGCGGATGAAAATTGGGCGCGGATGTTTCAGCAGAAGATAGTGGCTGGTGACATTGAATCGGTCCACGTGGAAGCCAGCAAGATCCGTGTTGCCTTTTCTCAAGCGTTGCAGGAGGAACAGGGAGAACAAGAACTCGAGCAGGGCATGGCTGATGAATTGACTCGTCGTAAATGGCATTCAGGTGGTGCAGTTGACATTTACTCCGTCGTCAAGCTCATTCGAGAACTGGGATTGGCCTCTGCTACGGAGGCAAGCAGGCTGATAAAAAATGGCGCGGTCTCTATCGATGGGGAAAAGATAACTGGTCTGACTATCAATGATGATGAGGTGAGGAGTCGATACTACACCCGGACAGGTATGCCTGGACCCACTGAGTCTGCTCCGCTGCAACTCACGGTTCGGGTGGGTAAACGCGCTAAGATTGCGGTGATTTCATAATTTATTTCGTGTTTTAGTTTTTGAAGGTTGGTGCCTGCTATCCCACCCATGCGACAAAAACAAGTACGTCGCATGGATGGGGCACCCAGTTTTGTTCTGCTGCGAATGTAACCCAGTAAGAAACATCCGAGATATTCTACGGATAAATCCGATGCAGCGTCCGCGCAAACGGAATCGTCTCCCGCACGTGGTCGAGTCCGCAAATCCACGCCACAGCGCGCTCGATGCCCATGCCGAAGCCCGAGTGCGGCACGCTGCCGTAGCGGCGCAGGTCGAGATACCACTGGAAAGCCTCTTTGGGCAGGTTGTGTTGCTCAATGCGCGCGTTGAGCAACTCATAACTTGACACACGTTGTGACCCGCCGATGATTTCGCCATAGCCCTCGGGAGCCAGCACATCGACGCAGAGAGCGTAGCGCGAGTCAGCCGGGTCCGGCTCCATATAGAAAGCCTTCACGTTGGCCGGGTAGCGATGGACCATGACGGGGCGGTCGAACTGCGAGCTGAGCCAGGTTTCATCGGGCGAGCCGAAATCGTTGCCGTACTCGAAGGGCGCTTCGAGATGGCCGTCTTTGTGGGCCTGGTTCAGCATGTCTGCGGCCTCGTCGTAGCGCAGCCGCGGAAACGGCGGCGCGATGGCCTGGAGCTTGGCAGGATCGCGGCCAATCACTGTCAATTCCGGCGCGCGATTTTTCAAAACGCTTTGCACAATGTGCGAGAGGAAGTTTTCAGCCAATCCGAGCAAACCGTCGAGGTCAAGATAAGCGACCTCCGGCTCAATCATCCAGAACTCGGTGAGATGGCGGCGGGTTTTGGATTTCTCGGCGCGGAATGTGGGGCCGAAGCTGTAGACCTTGCCCAGCGCAAGAGCCGTTGACTCGATGTAAAGCTGGCCGCTCTGCGTGAGGAAGGCCGGATCGCCGAAGTAATCGACAGGAAACAGCGTGGACGTGCCCTCGCAGGCTGCCGGGGTCAGAATCGGCGGATCGGTGCGGATGAAACCGTTGGTATCAAAGTATTCAGCAGCCGCGCGCATGATCTCGGCGCGGATGCGCAGAATGGCCGACTGGCGCGGGGAGCGCACCCACAAGTGCCGGTGCTCCATCAAAAAATCGACGCCGTGGTCCTTGAGGCTGATGGGATACGGATCGGACTCTGGGATGCGGTGAACGACTTCGAGACCCTCGACATCGAGTTCGAAGCCGCCGGGGGCACGTTTATCGGCGCGGACTTTACCGGTGACGATGACCGAGGACTCCTGAGTGAGTCCCTTGAGCGCTTCAAAAACCTCGGGGGAAACGCTCTTCACATGCGCCACGCCCTGCACAGTTCCGGTACCATCGCGAAAGATGGGAAAGAGCAGTTTGCCGCTCTCGCGCAGGTTGTAAAGCCAGCCGCGTAGCGTGACGGATTGGCCTTCATGCTGGCCGAGGGTGGCGATAGTAGCGATGGGTGGAGTTGCGGGTGCGGTCTCTTCGGACATTTTTGTTCGCTTCCTGAGCGGCGAGGGCGGCTCTTTTTATTGCGGGAAAACACCCCACCGAACATTTCAGGATAACGCGGCCGGCTTTGTTGAGTATCCTTATCCGCATGAAGCACTGCGTGCGGCAACGTTTCAAATTGGGTGTGGCGCTGATATGGGGCGCGGCTGGAGTCATCTCGGCACAGGCAATTCATGGCCGCGACGGCATCGTACTGCCCGCGCCGCCGGCAGCCGAAGCGGTTCCGGTAGTGGACGATTACTTCGGGACCAAGATCACCGACAATTACCGCTGGCTGGAGGATGGGAAGAGCCTGGAGACCAAGGCTTTTATCGAGGCCCAGAACGCGTATACGGACCGCTACATGCGCCAAGCGAAGATACGGCCCGATCTGGTCGACGATCTAGACGCGCTGGAGCATGTTTCGGAGTGGGGCCTGCCGGTGGAGCGGGCCGGAAATCTCTTCTTTGAGAAGCGGCTGGCTGGCGAAGAGCAGGCGTCGATCTACATGCGGCGCGGCTGGACGGCCAAAGACGAACGGCTGATCGATCCGGCGAAGCTGAGCCGGGATGCCAACACCTCGGCTGAGTTGCTGGATGTATCGCGCGACGGCCTGTTAGTGGCCTATGCGGTGCGGGAAAGCGGCGCGGAAGAGACGGCGATTCATGTGGCCGAGGTGAAGACCGGCAAAACCCTCGAAGATGAACTGCCGCTTGCAGTCTATCGCTCGGTGAATTTCACCGCAGACGGCAAAGGGATCTATTACACGCGGGTAGGCAAGGCCGGGACGTTGCTGTATCAGCATCAAATTGGAACGCGCCTCAGCCGGGATGTACTGCTCTTCGGGCGGGAGTTTTTCAGCGAGCCGCTGGGCGCAACGGACCTCTTCACATCGAGTGTTACCGATGACGGTCGCTATCTCGTCGTTGAGATTGATCGCGGCCTGCCGGCGCGGCGGGTGGATATTGTCTTTCGCGATCTGAAGAAGCCCGGTTCGCCTTTCGAGCTGTTGGTCTGGGGACTGGATGCACGTTTCAAAGCGATCTGGACCAAGGGCGCTTGGTACGTGGAGACGGATTATCAGGCTGCGAAGGGGAGGGTCTTAAGGGCCGAGCCGGGGATTCTGCCGGACGTCTGGCCGATGGTGATTCCTGAAGCCCTGGAGCCAATCGAGAATTTCTCTATCGTTGGCGGAAAGATTTACCTGACGCGCTTGAATGACGGCAAGCCGGAGAGCACTGCGTATACCCTGGATGGCAAGCCTGCGGGGAAGCTAAATGAGGATGGAATCGCGGCAGTTTCAGCCGTTACCGGCGGAACAGAGGCCCGGTACGGGTTTTTAAGGGTGGAGTCGTTGCTGACTCCGCCTCTTGTCTACCGGCTGGATACCTTGACCGGCAAGCGCGAGGTCTTCGGCCAAACCAAGGCGCCCTTCGATGCCGCGCGGTATGAGGTGCAGCAGGTCTTCGTGAAGTCCAAGGACGGAACGCAGATCCCGATGCTCATCGCCGAAAAAAAAGGACTCAAGCAGGACGGGACGGAACGGCTGATGATGACCGGAACAGGCGGCTTCGGCGAGAGCAATCTGCCCCTCTGGAGTCCGGTCTATGCCTGGTGGCTGCAGCAGGGCGGGTGGCTGGCCCTGCCTGGTGTGCGCGGCGGCAGGGAATATGGCGAAGCCTGGCGCCAGCAGGCGGTACTCAGCGCCAAGCAGACGAGCTTCGATGATTGGTTCGCCGCGGCGGAGTACCTGATTGCGAACAAGTACACATCTTCAGCGCACCTTGCGATCCTCGGCCGCGGGGCCGGCGGACTGCTGGTTGCAGCCGCGATCACCCAGCGCCCGGAGCTGTTTTCAGCAGCGGTCTGCGCCGACCCGCTGCTGGATATGCTGCGGTATCAGAAGTTTGGCAATGGGCCGTTGTGGGCCGGGGAGTTTGGGTCTGCGGAGAAGGAGAAGCAGTTCCCTTATCTGGCCAAATACTCTCCGTATCAAAATGTGAAAGCGAAGACGGTTGGTCCGGCGGTTCTGCTTGCAACGTCAGACAGCGGCGCATGGGCTGATCCGCTTCATGCCCGTAAGATGGCGGCGCTGCTGCAAGCCAACTCCGCGGGCGGACGGCCCGCACTGCTGCGAGAGACGAAAACGACGCTTAGATTGACCACTACTGGCGCCGAAGCGCCGGCGATCCGGTCAGGCGTGGAACCACGGATGCAGTTGGATGCAGATGAACTCGCGTTCCTGTGGACAGAAACGGGCCTCGGTCCAGCTGCGCGGTAGCCAAAAAACAGAAATGAATTGCCAAGCAGAGGGAAATCCAGGCAGGATCTCATGTCTTCCCGATTGTCTCCGATAAGGGAGAGAGGAACTCCCGTGCGCCTCGCTTGCCGCGATGGCCGCTTGTATCGCAGCCTGATGTACGAGCCAGTCTTGCGCTTCAATGAAGCGGCCTTTTGCGCCAACCTTGGCCTTGAAGTCAGCGCATCCACGGCCATTCTGGAATGGCGCCGCGGGTTGGGCAGGCGCGGGATTTCGCGCACTCAGAGTGAGTTGCAAGGGCCTGGAGGAGGCGAGCCGCGATGCCGCAGATGGTATTGGAGACCAGCAAGAAAGACGGCATCCTGGAAGCCGACCGGCTGGCCGCGCTCCGTGTGACCGGGATACTGGATACGGAGCCGGAGCCGATCTACGACACGCTCACACGGATGACAGCCGAGTTTTTTCAGGCAGATATGGTAGTGCTGGGGTTTGGGGATGAGACCCGTCTCTGGGCGAAGTCCTGCTGGGGAGAACCGGTTCGTGAGATTCCGCGAAAGAACTCGATTTTCGATATGGTCCTGGCCGGAAACGGCCCCGTGGTTGTCTCCGACATTGCGCTGCATCCGCAGATGAAGGGCAAGGAGATGCAACTGCGGCGCTATGGTTTGCGTGCCTTCGCCAGCGTTCCGGTGCGCGCTGCCGAGGGAGAGATCCTGGGAACGCTCACGGTTTTACATAAGCTGCCGAACTCCAGCATCGGCGCGGAGGAAATCGGCATCCTGGAGAACCTGGCCGAGATGGTCACCAGCCAGTTGGAACTGGGCAAGCTGCGCAAAGCCTATTCCAGCCAGCGGGTGCGCCGGCGGAGCCGGGCAACCCGGAGAGAGAACAAGGCGGCGCTGATCGAAAACCAAAGCTGGCCCCAGGTAGCGGATCTGCGCCGCGCCCTGGATCAAGGTCAATTTGTGCTCTATTACCAGCCGGAGGTTGAACTTGCCACGCGCAAAATCGTAGGCATGGAAGCGTTGATCCGCTGGCAGCACCCGGTGCGGGGACTGGTGCCGCCCGGGGATTTTATTCCATTGGCAGAGGAGTCCGGGCTGATATTGCCGATCGGAGACTGGGGACTCGCCGAGGCATGCCAGCAGATTCAGAACTGGAATCAACAGAATGCCTCCTTTGAATCGTTGCGTGTCTGTGTCAACCTCTCAGCCCGGCAGTTCTCCCGGCCGGGTTTGGCGGACCATGTGGAAAGCCTGATGGCCCAGTCAGGCGTTGCCAACCACCAACTCGGCCTGGAGTTGACCGAATCCAGCCTGATGCCCAACATGGGCATTGCCCTGGAAGTCTTGACCAACCTGCGCCGGCTGGGCGTCTCGCTGCTGATGGACGACTTTGGCACAGGCTATAGTTCACTGAACCAATTGCACACATTTCCTTTTGACGTCCTGAAGATTGACCGCTCGTTTATCTCCCGCATGGCGGAAGGCGATCAAGCGCTGCAGATTGTCCGAACCATTATCGAACTGGCTCGCGTGCTGGGGATGGACGTGGTCGCGGAAGGCATTGAGACCCGCGATCAATACCGGCTGCTGCGGCAGATGGGATGCCGTTTTGGCCAGGGGTATTTGATGGCGCGGCCCATGACGGTCGAGGCAGTGACCCGGCTGCTC
>Ga0181534_10000458_pt1 | contig 28621 bp, 28 predicted proteins | sample PEATcosm2014_Bin_37_FD_119758 | JGI IMG/M metagenome (GOLD analysis project Ga0181534, IMG submission 119758) | Peatland microbial communities from MTU Mesocosm Facility, Houghton, MI, USA - PEATcosm2014_Bin17_10_metaG | ecosystem: Environmental > Terrestrial > Soil > Wetlands > Peat | place...
GAACGATGCCGACGTAGTCGCGGCCGGACAGTCGGTGGCGAACTGGGATCCGCACACTCATCCCGTGGTCACGGAAGTGGCCGGCATGATCAAGTTCTCCGACTTCGTCGACGGCATCACCGTCACGACCCAGGTGGACGATGTCACCGGCCTCACCAGCACCGTGGTGCTGGATCCGAAGCAGCGCGGTTCGGGCGGCAAGGACCTGCGTCCCGTCGTGCGGCTGACCAACGCCAAGGGCAAGGAAGTCACCTTTGCCAACACCGATATCCCGGCGGTCTATGCCCTGCCTGCGGGCGCGATCGTCAGCCTGGAAGACGGCTCCAAGGTGTCGGTGGGCGACGTCATCGCGCGCATTCCGCAGGAATCATCGAAGACTCGCGACATCACGGGTGGCCTGCCGCGGGTGGCCGATCTGTTCGAGGCCCGCAAGCCGAAGGATTCCGCCATTCTGGCCGAACGCAGCGGAACGGTGAGCTTCGGCAAGGAGACCAAGGGCAAGCGCCGCCTGATCATCACCAACGAGGGAACCGACAAGTACGAGGAACTGATCCCCAAGTGGCGTCATCTCAACGTGTTCGAAGGCGAACAGGTGGAGAAGGGCGAGGTGATCGCCGACGGCGAGCCGAACCCGCACGACATCCTGCGACTGCAGGGCGTCGAGGCTCTGGCGAACTACCTGGTTCGCGAGATCCAGGACGTGTACCGCCTGCAGGGCGTGAAGATCAACGACAAGCACATCGAAGTCATCGTGCGGCAGATGCTGCGCAAGATCGAGGTATTGGATACCGGCGATTCGGCGCTGCTGCGCGGCGAACAGATGGATCGCGGCCGGTTGCTCGACGTCATAGCGAAGCAAAAGGCCGAGGGCAAGCACCAGTCGACCTGGGAACCGATGCTGTTGGGGATCACCAAGGCATCCCTGGCGACCGAATCCTTCATTTCCGCGGCTTCGTTTCAGGAGACCACCCGCGTACTTACCGAGGCGGCGGTTCGGGGTCTCAAGGACGACCTGCGCGGGCTGAAGGAAAACGTCATTGTGGGCCGTCTGATTCCCGCGGGCACCGGCTTCGCGTATCATGCGCGGCGCCGACGTGCGTTCGACGACAGCCGCCGCCGCAGTTTCATGGATGTGAGCGGTGGTATCGGCGACTCGGACGATGCAGTACCGGCGGGGGACACAGAAGCAGCCGAATAAGACAACAAGAAGAATCGAAAGGATAATGGCCTCGGACTCGACGGAGTTCGGGGCCTTTTTTTTGATGCGCCGGCGCGGCGCACTCACCGCGGTAAGTCCTATTGCGCGGTCTTGAATCTCTGCCACAGGCGGGTCATGGCCCGCGATTGGTCGGGTGAATCCTCCGTCTGCACGAACAGCCGTTCTTGCTCCCCGCGCGAGGGATACACGGCTGTATCGGCCGCGATGGACGCATCGAGCAGCGGCGAGGCGGCGGAATTGGCGTTGGCGAAGCCTATGAAATCGGTGATATTGGCGATGACCCGAGGGTCCAAGAGGTAATTGATGAACAGGTGGGCATTGGCGGGGTTCGGCGCGTCCCGCGGGATGGCCAGCATGTCGAACCACAGCAAGGAGCCCTCCTGAGGGATGACGAAGTCGACGATTACGCCGTTCTTCGCCTCCTGCGCACGGCGACGCGCCTGGACGAAATCGCCGTTATAGCCGAGCGCGATGCAGATATCGCCGTTTGCCATGGCCTGGATGATGTTCGTCGAATCGATGGTGCGTATGTAGGGGCGGATCCTGGTCAACACCGTCTCGGCGTCGGTGAGATCCTGGGCGCTCGGCGCATTGGGGTCTCTTCCCAGGTACTTGAGCACCAACCGCACCACGCCGGCAGGCGCATCGAGGGTGCTGATTCCGCAGCCGGCCAGTTTGGAGGCATAGGCGGGATCGAAAATCAGGTGCCAGCTGTTCAGGGGAACGTTGGGCAGCGCCGCCGCCACTTTCTTCTCGTTGTATCCTATGCCGTACGTTCCCCACGCGTACACGACCGCATGGGCGTTCCCCGGATCGTTGAGCGCTACCCGGGACATCAGATCCGGGTCCAGATTCGCGAGATTGGGCAGCTTTGTCTTGTCCAACGGTAGGTAGGCGCCACTGCGGATTTGCCGTTGCAGGTAGGGAGCCGTCGGAACGACCACGTCGAAGCCGCTGCTTCCCGTCAATATGCGCGATTCCAGCGTTTCGTTGGTTTCGAAATAGGAGACGTGGACCTTGATGCCCGTGAGCCTCTCGAAAGCCGGGATGGTATCGGGCGCCAAATAGTCGGACCAGATGTAGAGATTCAGGACTTTTTTGTCGCCGCCGGCCGCGCCCGATCCAGTCCCTCGGCCGTCCGAATCGGGGCTGCCGCAGCCGGCCATCGAGGTTGCCAGTGCGCAAATCATCACCATCGACAATAGGTGTTCCCGAAGCATCGCCTGTCCTGCGCGGCGCCGTAGCCCCTTAAGTCCTTCATCATACGTTTGCGGCGGGCCGAAATGATGGTAGAACTGCCTCCTACAGCGGGGGCCCCCGAGGAGACCCATGATTTTCGATGCGTGGATCGAGCAGGCATGGTCGTTGGGAGCCAGCGATCTGCATTTGGAAGCAGGTATTCCCGCGGTCGCGAGGGTCCGGGGAGACCTGCAAACGGTCGGGGGTTCCGTACCCGGAGAAGCGCTGGTTCAAGCCGCCCAAGACGTGCTGGGTGCCGAGGGTTGGGCGCAGTTCAGGGAACGCGGCTCCGCCGACATCTCGGCGGCCATCCGCGGATTGCGCTGCCGGATCAATTTCTTTCACACCGTGCGCGGAGTTGCGGTCGCCATCCGGCTCCTCGCACCCGCCATCAAGGACCTCCAAGCCTGCAACCTGCACCCCGATTTTCGCAAGCTCATCGAGGCGACGAGCGGGTTGATCATCATTTCCGGGCCGACCGGTTCGGGTAAATCGACGACGCTTGCCGCACTCATCGAAGAGATCAACGCGTCTCGGGCGCGCAACATAATCACCCTCGAGAGCCCGCTGGAGTATATCTACGTCAACCGCCGCTCGTTCATTCGCCAGCGGGAAATTCCCACCCACTCGCCGAGTTTTGAGCAGGGGATCATCGATGCGCTGCGCGAGAATCCCGACGTGCTCATCGTCAGCGAGATGCGCACCCCGGAGGCGATGAGGCTGACGTTGAACGCCGCGGAAACCGGGCATCTGGTTCTGGCAACGATGCATTCGGCGAACTGTGCCGAGGCCCTGAGCCGCCTATGCATGTCCTTTCCCTCGGACATCCAGGCAAGCGTCCGTGCACAGCTGGCCGACTGTCTGGTCGGACTGAGCTGTCAGCGCCTCGAATACTTGAGCGCGCATCGCCTGCGCGTGCCGCGCTGCGAGCTGTTGCTGCCGAGTTCGGGCGCCAAGGGCACCATCCGCGCGGGCAACTTCAGCCAGATTGCCAACGTGCTCCAGTCCGGCGGCGAGGAGGGCATGTGGACGTTCGACCGCTACCAGCGATGGATGGAGCAAGTCAGCGAGTGGGTTCGGCCCCCATTGGCCGCCGCGCTGCGCAACCCCGCAGAGGCGTATCCACCGCAGCGTGCGCCCGGCTTCAGGGCGGCAGAGAGGCCGATGACGGCCGCGCCGAGGCCGGCGAAGCCCGCGTCGGCTCGAACCACGGCCGGCGGCCCAACGCGCGCGACTACGGCGCCGGCCGACGACGTGTTCGAGGTTCCGGCCGAGGAGATGGATCTGGCCGAACTCGCCGAGCTCGCCAAAAAGGTGGTGGAGCGCAAACCGTAGGCATCCGCTGACAGACCGCTTCGACCGCCTGGGGGATACTGGATCATGATTTCCGAAGACCCCCACCTCAACGATTACCCCGCCACCGGTACCGTGGACGATGACGATGACCGTGACGATGAGCGCGCCGGCGAGAATGAAGCGTCCGTCCGCGAGACGGACGAAAACACCGAGTCGCCCGAGGAATTCGAGATCGACGATGAGGATGAGCTGGGACACCCCGAAGACGACGATGCGGATGACGACGGCCAGCTTGCATAAGCCGTGAGCTGAATCACGCTTTTCCCGGACCACGCGTTTATCTTTGGGGCTCTGCAATTCGAGGCCGACCCCATGCTCATTCTGTCCGCCATCGCCCGCCTCGTGCCCCGCGAGCCGCAGGCCAACGACCTGCTGGCGCGATCGCGCATTGGACATGTGGGCTTGACGATAATCGCCCTGGTTTACGTGCTGGTGAGGTTGTCCCAGCAATAGACTTGCGGCGAACTCCGGATGCCGATCATCAGGGCAATGAGTTGCAAGAGCTTGGTTTCCATTGATGTGCGGCGCAGCTCATCAAGCTCGAAAGCCTCAGCAACGGCCCAGCGATCCCTGTAATCCTGAGCCTCTTCCGGAGTTATCAATACCATGGCTCAATTGTTCTCCGACCCGGGTAAGCCGAATGCCAACTCCGTACTGAACTAATCCGCCCCTACTTGACGGTCGCAGCGCCTGCCTTGCACACCAATTCGTCTTGGGACCCGGTACCGCCCGAGCAGCCGATCGCGCCGATCAGCATTCCCTTGTCCACCAGCGGGATACCACCGCGCGAGGCGATGACGCCATCCAGCGTGAGCGTGTAGTAGTTTTGTTTGAGCTGGATGCTGTCCTCCATCGCCCGCGTCTCGCGCCGGAAGCTCGCGGCGGCACGTGCCTTATGCTCCGAAATGGTAATCGACGCGAGCTGTGCCCCGTCCATGCGCTGGAACGCGACCAGATTGGCGCCTGAATCGACCACCGCAACATTGAACTTCCAGTTGTGTTTTTTCGCCTCCGCAATAGCAGCGGCGATGGCAGCCTGAGCCCGATCGAGGGAGATGGGCGGCCCGTAAGGGACATCGAAGGGCATGGTCTCCGGCACGGCGTCTAACGGATTGGTCGTTGGCGGAGTCTGTGCCTGGCCGGTCAGGCCGGCGCAACAGCCGATGGCAGCCAGTGTCGCGGGGAGACGTTGAAAGCCCATCGAGATTCTCCTACCCGAAGGTTTTGTTCCGAAGCTGTTTATTTTGCCGTCCGCAATGATAATGCACTCTGGATTTCGTCGCCACGAAGGCCCGGCACCTGTCACGAACGATGACACCGATCGCACCCCCGCAAAGGCTCCCGTGAGAGGCATCTTCCGCTCGCTGCAGAACTTCAACTACCGGGTCTGGGCCGGCGGCGCGCTCGTGTCCAACGTGGGCACGTGGATGCAGCGCACCGCCCAGGATTGGCTGGTGCTCACTCAGCTCACTCATAACAATGCGACCGCCGTGGGGGTGGTCATGGCGCTGCAGTACGGACCGCACCTGCTGTTGCTGCCCTTGACCGGATTCGCGGCCGATCATTTCGACCGGCGAAAGCTGTTGATGGGGACGCAGGCGGCCCTGGGAGCGCTCGCCCTGGGACTTGGCGTCCTCACCGTCGCCGGGCTCGTACAGCTATGGCATGTCTACGTGTTTGCGTTTCTGCTGGGCTGCGTCACTGCATTCGACGCTCCCGCCCGTCATACGTTCGTCGCGGAGCTGGTCGGGGAGACAGACCTGTCGAACGCCGTGGCGCTGAATTCCACCTCGTTCAACGCCGCGCGGATGATCGGCCCCGCGGTCGCCGGTGTGCTCATCGCGCTGGTGGGCTCGGGGTGGGTCTTCCTCGTCAATGCCGTTTCATTCATCGCCGTGCTCTGCTCGCTCGCCCTTCTGCGCGTCGGCGACCTTCATCCGAGCCTCAGAGCCGTTCGAGCGCCCGGAGGCTTCGCCGACGGCTTTCGATATGTCTGGAAGCGCCCCGACCTCAAAGCAGTGCTTCTCATGCTTTTTCTGATCGGCACTTTCGGGCTCAATTTCCCGATTTTCATCTCCACCATGGCGGTGACGGTGTTTCATGCCGGAGCGGGTCAATACGGCCTCTTGACCTCGATCATGGCGGTGGGAACGATTGCCGGAGCGCTGCTGGCCGCCGGAAGGGCGAGAACCCGCATCACACATCTGTTTGCCGGCGCCGCCGTCTTCGGAATCGGCTGCTCGTTGGCCGCAATCATGCCCAACTACGGGCTTTTTGGCGTCGCCCTCATCATCATCGGCGTGTCCGCGATGACCTTCGCCAACGGCACCAACAGTCTGCTGCAACTCTCCACCGAGCCCGTCATGCGCGGCCGGGTCATGGCTATCCGGCTCGCCATAGCCTTGGGCGGCACGCCCATCGGTGCGCCCATCGTCGGCTGGGTGGCCGATCGGTTCGGTCCGCGCTGGGCGCTGGCGGTGGGTGCGGCTTCGGGCTTTGCCGCAGCAATCGTCGCAGTTTACTACTTCGCGAAATACCGCCGCCTGCGGGCGCGCATCGAGGCGGGCCGCCTGCGCTTCAGCTTCGACGATGAGGACCCCCAGGCGGGGGAGCCACGCACAGGATTCGCGAATCTGAATCCACCGCCGGCGCCGACTCGCCGTGATATTGCGCGAAATGAGGACGAGGCCGCATGATGGCGCGCCAAATTACTCCTGTGAGGGACGTCATGAAAGTCGAAGGCCGGTGCCACTGCGGGCAAATCACTTTTGAGGCGGAAATCGATCCGGAGGCGGTCAGAATCTGCCACTGCTCGGATTGCCAGATCATGGCCGGGTCGGCGTATCGGGTGAACGTGGCGGCGCCCGCCGGCAGCTTCGTTCTCCGATCGGGGCAGCCGAGGATCTATTTGAGAACGGCCGATAGCGGCAATCAGCGAGCCCATGCGTTCTGCCCGAATTGCGGAACGCAGCTCTATGCGTCGGCGCCGCACGATCCGCCGAACTTTTCGATCCGGGTCGGCACGCTGAAGCAGCGCGCTCAATTGCCGCCGAAGCGCCAAATTTGGTTTCGCTCCGCATTGCCCTGGGTTGCCGACATTCGAGATGTGCAGCCGATCGAGCGCCAGTGAAAGGGCGTGCCGCGCAGCGGGGCGACGCGGCATGACTGACCTGCCGCGTGCCGGGCAGGGCGCGTATGATTTGCAGCGCTTCGTCGATGCGCAGAGTGAGGCCTATGAGCGGGTGTGCGCGGAGCTTCGCGCCGGCCGCAAAGACAGTCACTGGATGTGGTACGTCTTTCCACAAATCAAAGGGCTCGGCCGAAGTGCGATGGCGGAAAGATACGCCATATCTTCGCTGCAGGAAGCCAGGTCGTATCTCGATCATGCGTTGCTGGGAAAGCGATTGCGCGAGTGCACTCGCCTCGTGACGGCGGTGCGGGGACGATCCATCGAGGACATCTTCGGCCATCCGGATCACCTGAAATTCCATTCGTCGATGACACTGTTCGCGCACGCCACCGACGATCAGATTTTCATGGAGGCATTGAGGAAATACTTTCGCTCCGAGTTCGATCTGCGAACGATCGAGCGGATGTGATGTCATTACGCCGGATGGCTCGCCGCCGTTCGGCAAGTGCGGCGAAGGCTCTGAGGGCGGCGCCCTGCGCAGGGAGAGGGCTCAACCGGACAGTGTTCATAGGTCGTGATGTCCCAGCTCGGAAGCACATCGGCGGTGACGCCGGTATAGGTTCCGTCCTCGCCCGAGGCGCGGTGACAGGCAGCCGCTGCGCGGTTGAGCACGGCGGCGGGAAGCGGTACGAGCCGGCGCGCCGCCGGATGCAGCGCGGCGGCGACATAGAAGGCGGCGGTCGATGTCTCATGGTCGGCTGGCGGTCTTTTCCTTCAGCCGGTTATCGCCTTTCCAGCGGGCCGCGAGCGCATAGGTGGCGGGCAGGTTGATTTATCGACCTCGATAGAGGTGGCTCTGTTCTTTGCCACTCACGATTACAATGCGCTTAGCGGGTATTCTCCGCGAACTGAGGGGAGGCGGCGTTCTGTATATAGTCGATTGCGCTCGACTTCCGCAACATGCAAGGTTCCGATCAGCGGCAATTCAGCCATTCACTCGCCCATACAGGCAATCCGCATGGAGTTGCGAGCTACTTATGAGCGAGTGCGTCGAACAATGTCCCCGTCTGGCGATCCTCGAGTTTGAACAGAGCGCGGAATTGGCGGATTCGATGCGGGAGCATGCCGAAGCCAGAGGCGAGTTATTTCCGCCGGATATCTTGGCCTTTCTTGGTGATGCCATTCGATCTATGACGGCCATTCCGAAAGGCGCGGTCGTGGAAGCGTGCAAGCATCTAGGACTCATCTAGGACCCGCATACCCTCATAGCGAAACCGTCGGATCACCGTCCCCACAAAGGCTCGCAGTTGAGCGTCGTCGGAGAGGTCCCAGCCAGGAATTCGCGGATCTGCTCGAGGGATCGATCACAAATGATCAGCCAAGGGACACGCAAGCTTGTCAGGATCTCGACAGAATTCCATATCCCAACGATTGGCCGCGTCGGTAGTTGTAACATTGAAGGTGTTACACCTCCATAGAGCGCGCGCCATGGCCAGGACTCCCAATATATCCCTCTTCAAGTCACCGCTGCTCGCTGGCCTCGTGCTGTCATTGATGAACGCCTGTACCGAGGAAATAAGGCCCGGCAGTGCTGACCAAGGCGAAGCAATGCAGGGTCACATTTTCGATGGCAGACCGGCATCGGCGGCGTATGCATCAGGCCAACCTCTTCTCAAGCCGACAAGTGGCCGGCATTTGCTTTTCAATATGAAGGTAGCGTTACAACAAGGTTTGCTATTACCTGCGGCGTTTTACACCGAGGCCAATCTAGCGCAATTCTTTGGTACGTCTCGTGCCCATACGCTGCTGATGAGTGACATCAACATCTTGATAATGTTGCGCGGACTCAGCTACGTGCCAGTTCGTGACGATGCTCTGTCGAGCATTTCTGTTACGCGATCGCTGATCAATTCTGAGAATCACCTAAGCGCGAACGGGAAGATCTACGCGGGAATCGGGGTATTGTGTTCGTGTCAACTCCGGATCGAAGACATTGAAGCGGTATTTGGAAAGATTGGAATGAGCGTTGCCGAAGAGCGAGTAGTCGCGGATGCACCAGGACACTCGTTTCCGGCATTACCACATGCTACAGATCCAATGGGCAATAAGCGTGTGGGCTTCGAAATAGCGACTTTCGGAGCCTATCTTAGCACGCTGTCGGTTTCGTTCGATCCGGATGGGAATGTCAAAGAGATCGACGCTAAACAATGGGAGCAACCATGAAAGAAGCAGTTCGGGACTTCGATCGGGTCGCACTAAATGCAATAGCCCAAGTGCGGGGCCTACAGCGAGGTCGGGCTTTGACGTCACCAATTTGAGGCGCACGAAGCGGCTCCGGAGCCCGCGCGCTCCAATGTTCACATCGGGGTATCGTTGATGATAGCCGGTCACTACTCGGCATTCTTCAGATGACGGAAGGGGGGCACAAGCGGGGCCATATGAAAAAAATTTATAACTCGATTTGGCGATTGACTTCAACGCGTTAAGTTCGTGGTCAGATTGGCCCCCTCTCCGCCACCCCTACCGCAGATGGAAGCAGGTAAGACCGCCGCAGGATAAGCCTGATAGTCTGAACGGTGGCTTCGACACCGAACTTAGTGAGGCTCCCGCGAGCGATTTGTCATCTGGGCCCGCGTCGACAGATGCATTCGGAGGCCGGTATATTTGTCGCAGTTCAATCCTGAACCCAAAAGCGAAGACGCCGCTTGCAACGCAAGGGGAGTCCATATATCAGGCTAACGTCCGCGCGTAGGCGGGGCCCTACGCCATGTCGCGCTGGAATCGATATACGGCCGATGCCATTCGTGGTCTCGTTCGAGTCCGCTGAACAATCTGAGCATAGACAGCATGAAAAATCTCAAATTTGCCGCGACCATTCTTCTGGTGATGGGGACTGTGGGATTCTCCGGCTGCAATAACCGCGATCACGGGTATGACCGAGATCATGCCGACGAGCACCGAGACGAGCATCGGGACGATCGTCCCTGCGACCGCGATCACGACGCCCATTGCGGCGATAGGCCTCGATAAGCGCCGCCCGGTCCTGGCAGCTTTGCTGCCCGCCCAACGAGATTATCCCGCCCAACGAGATTACTGTGCGGCGTCCGCGAGGTGAGCGGTTCTCGAGACCTGAATCACGGTTGTCCGGGCAATCTGTCATATTCGGCGCATACATTGATTTACCGGAGGATAATCTGCCAATGGACAAGGATAGAGACCTCCTGCCGTGGATCATGGGCGGACTGTCGATGGCGGCGATTGCGGCCGCGATTACCATCGCATCGGCCAGCCGCACTGCGCCGCGGACGTTAGTGACGCCGAGCCCGGACACCTCCTCCACAAGGCCGGTGGCCCAGGCTGCGCCTGTACCGGCGCTGACGCCGCTCGTGCCCGCGCCAGCCTCCCCCGAGGCGCAAATTCAAACGGTGACGGTGACCCCGCCGACCGAATCCGAGAACCAGATCTGGGAATGCACGATCGACGGCCAGAAGACCTTCTCCAATAAACCCTGCGGTCAGCACGCTTTGCGCCGCGAAATAGGTCCGATCAATACGATGGATGCGACACCGGTACTTTCGCGCGGAGGCGCGTATCCGCCGGAACCAGGCTACCAGCCCGATTATCCCTACCCCGGCGCGGCGGACTATTCAGGCGCGCAGGACTCCTCCGACAGTTCATATCCGGTGCTGGTGGGTATTCCAATCTACGAGCGCGGACGCCTTGATCATGCGCATCACCCGCATGCCCATACCCGTGGGGCGCCGTCCCGGTGAGATCGGCCGATGGCGCCGCACGCCATCGGGATGAGACAATGCGGGGGTGCCGACCCCCAAACTGCAGGTCATCCGTCACGCATCGCTCGCGGCGATTCCATGGAAGAACGGGGGCGGCATCACACATGAAGCCATACGTGTGCCGGCCAGCGGCGATCCCTTCCGCTGGCGGGTCAGCGTGGCGCACATCGATGCGTCCGGACCGTTCTCCAATTTCGCCGGCTACAGCCGCAAGATGGTGCTGTTGCGCGGTGGGGGAATCGAACTGCGATTCGCCGGCGGAGTCAACAAGACCTTGGGACAGGTAGGTGATCTGGCGGAGTTCGACGGCGCCCTGCCGACTCACTGCGAACTGTTGAAGGGTCCCTGCGTGGACTTGAACCTCATGGTGTCGAAGGCGGACAGCGTCTCTGTCCGGGTGGAGCGCTTCATCGAGTCGCTCGCGGTCAGTGCGCCGCGCGACGAAACGGCCTTGATCGTCGCCATCGACCGCCGCGTCAAGCTGGACATCGACCTCGGCAAGGCCGCGACCCTCGAACCTTGGGATGTTGCGGTGCTGTCGCAGGGCAGTGGCCGCCTCAGCAGGCTCGAGTCGGCCAACTCGGCCGCATCCACCTCGGTGTTCCTGGCGGCGCTGAAAATGGCCGCCGTGGAGTAGCCGGTGCGCAAAGCACTGGTATTCCCGAGTGTTGTTATCGATACTTGCCGCCAATTTCCGCGCGAGGGATGCCCGTGGCTGCCAACCTGAACGACGCGTCTTCCGCTGCTGCCCTGGACGCGCTGCGCCGCGCGATCAGGGAGGGCGGCGAGTGGGCGGAACAACGCGTGGTAACGCGCTTGCTGCATGCGTTGGAACTCACCGGCGGTGCACGCCATCGCGCCGTGGCGAGGGCGGTGGCCCTGGTGGAGGGCGCGCGCGCCCGGCGCGACGAGCGGCCCTTTCTGGACGCCTTTCTGCAGGAATTTGGGTTATCGAATCAGGAAGGCATCGCCCTGATGTGCATCGCCGAGGCGCTGCTGCGCATTCCGGATGATGCGACCGCCGATCGGCTGATCGCCGAGAAATTGGCCACCGGCGATTGGTCGTCGCATGCCGGCAAGTCGGAATCGCTGTTCGTCAACGCCTCGACGTGGGGACTGATGCTGACCGGCGGCATTTTGGAGCTCGATCCCAGCATCAAAACAGACACCACCGGGTGGATGCGAAAGTTCACGCGCAAGGCCGGCGAACCCGTGGTGCGCCTGGCCGTGCGCCGCGCCATGCGCATCATCGGCGGCGAATTCGTGGTCGGCCGCAGCATCGAGGAAGCTCTGGCGCGCAGCGCGCGCGAACCGGATATCGCGCTGTGCTCCTTCGACATGCTGGGCGAGGGCGCGAGAACGCTCAAGGATGCGCAGCGCTATCTTGAGTCGTACGAACATGCCATCGACGTCATCGGCGCCGCGGCGGCGGGCCGGGCCCCCGAAGAATCCTCGAGCATCTCCATCAAGTTGTCGGCGCTAGAACCCCGCTACACACTGCTGCAGCGAGGACGGGTGATGCAGCGCCTGGTTCCCGTGGCGGCGGCGCTGGCGCGCCGGGCGGCCGCGCTCGGGATTCAGCTCACCATTGACGCCGAGGAAGCGGACCGGCTCGATTTGTCCTTGGACGTTATGGAGGCGCTGGCGCGGGATCAGGCCACCCGTCATTGGCCGGGCTTGGGCCTGGCCGTGCAGGCCTACGGCAAGCGTGCCTTGGGAGTCATCGATTGGGTGGCGGCGACCGCGCGCAGCTGCGGCCGGCGCATGAGCGTGCGCCTGGTGAAAGGCGCGTACTGGGATTCTGAAATCAAGCGCGCGCAGGAGCGCGGACTCGACGGCTATCCGGTGTTCACGCGCAAGCTCACCACGGATGTCTCTTATCTGGCTTGCATCGGCCGCCTGTTCGGCCACGCGGATGTGATCTACCCGCAGTTTGCGACGCATAACGCGCACAGCATCGCGTCGGTGTTGGAGCTGGCGCCGGCCGGCGCCGATTATGAGTTTCAGCGGCTGCATGGCATGGGGCGGCTCTTGTTCGCCGAAGCGTCGCGGCAAATCGCCGGATTTCCGCGGGTGCGCGTTTACGCACCCGTCGGCGAACACAAGGACTTGCTGGCGTATCTTGTGCGGCGCTTGCTGGAGAACGGCGCCAACACATCGTTCGTGAACCGCTTCATGGACGAACAAGTGCCCGTGGCCGAGATCGTGCGCGATCCCATCTCGGAGATCGAACGCTTGGAATCTTACGCGCACCCGCGCCTGCCGCTGCCCTCGACGCTGTATCCCGACCGGCGCAACTCCAGCGGGATCGATCTGGGCAGTCCGCCCGAGATCGAGACGCTGCGCAAGCAGGTGGCAAAGCACCGCTCGGTCCAGCCGGCCGCGGTGCCGGTCGCCGGCCCCATCATCAATGGTGTCTTGCTGCCGGGAAGCCTGCATCCGGTCACCAATCCGGCGGACCGGCGGGATCAGGTCGGCAGGTCGCGCGATGCAAGTCCCGCCGAAATCGCCATGGCGTTCGAGGCCGGCGCGGCAGCGCAACCCGCCTGGAACCTCTGCGGCGGCGATGCGCGCGCCGCGCTGCTCGACAAGGCCTCCGACCTGCTGGAAGCCAATCGCGCGGACTTTCACGAGCTGTTGGTGAGTGAGGCGGGCAAAACCATCACGGACGCCGTGGCGGAAGTGCGCGAGGCCGTCGACTTCTGCCGCTACTACGCGGCGCGGGCGCGCGCACAGTTCTCCGCCCCCGTGCGCCTCGCCGGCCCGACCGGCGAATCGAATGAATTATCTCTGCACGGACGCGGCGTGTTCGCGTGCATCAGCCCGTGGAATTTTCCATTGGCGATTTTTGCCGGTCAGGTCACCGCGGCGCTCGCGGCCGGCAATACCGTGGTGGCAAAGCCGGCGGAACCGACGCCGCTGATTGCCGCGCGCTTCGTAAGGCTATTGCACGAGGCCGGGGTGCCGCCGCCGGCCGTGCATCTGGTGCCGGCTGCGGGGCGGCAATTCGGCGAAGCCGCGTTTGCTCACGGGGCGCTGGCGGGGGTGGCCATGACGGGTTCGACGGCGACCGCGCTCACCATCAACCGCAGCCTGGCGGCGCGCGGCGGCGCGATCGTGCCCTTGATCGCGGAGACCGGCGGCATGAACGCAATGATCGTCGATTCGACGGCGCTGCCCGAGCAAGTGGTGGACGACGCCGTGACTTCCGCGTTCATGAGCGCGGGCCAGCGCTGCTCGGCGCTGCGCCTGTTGTTCCTGCAGGATGACATCGCCGATCAGGTGGTGGATATGATTGCTGGCGCGATGGATGAGCTGATCATCGGCGATCCGGCCGATCTTGCAACCGATCTGGGGCCGGTGATCACGGCGGCGGCGGTCGAGGGCCTGGCACGTCATGTCGCGCGCATGCGCGCGCAGGCTCGCATCATCAAGGCTTGCACGCTGGGCGACGCTCACGCGCACGGTAGCTTTTTTGCGCCGCATCTCATCGAATTGACGAGCGCGGCGCAGCTCACGCGCGAGGAGTTCGGGCCCATATTGCACGTGGTGCGGTACAGGGCCGCCGACATACCGAAGGTTCTGCAGGCCATTCGCGCCAGCAACTATGGACTGACCCTGGGCGTGCAGACACGGTTGGATTCCTTCTGGCGCCAGGTCTTTGAACAGCTCGGCGTAGGCAATACCTACGTCAACCGCAACATGATCGGTGCGGTGGTGGGCGTGCAGCCGTTCGGCGGCACGGGGCTGTCGGGCACCGGTCCAAAAGCCGGAGGCCCGCACTATCTGGGGCGTTTCGCGAATGAGCGCACTTTGACGGTCAATACCACGGCGACGGGCGGCAACGCGGCGCTGCTGAATCTCGGCAACTGATCGACCGTCAGCGCCTGAGCGATCGGCGTCAATCGGCTCCACGGAATGCCTTACCGCATCAACCCTTACCGCATCAACCCTTAGCGCAGCAACCCTTGGCGCAGCAACCCTTAGCGCAGCAACCCTTGGCGCATCAACGAGGACGACGCGCGCCAGCGTAAAGGCATCCGCCGCACGCGCGGCGAGAGTCGTCAGGGCACGGTCGATGTCAAGACCGCAGAGGGGGATGAGACTTCATTTCGGGTTCAACTGCCGCGCACAGCTCCGCGATGAGTGCGTCCATCTCAGCACCTTCGAAGGGTTTTATGATGGCGCGCACCTTCGGTCCCCACGTCTCGAGGCTCAAGTCCAGCGAATATCCCGACGCAACGATGATCGGAACATTCGGCTCGATATTCAGTATGTTCCGCACTAGATCAAGGCCGGACATGGCGGGCAGGCTGACATCGGTGATGACGACGTCGAATCTTCCTTCCCTGAATTGCTGCAGCGCCTCTTCCGCCGTGCCGAGAGCTACGACATCCCGTTGATCCTGAGTCAATAATTCCGAGGTGACTTCGCGCACGATCGGGTTGTCCTCGACATACAGGATTCGTAGCGGCGCGGACATGGACGTTGGCCGGATCAATGGGTCTTCTGAACGATCCACAGGCCCGGCTTGCCTTTTTGATTCAGTCCCAAATGGACCAGCGCTGCCTTGCTTTCCCACAGCCGCGCCACCGGTAGTCCCTCCTGGTGTACGCGCCGGGCCATCTCTTCCAGACGGCCCGGGCTTCGGCTTCGGCCCGCGGCCCCGATATCGGGAAGCTCAAAGTGCTGCGCGCCGAGGGTTTGGCGACGCAGCGATGACGGAAAGGCTTCCGGGGTCTCGGCGGCGGCCAGCGAAGTGGCTGGCAGACGAAGATCCAGCGATGGGCGCGGCGCCTCGTGCGTTCTCGGAACCGCCGGCTGGGCCGCCAGGGCCCCCGTCACCGCGCCCAGCGCACCGAGCCCCAGCATTGCCGGGCCTGCCCACCGTGTTGTTCCCCTGTTGCCCATAACCACAGTTGACCACGGAGGGCAAGCAAGCGCACTCGGCGCCTGGAACGATCAGGCGTAGGAAACGTCTTAGCAGGCCCGATTGGGCTACCGGTCGGGCAGAATGAGTCCCAAGCCGAGCCCTATCAGCAGGCCGACCCCCACCCCGTTCGCGGGGTAGGCCTCCAATGCACGCGCACCGTGAGACTCGTCGCCGTCGGCAAGTTGGATTGCCTGACGGCGCCCCCGGTGGGCTCCTTCCTCGAAGGAGTTCTTCGCAGCGACCATGGTCGCATGCACTTTCGCCCGAATCCTGCGGATTTCAGGGTTGTCGACGTCGGCAACGCGCCTCATCAAATCCTCCACTCCGTCAAACAACTCTTGGAGCGGCGGCGTAGCGGGAGCGCTGCGGAGGGCGGCGTTCATCGACTCTCCTTAGGTCTCATTAGGTCTCAACGTTTCATGCGAAGACAGCATTCTTTTGGTTCGGTCGAGGCCAAGCAGTAGGTTTGCACCTTATGACCGCGTAGGACTCTTCTCACAGCACCCATGATTTTGAGGATGGCCGGCGGGGCGACCTTGCCGGCCGCCCCGCCCCCCTTTCATCGGCTGGCCCCTGCTGAACTGCGCCGCACGCCGCTCGCACGGGAAGTGGACTGGTCTCCCATGCCGCCGTCGGACAGGGCCGACAGCGGAAGGAGTGCCGTCACTGGCCGGTATTCGGGCGCGGCGCCGCCGCGCCGCCGGGCTTGGCGGGCTTCGCCGTCTTGACCGCCGTGAGCGCATCCACGAGGTTGCTGCTCGGATGCTTGGCGCACTCGGCCAGCAAGGCCGTTTGAAAGGCGCCGAGCATATCCGCATCGAAAATGTGGCTGCCCGATCTTGCAACCGAAAAGCCGAACAGCCACATCATGATTGTGTTCGCGCTATCCGGATCCGTGCGGGCCATCGCCACATGCTTCGCTGCGAAGTTCGCGCACTCGACGATGGCAAGATTCATCGGGTTCTTGGCTTCGGGTTTGACGATGGCGAGGGCATCCAGCATGCTCTCGGCGGGATTGCTCTTGCACTCGTCGTCCAAGGCGAACCCGAAGGGCGCCAGCGCATCCGGATACATGACATGCGCTCCGGACTTGGCGACGGAGTAGCCGAACAACCACATCACCGTGTTCAAGGAATCCGCGGCCGGATTCGAGGCGGCGGCGGGCAGCACTTCGTTTTCGTACTTTGCGCACGACAGCGTGGCGAGATTCAGCTCGGCCGCGCGGCTCGCGCACGGAAGCAGGCACACGATGATGGCGATCCAGGCGCAATACATGCCGGCTGATGGGCTCGAGCTCAAGACTGCACCGTCCTTGACGGCAATATCCGTCCCACGAGCGGCGAGAAGCGTCCCGATTTGACCCAGCGCTGCGCGGCCTCGATATCCGGCGCGAAGTAGCGGTCGGCCGCATAGAAAGGCACCTCGGCGCGAATCGCCGCATGAACCTGCTCGAGGCCGGGCGAGGAGCGCGAGGGACGGTGAAAGTCGATGCCCTGCGCCGCCGCCAGCAATTCGATGCCGACCACCGCCGCCGCATTGTCGACCATGTTGCCCAAGCGCCGCGCGCCATGGGTGGCCATGCTGACATGGTCCTCCTGATTGGCGGAGGTCGGAATCGAGTCCACGCTGCAGGGAGCGGCGATGTGCTTGTTCTCCGACACCAGCGCCGCGGCGGTGACTTGCGCGATCATGAATCCGGAGTTCACACCGCTATTCTCGACCAGGAAGGCGGGCAGCCCGCTCATCTTCGGATCGACCAGCACCGCCACTCGCCTCTCAGCCAGGTTGCCGATTTCCGCCAGCGCGAGCGCCAGTATATCGGCGGCGAAGGCCACGGGCTCTGCATGAAAGTTGCCGCCGGATAGGACCTCGCCGGATTCGACGAACAGCAAGGGGTTGTCGGTGACCGCATTGGCCTCCTGCCCGAGGGTGGTGCTGCAATTGCGGATCAGGTCCAGACAGGCACCCATCACCTGCGGCTGACAGCGGAAGGAATAGGGGTCCTGCACGCGCGAGCAATCGAGGTGCGAGGCGCGGATGGCGCTGCCTGCGATCAAGTCGCGGTATTCGCGGGCCACGGCGATTTGTCCGGGCTGCCCGCGGACCTCGTGGATGCGCGCATCGAACGGCGAGTCGCTGCCCTTCAGAGCGTCCACCGACATGGCGCCGGCGACCACGCCGGCGCCAAACACATCTTCGGCGCCGAAAAGCGCCGCCAGCGCCAGCGCCGTGGACACCTGTGTGCCATTGATCAGCGCCAGTCCTTCCTTGGCCCTCAGCTTGAGCGGCTCGAGTCCGGCCAGCTGCAGACCCTGCGCCGCGGGCAGCAGCGCGCCACGCACGCGCACCTGGCCGATGCCGAGCAGTATGGTGCTCAAGTGCGCGAGCGGCGCCAAATCGCCGGACGCGCCCACCGAGCCCTGCGCGGGAATGACGGGATAGGCTTCATGCTCCAGCAGCGCGAGCAAGGCGTCGATGACCGCCATGCTGATGCCCGAATGCCCGCGCGCCAGGGCGTTGATCTTCAGCGCGAGGATCAGCCGCACTACGGCGTCGGGCAGCGCATCGCCCACACCGGCCGCATGCGAGAGCAGGAGATTGCGTTGCAGTAGCTCGAGCTGCTCGGTCGGGATGCGGGTTTGAGCCAGCAGGCCGAAGCCCGTGTTGATGCCGTACGCGGCGTCGCCGGAGGCGATGATCCGATCCACCAGCGAGCCGGCGACGGCAATGCGGCCGCGGTCGTGCGCCGAGAGACGCAGCGCCGTCGGCTGCTCGTGAATCCGCCGCAGCATCGGCAGCGTCAGCTCGCCGGCGCGGACCTCCAAGACATTTGCCATTACGCCTGCTCGACCATCGGCAACCTCAAGCCGTGCTCGCGAGCGCAGGCAATGGCGATGTCATAACCGGCATCGGCGTGGCGCATGACACCCGTTCCAGGGTCGTTCCACAGGACCCGCCGAATGCGCCTGGCCGAACCCTCGCTGCCGTCGCAGACGATGACGACGCCGGCGTGCTGGGAGTAGCCCATGCCGACCCCGCCGCCGTGATGAATCGATACCCAGGTGGCGCCGCTCGCGGTGTTCAATAAGGCATTGAGCAAGGGCCAGTCGGAGACCGCGTCGGAGCCGTCCTTCATCGCCTCGGTCTCGCGGTTCGGACTGGCCACGGAGCCCGAGTCCAAGTGGTCACGGCCGATCACGATGGGAGCGGAGAGTTCGCCGCTCTTCACCATCTCATTGAAGGCCAGTCCCAGACGGTGCCGCTGGCCCAAGCCGACCCAGCAGATGCGCGCCGGCAATCCCTGGAAATGAATCTGCGAGCGCGCCATGTCGAGCCAGTGATGCAGATGCGGATCGTCCGGGATGAGCTCTCTGACCTTCGCGTCGGTCTTGTAGATATCTTCGGGGTCGCCCGAGAGCGCCACCCAGCGAAACGGCCCGATGCCGCGGCAGAACAGCGGGCGGATGTATTCGGGCACGAAACCCGGGATATCGAAGGCCTGCGCGACGCCCGCATCGAGCGCCACCTGCCTGATGTTGTTGCCATAGTCGAATACCGGGAGACCCATGCGCTTGAAGCGCAGCAGGTACTCGACATGCGTGGCCATCGAACGGGTGGCGGCCGCCGCGGTGCCGGCGGGATCGCCCGCGCGCCGTTCGTCCCATTGCTCGACCGTCCATCCTTGGGGAAGGTACCCGTTGACCGGGTCGTGCGCGGACGTTTGGTCGGTGAGCGCATCCGGGCGGATGCCGCGCTCGAGCAAGGTGTGCAGCACGTCGACGATATTGCCGAGAAGCGCGACCGAAACCGGCCTGGCATTTTTTTTGGCCGTGTCGAGCACAGCGAGCGCCTCGTCAAGGGAGCGCGCCTGCGCGTCGACATAGCCGCTCTCCAGGCGCTTGGCGATTCGGCTTTGGCGGCACTCGACCGCCAGCATGCTGAAGCCCGCCATGGTGGCGGCCAGCGGCTGCGCGCCTCCCATGCCGCCGAGGCCGGCGGTGAGTATCCATTTGCCGCTCCGTTGGCGGTCGAAGTGGCGCCGGCCCATTTCGGCGAACGTTTCGTAGGTACCCTGCACGATGCCCTGGCTGCCGATGTAGATCCACGAGCCGGCGGTCATCTGACCGTACATGGCAAGACCCTTGCGATCGAGCTCGTTGAAGTGCTCCCAAGTCGCCCAGTGCGGCACCAGATTGGAATTGGCGATCAGCACCCGCGGCGCGTCCGGATGCGTCGGGAACACGCCCACCGGCTTGCCCGACTGCACCAGCAAGGTTTCCTCCTCGGTGAGCGTTTTCAGCGTCTCGACGATGCGGTCATAGCAGTTCCAGTCGCGCGCGGCGCGGCCGATGCCGCCGTACACCACGAGCTCGGCGGGATTCTCGGCCACTTCGGGGTCCAAGTTGTTCATCAGCATGCGCAGCGGCGCTTCGGTCATCCATGTGCGCGCACTCAAGGCGTTGCCGCGGGCGGCGCGAATCATTCTGGGTTTCAAGGGGGCGAGCATGGTTGCATCCTTTAAGGGCGGAAACGCCCGGACATTTCATACCGGGAACCCGGATAGTAGAGGCGGGCCACCGAGGCGATCTGCCCGGCGGTCCAGGTGCGGCGGATCATCAACAGGCAGGGTTCATCGCGCTTCATGGACAAGAGCTTGCGCGTGCGCTCGTCCGGCATCACGGCCCGCAGCAAATGTTCAGCCTCCTGCAGCGGGGCGATCCCGACCAGGTAGTCGTACGGAGTGGTCTGATTGAAATCCACTTTGAGATAGTCCGGTGCGATCTTGGGCAGAACGTAGCGCTCCTCGAGCTGGATCGGGCGGTCGTTCTCGAAGTGTACGATGACGGAGCAGTACAATTCACTGCGCGGCGCGACGGCGAAATCCTCGGCCAATTTCGCCACCGCGCGGATCCGCTCCAAGGATACGATCTCGGCGCGGTGCGCATGTCCTCTGCGGCGAATCTCATCGGCGATGCCGCGGATCTCGAGGGGATGGGCGTGCGCGTGCTGATCGGCGACGAAGCTGCCGACGCCCGCGATGCGCACCAGAACGCCCTCGTCGCGCAATTCGCGCAGCGCCCGGTTCGCGGTCATGCGCGACACACCGAAGGTTTTGACGATGTCGTTTTCGGACGGCACACGCGTCGCGGTGCCCCACTTGCCAGAGCCGATGTTGTCGAGAATATGCCGCTTCACCTGCAAATACAGCGGCTGCAGCGACGGAATAGGTCTCGTCATAGGGCCCAGATTAACCTGTATAGACAGGTACAGTCAACCCGGGTTCCAGTGCAGTCAACCGGGATTCAGCTCCGGCAGGGCCAGCTTGCGCATCAAGGCGGCGAAGCGCGGCCGCAAATCCTCTTCGGCAGCGTGGCGCCGGTCCTTGATCACCCAGCGGCCTGCGACCATGACGTCGCGGATCGCCGCGTCCCCGCCCGCGAACAGCAGATGGTCCAGCGCGGTGTCCGCCGCCGCGCCCGCCAGGGAAGGGTGCGCGGCATCGAGCACCAGCCAGTCGGCACGCCGACCCACCTCGATGGCGCCGCAGGGCTGACCGATGGCCTGTGCGCCGTGCTGCGCGGCGTCACGCCAGAGGCGGGTCCCCACGTGCGGCTCCGGCTTGGTTGCGAGTACCGCTCGGCGCTTCTTTCGCAGCCGCTGCTGGTATTCCAGCCAGCGCAACTCCTCCGAGGGAGATACCGTGGACTGACTGTCGGACCCCACGCAAAGACGGCCGCCCGCCTGCAGAAAGCGGGCCGCATCGAAGAACCCGTCACCGAGATTGGCCTCGGTGCTGATGGACACGCACACCGTCGCCGAGCTGGCGGCGATCCCCTTCAGCTCAGCGCCGGTGGCGTGCGTGGCGTGCACGAGGCACCAATGCCGATCGACCAGCCCGGTGTCGAGCAGCAACTCGATGGGCCGCCGCCCGGTCTCGCGCAGGCAGGCTTGCACCTCGAGCAATTGCTCCGCGACATGAATGTGCACGGGCATATCCGCGGCCATCTCCCGCAGCCGCTCTGCCGCCGCGCGCAGTGTTGCGAGCGGCACGGCGCGCAGGCTGTGGAATGCCGCCCCCGTGCGCTGCGTGCGCGGCTGACCTGCCGCGCCCTGCATGCGCCGCTCGCCGTCGATGCGGTCCGCCACCGCGCGCAAGAACGTATCGGTGTCCGATTCGAATCGTGCCTGTTCGGGCTTCAACGGCCGGCCGCCGAAATCGCCGGTCTGGTACAGAGTCGGCAGGAAGGTGAGACCGATGCCGGCAATCGTTGCCGCATTGCCGACTGCCTCCCACAGAGCATTTGCCGCCGGGTAGGGGATGGCGCCCTTTTGGCGGTGCAAGTAGTGAAATTCCGCGACCGAGGTATAGCCGCTCTTCAGCATCTCCAGAAATAACTGGGTTGCCAGGATCTCAAGGTCGCCCGGTTCGATGCGGTTCGCCAGCGCGTACATCGCCTGGCGCCAGGTCCAGAAACTGTCGCGCTGCGAGGATCGATATTCGGTGTTTCCCGCCATGGCCCGCTGGAACGCATGACTGTGTGCATTGGGCATGCCCGGAACGGCGATACCCTCGATGCGCTCGGCGCCGGATCCTGCGGGCCCCGCCGCGTCAGCCCCCGAAGTCCGGGCGGCGCCCGGGCCGCCGGGCGCCGCCGCGGCTGCAATCGCGCCGATGATCCCCTCGCCGGAAACCTCGACGAGGACGTCCCGGGTCCAGCCCTGCGGCAGGAGAGCCCACTGCAAATGGTAGCGACGCATGTTGACTATACCTGTATAGGGAACCACGCCTGCCGTATCATACGTCGGGCGGCAAGCAGCGGGCGATCGATGGTGCAAAAAACTTCCGGTAATGAATGGGACCAGGTTTGGAGCGGCGCAAACATCGCCACCATGGTCGCGGGCGCGCAGCCCTATGGCAACCTGGAAAATGCCGCGCTGGCGGTGAAAGGCGAGCGCATCGCATGGATCGGCCCCGCCGCGGAGGCCGAGTCCAGAGCCCGGGCGCAAGATCTACCCGTGCGCAATGCGCACGGCCTGTGGATGACTCCGGGGCTGATCGACTGCCACACTCACCTGGTCTACGGCGGCAATCGGGTGGAGGAGTTCGAAAAGCGGCTGTGCGGAGTCTCCTACGAGGATATCGCGCGCGCCGGGGGCGGCATCCAGTCTACCGTGCGGGCGACGCGCGCAGCCACGCATGAAGAGCTGCGCGCGTCGGCCGGCATTCGTGCCGCACGCCTGATGTCGGAGGGCGTCACCACCATCGAAGTAAAATCGGGGTACGGGCTCGAGCTCGGCGCCGAGCGCCGCCTGCTCGAAGTCGCGCGGGATCTGGGCAGCGAACTGCCGGTGTCGATCAAGAAGACCTTTCTGGGGTTGCATGCGCTGCCGCCGGAATTTGCCGCCGACCGTCAAGACTTCGTGAACCGAGTCAGCGGCCCGTGGCTCGAATCCCTGGCCGCCGCGGGTTTGGTGGACGCAGTCGACGCATTTTGCGAGAACATCGCCTTTTCACTGCCGGAAACCGAACTGCTGCTGAAGGCGGCCAGGCAACTCGGCCTTCCCGCCCACGTGCACGCCGGTCAATTGAGCGACATGGGCGGCGCGGAATTGGCCGCGAAGTGGGGCGCATTATCCGCGGACCATCTGGAGTACCTGAGTGCGGCCGGCGCGCGCGCGCTTGCGGCGGCGGGCACGGTGGCGGTGCTGTTGCCCACTGCATATTTTACGCTGCGGCAGACGACGCCCCCACCGGTCGGGTTGCTGCGCGAGGCGGCCGTGCCAATCGCGGTCGCCAGCGACTCCAATCCGGGCAGCTCCCCCTGCACCTCCATATTGCTCGCGCTCAACATGGCCTGCACTCTGTTCGGTTTGACGCCCGAGGAAGCATTGAGCGGAGCCACGCGCCAGGCCGCGCGTGCCCTGGGCGCGCTGGATGAGATCGGCACGCTGGAGGCGGGGAAGCGGGCCGACATCGCGTTTTGGCGCATCGAGCGGCCCGCGGAACTGTGCTACGGCCTGGGCGCGAATCCATGCGCGGGCGTGATGTATGGCGGCAAGCTCAGGGTGGGCGCACTCAGTAATACCGGGGGCATTGCGCAGCATTGACCCACGTCAGGAGATGAACTGTCATCCCCCCGCCGCCTCCTCGAATCCGCTCAGCACGTTCACCACGTTGACGCCGATGTCGCCGACGGCATAGCCGCCCTCCAGTACGAACAGGGTCGGCAGAGCGCAGGCGCCGATCATCCGGCCATACGTTGAAAAGTCCGCGGAATGCAGACGAAAGAAACTGATCGGATCGTCCACGTAAGTGTCGACGCCGAGGGAGATGACCAGTGCGTCCGCGCGGAACTTCTCGATGCGCCCGAGCGCCGTGCGCAGCGCGTGCTGCCAGACGGTGAATTCCGTGCCGGGGGGCAGGGGAAGATTCAGGTTGAATCCCGCGCCCTCACCCGTTCCGGTTTCGTCGTCGTAGCCGGAAAAGTATGGAAACGCGTCCGCGGGGTCCCCGTGCAGCGAGACGTACAGCACGTCCGCGCGATCGTAGAAAATATCCTGGGTGCCGTTGCCGTGATGAAAATCGACGTCGAGAACGGCAACCCGCGCCGCGCCCCCGTCGCGCAGGAACTGCGCCGCGATCGCCGCATTGTTCAAGAAGCAGTAGCCGCCGTACAGGTCGCGCGCCGCGTGGTGACCCGGAGGCCTGCATAGCGCGAAGGCGGCGCGGTCTCCCGCCTTGATGCGCGACGCGCCCGTCAATGCCACGTCGGCCGCGGCCCGGGCCGCTTCCCAGGTGCCGTGACTGATCGAGGTCTCCCCGGCCATGGCGTAGTACCCCAGCTTTCCGGTGATGCTGTTCGGCCGGCGCTGAGTCATCCGGCGCGCCGGCCAGCAGTCGGGGATGGCTTCGCCCCGGTTGCCCGCGGCGACCCACTCGCTCCAAGCCCGCTCGAGGAAGTCCAGGTACGCCTGGTCGTGCACGCGCAACAGCGGAGCGGCACCGAAGGCGGACGGCGCGATGACTTCGCCGAGCCGTTGAGTCTCGACGCGTTCGAGGACGATTTGGGCGCGCTCGGGTGATTCGTGCGGCCGGACCAATTCTCCGCCATACAGTTCGGTGCGCGGACTGCGCAGCAGATGGTCGGGTGAGAAAACGGTGATCATTCGAGCGCCTGCTTGCGTCGGTACATACCGCTCTGACGACTTCCGGGGGTCGCCGGCCTTCGGCGCGGCGTCACCCGGCACCCGTGCTCGGGCGGAAGGCGAACGCGACCACGACCGCGGCGATCAGCAGTAGAAACGATACGGCGTAATTCCAAGCCAGTTTCTCCTTCAAGAAGGCGATGCCGAAGACGATGCCGAAGACGATGAACACCGACACAGTGAACACCGACAAGTGAACACCGACACAGTGATCACCGACACAGTGATCACCTCCTGGATGATTTTCAACTGGCGGCCGGTAAAGACGCCTACCGCCACGCGGTTGGCGCGCACCGCGAGGCAGTATTCCAGCAGCGCGATCAGCCACGACACGGGAATCGCCTTCCAAAGCGGCCATGAGTGACCGTAACTGAGATGGCCGTACCAGGCGAAGCACTTGCTGCGTCGCAGCAATTACCTTGACACCCGAGCGGGCGGTTCCTACAATCGCCGGCCTTTGTCTCCGGGCATACGTGCGGGGCAGGGCACCCGTTAATTCGGTCAAAGCATCAGGCGCCGCAACCTGCATGGCGTGCGGCTCAAAAGGTATTTATGGCGACGACGACCCAACTAATTCGGACCGGCCGCAATGAGCCAGCGTGGAAATCCAAAGTTCCGGCGCTGGCCGCGTCGCCGCAAAAGCGCGGTGTGTGCACGCGTGTGTACACCACCACGCCGAAGAAGCCGAATTCGGCGCTGCGCAAGGTTTGCCGTGTGCGCTTGACCAATGGTTACGAGGTGTCGAGCTATATCGGCGGCGAAGGGCACAACTTACAAGAGCACTCGGTGGTCTTGATCCGCGGCGGACGCGTCAAGGATCTGCCCGGAGTTCGATATCACACCGTCCGCGGTGCGCTCGACTGTGCCGGCGTCAGCGATCGCCGGCAGGGCCGTTCCAAGTACGGCGCCAAGCGCCCCAAGAAATAAGGTTTTTCCATGTCCCGCAGAGCAGCAGCCCCCCACCGCACCATCCTTCCGGACCCTAAGTTCGGCAACGATATGTTGGCCAAATTCATCAATATGGTGATGGAGCGCGGCAAGAAGTCCGCGGCCGAAAAGATCGTCTATGGCGCCATTGACCGCATCGGGGACAAGAGCGGCCGCGCCGGCGGAGAGGCGATTGCTGTGTTGCAGCAAGCGCTGGACAACGTCAAGCCCGTGGTCGAGGTCAAATCCCGCCGCGTCGGCGGCGCCACCTATCAGGTGCCGGTCGAAGTCCGCGCCAATCGGCGTCAGACGCTCGCGATGCGTTGGGTGATCGAGGCCGCCACCGCGCGAAGCGAGAAGTCCATGGCGCACCGTCTTGCCGCCGAACTGATGGAGGCGGCCGAGAACCGCGGTGCCGCGGTTCGCAAGCGCGAAGATACTCACCGCATGGCCGAGGCCAACAAGGCGTTCGCGCACTACCGCTGGTAGCGCCGCCGCTGGTAAATCGCCGGCGAGACCTTATATAGGTTCTCTTGGACGGGGTCGCTTCGACCCCGTTAACAGTTGCGCGAAGCGCATGGAAGATATGGCACGCACTACGCCCATCGAGCGATATCGAAATATCGGTATTTCCGCTCATATCGACGCGGGGAAAACCACCGCGACCGAGCGTATTTTGTTCTACACCGGCGTGTCGCACAAAATCGGCGAAGTGCATGACGGCGCGGCCGTCATGGATTACATGGAACAGGAGCAGGAGCGCGGCATCACGATCACGGCCGCCGCGACCACCTGTTTCTGGAAGGGGATGGACAAGAGCTTCCCCGAATACCGCATCAATATCATCGACACCCCGGGGCACGTCGATTTCACCATCGAGGTGGAGCGCAGCCTGCGCGTGCTCGACTCCGCGGTGGCCGTCTATTGCGCCGTATCCGGGGTACAGCCGCAATCGGAAACCGTCTGGCGTCAGATGAACAAGTACGGCGTGCCGCGCATTGCGTTCGTCAACAAGATGGACCGCGCCGGCGCGAATTTTCTGCGTTGCGTCGAGCAGATCCAGACGCGGCTGCGGGGCAACCCGGTACCGATTCAATTGCCCATCGGCGCGGAGGACGGCTTCGTCGGCGTGGTCGACCTCGTCAAAATGAAGTCGATCTGGTGGGACGATGAGACCCAGGGCATGAAGTTCGAGTATCGCGACATCCCGCCGGACATGGTCAAGGAGTGCGAGAAATGGCGCGCCAAGATGATCGAGGCCGCCGCCGAGGGCGATGAAACGCTGCTCAACAAGTACCTGGAGAGCGGCGAGCTGTCCGACGCCGAGATCAAGCAGGGTCTGCGCGAGCGCGCGCTCAAGAACGAAGTGTGCCTGGTGACCTGCGGTTCGGCTTTCAAGAACAAGGGCGTGCAGGCCGTGCTCGACGCCATCGTCGAATACATGCCCGCCCCCACGGACGTGCCGCCGGTGAAGGGCCAGGGCGAGCACGGCGAGCCCCTGACGCGCAAGGCTGACGACGGCGAGCCGTTCTCGGCGCTCGCCTTCAAGATCCTGAACGATCCCTTCGTGGGAAACCTCACGTTCTTCCGCGTCTATTCGGGCACGCTGAATTCCGGCGACCAGGTGTTCGTTCCGAATCGCAATCGCACCGAGCGCATCGGGCGCCTGTTGCAGATGCATGCGAGCGAGCGCTCCGAGATCAAGGAAGTACGTGCCGGCGACATCGCGGCCGCGGTAGGCTTGAAGGACGTCACCACCGGCGACACCCTGTCGGATCCCCAAAAAGTCATCATCCTGGAAAAAATGGAATTCCCCGAGCCGGTGATTTCGGTGGCCGTGGAACCGAAGACCAAGGTCGATCAAGAGAAGATGGGCCTCGCCCTGCAGCGCCTGGCGAAGGAAGATCCTTCGTTCCGCGTGCACACGGATCAGGAGTCCGGACAGACCATCATCTCGGGCATGGGCGAGCTGCACCTGGAGATAATCGTCGATCGCATGAAGCGCGAATTCAAGGTGGACGCCAACGTCGGCAAGCCGCAGGTGGCTTACCGTGAGACGATTCGCGCCACCGTCGAGTCGGAGGGCAAATTCGTGCGCCAGTCCGGCGGCCGGGGCCAGTACGGCCACGTGTGGCTGAAGCTCGAACCCCAGCCGGCCGGCAAGGGCTACGAGTTCGTCAACGGCATCGTCGGCGGCGCCGTGCCGCGCGAATTCATTCCCGCCGTGGACAAGGGCATTCAAGAAGCGGTGCAAACCGGGGTGATCGCGGGCTACCCCATCGTCGACGTGAAAGTCACGATATTCGACGGCTCGTACCACGACGTCGACTCGAACGAGATGGCGTTCAAGATCGCGGGCTCGATGGGATTCAAAGAGGGCTTCCGCAAGGCCAAGCCGGTGCTGCTCGAGCCGATCATGAAGGTCGAAGTGGTGACGCCGGAGGATTACTACGGCGACATCGTCGGCGACCTGAACCGCCGCCGGGGTCAGATCGTCGGGATGGAGGATTCTCCGTCCGGGAAAGTCGTGACCGCGGATGTGCCGCTGGCCGAAATGTTTCAATACTCGACGGCGATGCGCTCGATGAGTCAGGGGCGCGCGAACTACACGATGGAGTTCGCAAAATACATGGAAGTGCCCGGCAACGTCGCCGACGCCGTCATGAAGAAAGCTTCTTAGGCAATCTCGTTTTCACCTAAATCTGGAGAGGCACCGTGTCGAAGGGGAAGTTTGAGCGAACGAAACCGCACGTGAACGTGGGGACGATAGGTCATGTGGATCATGGCAAGACGACTTTGACGGCGGCCTTGACGAA
>Ga0181534_10000460_pt1 | contig 28482 bp, 20 predicted proteins | sample PEATcosm2014_Bin_37_FD_119758 | JGI IMG/M metagenome (GOLD analysis project Ga0181534, IMG submission 119758) | Peatland microbial communities from MTU Mesocosm Facility, Houghton, MI, USA - PEATcosm2014_Bin17_10_metaG | ecosystem: Environmental > Terrestrial > Soil > Wetlands > Peat | place...
CAGCGTACTTCAGCGGAGTCGAAGAACCTGCATTTGCATTCCATTCCCAACCACAACAACAGCAGTCATTCTGAGCGCAGCGTACTCCAGCGGAGTCGAAGAACCTGCATTTGCATTCCATTCCCAACCACAACAACAGCAGTCATTCTGAGCGCAGCGTACTCCAGCGGAGTCGAAGAACCTGCATTTGCGTTCCATTCCCAACCACCACAATAGCTGTCATTCTGAGCGAAGCGTACTTCAGCGGAGTCGAAGAACCTGCATTTGCTCTTAAGCAATTGCGACAACAATCCTCTACTCCATCGGCAGCAAAGGTAGAGTCATGTTTTTTGCGGCGTCGGGACGGCTGCGCGGAGCTTTCTTGAAGGTGGCATCGCGGCGGTGCAGCGGGTACTCCGGCTGCTTGCCGTCAAGAATCTGCTGGATGGTGAGGATTTGCAGGCGCGGGTAAGTGGTGCCGTCGGTTGATTTGTAGAGTCCAGCCTCGGCTGCCTCGCGCAGCATGGGTTTGGTCGGCTCCTCAAAGCAGAGAAAGACGCCGATTTCGGCTTTTTCGCGTGTAAGTACGCCAATCAAATCGCGGACTTGAGGGACTGAAACGCTGCCGGCTTTGACAGAAAAGATGATCTGCTTCGATTGGCCGGATTCATCGTCGTGGAAGTAAAGCCGGCCATCTATACCGCGGTCTGCTCCCTTTTTCTGCTCGGCGGGCCGTGCGCCCACCTGGCCCAGCGCCCACCATTGGAACTGGTATTTATCTTCGGCGGCGAGCGCTGCGGCTCCGGCGTAGTCCGTCGGTTCTCCGATGACGTCGTAGGTGGATTTGATCTCAGGCCCAAACGCATCTGACAGGCGCTTCTTGATCAGGCCGATGGCCAGATGGGTGATGTCGATGCCAATCCAACGGCGGTTGAGGCGTTGGGCGACCTGCACGGTTGTACCGCAGCCGCAGAAAGGATCGAGAACCAGATCGCCTTCGTTGGAACTGGCTTTGAGGATGCGTTCGAGAAGCGCTTCTGGCTTTTGGGTTGGGTAGCCGAGGCGCTCTTGCGCTTGTGAGTTGATAAATGGAATGTCATCCCACACGGTAGTGACAACTGTCCCCTTCATCTCATCAAGATAGCGTTTGTAGCGTGGCGCGCCGGACTTGGTGTAGATAAGTCGGCCTTCGTCGTGAGCGCGCTGCATCCGCTCCTTCGTCCAGCGCCAAACCTTCGTTACGCCATGCCATTCATAAGTGAGGTTTGGTCGATTTCTATTTGGATTGGTGCAGTCGCTCAGCGTATAACGCCTGCCAGTGTTTTCTTCTACGTTCGAGTAATGGCTAAGAAGATAATCTTCATCGTATTCCGTATACTGCGTATTCCATGCCGTATTGGTCCCACGTCCAAAAGCCAAGATCACGTCATGTGTAGATGGGAATCTTGTAAATGCGTGGCCCTTTGGGTCAGCGCGCTTCCAGATGATTTCATTCCGAAAGAACTGCGGCCCAAATACCGCATCCATCAAAATCTTCAAGTAATGGCTGGCCGTGGGGTCACAGTGCAGGTAGATGGAGCCGGTTTCTTTCAGCACGCGGCGAAGTTCGACGAGACGCGGAGCCATCATCGCCAAATAGGCCATCATGTCTGACCCGCCGAGGAAGGTCCGGAAGGCGCGCAAGGCATCGGAGACGCGGCCACCCTGCTCGACGATCTGCTCGTAGGCGCGCTCGGCGTCGATATTCCACTCCCATGTGTCCTCGAAAGCGTGAATCTGAGAGCTGGACTGGGAGCCGTCTTTCTCGGCGAAGAGAACGTTGTAGTCCTGGCGGGAGTTGAACGGCGGGTCGAGATAGACCAGATCGACGCTCTCGTCTTTGACGTAGCGGCGGAGAACTTCGAGATTGTCGCCGTAATAGAGCTTGTTTTTCTCAGTAGCCACAGGATTGGGTAGAGACTAACACAGCAAAGCACGGCAGATGAAGCGCCGAAAATTACTTGCCCGCTTTGTTCCTGCCAGCCAATCTTGTTATCCTTGCCCCACATGGAAACTGCGGCAATTAAGACGCAAGGGCTTACACGGCGTTTCGGAGATCTGCTTGCCGTGGACGGTGTCACCTTCAGCGTGGCTTCGGGGCAGTTCTTTGGCTTTCTCGGGCCGAATGGTGCTGGCAAGTCCACCACCATCAAAATGCTGACCGGTCTGCTCGAGCCAACCTCCGGCACAATTGAGATCCTCGGCCAGCCCTTCTCGGCCACGGCGCTGGGACTCAAGCGGCAGATCGGCGTGGTTCCAGAAGGAATGGCGCTGCTGGGCCGGCTCACTGCGCCGGAGTATCTGCACTTCGTCGGCCGCATGTATGGGCTGGATGGCGAGACCACGCGCCAACGCACCGAGGAATTGCTCGAGTTCATGCGCCTCGCCGACGAGCGTAAGAAGCTGGTAACGGATTTCTCCCACGGAATGCAAAAGAAGCTGGCCCTGGCCGCGGCGGTAATTCACGGTCCCAAGGTGCTCTTTCTCGATGAACCATTCGAGGGCGTGGACGCCGTTGCCGCCGGCATGTTGAAGAACATGCTGCAAGGAATGCTGACGCGTGGAGCAACAATCTTTCTGACCACCCATGTGCTGGAAATTGTCGAGCGCTTGTGCAGCCATGTGGCGATTATCAGCAAAGGCAGGCTGGTTGCGAACGGTTCTCTCGAAGAACTCCGCGCCGGAGTCGCTTCTACGCTTCCGGGAGTGGAAGGCGAACAGAAGCTCACGCTGGAAGAAATCTTCCTCTCAATTGTGGGCGCAACCGGCGGCGGCGAGGAGCCGCAGCAGGAGCTGTCATGGCTGGCTTGAATGGGGCTGGCATAAACGGCGCGGGAGCCGGACTCGGCAGCGCCTTGGCGCGGGCGCAGTACCGCGCTCTGGCTGCCATGCGCTGGGCCGCCTTTCGCAATGGAATGCGCTCCAAACTGGGCGCATTTGAACTCGGCGCGCGTACCTTTACGTTCCTGTTATACGGGCTGATCGCGATCTCTGTCAGCTTCGGCCTGGGCATCGCGGCGTGGGCCCTGGTTGCCAATCACTACTGGGGGTTTGTACCCCTTCTCTTCTGGCTGCTCTGCGTGATGTGGCAGATGGTCCCGGTGATGCTGGCTTCGTTTCAGGAGCAATTCGACCTCAGCATTCTGCTGCGCTTTCCGGTCAGCTTCAGTTCCTACTTTCTGCTCTATCTGCTCTTCGGGCTGGTGGATGTCTCATCTCTTTTGGGCGGACTATGTTCGCTGGGACTGTTCGTTGGTATTACAATTGCCCGGCCGGATCTCTTCATCTGGACTGCGCTGGCGCTGGCCTTTTTTGCTCTCTTCAATATTCTTCTGTCACGCGCGGTCTTTGCGTGGATCGACCGCTGGCTGGCGCAGCGGCGCACGCGGGAGATTCTGGGCGCGGTCTTTCTTTTGCTGGCGCTGAGCATGCAATTGCTGAATCCCGCATTACATGCGCACAGGCACAGTACAGGCAGCGGGTCGCAATCGGAGGCTCAGCAATTCCGCAACGCGAGAGACAAGTACGAGCCAATGCTGAAGACTGCGAATGCGGTGCAAAAGTGGCTGCCTCCGGGGGCGGCGGCAGAAGCGCTGCGGCTGGGCGGCAAGGGAGAACTGGTGCCCGCAATCGCCAATCTCGGGCTGCTGGGATTTTTTGCGCTCGTCGCCGGAGCAGTGTTATCCGCCCGCCTCAAAGCTGAGTACCGCGGCGAAAATCTGGGTTCTGCGCCGGCGGTTAAAAAAACAGAAGCAATAAAAACAGATTCGATAAAGTACAGGCCGAGCAAGCTGGAGAGCGCCAGGCTTCGCAAGCACTCCGGGCCAATCGCTGCGATCATCGAGAAGGAAGTATTCACGCTGATGCGTTCCCTGCCGCTGCTTTACGCGCTGGGCACGCCGCTGTTTCTGGTAGTGATCTGGTCCACGATGTATCGCAACAGCGTGGCCAGCACAGGCTTCTCCTTCTCCTTCCCGTACGCGCTGCCGCTGGGCATGGCTTACGCGCTGCTCGGTTTTACGCAATTCATCTATAACAGCCTGGGCGGCGAGGGAGCGGGGATTCAGTTGTACTTTCTCTCCCCCACGCCGATTCGCACCGTGCTGTTGGCGAAGAACTGCTTTCACTCGCTGCTCTTTGCAGTGGATGCGCTGGTGGCCGGCCTGTTGATCACCATGCGTATGGGCTTTCCGGGAGCAGCAATGCTCGCGGCGACGTTGGGCTGGGTGGCTTTTGCCTTGCCCACGCAGTTGGCCACCGGCAACCTGATTTCGCTGATGATGCCCTACCGCATCAATCCCGGGCGGATTACACGCCAGCGCGGCTCACCGCTCAGCGCGCTGCTCAGTTTGCTGATTCAGGTTGCAGTGATAGGCCTGGGCGCGGGAGTATTTGCGGTGAGCTGGTTAGCGGGAAATACCTGGCTGGCCGTGCCGATTTTCCTGGTGCTATCAGGTGGCGCGATCTTTGCCTGGCTGCGCGTACTCTACAACGCAGACCGCCTGGCCAACCAGCGCAGAGATTCGCTGATTGGGCTGCTGGCGAAGATAGGGTAGCGAGTCAGCCAGTCGGCTTATCGTCTGCTGCTAACTCGCTAACCCGCTGTCTCGCTGTTCTTAGAACGGTATATCGTCGTCAGAAATCTCCGCAGCCTGGGAATACTCATCCGCAGCGCCGCCCGCCGGGCCGCGCTGGTCAAAGCTGGCCGAAGAACTCGCCGAGCTGCCAGAGCTTGATGCCTTGCTGTAGCCGCCCCCACCACCCTCCTCGCGCCCTGAGAGCAACGAGAGATCGTTGATGATGATCTCGGTGCGATAACGCTTCTGGCCAGACTCCTTGTCATCCCAACTGCGCGTCTGGATCTTGCCCTCGACATAGAGCTTGGAGCCTTTTTTCACATAATCGCGAATAATTTCGGCAGTGCGCGTAAAGGCCACCAGATTGTGCCACTCGGTGCGGTCCTGGTAGTTACCCTGCGCGTCCTTCTGGCGGTCGCTGGTAGCCAGGGTCAGGTTGGCGACCATGGTGCCGCCGGGGGTGGAACGAATTTCGGGGTCTTTCCCTACGTTTCCCAAAAGAATGACTTTGTTGACGCTCTTGGCCATGACTGTTTTTCTCCGGTAATTGAAAAGGATAGCAGACCGATTGAGGGATTTTCAGGAATTCCCGCTCAGCGATTGCGCGCGAGGCTGCGATTGCGCAGCCATTTAGCCACGCCGAGAGCCAGAAGCAGCCCGCCAAAAGGGATACAGCCGAGGGTGATGATCAGCGCGAACCAGCCGGTGTTGGTGCTGGCGCCGGTCGCGGTCACCCCGCCCAGAACCGTCAGCAGCAACAACCCAGCCACCAGCCCCGCGCCAAAAATCGACACGCCCCCTTGCAGCAGTTGGCGGGTGCCGTCGTCCGGAACAGGTTTCATTTGGTTCAAAGGCATGGAATGCCTCATCCTTGCGCGAGGCGCAGCATCATATAGGTTATTACGCCGGTCACCGAGACATAAAGCCAGATCGGAAAGGTCCAGCGCGCGATCTTGCGATGCTGCGGAATGCGTCCCGTAAGCGAGAAAAAGAATGTAACCAGCACCAGCGGCAGCGCGATAACCGCAAGGATAATATGGCTGGCCAACAGGCAGAGATAGAAGGTGCGGAATGCTGCCTCGGCCGGGTAGCGGACATCGCCATGCAGTGCGTGATGCACGATATAGCTCACCAGAAACAGCGTCGAGAAGCCAAAGGCCGTGATCATTGCCGCACGATGCTGCTTGATTCTCTTCGCTCGAATCATCGTGTAGCCAATCAGCAAAGCCGTCGCGCTGAGTCCGTTCAATACAGCATTGAGCGCGGGCAAAAATGCGTATTGAGCGCCGGATGTGTCGGCAGCCGGATGCAGATAGATCAGCCAGAAAAGAAACAGGCTGGCCGCCGCGCTGATGCCCAGTATCGCGGCGATGGCGGGGCGAGTGCTTGCAACAGGAGCAGTGGTGGTCATCATTCTCTCAGTGTTTGGCAGTGGCGCAGAGCATCAGCGCGGTAAAAAGCAAGGGAAGATACAGCACGCTGACCTTCAGCAGATCGCGCGCCAATTTGCGGCTCTCGGTCTCATCGGTCGTGCGCAGAATTCCGGCAAAGCGAATCGTATACGCCAGGTACAGCAGCCCCAGCAACGCGGCAATCGCAGCATACACTGGGGTCGCCACTCCAATCCACCAAGGCGCAAGGCTGACAGGAATCATCACCACCGCGAAGAATAACGCCTCGGCTACAGTAGACCACCCGTCCGGCTGCACCACTGGCAACATGCGAATGCCGGCCTTGGCGTAGTCATCGCGGTAGAGCCAGCTGATGGCCATGAAGTGAGGAAACTGCCAGACAAAGAGAATCGCGAAGAGCGCCACGCCCGGCCACTCAATCTGTGCGCGCGCCGCGGTCCAGCCCAATAACGGTCCCATTGCGCCGGGAAAGGCGCCAATAAACGTAGCAATGCTAGTCAATCGCTTGAGCGGCGTATAGATGGCCACATAAGTAAACGCCGTCAGCAGCGCCAGCGCCACGGTCAGCAGATTGGTATGCGCGGCCAGCCACAGTGCTCCAAGAGCGAGTGCTCCCAGGCCCGCTAGAATTCCCACCGCCAGCGGGATGCGCCCGGTGGCCAGCGGCCGGTCGGCAGTGCGTGGCATCAGGGCGTCTGTCCGCCGCTCCAGCGCTTCGTTCAGCGCACCCGCTCCGGCGGAGACCAGGCCAATTCCCAGCAGCGTATCCAGAAGGCCGCGATTCATCGTGCTGATCTCTGACTGAATCGACCCAAGATAGAATCCGCCCCATCCGGTAACCAGCACCATACCGACGACTTTGACCTTGAACAGCTCGCGCAGGTCGTGGATCAGCGTAGCCGTTGCGCCCGGTTGCGGAGCGTGCAGATGAGCCGCGCCGGCAGCGGAGCCGCGGTTCTCAACTGGCGCGAGCTTCGTGGGAGCAGCGGTCTGAGAGGCAGGATTCATGGGTCGGATACAGTCCTCTGGAGCACAGGAGAAGGCAAGGAACTGCAAATGTCTTCTACTGATCATAGCAAGCAGGGAATGCGGCGAGCAGCGCAGCTCCGCATTTACGCTGCGAATTGCTGGCTGTACGATTGATTCGGGCCGATTCGGCACGGTTTCAAGTCTTACGCTAAATCGGAGCCGCTAGATCGACTCACTGAGAAATAACTTGCTATTAGCAATATTTCTGAGCATCCGGCTATCCAGGGATTAAGCTGTTCCCTGGCTAACCTCCGATTTCGCCCGCACTCGTTACGATAGAGCATGGCTTTTTTTCAATCCCTGCTCCAAAAGCCGGTCAGTCGGCGAGGCTTTCTCAAAAAATCTCTGTGGGTCGCCGGTGGACTCGGCCTCTATGCCGGCGAAATCGAGCGCCATTGGATCGAAATTGCCGAGCGCGACGTCTGGCTGAGCAACCTGCCTTCTGCATTTGAAGGCTATCGCATTGTGCAACTCAGTGACATCCACATGAATGAATACACAGAGCCATTCTTCCTGCGCCACGCCGTCGAGCAGATCAATCGCCTGCGGCCGGATGCCGTCTTCCTCACCGGGGACTACATCAGTTCAGGACTGAGTTCGCACAAATATGCGCTGCGCGCGGGCTGGAGGTGCGCGGAGGTTCTCAAGGAACTGAGCTGCCGCAGCGTCTATGCCGTGCTGGGAAATCATGACGTGGCCGTGGATGGGAACGAAGTGGCAAAGGCGCTCGAGTCCAGCGGGATTACGGTGCTGAGGAACTCGTACTTGCCGCTGGCCAGAGGCTCTGCGCGCCTCTGGCTGGCCGGGCTGGACGATCCGGTAGTCGGCTGGCCCAGCCCCGAGCGGGCAATTCCGCAGTCGATTCGCGGCATAGAGAATGAACCGGTGATTCTGCTCTGCCACGCGCCCGACTATGTCGATACCCTGCTGCGGCATCCCGTCGGCAAGACCATCAGCCTGGTGCTCAGTGGCCACACGCACGGCGGCCAGGTGCGCATTCCCTTTGTGCCCCCAGTTGGTCTGCCTGCCCTCGGCCAGAAATATATTCAGGGATGGTTTCGCTTCGGCGCAATGCAACTCTACGTAAATCGCGGCATCGGCACAGTCGGCGTTCCCTTCCGCTTCAACTGCCCGCCGGAGATTACCCTGCTGCGGCTGAGGGCCAGTTAGTAAGTCAGCAAGCCGTGCGCCAAGGTTGTGATTTGTCATCCTAAGCGAGCTGTCGCTGATCCGTGGACTGCGCCCTCGGTTTGGGCAGCCAGATTAATTTCGCCTGGAATTCGTCTTTTATTTGCTCCCTCATTCATGCATTTGAAATATTCTTATATTCCAATCACAGATACCGGCGAAATTCCAGGCCGGACCGGATACTTCAGCGATCTGAAAACACAGACATTTAGCAGATATGCCGAGAGCACCAGGGCGCGCTCGATTGCCGCATTGAGCGAGGTGCGATTGAAGCAGGCAAAACATCGCAAAACCTTGAGGAGAGCCATGATGTCGAAGCAAAGCAGTTTTATTGTTCAACGGGGACTTTCTGTCCTTCTAGCCCTCTGCGTGGCGCTGGGTGGCCACGCTCTGGCGCAAACCTACACCGAAGGATCTATCGCTGGGACCGTATTCGATGCCAGCAGCGCTGTCGTAGCGAATGCGGCAATCGTGATCCATAACGTAGGCACCAATGCCGAGATCCAACTGACCTCGGACGCCAGCGGATATTTCAAAGCGCCGCAACTGGCGGCGGCGATCTATACAGTGACGGTAAAGGCGGAGGGCTTTGCTCCGTTCAGAGAGGTCAACGTCATCGTGCAGGTTGGCCAGACCACCGAGGTTTTACCTCGCCTGCTCGCTGCCAGTGCAACCTCTTCGGTGGAAGTGACCGGCGAAGCGCCTATCCTGAACTTCGAATCGCCGGATATCAGCTCGGTTCTGACCGCGACCACGATTGAAAATTTGCCTCTGAACGGCGGTCGCTGGTCGGATATGGCGCTGCTGACTCCAGGCGCTGTGGCCGATTCGAGCGGCTTTGGCTTGATTTCCTTCCGCGGCATCAGCCCGATTCTGAACAACGTTGAAATCGACGGCGCGGACGACAACCAGGCCTACTACTCCGAAGAGCGCGGCCGTACTCGTGAAGGCTACTCCACATCGAAGTATCTGATCGAAGAGTTCCAGGTGAACACCGGCGTCTACTCGGCGGAGTTCGGGCGCGCTGCCGGTGGCGTCATCAATGCCATCTCCAAGAGCGGCTCCAATAGTTACCACGGCATCGCGTATTTCTCCGACCGCGACAACGACTGGGGTGCGATGAATCCCTACACAACCAACACCGTCAACACTTCCACCGCATCCGCGCCGAGTTTCGAGACCATTCCCTACAAGCCGGTCGACTGGCGCAAGGAATGGGGATTCGATGCCGGCGGCCCGTTGAGGAGTGACAAGCTCTTCTGGTTTTATGGCTTCGCTCAGTACCGCCGCAACTTCCCCGGAACCGGCAAGGCAAATACTCCGGGTTCCTTCTTCACGCTCCCTGATACGGCCCTTGCCACTGGCTACAACTGCAACACGACCGGCGCCAACGCGGGCTACATCACCCCTCCCAGCGGCGGCACAGCGGCCAGTTCAGTGGACCAACAGGCCTGCGAACTGGCCGCGCGAATCCCAAGCCTCGGCGGCACCTACGCAGCCGGTGCAACGGCGTATTCCACTCAGTTGACGAACCTGCTCTCCGATATCGGCGCCGTTACTCGCACCGGCGATGAAGTATTGAACACCCCCAAGCTGGATTGGCAGATCAACGGCAAGAATCATCTCAGCGTGCTTTACCACCGTCTGCGCTGGGATTCGCCCGGCGGCGTGCAGACACAGGCCACCAACACCTATGCCATCGACACATTCGGCACAGATTTTGTGAAGCTGGATTATGGTCTGACCAAGCTGGATAGTCTGATTACCAACAACATTTCCAACGAAGTTCGCTACCAGTTCGGTCGTGAGTTAAACGACGAGGGGCAGCAGCCCTACAGTGCCTACACCAAGCAGTATCTGCAAAGCACAAACGGGGTCACCAATACCGCTGCCGGCGATTTCTCGCCCAACGTGCCGGAAGTAGCCCTCGATACCTCAATCGGGTTTTATCTAGGATCGCCCTACTACTCCTACCGCAAGGCGCTGCCCGACGAGCATAAGTGGCAGGTCGGCGATACGGCCGCATGGCAGAAGGGCAACCACAACATCAAATTCGGCGTGGACATGGTTCACAACTACGACATCATGAACAACACATACGAGGGCAATGGTGTCTATTCCTACAGCTACATCGGCAACTACTTCGCCGACCTGTTGAACGAGGGAAGTGCGAACGGTGTATGCAACAGCACCAGTTCGGTCTCGGCTCCCGGAAGCGCAACTACGAATTACACAGGTAAGGCGCCTTGCGGAACTTTCGTGCAGGGCTTCGGACCGACAACATGGAATATCGCCACCACGGACTACGGCTTCTTCGGCGAAGACCACTGGAAACTGACCCCCCGGCTGACACTCGATCTGGGTGTTCGCTATGACTTCGAGAGCCTCCCGGCGCCGTATTCGGCGCTGGTTACGGCTTCCGGCAGCTTTACTCCGTACCTGGCCTCAACCAACGGCCTGTGCTCTGCTTATACTGGCCCCGGCTCCTGCCCAACGTTCGCTGCCCAGGCTAACCTCACCAACCACCCAAGCGACAAAGACAATGTTGGTCCACGCATCGGCATTGCCTACGATCCTTTCGGCGATGGCAAGACCACCCTGCGTCTCGGCTACGGTCTTTATTTTGGCCGCGTGACCAACGGCGTGCTGTTAAACAACCTGCTGAATACCGGCAGCCCGCTCGGCCAATATGTCTCCTCGTCCTTGAAGCCGAATAGTACTGGCGCTCCGCAATTCCCGAATATCATCTCCGCCGCCAACGGCTCGGCCCCAAGTTCGCAGTTCTTTGCGTCGAACTTCCGCAACCCGCAGGTTCATGAGTTCGACCTTTCCATTCAACACGACTTTGGCCACGGAACCGTGGGCCAGATCAGCTATATGGGTGCCATGGCCCGGGAATTGCCGAATGCGGTAAACATCAATCTCAACCCCAATCTGAATACGAACGCAACCGGATCGCCCAACGGGGTGATCGACAGCGTCATCACGGTCTCCGATTCAACCGGAGCGGGTCCACTGCTCAACGGAACCACCTTCACTGTTCCCACCTACACCAACTTGATCAACCCGAACTTCGGGGCTGTCAACGAGCTGTTCAGCAATATCAACTCCAGCTACAATGCAGGAGTCGCCGAGCTAGAGAACAAGTCGTCGAAGCTGATCCAGTACGATGTGAACTACACTTGGTCGCACGCCCTTGATTACAACCAGAACGAGACGACCACCACGCTGAGCAGCGGCGTCTTCGACCCCTATAACATCGGCGGATACAAGAGGGGCGCCAACTACGGAAACTCGGCGTTCAATGTTGAAAACCGCCTGGTCGCCTGGGCTCTGCTCAGTTCACCCAACGTCCAGAGAAGCGGCTGGGTCAAGTGGGTCGCAAACGACTGGAGCCTGAACCCTGTGTACCAGGCTCAGAATGGCCTGCCGATTTCGGCGACCATCGGTAATGGTTATCCGTCGTATTCCGCATACGGTTCCAATTGGAACGGCGCCGGCACCAACTATTGGATCCCTGAGATTGGGCGCGACACCTATCAGATGAAGCGGACGATGGTTGTCGATATGCGGTTGGAAAAACAATTCGAGAGGGAGATCAACGACAAGCCGTACCATCTGCAATTGATGGGCGAATTCTTCAATGTGGCCAACCACCAGAATGTCACCAGTGTGAGCAACACTGCCTATAACCTGTCGTCCAACTCGTCGGTAACAAGTGGTTGCACGACTGGCCAGTTGGTACCGGGGCAGGCGCAGCAGGAATGCTCGACCCTGACATTCGTTCCAAAAGCAGGCAGTGGGGTCACCGCCAGCGGCTTCCGCGCGGTGACCAACACCAACTCCAACTTTGCCTATAGCCCGCGCCAGGTCATGCTCTCGCTTCGGCTTGACTTTTAACTCCAGGACAACTCTTCAAATGATGGGCGGCGGCTTCGGCTGCCGCCCTCTTTTTTGGGTCGAAGCGTACATCGATTCAGCAGATGTTCTCGATATTTTATTCGCATAGGGACTGCCCAGTCGTGCGCTTGTGGATGTATGATTCCTTCGCCGCGTCCCCTTGGCGGTTTTCCGGTCTCTATTCCCTGCAAGCCCCAATCGCTGGGTAGCTTGATCGAGTCCCTGTCGCGATGGGGACAGGAATCCGCGCCACGGAAGCCGCCAGCGCACAGCGCCGAAAGAAATTTCTCCCAGGAGGAACTAAACATGGCTACCGTAGAGGCTTTACATCTCGCCAAATTGAGCGAAAATACCAGCTTTCGCGCTCGTTATGGCAACTACATTGGCGGCAAGTGGACCGAGCCTGCTTCCGGCCAATACTTTGAGAACGTCACCCCCATCACCGGCAAGACATTCTGCGAGATTCCGCGCTCCAACGCGCAAGATATAGAGCGAGCGCTCGATGCGGCCCACGCCGCCCGCGACAGCTGGGGACATACCAGTCCCACCCAGCGCGCCATCATTTTGAATCAGATCGCCCAGCGCATGGAAGACAATCTGGACCTGCTGGCCCTGGCCGAAACCTGGGACAACGGCAAGCCGATCCGTGAAACCACGGCCGCCGATCTGCCGCTGGCTATCGATCACTGGCGCTATTTTGCCGGCTGCATCCGAGCTCAGGAAGGAACGCTGTCGGAGATCGATCATGACACCGTCGCTTATCACTTCAAGGAACCCCTCGGCGTCGTCGGGCAGATCATTCCCTGGAATTTCCCCATCCTGATGGCTACTTGGAAGCTGGCTCCAGCCCTGGCCGCCGGCAACTGCGTAGTGCTCAAGCCAGCCGAGCAGACTCCTGCCAGCATCCTCGTCTGGGCTGAGCTCGTCGGCGACCTGCTGCCTCCCGGTGTCCTCAACATCGTCAACGGCTTCGGCTTAGAGGCGGGCAAGCCGCTAGCCTCCAGCGCGCGCGTCGCCAAGATCGCCTTTACCGGCGAAACCACCACTGGCCGGCTCATCATGCAATACGCCAGCCAGAACCTGATTCCCGTCACGCTGGAATTGGGCGGCAAGTCGCCGAATATCTTCTTTGCCGATGTTCTCCAAGAGGACGACGATTTCTTCGACAAGGCCATCGAAGGCTTTGTCATGTTCGCGCTCAACCAGGGCGAGGTCTGCACCTGCCCCAGCCGCGCGCTCATCCAGGAGAGCATCTACGACCGCTTCATGGAGCGCGCGTTGCAAAGAGTCGCCGCCATCAAGCAGGCCAACCCATTGCACAGCGACACCATGCTCGGCGCGCAGGTCTCCACCGAGCAACTTGAAAAGATTCTCAGCTACATCGACATTGGCCGCCAGGAGGGAGCCGAGCTGCTCGCCGGCGGAGACCGCGCCCATCTCGGCGGCGACCTTGAAGGCGGCTACTATGTGCAACCGACTGTCTTCCGCGGCCACAACAAGATGCGTATCTTCCAGGAAGAGATTTTTGGCCCCGTGGTCTCGGTAACCACCTTCAAGACCGAGGAAGAAGCGCTGGCCATCGCCAACGACACTCTCTACGGCCTCGGCGCAGGGCTGTGGACCCGCAACATCAATCGCTGCCATCGCCTGGGACGAGGCATTCAGGCCGGGCGCGTCTGGATCAACTGCTACCACGCCTATCCCGCCCACGCGGCCTTCGGCGGCTACAAGCAATCCGGCATTGGCCGCGAGACGCACAGCATGATGCTCGACCATTATCAGCAGACCAAGAACCTGCTGGTAAGTTACAGCCCCAAGAAGCTAGGCTTCTTTTAGGCCGCGTCAATGTTATTGAATTCTGTGTACCCCATCCTTGGCGCGTTCTTGTTTTTGTGCCAGGGGTGGGAGTTACGCCTTCCATTTACCGGAGGGAGCAGGGGCCTTCAGGCCCCTGAATAAGGCTGCTAGCTGATCGCTGGGCTTTAGCCCCGGAGAAGGTTCCAGGTCGGCCTTCTACCTCCTCAACCCGAGATGACCTCATGCCCAACTTACCCGAACAAGTCCTCGCTACTGACTTAGCCATTCACCTGATAAGAACACTGCGCGACAAGCACGGCCAGCTGATGTTTCACCAATCGGGGGGCTGCTGCGACGGCAGCTCCCCGATGTGTTACCCGCGCGGCGAGTTTATTGTCGGCGATTCCGATGTTCAGTTAGGAGCGTTGGACGGCGAGCCTTTTTACATGAGCCGCAGCCAGTTCGAATATTGGAAGCACACGCAACTCATCCTCGACGTAGTGCCAGGCCGCGGAGGCATGTTTTCACTCGATGGAGCCGAAGGCGTCCGATTCCTGACCCGCTCGCGCGTCTTTGCGGATGAAGAAATACATGCGCTACGCGCGGCCGGCCGCATATAAAAACGGGAATCGCCGGAGCCCCACCCCCACAAGTTGTCCACCCTGACATATGCTGTCACCCTGAGTGACTGGACCCTAAGCGCAGCGAAGGGGAAGGGAATCGAAGAACCAGCATTTTCGCAATGCTGTCATCCTGAGCGAAGTCGAAGGACCTGTATTTTCTTCCAGTCCAATCAACTCTGGGTGCCCCAGATCCCTCGCTGTCAAGTGCCGGGAAATGGTTTACACCCTCGCTTTTGGGGACCTGGGAGACTGCAACTCTAAGCCTCAACCGGAGGGAGTCGAAGAACCAGCATTTCCGCAATGCCGTCATCCTGAGCAACCGGAACGATTTGCGTTCATCGGGGAATCGCGCCCAGTTAGGTAGGCGTTTTCAGTCCCTGAATTAGAGTAAATCCGGCGCTCCGAACCTGCTAAAGAACGCGCCAAGACGCTGAACCAGCGCAGGCAGGAAGTCGGTACTTATGGAAGCAAGGCGACGGTCCTTTAGAGCCTTGTACTCTTCAGATTGCATCTCGACAGATCGGACCCTATCGAATCGCACGAACCATGGTCCTTGCAATTTCCCCGGCTTCAAAGTCATTTCCGGGATAAAGTGCTGTACGTGTTTACCCTCATGCTGCATAATTTTCTTGACGTCATTTTGGCTTGTCGTGCTGGCAGACTTGCGGAGTCCCTTCCACCTCTCCGATATATCCAGACATGCCGCCAATTGCAGCGTCTCCGCCTTGCCAGCATGAGCAATGTCGCAGCGCGGCGTAATGACCACTTCGACAAGCCCGGATGAACTGGTTAGAAGATCGCCGGTGGAGAACTCGCTCTCGGGAATTGGTGGGACATAATAGTGCTCTTCGGGATGGACTTTTTCACTTCGGAGTAGCCGTGTATACACATGCGAAACGAGGTGGCGTGCCAGGGGTAATTCAACCTTATCGGCTCCAGCTTGGTCTTCCCGCCACTGCTGCCATCGGGGCCAAATGGAGCGATGAAAGGTCAGGGCCATATCCTGCCTAATGATCTTTTGAGCTTTACGGATTGCAAGAATGATTTCATCCTGCGCTAGAAGCCAAGCGAACGCTTCATCTACGCCGTCGCCCTTAATTAGAACCTTTATGTTGTCAGAGTCGTATGTTGCTGCCTCGGCAGGTTGTCCAGTGTACACTACCACCGCAGCCATCTCGCCCGCCGCTAGCGCTCGAACAACTTCGTTGCCGTCGTCGTTATGGTGCTGGCCAATTCCTTCGAGCCTCAAACTTAGGTCAACGATGGCTGCATCGAATCGACGTGCTTGAATCAAGCTTTCAGCCTCAAATCTGGATTTGGCGAATGCTATTTCAATGGCAAATCGCTTACCTTCTTCCGCATTGTGCCGCTCTACTCTGTTTACCCATTGCCGCAGGTCGTTTTCAGAGTCCTCGACTACAAGCAGATTCACGCATTCCGCCATGGTCGGCCCCCCTCTCAGTTCTCAAATCTTGGGATCATAATCGCAAACATGGTCTCTGGTGAATTCTGATCAAAAATTACATCGCCTTTGCTGCGTCTCATCGCCTCACGGGAAATTGCGAGTCCAAGCCCAGTTCCTGAACTCTTGAGGGTGAATCCCGCCTCAAATAGCCGTTCGGCATAGGTAGGGGCAATAACAGGGCCATTGTTTTTCAAGGTGATTCTGATGTTTCTTGCCTTCGTTGCCGCAATAATACTCATTTTTCGCGGCAGACCACCTGTAGTGAGCCAAAAGACTGCGTTATCAATGATGTTCATCAGCGCAGCTTGAAGATCGTCTTCATATCCGTAGGCTACAAGAGTACTTTCGCATTCAACGCTGAGTAAGATGGCACCCTTGGAGATCGCGTCGTCGAATAGGTCGAGTGATCTTTGTATGACTTGGCAGACGGCAAATTTTGCGGGGCGTCCACGTTTTCTGCCGGAGATTGGATCCAATTTCTTGAAGAGTTTACCTAAATCGCGTACGCCATCGCGGACTGTTTCGGCATTTTCAGGAAACTGGCGGCGGTAAACATCGCCGCGCTTTGAATCTTCCATGAGCCAATCTCTTCCATCCAAGATGGCCTTAGCAGAAGAGGCAACGGGGTTTAAGAGCCTCCGTCCCTCATGAAGAACTTCAGCGAGCACAAGACCTAGGGCGGCACGGGATTGAAGTATCTGCTGATACTGATCGATTTGCTTCAACTCCTCCGCGAGTTCAGTAGAGTCCTGATTGATGGCCTCCTCAACTTTTTCGCGGTAAATCGGCGGCAGGGTTTTCGCTACCTGCGCCGCCCTGTGGAGGCTGGAAGCTTGGCGCAGGCTATCGAGATTTCCAGGAAGCGCGCGACTAATCCCAGCCTTGCTTCTGAAATCAAAGCGACGCTCCTCGGCATGGATCAGGACATTCTGGATCAGTGATTTGAGTCTTTCAAATGGGCCATTGTGTTCCAGGCCCTCTCTGCTGCTTCTCTCAATGAGTCCTGAAGACTCCTCGTCGCCAACCTGGACCAGCCCGGACACCTGAGAGATACCGAGCTTTCTCGATGGATCGTTTACCCTTTGCCTTTCAAGCTCAAGCCAGTCGTTTTCGGGTTCCCCATACGGTCTGATCCGGAAGTCCTTCCTGAAGATTGAAATGCCAGCATTGTCTGTAAGAATGCGGCGCGCATTTAACAGGCCGATGCGATCCAAATCCAATCCCATTCGGGCAAACAACCCTTTCAGCGCGTCGGGTTCTCTGTCGTAAATATTGATTCGAATGTGGAAGGCGCCGCAACCCTCTTCCTCGGACTCCATCGGCAGTGCGGGAATAGTGAGCGGCTGCGTGTGGGCGTCCCCACGCTGAATGATGAATGTGCCGATGAAGTCTCCTTTGCTGTCGAAGTCGCCAGTTAGCGAATAGTCTGCTTGCTCCTGCAAAGCGAATGGCCGGATGAGGAATGGGTCCTCATCCTCCTCGTCATCTGTGCCATCCGAAATCAGATTGCTTCGGGAGAGCAGGTTTTGCCCGTCAAAACCGTGGCTCGCGAGCGTAAATGCAGTAATGTCGAGCCTTATAGAAAAGTTTTCCGCGAGGGTCCTCACGGGAGATGCTAATCTTCTCAACTCGCGGATGAGCGATTCGAGCGCTTTTGCTGTCCACTGATCCCGTAGATCACGGATATAGATGTCTACTCCAGGAAGTGCTTTGCTCTTCTGAGAAAGCTTTGTTTCTTCCACGGGGATATCAATTTGGTCCAGATATTTGTCAGCAGTGAAACAATTCCAGTCGATTTCTACGGTTACGAGAGAACGGGTGCTTCCGCTGGTGTGTGTACTTTCGAGTCTGGTAAACCTTCCTAGCCTCGCTGCAGCGAATCTGCCGATCCCTTTAGCACCCAGCATCGACCGTCCTCCAGGACTGGTCCTTCGCTGCAGCTTGTCATCGGTCGCTGGTTCGAACCAACGGTCGATGATTTCGGACTTGGACATGCCATGTCCTTCATCCGAGACCAGAATCATGCCTTGAGGTTCAGCGGACCCACGAGGTAGGATTGTGATGTTGACAACCGGGGAATCCGCGTCAAAAGAGTTCTTGACAAGCTCGATCACGGCCGCATCAGGGCCGCTAATCAGCTGGTCGCCAATCGTTCTGATGATGCGTGCGCGCGGACGTAGTATCGGCAAAAACAGCTCCTGTCTTGAGCACAGGTATTCTACCCGATTTAACCTCCCAACCGTGATGCGCTCATATCAAGCTGGAAGACCTTGGAAACAAGCGCTCGCATTACGGGCGGGCAAACAGCGTTTCCCAATAACTTGACCTTATTGCGTCGAGTTCCGTCGGGAAACCGATACGACCGAGGAAAGCCCATCGCCCTCCTCAACTCGCTTGGCTGCAGCATCCGCATTATGTGGCCGGCCCGCGAAGGCTGCACCAGGGCGAATCGGTCTACTGTTGTAACGGTCCTCAAGGGCTGATCGAGGGATTGCCAACCGCCGGAGCCATCGGTGCCATAATACACAAGCAGAAATGGAGACCTCGGTCCCAACGTATCGATGGCGCGAGAGGCGCGTTCGAGAGTTCCGGAGGCCCTGCGGTCGCTGAAAAGCGGCGTTGTCGGCCAGACTCCATTTTGATCTAGGATCGTCAAAGCTGCCTTCGTTTGCCTTAAAGGGAGGTTTTCAATCAACACGTCTCCAACTAGAGAGGCAACCATGAAGAGCCTCCGCCTGCGTTGAGGTACTCCAAATTCCGCTGAGTCCAACACCGTTTCTTTGATTGTGTAGCCCATGCTCTGGAGTTCTGACCTTAGTTCGGGAAAGCGCTTCCAAGGCCGCATGTGCACGACGTTTTCCAGAATGATCCAAGATGGCAACAGCGTCCGCGCGAACCGAATTACCTCTAAGGCCGTTTCCTTGCTCTCCTCGGAACGGGGTGCGCTCCCCTTGGCACACGTGTGGTTCGTGCATTCTGGGGAGGCGAGGAGCAGATCAATTCGGCCCAGGTCACGTCTGATTGATCGGGGGCTGAGTTCGCGGAGATCACACTCATACAAACGTGCTTCAGGGAAGTTCATTCTGAATGCGGCTGCTGGATATGAGGCCATCTCGGCCCCGCCGACGATCTCTAGGCCTGCCATCGACGCGCCCAGGCTGCTCCCTCCACCGCCGGAGAAGAGGTCGAAAGCTCGAAGGGATCTTACTGGCTCTTCTCTATTTCTCAAAGTTAGACCAGGCTACCAAGCTGCACCCCAATTCGCCAAGGAGATAATTGAGGTATGCCTCCTGATCGGTTCACACCTGCGATTCGTAGCGCCATGATGTCCAGGATTCAGGGTAAGAACACAACTCCTGAACTAACGATTCGGAAAAGGCTTTGGAAGAAGGGATTGCGATATCGCCTTCATCCACAGGTCTTCGGGCGGCCAGATTTTGCGTTCATTCACGCCAGGGTAGCGGTGTTCATTGACGGGTGCTTTTGGCACGGATGTCCCGAACATTATCAGGCGCCAAAGTCGAACAAGGCTTTCTGGAAGAAGAAGCTGACTGCAAATCGTGCGCGCGATGCTGTCGTGTCAGAGACGCTATCGGCGATGGGGTGGCTTTGCCTGCGCTTCTGGGAACACGACGTCGAAGACAGGCCCGATCGTTGCGCAAACTCAATTCTGAGAGCTGTAAGGCTACGCCGGGTGCCCCACCGTTGATTCCCCACCTTCAGGGTGCTCCATCCATCGATTTTTTCTATCGAAGGGTGGGAAAGCACGAACCCCAACCCGCCACGCCCAAGCCAATCTATCTCTCCGTAACGTGCCCACGCCGAAGGCCGCTGGCCCCACCGCAAGTGGCTGGGAAAACACGTACTCCGAGCGAGCGGAAATCGTAACGCCGGTCCTCAGACCGGCTGTCCTGAGTGCCTCCAGGCACTCAGACACTTGTCTAGGCATTGAATTCTGTCTTGCGGCTCTCCCTGAAGAGCAAAAAAGCGCACCGATGTAAACGTATACAACATGCATTTTTGCGCAAAAAGCAGCCTTTTTTAGCCTGTTTTTCACCTTTTACTCCGCGCCCGCAGAGAGATACCCGCAAAATATCTCCGCCTGCGCAAGGAGTTTTCGCAATCATCAGCCTCGCTCAGCTCAAAACCCCAGTTCTAAGCCCACAAAATCCCCTTTTTTATGGGCATATATGCGCAGCACAGAATCACAGAAACGTAGATCCTACGCCGGTACCGCCAGCCGGGCCTCCCCTGCCGTATACTCGCAGATTATGTCGGCTATGGAGACGGAGATCAAATTTGCAGTGGCAGATCTGGCAGATCTGGCGGAGCGGTTGCTGGCCGCCGGCTTCCAGGTGCAGACCCCGCGGGCCTTTGAGAGCAATACCCTCTATGACACGCCAGACAGGCAGCTTCGCGCGCGCACCGAGATTGTGCGCATCCGCAGCTATGCCGGGCGCACGGTGTTGACCCACAAGAGGGTTCCAGAGACTGGGCCGGGCGCCGGGCAGAGTGACGGGCAGCAGGCGGGGGCCAATCAGGACCGCCACAAGCATCGCATTGAAACCGAGACAGAAGTCTCCGACGGCGAGGCTCTGGCGCAAGTCTTTCGCTCTCTGGGGCTGCTTCCTGCCTTCCGCTACGAAAAATGGCGAACCGAGTGGACAGACGGCCAGGGCCACTGCGTCGTGGATGAAACACCAATCGGCAATTACGCCGAACTAGAGGGCCACGCAGAGTGGATCGACCGCATCGCTGCACGACTGGGAGTAGCGCCGGAGCAGTATTCCACGCTGAGCTATGGGCGCCTATTCGAGCAGTGGCGAGAACGGACAGGGTCAACTGCAGCGGATCTGACGTTTGAAGAGTCCGCAAGAGTCATACATCACTTATAGATATGAGCTATAGCCAGTCGATTGGAATCGCTCAGACGGCTTCGACGGCGTGTATTTTGGCGAGGATGTCCTGTGAAAGACTCTCGATGTTGGGATGGAAGACGGAGCGCTGCGGGGCGGGCAGTTCCTCGATGAGTTCGGCATAGGAAGTGAACTCGCAGCCGGCGAAAGCAGTGAAGCCGGCGGTGTCGGCAAGCCTGCAACTGAGATCAACGACGTCGGACATGGTCCAGGTGCCCCCTTTATGGCCCGGAAAGTGGTGTTGGCTGACTATTTCCTCGAATTCGTGCGGGAGCATCCAGTCGCCGATGAGCTGCTTGCCTGCCTCACAATGGTCGCAGCCGAAGAGCTCGCGCTCGGCCGGCAGTATGCTGGCGGAGGGGCCTGTGTGCTGCTCCAGTAGGCCGAGGTACTCCTTGGGCCGGATGGCTGCAAGGGCTAGGCGACCGATGTCGTGGACCACACCGGCGGTGTAAGCCATATCCTTGTCCATGCAACTGACGAGCGCGATCTGCTCGGCGATAAGTGCGCAGGCAAGATTGTGCCTCCAGATGGCCTGCATGGCCGGCTCACTCATGGTTTTGCCGAGGTACGTGCGGACGCCTACGGTGATGCAAAGTCCCTGAATGCAGCGGGTGCCGAGGCGGGCAACGGCCTGCAGAATACTGGTGGCGGGTACGCGCGGGGCGTACAGCGCCGAGTTGGCGATGGTAAGGACTTCACTGGAAAAGGCGGGGTCAGAGCTGATGAGGCCGCTGAGCTTGTGGAGGGGAACCTCTTCGCGATTGGCCAACTGCATGACGCGGATGGCGATCTGCGGAAACGGACGGAGGCGAAAGTAGGCCCAGGGCAGGTTCAGCGCGCTGTCTTTGGAGGTTTCGATTGTCATCCCGGTCCCCTCACAGTGGTACATCGATCGCGGCTGAATAGGTTAATTCGACTACTGAATAACGTTGAAACAGTTGGCGTGGATCCGTCTATGAGATTTGCAGGCCAGCCTGAAGTTTTTAGATTTGTCGCTCCCGGAATGGCTTTGACATTGGAAATCCCGGATCGGAACTTGACAGGAGTCCTACGATGCGGGACACTAAGGTATCCACAAAGCGGAATTGAGGACCACAGTGCGAGACGAATCCCCACAAGGCACTTATAAAGTACAGGCTCTGGACCGAGCTTTCGCCGTTCTGGATCTGCTCGGCGAGAGCGATACACCGCTGGGGCTGGCGCAGGTGGCCTCGGCTCTTTCGTTGCATAAGAGTACAGCTCATCGTTTTCTGATGGTCCTCGAGCGGCATCGTATGGTGGAACGGACAGGGACTGGAAAATTCAGGCTTGGACTCCGTCTTTTTGACTTCGGCAACCGGGCGATTGAGCAATATGATCTGCGGGAGCGGGCGCAACCACATCTGCGGCGTCTGGTAGCCGAGACCGAAGAGACGGCACACCTGTGCGTACTGGAAGCAGCACGGGTGATTTATATCGACAAGATTGAACCGGCGCGCTCGGTGCGCATGATTACGCGGATCGGAGCGAGCAATCCGGTGCATTGCACCTCGGTGGGCAAGGCGATTCTGGCATTTCTGCCCGAAGAGCGGATCAACGACGTAATTCACCGAACCCGCTTTGAGCGCTTTACGCATCGTACGATTGCGACGGCCGAGGCACTGCGCGCAGAGATTGAGAAGACGAAGCGGCGCGGCTATGCGGTGGATGATGAGGAACTGGAAGACGGGTTGCGGTGCATTGCGGTTCCGGTGCTGGATGCGCAGAGGCTGCCGGTCGCCGCGGTCAGCATCTCCGGCCCGTCGTTCAGGGTAACGGCCCACAAACTGCCGGCGATTGCGAATCAACTGCTGCAATGCGTACGCGGCATCTCGACAGATATGGGCTTTGTCTCGGCCCGGCGCGGTGCAAGGGCGGCGTGGAAGGGATAGCAATTTACGGTCCGGGCTGCTGATGAAATCAGCGGAAGATTGATCTGCTTTTTACGCCATATTCACCGGAGAAGCGATATCTATACAAAAAGCGGCCTGCGTCAGGATTTCGCGAACGGGATCCAACTCCAGGCGGGTTTATGAGCATCCTCTCTTATGCGAAAAACCTCCCTCCCCAGAGTATTTGTATTTTTGGCCGTGGTTTCCAACCAATTATTGAATGCGCAACTCTCGCGCGAGGTTTGCCCGCGTCCGGCGGTTGGCAGCGTAGTCGCTGAGCCGGAAGATCTGCGCAGCCGCAACGGTGTTTTGGAGGCGGAACTGACCGCCAATAGTGCGGCAAACCCCGATGGTACGGTTCGCTACTGTTATACCGATGCGGCGGGACGTGAATCGCCAAATCTGCGGGTGAGTCCCGGCGATCTGGTGATTCTCCACCTGAAAAATGCCCTGCGCGATCTGGGCGCCCCCAGCGGCGGAACGGCTGTTCATGCGCATTCGATGGCGCACGCGGAGAAGAGAGGCGATCCCTGCGCGAGCGGCGTAATGAGCGCAGTCTCAACCAACCTGCACTTTCATGGGTTGACGATTCCGCCGGTCTGTCACCAGGATGAGGTACTGAAAACATCGATCCAGCCGGGCGACCCTCCGTTTGAATACCGGTTCCGCATCCCCGAAGATGAGCCGCCGGGGCTGTATTGGTATCACCCGCATATTCATGGATTTACCAAGGAGCCGATGCTGGGTGGCGCCTCCGGCGCACTAATTGTGGAGGGACTGGAGCGGGCAAAGAGGGCCACAGCGGGATTGCCGGAACGGGTGTTTATTATCCGCGATCAAGACCTGCTAAACCCCAATGCTCCGCCCTCAAGGTCAGAGCCGGTGATGCCGAGGTTTCTGATTGACAGGGATGGCGATGCAGCCAACACCGGGACGGGTTTCGGCAAACCAGCCAAGGATCTGTCGATCAATTACGTTCCGGTTCCTTATCCGGATTACCCTACCGCAGTGATCCAGATGCGGCCGTCGGAGCGCCAACTATGGCGGGTGTTGAATGCTTCCGCAATCACGTACCTGAATCTCGCGCTCTTGTTTAACCACGCGCCGCAGCCACTGGGGATTGTAGCGATGGACGGCGTGCCGATGAGTCACGACGACCCAACCGGTGAGCACGTAAACGAACAGACGCATATTGCCCTGCCGCCGGGCGCGCGGGTTGAGTTTGTTGTGACTGGTCCCGCTCTGGGCCAAACAGGATTACTGGTGACGCGAACCGTGGACACCGGTCCCGGCGGGGAAAATGATCCCAACCGGGCGCTGGCGACGATTGCTCCTCTGCCTACAGCGCCCGAACCGCGCGCCAAGCTGGAGGACGCGCCGAAGCCGATTGCCCCATCAAGCAAGGAGTGGCTTGGAGATGTGAAGCCCGTGCGGGTGCGGCGGCTGTATTTTTCAGAAAAACTTGATGCTCCCGACGATCCTACCAGTGCTGTGGAGTTCTATCTGACGGTGGATGGGCAAACGCCGAAGATGTTTGATATGAATTCGGATGTGCCGGACATCGTTGCGCAGGAAGGTACGGTAGAAGACTGGATCATTGAAAACCGCTCCCGAGAGTTACATGCCTTTCACATTCATCAATTGCACTTTCAATTGCTGGATTATCTGGGGCAACCGGTCAATGAGAATTTTCTGCGCGATACGGTGAACGTTCCATACTACAACGGGCGTACGCTGACCTATCCGAGCGTCCGGCTGCGGATGGATTTCCGAGATCCGAATATGGTGGGAACCTTTGTCTATCATTGCCATCTTCTGGAGCATGAAGACAAAGGGATGATGGGGACTATCCGCGTTGAGCCAGGTCCACGAAAATGAAGCTCTGCGGATGATTGCACCCGGATCGCTGCAAACGGCCCTGGCTGCAATTCCGCATCTTCCTCTATGCAAAAATTCATTAGCAGATTTTATCTTTCGATTGCTGTGACAAAACAGGACAATTTATCGCTTGTTAACAGATTTCATCTTTGTCTGTAATTCTTCGGCGCTACCTTTCTACCAGCCGAAAAAATCCTCGGCCTTCCTCGGAGGGTAATACATGACTATAAAGACTGTCGCGCACACAGCCGTTCAGGCTCTACGGACGGGATTGGTTTCCGCTGCAATCTTCCAGATCGCGATCGGCAACGCATTCGCGCTGGATAAGCCGGAAGTCGTCTCACGCAGCAACTATACTGTAACGCCGATCAAGCACGTGATCGTTATTATCGGCGAGAACCGCAGCTTCGATCACGTATTTGCCACCTATGTTCCTACCAAGCCCAATGAATATGTACACAACCTTCTTTCTGAAGGCATTGTGAATGCCGATGGAACGCCGGGACCGAACTTCGGCAAGGCCGGGCAAAGAGCCGCAACCGACACGCAGGCAGACGGCTTCCTGCTCAGCCCCACTGTAAGTGTCTTCCCCAAGAACGAGCTCCCCGCGCCGCTGGTTGGCGGACCCAAAACCTCCTTTATCCCCAACGCAAGCCTGACCGTTGCGGAAGAGTCAGAGAACGGCCTTACACCTGCAGGCTATGAAGCTCTGATCGGCGGCGGCTCCGGTCTGACCAATGGCACTCCAGACACGCGCATCACCAAGGTTAACGCGCTCCCCGCCGGTCCGTTCCAACTAACCAACGGCGCCACCTTCACTTACGACTCATACGCCGCCAGCCCAGTGCACCGCTTCTACCAGATGTGGCAGCAGTTGGATTGCAGCATTAAGCACATCACCGCGAAAAACCCTTCTGGCTGCACGTCCAGCCTGTTTCCCTGGGTGGAAGTCACAGAGGGCGCAGGCGACAACGGCCTGGAACAGCCGTCGAACTTCAGCACCGAGTTTTCCGCCACTGCCGTCACCACCGGCGAAGGCTCGACCTCAATGGGCTTCTACAACGTTCAGAATGGCGATGTCCCTTACTTCAAGCAGCTTGCCGACGAGTACGCAATGAGCGACAACTTTCACCAGTCGGTGAACGGCGGTACGGGCGCCAACCACATCATGCTTGGACACGCCGATGCAATCTGGTTCAGCGATGGCAACGGCAAACCACTCGTTCCGCCGCACAATGTGACGGTTAAGGCAGGTACCGTCAACGCCGGCGTTGTGGATGAAGTGGAGAATCCGAACCCGCAGGCCAACACGAACAACTGGTATACCGAAGACGGTTACGGCGGCGGCGGCTTTGGCTCCGCTGTCTACGGCGGCGGCTCTTACACCAACTGCGCGGACACCACGCAGCCCGGCGTTGCCCCTATCGTCAACTATCTTTCCGCACTACCCAACCCGATCGATTCCCGTTGCGAAGCCGGTCACTACTACTTGCTGAACAACTACAATCCCGGATACTTCGGCAACGGCAACAATGCATACACCGACAACAACGTCGCCAACACCCCGTTCACCATTCCGCCGTCCTCGGTTCCCAGCATCGGCGACTCGCTGCTGAAGGCGAATATCTCCTGGAAGTACTACGGCGACCAGTGGAACAATTATGTGCCTGACCCTTATCAACTCAACTACGCAGCGGTGGGCGCAAAGACGGACGAGTATTGCACCATCTGCAACCCCTTCCAGTACGACACCTCGATCATGGCAAACGCCACGATCCGAACAGCTCATATTCAGGACACCGCGAATCTGTACGCCGATATTGCGGATGGCGCGCTGCCCGCGGTTTCGTTCGTCAAGCCCAGCGGACTGGTGGACGGCCATCCGGCCTCTTCCAAGCTCGACCTCTTTGAATCCTTCGTTGAAAAAATTGTCAACGCAGTGCGCAGCAATGAAGCCCTGTGGCAGGACACGGCAATCTTCATCACCTTCGACGAAGGCGGCGGTTACTATGACTCCGGGTACATTCAGCCGGTGGACTACTTCGGCGACGGAACCCGCATTCCTCTGCTGGTTGTTTCTCCCTACGCCAAGTCTGGCCATATCTCGCACGAGTACGCGGATCACGTCTCGATCATCAAATTCATCGAGGCAAACTGGGGCCTGGAAACAATCACAGCACGCAGCCGCGACAACTTCCCCAACCCGATCGCCGATCCTTCGAATCCCTACGTTCCCATCAACAGCCCGGCGCTCGACGACCTCTTCAGCCTCTTTGATTTCTCGCCGTTCGGAATCTACTAGAGCAGTTGCCATTTGAGAAAAAATGCCGGGGCTGGCCATCCAGTCCCGACATTTTTTGCGGCCAGAGCACCGCAGGTCGGAGGATTTCACGAGGCGGAGCCGTCGTGCTAAAATTAAATCTATAAGTTGCAAGTGGGGACGTAGCTCAGTTGGTTAGAGCGCTGCCCTCGCACTAAATCACCATATTTTTCAATCGCTTACACCACTTACTGTCCATCTTACTGTCCATTTCTCATCTAAATTGGGCGAGAATTTACTGTCCAAATTTGATCGAATCTGCTGGTCACGCTATTTGTCTAGAGAACTCCTCAGGAGGGCTTCAAGACAATGGCCAGAGCCAGGCAGTACGCCGATCGCGTCAACGTCATCAAGATGGTCAAGGTGAACGGTCGATGGCCGTTCGCCCGGGTCGTCGAGCGCAATGGAAGAATCATCCGCGATCACGTCTGGGTCGCCGGCCAGGACGAACACCACTCCGAGGGCCGGTACTACCTCGAATGGTATGAAGAGGGCCGGCGTCTTAGAAGACCGGTCGACAGCTTCGATCTCGTTCTCCCGGCCGCGCGCGCCAAATCAATCGAGCTCAGTGCCGCCAAAGCCGGCCTGTTGACGCAGCCCGAAGCTTCTGACATCCAGGCGGAGGCCGACCGCCTGACTATGGACGCGGCCATCGACCAGTACCTCGAATACATCCGAAAGCATCGCAGCCTGCGCACCTATCGGACCTACCGCCCTGTCCTGCATGTGCACTTTAGAAACTCATACGCGAAAACCTACGTCGACGAAGTTGACCGCAGCGACATCCTCAAATTCATGAGCGATCTTTTCGACTGCGGTCTGGTCGCGCGCACCGTCTACGACCGGCTTGTCGTCGTCCTCCAGCTCTTCAAGCGTCACGGATACAAGAATCTGGTCGAACGCAGCGACTGGCCAAGTTATGTCGAAACCATCCGCCCCATTTACGAGCCAGAGGAGATCGCCGCGATGCTGAAGCATGCGGATTCGAATGAGGCGATCCTCATCAAGTTTTGCGTTGCGACCGGCTTCCGCGACCGCGAAATTCGCTATGTGACCTGGAGAGACATCGACTTCCGCAACAGCGTGGTTCGCGTTACCGCCAAGCCGGTCTGGAAGTTCAAGCCCAAGAACTACGAAGAACGTGCGGTGCCTGTCCCCGCGGCGCTGATCGAGCAACTCCGGGAACTCAAGGAGAAGGGCAACGCGGCTCTCTCGGAGCCGGTTTTCCCCAACACCAAGGGAAAGCCAAACAGCCTGCACATCGAGATCATCAAAGACGTCGCATATCGGGCCAGGCTCAACTGCGGCCAGTGCGTGACCAAGCATGGCAATCGTTGTGCAGATGGCCCGCACTGCCAGCGGTTCTTTCTCCACAAGTTCCGCCACACCTTTGCGACCGAGCATCTTCGCGACGGCGTCGATATCCGCACCCTGCAAGGGTGGATG
>Ga0181534_10000461_pt1 | contig 28455 bp, 23 predicted proteins | sample PEATcosm2014_Bin_37_FD_119758 | JGI IMG/M metagenome (GOLD analysis project Ga0181534, IMG submission 119758) | Peatland microbial communities from MTU Mesocosm Facility, Houghton, MI, USA - PEATcosm2014_Bin17_10_metaG | ecosystem: Environmental > Terrestrial > Soil > Wetlands > Peat | place...
CAGGAAAACCTCCTCGCCCCGGGTGATGCGCGCGGTGCCGGAGACGACGATCCAGTGCTCGGCGCGGTGGTGATGCATCTGCAGGGACAGTGTTGCACCCGGCTTCACCTTGAGGCGCTTCACCTGGAACCGCTCACCATTCTCGATGCTGTCGTAACTGCCCCAGGGCCGGAAAACTTCGCGATGCAACGAGTGCTCGTAGCGACCCGCTTCCTTCAGCCGGGTCACGAGTTTCTTGACATCCTGAACACGGTCCTTGGGAGCCACGAGGACCGCGTCTTTGGTCTCAACGACAACATGATCATGCAGGCCCACGGTCGCGACCAACCGGCTCTCGGCATACAGGTAGTTGCCGTTGGAATCCTCGGAGATGACATCGCCTCGCGAGACATTGCCGTGACTGTCCGAATCACAGGCATCGCTCAGCGCCGCCCAGGATCCAACATCACTCCAACCGGCGGCCAACGGCACCACCACCGCGTCGGAGGTTTTTTCCATCACCGCGTAATCGATGGAATCGCTAGGACAGTTCTCAAACGTGGCGGGATCGATCCGCATGAAATCCAGGTCCGCCCTGGCGTTGTCGAAGGCAGCCCGACACACGCGCGCAATCTGCGGCGCGAATTTCTCGAGCTCCTGCAGATAGCGGCTGGCGCGAAACATGAACATGCCGCTGTTCCACAGGTAGTCACCTGACTTCAGGAACTGCTGCGCCCGCTCCAGGTTGGGCTTCTCGACAAAGCGGGCGATCTCAAACAGGCCGGCGCCGGCGGCAGTCTCGGCGCCACGCTGGATATAACCGTAACCGGTCTCCGGCGCGCTGGGAACGATGCCGAACGTCACCAGCTTGCCGTGTTGGACGGCCGGCAACGCAGTACGAACCGCCTTCTGGAAGGCCGGCACGTCGCGGATGACATGATCGGCGGGCAGAACCAGCAACTCCGGATCATCGCCGGCCGCTACTTTCATGGCAGCCAGAGCCGCCAGGGCGATCGCCGGCGCGGTGTTGCGGCCGAATGGCTCGAGCACCACCGCGCGCGTGTCCATCTTCAGCTGGCGCAGTTGCTCGGCGACGAGAAACCGGTGGGCATCATTGCAAACCACCACGGGCGAGGCTGCTGCCAGTCCCGACAGCCGCAGGGCTGTCTGCTGCAACATCGTGCGCTCCCCGGTCAGGGCAAGCAGTTGTTTTGGATATAACTCGCGGGACAGCGGCCACAAGCGCGTGCCCGCTCCCCCGGAAAGAATGACTGGCGTCAGCATCGGCAAGCCCCTGGCTATGTTTTATTAGCCGGGCGTGACGGCCTTACCTCGCCCGATTGCGTAGTACGTGAAGCCGAAACGACCCACCATGCCGGGATCATAGAGATTTCGGCCGTCAAAAATGAGCGCTGATTTCAAGATCTGCTTCAAACGATCGAAATCAGGGCTCCGAAACTCCTGCCATTCCGTGACGATGCACAGGGCATCCGCCCCGTCAGCCGCTTCATAAGCACTCTTCGCAATGAAGAAGTCCTTGCGTTCCCCGTAGATCCGCTTGGCTTCCGCCGCAGCCACCGGGTCATAGGCCCGGACGTTGGCGCCCGCCTCGTGCAGCAGATCGATGATGGCGCGGGCCGGGGCCTCGCGCATGTCATCCGTATTCGGCTTGAACGCCAGTCCCCACAGCGCAATGGTCTTGCCCCGCAGCTGATCGGCGAAGTGACGCTTCATCTTCTGGACCAGCACCCCCTTCTGCCGGTTGTTGACCGACTCGACTGCGTCCAGGATGCCGGGAGTGTGACCTACTTCATGCGCCGAACGGATCAGCGCCTGAACATCCTTCGGGAAACATGAGCCGCCGTAGCCGGTGCCCGGATATATGAAACTGTATCCAATTCGCGGGTCCGAGCCGATCCCGACACGGACCTTCTCGATGTCGGCCCCCAGCCGTTCGGCGATGTTGGACAACTCGTTCATGAAGCTGATTTTCGTGGCCAGCATGGCATTGGCCGCGTACTTCGTCAGCTCCGAGGAGCGGATGTCCATGACAATCAGGCGGTCGTGATTGCGGATGAACGGCTCGTACAGGGCGCGCATCAGCTCGGTGGTGCGCGGGTTGTCAGTTCCGACGACCACGCGATCCGGCTTCATGAAATCCTGAATGGCCGCGCCTTCCTTCAGGAATTCGGGATTGGAGACGACATCAAACTCAACGTTGGCGCCGCGGCCGGCCAGTGTCTTGGTCAGCTCGGCACGCACCTTGTCAGCCGTGCCCACCGGCACCGTCGACTTCGTGATCACGACCGCATAGCGATTCATGTGCGTCGCAATGGTGCGCGCTGCACTCAAAACGTACCGCAGGTCGGCGGAACCATCCTCGTCCGGCGGGGTACCAACAGCGATCAGCTGGAACAGACCGTGCTCGACGCCCTTGACGGCATCCGTCGTGAATTCAATACGCCCCGCTTCCGCGTTGCGCTTGATCAACTCGTCGAGGCCGGGCTCGTGAATCGGGATTTCGCCGCGATTCAGCCGCTCGATCTTGCCCGCGTCGACATCCACACACACCACATGGTTGCCGGCATCGGCCAGACATGCGCCGGTCACCAACCCAACATAGCCGGAGCCAAATATCGTAACTCGCATCTAAATTCTTGAACCTATTAAAGAACGCTGCAGACTAACGGATGAGGACCCCCGCTCTCAAGCGCTGCGAGTGAGAGTGTGGGCCAGATCATGCAACGCACGAGCTACAAATTAGCAACGAATCGCAACATAAAAATGTTCAGCAACCTGTTACGCTCTGGCTATACTGCCGCCGGCCGCGGTATTTATGCAGGGATCATTGGATAAGGACCACCTCAGGGGAGCGCGATGTTTACTGGGCCCGTTCGGCCCGCCCCCTCGACCCCGACACACCTGTTTATCCGTCCGTTCCGGAATTGCGACACACTCCGCAAAAGCGGGCCGGGCCCGGCACTTGCTGAATCTGTCCACGAGGCGGGGAACAAATTCCGTTCCGACCCGGAAAATTGCCCGACAGCTTGAAGTGCATCGCAGCATGAAGCGGCAATACCGGGTCAACTCAATTACCGAGACTACGTTAAGTCTCGAATTGTGCGGCAAATTCTTGATTGATTTGCCGCCACCTGTGAATATCGCTTATCCGCGGCACATTATGTCGCGTGATTGCGACATTCCGGTCCTGGATCGTTGTTTACTTTTGAAGGAGCCACGAGTTGTCGACGCGACCGGCTAACGATGCAGCCAACTCACGTGCCAGTGTGGGGAGCACCCGTGTGTTCCATCCCCGGCCCCACCTCGTCAGCAGCAGCGATAGGCGTAACCACCCGGAGGCAAGTGAAGTGGCCATTGAGACCGACGGCGCAACGGAGTTGAGAGCCGCCGAGCGGCCCGAGTTTGAAACGCACGCCTGGTCAGAATCCATCCGCCGCTTCGCCGACATCGCCGTCTGCCGCCGCGCCTTGAATTCAGCCGTGAAGCGCCTGCTCGATCTGTTGGGAGCGTTGGTTCTCGCCATCGTATTCTCGCCGTTGATGCTGGCAATCGTGCTGTTGGTACGCGGCTCCGGCGGCTCGGTCATCTACAAGCACAAGCGCGTCGGGCGCGATGGCAAAATGTTCGAGTGCTTGAAATTTCGCACCATGGTGCCCAACGCCGACCAGGTGTTGCGTGCCCTGCTCGAGCAGGATCCGGTCATGAAGGCCGAATGGGTCCGCGATCACAAGCTGCGACGCGACCCGCGGGTGACGCGGCTCGGCCATTTTCTGCGTCGTACGAGCCTCGATGAGCTGCCCCAGATCTGGAATGTTGTGCGGGGCGAAATGAGCCTGGTGGGTCCCCGCCCCGTCATCCGCGAAGAACTGTTGCGCTATGGCCGCAATGTTGGCGCCTACCTTGCCGCCAAGCCGGGCATCACCGGGCTGTGGCAGGTGACCGGACGCAATGACACCGACTATCGGCGCAGGGTTGTTCTGGATACGTACTACGTCCGTAATCAGAGCTTCATTCTGGACATGTACATCCTGTTGAAGACCACCGGCGTGGTGCTCGCAGGCAACGGCGCTTACTGAGTTTCCGGCTGCGACTCGACCCAGAGCGCGGCTTCCAGCAGATCCGCCGCGACGCAGTCGGGTCGCGGTGTCCGGGGTAGATCCCGGGCACGTTGCGGATCGATCAGGATCGTCAGGGCGCCCAATCGGGCGCCAAACTCCACATCGCTCATCTTGTCGCCGATTACGACACAGCGGGCCGGATCGAAGCCGAGGTCCGCGGCGGCCCTGAGCAGCAACTCCGAGCCGGGCTTGCGGCACTCACAGCGGTCCTCGGGGGTATGCGGGCAGTAATAGATACCTGCCAGCTTCGCACCTATCCCCTGCACCATAGTCTCCAGCCGGGCGTGAATGGCGGCGAGACGTTCGACTGAGAACAGGCCCCGGCCGATCCCCGACTGATTGGTAATCACCACGAGCCGATGACCGTTCTCGTACATGCGCCGCAGTCCGGCCGCCGCATGCGGCTCGAATTCCAGTCCGTCCGGATCATCCAGGTAGTGACGGTCGATCACCATGGTGCCGTCCCGGTCGAGGACGATGACACGTGGCTCGGTCATACGGGACCATCCTTCGGCAACACCTCGTTGATCCAACCCGACAAGGCGTAGCGGCGCAACAAATCCGCCGGCGCCGGCACATACGGCCCCTGCAGAAATTCCGCGCTCAGAACCGGTTGGTCACGATCGAACACGGCAACATTCGCCGGGTTGTAGAAGTCAGCTTCCAGCACGCTGGCGTTCGTTGTGGCGAGCTTACGCCCGGCTCCCAGGCATTCGAGCGTGCGAATCGTCAATCCCGTCTGCGTTGGCCGCTCGATATCCACGACGATCCGGGTCCGCGCCAACAGGCCCATGATCTGCTCCTTGCCGAGCGGTTGGAAGATGAATTCCGAGCGGCGCGCGCCCCGCAGGCGGCTGTCGAACACGCGGCGCAGCCGGTAAACCAGCCGCGACGGGAAGTACAGCACCTGCTCAAACCGCATCCCGGGCGGCAACGCGCGTTGCAGACGCTTGAGGACCGGGTACCGGTCACCATGCGCCGTACCAAAAAACAGCAGGTCGATATCCTGTGTGACGGCCGGCAAGGAAGCGAACCGGTCGAGGAAAAACAACGGTCGGTAGGTGAGCCGGGGATCGCTGCGCGAATCGCTCAGATCGAAGGTGAAGGCCCGATCAAACAGGTCAACCTTGCGGGGACTGTCCGGCGGCATGTTGCCATACCCGTCCCAGAAAAAGAGCGTGAATCGCGCGTTGGGCAGTGCTTTGCGCAGCCGCTGAATCGCCGCAATGGACAGCGCTTCTCCCTTGATGACCAGCACGTCCCGGATCGCTTCGCGGGCAGCCCGAGCCGCGATCGTGTCGAAGTACGCCTCGGCCCGGGAGGCGAGCAGCGACGGAGCCACCCGAAGTGTTGCCTTGGTGAGGGTGTCAGTCGCCGGCCGGTCTTCAAACCACAGCACCTTGCGGCCGCGCCGCTCCAGTTCGGCGCTGATCTCGCGTGCGTACCCGAAGAAATTCGCTGCAATGAACAACAGGTCGGCTTTGGCCGCGGACGTCGCGCTCATCAGGAGGCCACGCTTCGGCGCGCTCCGTGTATCCCGGAGGCCCGGCGTGCAAGGGACGGCGACTCGATCAGGAACCACGACAGAACACTGCACAACAGCACGAGGACAATCACTATCAACGAGGCGGCAGACGCCGACCAGGCGAACAGTCCCAGGGCAATACAGGTCTGCACGATCGGGAAGTGATACAGATAGACGCCGTACGAGAAGTCTCCGTGCTTACCCACCTGCGGCAGCCGCGGCGCAGCGAGCGCCGCCCACGAGACGATGGCAGTGACGGCCCACGGCTCAATTGCCTCATGAATGAGGCCGGACGTAGCGGCATAGGCAACTGCGCCGATGAGGGCCGGCAAGGCCTTGGGGCCACGTCCCTGCCTGGCGGCGTAAAACGCCCAGGCACCTCCGGCAAAGAAGGCGAGTTGGCCGGGAAGCTGTTTTGCCAACTTGGCATACATGTCTTCCCCGCCCGGCAACGGCGACAGCGCATCCAACCCCACCCGCCAGGCAAGGGATGCGAAAAACACGGTCGCCAGGACCGGTCGATAGCCAAAACGGCGCACGGCCCACACGACCAGCGGCACGGTGATGTAGAACGCCACCTCGATCTTGATCGTCCACAACGAGCCATTGACCGCGGTGACCGGATTGGTCGCGAACACACCCGGCAGGCTCGGCGCCTTGAAGTTGGACAGCACCAGGTTGAACAGGACGTAGTGGCGCCACTGCGGGTCCGTGAAGTAGGCCCGGGCACTCAACGTTGACAGCAACACCAGCAGGAATGCTGCCGCCAACACCACCGTTATGTAGGCGGGAGCGATGCGCCGCAGCCGTTTCATGGCATACGAGCGCAGGGAGCTGGAATTCTCGCAGCTCATGGTCACGAGAAAGCCGCTGACGACGAAAAATGCCTGCACGGCAAACGTAGCGGACACGTACTGCCGCAGCGGCCAGAGGGATGCGGCCTCGGACAGCAATCCAATGTGAAACAACACCACCAGCGACGCGAAAGTGAGCCGCAGGGCGTCAAAGTTGTTGTCCAGCAGCCGCGCCTGCACGCCGGACGGGTCGCGCGACAGGAGCTCAAACATCTTCACGATGCGCCGATTGCCTTTGTGACCTGGGACACTGTTATAGAGCGGACACAGACGTATTCGGCCGCCGTGCCCTCGCAGCGGGGAACATTAAAACACGGATAGTGCAGGCAGCCGCCCGAATCGGCCAGGGTCACGGCCGGCGGGGGCGGCGACCATAAGCGCGGATCATTGCCCGCGTTGATCATCACGGTACGTACCCCCTGACTGCCTGCCACGTGGACGGAGAAGCTATCGAGTCCAACCAGCACATCGAGACCTGCGATGTAGCGTACGAAATTCTGCAAAGGCTCGCACACTACGTGTACCCGGGGTGCGAGATCACCCAGGATTTCCAACACACGGGCCCGCTCGGCGGGAGCCCCGAACATCGATACTTCCAGCCCGCCAGCCAACAGCCCGGCGGTGAGCTCCCGCCATTTCTCCTGAGGCCACAATTTGCATTCCTGCGAAGCAAACGGGTGCAGACCCACGTGTCGGATCGACTGATCTTTTGCTGCGGACGCAGGCACCTGCCCGGCGGTCTCCCCCACCGGCGGCGCCAGGGTGTCCAGCAACAGCCCGTAGGCTGCGTAGATGTTCGGTTGGCCGGCCGGTACCGTCACAACGGGTTGGCCCGGACCGAACGGGTTGCGTATGAGGTTGTTGAACAGGTGGCCTGGAGCCCAGCCGATGTGCAGGTGCCGGGGCGCGCCAATCAGCCGTGCCAGGAGCCGCTCCCGGAAGTCGCCGAGGAGGTCGAGCGTCACGGACGGGCTGCGCCTGCGGATGGCGGCCGCGGCGGCCAGCAACTGCATAGCGGCCGAAACCCCGAACTGCTTGTTGGTCCCTACCGGAAACTGCGAGCCGATGACCTCGCAGCCGGGGATCTGCTCGAACAGAAAAGCGACCTGTGGACGGGTCCAGACGAGATACTGCCGCGCGTAGCCGCGGTCCGCGAGCCGGCGCAAGAAACCGCTTTGAATCGCCGCATCGCCCAGGTTTCGAGCGCAAATGAGGCATGCCAGCCGTTCAGCGGCCACCCAGCATTCCGCGTTGCTCGAGCTCCGACAGCGAGCGCTCGAAGCCGTAATCCCCTGCCTCCGATTGCTGCGCCCACTCGAGGAAACGGGATAGCCCGGCGGTGAACTGCCATTGCGGCGCAAAGCCCGTCAGCTCGCGGATCCGCGTGGTGTCGGCCACGTTGTGGCGAATATCGCCGACCCGAAACTTGCCCGTAATCTGCACGGGTACATTGGATTTGAAGAAGGCCCGCACCGCCTCGGCGACCTCCAGTACGGTCGTGCGCACGCCTGAGCCTACATTGAGCGAGTGGACGCCGGTCACGTGTTCCGACAAACAGGCAGCGGTCGCATCCACCACATCATCCACATACACAAAATCCCGGCTCTCCAGCCCGTCCTCGAAAATCTGCAGCGGCTTCCCCTGCCGCACCAGGTTCGAGAACACCGCCAGCAATCCGGTGTAAGGGTTGCTCAGGCTCTGCCCGGGGCCATACACATTCTGATACCGCAGGGCCAACGCATCCAGGCCGCGTGCGGCGCCAAACATCAACACCATTTGTTCCTGGACCTGTTTGGTCAGTCCATAGAAGGATGATGGCGCAAACGGGGTGTCTTCGGATGTCGGCAACACCGCGACCGTCGCTGCGCAAACCGGACACTCCGCCTCAAACTGACCGGCGGACATCGCAGTCGCAGTACGCGCCCGCGGAAACACGACACCATGCGTTGAGCACTGGTATTTGCCCTCGCCGTAGATTGCGCGCGAGGAAGCGACGAGGATCTTGCGAAGCTGTGGCGGAGAGTCATTGACGATGACGTCCAGCAGACAGGCGGTCCCCTGCAGATTGACGCGCTCGTAGCGCTGGATGGCGTACATCGACTGGCCGGTACCGGTTTCGGCTGCCAGGTGAACGACAACCTGCTGGTTGGCAAGCTCACGGGCCACACTCTCACGATCACAGACATCCCCGTGAACGCAACGTGCGACAGCTTCGAGATCGAATGCGAACCGAGCGTTTGCGCCGTGCACCTGCTCGCTGAGATTGTCGAACACGGTGACCGAGTGGCCGCCGGCGGCAAGCCGCTTCGCGAGCCGTGAGCCAATGAAACCGGCTCCGCCGGTAATCAGAACGTGCATGGGTCTGTCCACCTAGGGTTGTCGCAGGCTGGCACGGGTGAGCACATAGAACAGTGCCAGCATGAAACCGGCCACCAGCCCGCCGAGGACCCAGAGGGCCTTGCGAGGCGAGCTGGCGAGCTCCGGAGGCGTCGCCGGATCGATGACCCGAAACGCATACTCCTTGCTGCCGCGGGCAATCATCGCCCGGTTGATCTCCGTCTTCATCAGCTGATAGATCGCCTGGCGCACCTCGACCACATTGCTCTTGGCCGCCTCCTCGTTCAGGTAGGCAATGTTGCGATCCGCCTCGTGAATGGCCTTGTCCCGCAGGTATTCGTTGGTCATCTGGACCATGCCGTTGGCCCAGTCCGCGGCCTGCTTCGGATTGCGCCAGGTGATGGTCATGGACACGATGCCGGTCTTGGCGTTGGGGATGATCTTGCGCACCGTCTCGTCGAATTTCTTGTTCGCCTTCCAGAGCGTCGGCGTCTTCAGCGGGTCCTGTGTGGTCCAGACCTTGCGCACCGGATCCCACAACTTGGCGTACAGGACGGGCAACAGGTTGTTCTGCTGGATGAAGCTCTCGGTCAGGTACTCCGACTGCAGCACCGCCAGCGATTCGGATTTGGCCGAGTCACCCGTCACCGAGATGCCGGCGAGAGCCGCGAGTCCGCCGAACTGCGAGGCCATGGAGCCCAGGTTGCCGCCGAGCCCCCCGCTCGACATGTTGTTCGACACGGGAGACAACACGACGCTCGCCTCATACTGCTTCGGCAGGATGAAGGCGACCGCCACCGCCGCGGCCCCGAATACGAATGTGACGATCCCTATCAGGACTTTGGACTTCCATACCAGCGCGAGTTGCTCGCGCGCACTCATCTCTTCAGGTTGCATTCACTCTCTCTACGCTGCACCGTCTGATCGCCGGCACGTATAACAATAAGAGCGCGCAAACGACGTCCTGCAGCAGCAGCTTCACTGAAATGTCGATCGAGTCGCGCCAGAAGTGCAGCGCGTCCAGACAAAACACCACGATGACGATGTTTTTCAGGATGCCGCGCGGCGTAAATTTCAACAGGAAGGTGAGCATCGCAACCAGCACCAGGGTCGCGGCGAACGGGTAGCTCGACAGATAACACAACGTCGCGAAGCCGCTCATGCCGCCCACGGGCTGAGAGGAATCGAAGCCCGAGCCGATGGCCAGGGCATACGGGCTCAGGGCGTCCAGGGTGTTCTGGTCCACGCCGAAGCGCAGAAACGACGGCACGGAGCTGAAGGCCACGAAGGCGAACGAGTTCAGCAGATCGCCGTGCCGGGCGACAAACCCGGCATCCTGCACCTGATAGGCGATGTTGAACGTCAGGGCGTTGAGTCCCGACTCCATGACGAGGCCATACAGCGGGCCGAGAAAGCCGGCCGCGGCCGTGGTCCGCAACAGTCCCACCGCCGAGCCGAGGCCCACCACCGTCGTGCCGGCAATGATCAGGTGGCGGCGCTGAATGACTCCGCGGCAGTAGAACAGGATGAGCAGGACCGCCACTTCCTTGATGAGGATCATGCGGGTACCGCCGGCCACGCGCAGCGCGGCCGTCACCACGTACAGCGCAATGACGAAGTAGCGCACCTTCGAGCGGCTGCCGCTCAGGATGTACAACACGAACAGCAGGAAGATGATCTCGTACAGGCCGGCGAGAAAGCCCCAGTAAGGAATCAGCCCTTCGGCCACGTTCGTCAGCGCGTACTGGCCGCTGAAGATGGAGCCGAAATCGAGCATCGACTTGATCTGCAGGGCCGAGGCCGCCAGCGCCGTGGGCACGAAAATCGGCAGGAACAGGGGACTGCGGGCGAGTGAGGCAACGGTCGGATCATCAAAGCTGGCACGGATGCAGCCGCTCAGGTTGAACACCCGGTCGGCCAGCAGAAACGCCGCGAAATAGGCAAAGATGATGATCGTTTCCATGGCCACGGAATCGGCAAACACATAGCGCCCCAACACCGGCGCATCCGCGAACAGGCCGGTGGCCGTGGGCCCGCAGAAATAGATCACAATGGGCCACAACAGCAACAGCATGTAGTTCTGGGCCTTCAACAGGCGGTACAGCCAGATGCAGACCACGGCGAACAGTGCCAGGCCGAGGCCCAGCACCGTCCCATCAAACCCCATGCTGTATTCGTTGTTCAACTCAGAATGAATGCACGGCTGCCGCCGCAATGGCGACGTTGTAGATAATCGTCGTCACGGCCGTCCAGAACGGCAATGCCGGCAGACGTTCCGTATCGAGCGGCGCCACGACCGTATCGCCAGGCTTTATCTTCACATCGGAACCATGCTCAAACCAACGGCTGCCATCGCCGGCAACAACACTGCCGTTGGCCCGCACGACGTAGATCTTCGATCGGTCGGCACGCCGGGTGAGACCGCCGCTCAGGGCGATATAGTCATCCCGCGACAGCTCCGGCCTGTACAGATGCGAGGTCGATGTCTGTACTTCGCCGATGACCGTCACCTGCTGCTGTTGCTTCGGCACGATGAGCTGGTCGCCGTCGCGCAGAATCACATCCATGGGCGATCCCTGCGGCGCCTTGATCGTCGCATTCAGATCGATCACGAGGCGTCCGACGGCCTTGGCCGCTTTCAATTGTCCCAACAGCGCCTGTCCGACGGTGAGGGCACCAGCGGAGCCGGCCTGGTTGGCGGCCGCCCCCTGCAACGCGAGCATGGTGATGTCGGTCTGCATGCGGGAGGCCAGCATGTCGAGCTGTTCCTGCTCGCGCTTTTTCAGCTCCTCGCGGGTGAAGACGCTGCCGTCGGCGAAGGCATAGTCGGTGAGCCCGCCGGCGCGCTGCATGACCTGTTTGAGGGTCTCACCGCGCTTGATCACGTACTTGCCGGGGAATTTGACCTCGCCGACGATCAGGATGCTGCCCTGCGTGCGCCACTCGGGGACTTCCTTGATGCTCAGGTCATCGAAGGGCTCGAGTGTGATATTGGCCCCGGGATCGCCCCGGACGGCCGCATTCAGGTCGACGTCCAGGCGCTCGGCGCGACGGCTTTCGCCGTTCACGACGGTATACCGGCTCAGCTCGGCATGCAGTCCATACGCCGCATCGGTCAGGCCGCCACCCGCGCGAACCAGGTCTGCGACGGTCATGCCGGACTCGAGAGGATAGGTTCCGGGCACCCGGACCAACCCGTCCACCACCACCACTTCGGAGGGCGTCTGGGTACTGCCCTGCCGGTGCAGCTCATCGAGAATCGGCCGCACGATCCGGTCCCGTCCCGAAGACAGATCGAACACGGTGATCTGATCCCGCGGCTGCAGCACGACGTCCGCTTTCGATCCGGGGGCACGCACGGCCGCGCCGAGATCCGCGGAAATGACCGAAATGCGCCGGTCCGGTTGGGACTCGCGCCGGATCAACAGGTAGTGGATATCCGCGTTGGGCTGCAACTCATCGACCGAGTGCACCACGTCGGACAGCCGCATACCCGGGCGGTAAGCAAAATTCCCGGGAGTGAACACATGACCCTGCAACAACACGCCGGAGTCGACCGTGGGACGCAGGCGCGACACATGAATGATGTCGCCGTTGTGTACGTCCTGTGTCTTGGCCAGGTCGCCGGTGAGCGCGGCATGCACCACCACGCGGTGTTGATCCGCATTGATCCTGGTCAACATGACGTTGGTGGGATCTGCTTCCGGATTCAACCCGCCCGCCAGGTTGAGTGCCTCGACGACCGTCGCTTCCTTCTTGAACTCGTAGATCGCGGGCCGGCGCACCTCGCCCTCGATGGCGATCGTCGCCCCCACCGGCGGGATGAATATCGCATCACCCTGCAACAGGGTCGTGTCGTTCGTGGTATCGCCGCGCATCAGCAGGTCATACAGATCCAACTCGCGGACGATCTCGCCGCGACGTTTCAACTGGATCCGGCGCAACGAGCCCACCTCACTCACGCCGCCCGCGGCAAACAGAGCGGTGGTGATGGTTCCCAGGCTGCTGACGGTATAGGAGCCGGGCTGGCGTGCCTCACCCAGAACAAATACCCGGATCGACCGGGTCACGCCCATCGAGACATTGGCGCGGACGCCGATCATCTGGCGCTCGACCCGGGCCTCGATGGCGGACTGCACGTTGCTGAACAGCTGTCCGGAGACGTTGATCGGCCCGAGCTCGGGGAAGTTGACCCGGCCATCCCGGCCCACCTGCAGCTTGAAGCTGCGGTTCTGACTGCCATACAACTGCACATCGAGCTGATCGCCCGCGCCGACGATGTAGTCAGCCGGGACCGGCACGTTCGTGGCCGGATTGAACGGCGAGGCGGCGGTCTCGAACAGGTCGTACCCGAACGGCTTCAAAGATTTGTAGCCGGTCTTCGCGAGCGGCAGCAGGGTCACGCGCACTTCCACGGAATGGAACGACGGCTCGACGCGCAGCCTGAGTGTTGCCTGCTCCTCGGTGAGGCCCGCGAGTGGAATGGGCGCGAAGCCCGGCAGAACCAGGGTGCCATCCCGCGTCAGCTGATAGGGGTTGCGGGACCGCACGAGCGTCATCAGGTCTTCGAGACTCTTCTTTTCTTCCGGCGTGAGCAGCGACTCCGGAGTCGGCTGCGCAGGTTGATTGTTACCGGCGCCCGCCGGCAGGCCCCCGGGCGTGAGGCCGTTGGCCGAGCCGCCCTGCGCCGCCAGGGCCGCCTGAATAGCCTGCAGGTTCTGCGGTGACTGCGAGCCCTGAACGCCGGCGTAGTAGGACTGCAACGTCTGCGACAGCGGGCGCGGTGCGAGGTGGAAGTCGATCTCGACGACGATCCAGTCTTCCGGCTTCAGGAGCGGAATCAACGACTGTTTCTCGCCATCCATCGGGTTGCGCGAGCTGGACTCGCGCCGCTGGTTCTGGTCGCTCGAATTCGACCCTGACTGGCGCCCGTTGCTCTGCGTATCGCCTCCCAGGGTCGAGGTGTTCCCGCCGCCGCCGGTGAGTTGCTTGAGGATCGCGTCCTGCTGCTCGGGAGTCATGTTCCTGAACAGCTCGATCTGATCGGCGGAGGGAGTGGTCTGGGCCGGGGACGGCTGGGAAAGCATGAAAAGCAGCATTGCAGCGAAGAGCAGGCCAGCCAACTGCATGAACGAGCGTCGCATGTCGAGCATCAGGATCCCTTTTGTTCCGCGGACCGGGATTGTATAGACCGCCGGGGTTCGGCGGGCACCGGATTGAGAGCCCCCGCGGGAGTCACGAGTTCCGGCACAGGCGCCGCTTCGCGGGCCCGGCCCCCATGGGATATGATCGCGTTCCGAGGCGCCGAGGGATACCAGGCGCACAAAAAATCCATCGGGAGCACATATTTGAAGGCCGTCATTCTCGCCGGAGGGTTGGGCACGCGCATTTCTGAAGAGACACACCTGAAGCCGAAGCCGATGGTCGAAATCGGCGGGCGCCCGATTCTCTGGCATCTGATGAAGATCTATTCGGCCTACGGAATCCACGACTTCGTGATCTGTTGCGGCTACAAGGGCTACGTCATCAAGGAGTACTTCGCCAACTACTTCCTGCACATGTCGGATGTGACCTTCGACATGGTGAAGAACGAGATGCACGTGCATCAGCGCAAGGCGGAGCCATGGCGCGTTACGTTGGTGGACACCGGCGATTCAACCATGACCGGGGGCCGCCTCAAGCGTGTAGGCGACTATGTCCGTGGTGAAGAAAACTTCTGCTTCACGTACGGCGACGGCCTGGCCGACATCAATATCGGCAAGCTGCTGGAATTTCATCGCGGGCACGGCAAGCTTGCGTCCGTAACGGCGGTACAGCCGCCCGGTCGCTACGGTGCCTTGTCCAAGGACGGTTCCAACGTGCGCGGTTTCATCGAAAAGCCCCGCGGCGACGGAGCCTGGATCAACGGCGGGTTCTTCGTGTTGCAACCCGGTTGCCTCGAGTACATCGACAGCGACTCCACTGCCTGGGAGGACGCACCGCTGTCGCGGCTCGCGGCCGCCGGCCAGTTGGAGGCCTTCGAGCACCGGGGCTTCTGGCAGCCCATGGATACCCTGCGCGAAAAGAATCAGTTGGAGCACTTCTGGGAATCCGGCCGGGCTCCCTGGAAAGTATGGGAATGACGGACAGTTTCTGGCGGGATCGACAGGTCTTCCTGACGGGGCATACAGGGTTCAAGGGCGGTTGGTTGGCACTGTGGCTGCAGGACCTCGGGGCCCGGGTACACGGCTATTCGCTCGCGCCCCCGACTACCCCCAACCTGTTTGCAGCCGCGAGCATCGAGCCAACGCTCGCCGGCCATACGATTGGTGACATCCGGGACGCGGCGACCCTGACGGATGCGATTCGCCGGTCCAACGCGCAGATCGTCATCCACATGGCAGCCCAGCCCCTCGTGCGCCTGTCGTACAAGGAGCCGGTCGAGACGTTTGAAGTGAACGTGATGGGCACGGTCCACGTGTTGGAAGCAGTTCGCAGCTGCCCCTCCGTACGCGCCGTGCTGGTCATCACGAGCGACAAATGTTACGAAAACCGCGAATGGGTGTGGGGATATCGCGAAAACGAGGCGCTCGGGGGAGTGGACCCGTACTCCAGCAGCAAAGCCTGCACTGAGCTGGTCACCGCAGCCTATCGGGCATCCTATTTCAACGCTGCGGGAGTCGCCGTTGCGAGCGCCCGCGCCGGCAACGTCATCGGCGGAGGAGATTGGGCAGCCGATCGCCTGATCCCGGATTTCTTCCGGGCGGTGGATTCCGGCAGCGAGCTGGAAGTGCGCTATCCGGACTCGACCCGGCCGTGGCAACACGTCCTGCAACCGCTCTCAGGCTACATCCGATTGTCCGAAGCACTCCTGAACAACGACGGTCGGGCCGTCGCCCAAGCCTGGAACTTCGGGCCGCTGGAAACGGACTCGCGTCCCGTGCGTTGGGTCCTCGACTACCTGTCGAAACGCATCCCCGGATCTAAGTGGCGCCACACTGGAACCGAACACGCGCACGAGGCCCGGTCGCTGCGTCTAGACAGCAGCAAAGCCGCGGCGACGCTCGGCTGGTCACCGCGCTGGCCGCTCGAGACGGCATTGGATAAAACCCTCGACTGGCACGCTCGCTGGGTCTCGGGTGCCGACATGCAGGCAGTCTGCCTCGAGCAGCTGCGGGACTTCCCCACGGACCGCGGAACCTAGACCCTATGTCAGCATTTTCCGTCCGACTGACACCGTTGCCGGGACTGGCGGTGGTGGACCGCAATCGGCGTGAAGACTCGCGCGGCTTCTTCAGTCGGTTCTTCTGTGCCGAAGAGCTGGCCGCCGCGGGGTACGACGGACCCATCGCGCAAATCAACCACACACTGACCCGCAAAAGCGGCGCGGTGCGGGGCATGCACTTCCAGTATCCTCCGCACGCCGAGATCAAGTTGGTCAGCGTGCTGCGGGGCGAGGTGTTTGACGTCGCCGTCGACCTGCGCAGCGGCTCGCCGACGTATCTGCGCTGGCATGCGCAGGTTCTCAGTGCCGAAAACGGCCGCAGCGTGCTCATCCCGAAAGGATTCGCACACGGCTTTCAGACATTGACGGAGGATTGCGAACTGGTCTACCTGCACTCACACCCGTACGCGCCACACGCCGAATCGGGTATCCGGGCCACCGACCCGGCGGTGGGTATCCAATGGCCGCTGCCGTTCACAGAGATCTCCGAGCGCGACCGTCATCACGCGCTCATCGATTCGAGCTTCCGGGGTATCGAGCTATGAAGTGCCGTCATTGTGGAGCCGAGGTCACGCTGTGCCTGGCGGACCTGGCCACCTCGCCCCCCTCCAACGCTTATCTCACGCACGACCAGCTCAACTCCCCCGAGACGTGGTATCCGCTGCGCGTGCTCGTATGCGAACGCTGCTGGCTGGCCCAAACCGAAGACTACGCCCATTTCGAGCAGTTATTCTCGCGGGACTACGCCTACTTCAGCTCCTTTTCAACGAGTTGGCTGGAGCATGCGCAACGCTACGTAGCCTCGATGGTGGAGCGATTCGGCCTGAACGGCACCTCGCACGTAGTCGAAGTTGCTGCCAACGACGGATACCTGCTGCAGTACGTGAAGGCCCGTGGCGTACCTTGCCTGGGCATCGAGCCAACCGCGAGCACGGCCAAGGCGGCACGCTCCAAAGGCATCGAGGTGCTGGAAGAGTTCTTCGGCGCCAGGCTTGCCGACAAGTTGGTTTCCGACGGCCGGGCGGCCGATCTCATTGCCGCCAACAACGTGCTCGCGCATGTCCCTGACATCAACGACTTCGTGAGCGGCTTCGCCCGTCTGTTGAAACCGACCGGCGTGGCCACTTTCGAGTTTCCGTCCTTGTTTCAGCTCGTGCGGCACTGCCAGTTCGACACGATCTACCACGAGCACTTTTCCTATCTGTCACTGAGCGCTGTGTCCCGGATCTTCGCGGCGAACGGCCTGACCGTCTTCGATGTCGAGGAGCTCGACACGCACGGCGGCAGCCTCCGCGTGTTTGCTCAACGGCGCGACGTTGGGTCTCGTCCAGTGAGCCCCACTGTGAATGCGATGCTGCAAATGGAAGCCGACGCGGGCATGACGACGAGCGCGTACTACGCTGGTTTCCAACCGCGGGTGCTGGCGGTAAAAGACGCCGTGTTGAACTTCCTGCTGCAGCAACGCGCAGCCGGTCATTCAGTGGTGGGCTATGGAGCTGCAGCGAAGGGCAACACGTTGCTGAATTTCGCAGGCGTGCGCTCGGATCTGCTGCCGTGGGTGGTGGATCGTAATCCCGCCAAGCGCGACAACTACCTCCCCGGGAGCCGCATTCCCGTGGTGGATGAGGCACGCCTCACGGCCGAAAAGCCGCGCTACATCCTGATTCTGCCCTGGAATCTCACGCGCGAGATCACCGCCCAACTGCACTACGCCCGCGCCTGGGGCGCGCAGTTCGTGACCGCCGTGCCGGAGCTGAAAATCCAATGAAAGTCGCGGTCACGGGCGCGAGCGGCTTTCTGGGCGGACACGTCCTGACAGAGCTCGCGCGGCATCGTGACGTCGAAGTCGTTGCGATGACCCGCCGCCCGTTGCCCGCGGGGGCCGCGGCGCGCGAAGTCGCAATCAACCTGGAACAGCCACCGGCCGATGCCTATGAGCAGCTCGGCCGGCCGGATGTTCTGATCCACCTCGCCTGGGCGGGCCTTCCCAACTATCGCTCGACCACTCATTTCGAGCCCCAGCTGGGTCAGCAGTACCGCTTTCTGCACAACCTGGTGGCGGCCGGCCTACCCGCCCTGCTGTGTACCGGAACGTGCTTTGAATACGGGATGCGCTCGGGCGAGCTACTCGAAACGATGCCCGCCGACCCGACCAACCCTTACGGCTTTGCCAAGGATGCCCTGCGCCGGCAGTTGGAATTCCTTCGCATGGCGCACCCTTTCAAACTCACATGGGCCCGACTTTTCTATATGTACGGCGCCGGCCAACCAGCAACGTCGCTCTACCCGCTGGTTATAGCCGCGGGCCAGCGAGGCGACCGGAGTTTCCCCATGTCACTGGGCGAGCAACTGCGTGACTATCTGCCCGTCGCGGATATTGCGCGCAACATCGCCCTGCTCGCTCTGCGCGCCCCCGACAGCGGCATTGTGAACATCTGCTCCGGTAAGCCCATCGCAGTACGCCGCCTGGTGGAAGGTTGGCTGACCGAGCACAAGTGGGACATGCAGCTCGAGCTCGGACGCTATCCCTATCCTGACTATGAACCGTTGGCCTTTTGGGGATCGTCCCGGAAACTCACCGCGTTGCTCGGCTCGCCATGAAGCTCCGAATCGGCGCGCCGGAGTCGCTCGCACGCTATGTGGCGCGCCAACTCGATCATTTGTTCCCCGACGCAGATCCCGCAGGCGACGTGGACCGCCTCGCACAGGTAATGCCGGCCGCCACTGAACGCCTGCGACCCATCCTGGCCAGCGTGCGCGCCTTCACCCCGGATTACTTCGATCATTTCAACTCGCTGCAGTACGCGAGCTTTCTGTACCTGCTGGGTAACGAGCTGTGGCGCGACACCAGCGCAAAATCCCTCGCCGAGCGGCTGTTCTGCCTGAACCGGGCCCTCAATGCACTCGACCTGTTTCCGGCCGTGAGCCTGCCCGAGGTGTTCTTCATCTCGCACGGCTTGAGCTCCGTGCTCGGCAACGTGACCTATGGCAACCGCCTGGTGCTGTTTCAGAATGTGACGGTGGGACGCATCGGGGATGACAAGCCCCAGGTCGGTAGTGATGTCGTCCTGTATCCGGGTGCGACCGTGACTGGTCGCAGTACCATCGGCAACAACTGCGTCGTGGCGGCGGGCACGGTCGTTCACAACCAGACTGTGCCGGACGACTCCATTGTCGGCACACGAGGTGGCGAGCTGGTTGTTTCGCCTCGCAAGAAGGATTACATCGGCCTGTATCTGCGAACGCTGCGCTGAGCCGGATGTCACTGCGAAGAAATGTGATGGCGAACTATGTGGGCCAGGGATGGACGGCCCTCATGGGAATTGCCTTCCTGCCCTTCTACGCCAAGCTCGTGGGCATGGAGGAATACGGGCTCGTGGGCGTGTTCGCGATTCTCCAATCCTGGATGACGCTGCTCGATCTCGGCCTGACGCCCACTCTGAACCGGGAGATGGCGCGCCTGCGAGCCGGTGCTCATACGGGCGACTCGATCCGCGACCTGCTGCGCTCGCTCGAGACTCTCTACGTCGTGCTCGCCGCCATCATGATCGGCCTCATCATTCTGGCCGCGCCGTGGCTCACCCGATCGTGGTTGCAGTATGACTCGGTGCCCTCCGATGTAGTGACGCACTCCATCCGCGTCATGGCGTTTGTTCTCGCGGCGCGCTGGCTCGAGCTGATCTACCGGGGTGCGTTGCAGGGTTTGCAGGATCTCGTCTGGCTGAACGCGGCCCAGATCGCGTTGGCGACTGCTCGTTGGGGCGGTGCCTACGGCATGCTGTTGGCGTTCCCGTCAATCGAAGTGTTCTTCGCCTGGCAGGGTGCCATCTCAGCGCTGTCAGTGGCCGTGTTCGCGTGGCGCACGTACCGGATCCTGCCGCAGCCGACCCGGCGCGCGGTCTTTGCCTGGTCGGCGCTCCTCGAAGTCAGAAGCTTCGCAGTCGGCATGTTTCTGAGCTCAATGTTGACGTTCCTGCTCACGCAAGCCGACAAACTCGTGATCAGCAAGCAACTCTCTCTCACGGCACTGGGTGCCTACACCCTGGCCGCCAACGCCGCAAACGGGCTGCTGCAACTGGTTATTCCGATGAACGCGGCGGTGTATCCGCGCCTCACACAACATGTGACCGGCAGCGACGAAGCCCAACTGGCCAACACCTACAAACTATCCTGCGAGTGGATGGCGGCGGTGATCGTGCCGCCGGCCCTGGTGATGGCCTTCTTCGCACGCCCCTTCATGCTGTCATGGACCGGCAACCCCTCGCTGGCGGACTCGGTCACCCCGCTGTTGGCCCCCCTGGTACTGGGAACGCTGTGCAACGGGCTGATGAATATTCCCTACATGTTGCAGTTGGCGCATGGCTGGACCAGCCTGTCGGTGAAGGTGAACCTGGTCGCAGTCATCATCATGGTTCCCGCCATTGTATGGGCAGTTGCACGATTCGGTGCGGTGGGCGCAGCGTATGCCTGGCTGTCACTGAATGCCGCCTCGCTGCTCGTGACCTCACAGCTCATGTATCGGCGCCTTCTGCCCCACTTCAAATCCGATTGGTATGTCACCGCTGTGGGACAGCCGCTGGCTGCGGGACTGGTGTCGGCTGCGCTACTGCGCTGGTGGATCCCCGCCCCTTCAGGAAGGGTTCAGGCAATTCTGGTGACGTTACTGGCCGGCCTCATTGTCGGAGGGGCCGTCGTGTGGTCGCTTCCGGCAGTGCGGGATGTGATCCTAAGGCATCGCCGTACGGTACAATCCCGCGGGTGACAGCGACAGTATCCATCGTCGTACCTACCCGCGAGCGGGCAGCGTACCTACCGCACTGTATACGCAGTTGCACCCTCAACCCTGATTCGCAACTCGAGATCCTCATTCTCGACAATGCGAGCACGGACAATACCCAGGAGGTAGCCGCCGGGATCACCGATCCGCGCGTGCGCTACGTCCGCAACGAAGCCCGCCTGAGCATGCGGGACAACTTCGAGAAGGGAATTGAACTTTCGCGCGGTGAGATAATCTGCTTCATCGGCGACGACGATGGGGTCCTTCCCGATTCCGTCGCGCGGGCCACACAATTGTTCGAGAACCCCGAGGTCGATGCCGTTTCCGCCTCCCGCGCCCACTATTACTGGCCCGACCTGGTGAGCTCCCGGCGAAACACCGCCCTGCTGCCCCGCCATTCAGGTGTGAGCATCCTCGACGCCCGCAAGGTTCTGGCCACGTTGTTGGAGGACGCGGACTACTATCGGCTGCCATGCCTGTATCACGGGTTCGTGCGCCGCTCGGTGGTCAATCGGGTAAAGGAGCGTCAAGGACGCTTCTTCCTCTCCAGCCAGGTCGACATGTTCTCCTCGATCGCCCTCTCCATGGAGGGGATCCGCTACGCATTCAGCCGGTCGCCGCTGGTCATCAACGGCGGCTCCGCCCGCAGCAATGGTGCCTCGCATTTTGGCGGCGGCACGCAGACCGAGAAATCGCTCTGGAAGAAGGAAGACGACGTCGGCTTTTTGCCGGGGTTCGAGAACGCCGGTACGATCGGCGCGCTGATCGTTGAGTCAGGCATCCGCTATAGCCGCGCGAACCCGCCGGCCACCGTGTTCGACATGTTCGGACGTGAGGCGGTCGAACGCGCGCTCGTGGCCGAGGCGGCCAAGCGATCCGCTTCTGGAGATCCCAGTCTGCAGGCGCGAAATACCCAGATGTTCGAAACGGCTGGCATTTCCCAACCTCGGACACCCGCCGGTGGCTCTTCAGGAGCAGCCGCACGGACCCTGGCCAGGGTGAACCGCCTGATCAAATCATTCGCCTCTTCGCGTCCGATCGACATGGCCGCGCGGGGTGTGACCGACGTGTTCGATGCCTCTCAGTACCTCGCCCAGATGCTGAAGACCGGTCACACGAGCGCAGTCGACCAGCCGTGGGAACAACTCACGACTGCCTTCCGAATGTCGCGGAACTGATTGCCGACGTGATTAGAAAAGTTGCGACGATCTCATCCGGGCTGTTGCTCGCCTCGGTTCACGTCGCGGTCCAGGCTCGCGGCGTCTCTCCCTATCTGCCCCTGAATCTCGAGCCCGAAATCGAGTCGCAGATCGAGCGCGTGCTCATCCTCGGCGACAAGCCTGTGATGACGCGGCCGATACCGGCCGCCCGAGTTCTCGAAGCCCTGCCGAAGGCGTGCTCGAAAGATCCGGTGCTGTGTCATCGCGTGCAACGCTACCTGGCCCGTTACACGCACGGCTCCGGGATCACCCACGCGAGCATCGAGGGCGCCGCAAGCAGCGGAAGCAAAGTCGCGCTTCCGAACGAATACGGCATGAGCAGTAAGAGCAAGTACCAGGCATCCGCCACGGCCTACGTACAGCCCAGCGATTACCTGATCGCCGACGTCGGCGCGGTGGTGTACCAGGGCAAGACCGACTACACCGGGACCATGTTGAGCTTCGGGTTCAGTTACCTGCAGGTGGATCTCGGGTTCCGCCCTCACTGGCTGTCACCCATGACGGACAGCAGCATGTTGATGAGTACCGAGGCGGCGACCATGCCCTCGCTCACGCTGTCAAACTACGAACCCATCAGCCGGCTCGGGATTCAATACGAGCTGTTCCTGGCCCGCATGTCCAAATCGGACCACATCCTCGAAGGCGATAAATACGTGTCGGGCACTCCGCGCCTGGCTGGCGTGCACCTGGGGATCGAGCCCGCCAGCGGCTGGACCTTCGGCGTGAACCGCCTGTTGCAATACGGAGGCGACGGCCGTCCCTCGAGCTTGAAGGACCTGTTCAACGCGTTCTTCAATCCCTCGAAGTACGACAACACCGGTCCTACCCTGACGACCGACCAGTCGTTCGGTAACGAGCAGGCTTCGATCACCACCAGCTTCCTGTTTCCCGGCAAAGTGCCCTTCTCTGTTTATGCGGAGTACGCCGGCGAGGACACTTCCCGCGGACGCAGCTACCTGCTCGGCAACTCCTCCTTGTCGGTCGGTATCCATTTTCCCCAACTTTGGCAGCGGTTCGATCTGACAGTGGAAGCCACGGAATGGCAGAACCAGTGGTACAACCATTTCATCTACCAGGATGGAATGGTCAATTACGGGCATGTCACCGGCAACTGGTTCGGGGACCAACGCCTTTATCAGCCTGACGCCATCGGAGGCGTCATCGACGACGCGGTGGGAGGCAACAGCCAGATGGTGCGACTCGGTTACGAGCCGCCATTCGGAGGGTTGTTCTCACTGCGCTATCGCACTTTGCAGAATCAGCAATACGGCGTGGCGCATTACCAGCGCTTCAATGACTTTACCTTGGGCTACTCGCGCCCCTGGAACGGCATGGAGGTCGGTGGCACGGTCGACACCGGCAAGGATGTGTTCGGCGGCAACTTCACGCGCGTTGCGGGCTTCATTCGCTACAACGACAGCCGCGGCGGTCTCGGCGGCCTGCTCATGGATGATCTCAGCGACAGCAGCCCCTCGAGCGATCCGACCGCGCAGCTGTTTGTTGAGGTCGGTGCCCACTCCTTCAGCTCGAGAATCGACCTGACGGATGGCGCTGACAAAGTAACCGGCCCCCGCTCCACGGGCGCTCACACGGGTATCGGGGCGCGCCGCGCGGTTTCAGAGCACAACGACGTCGGCGCGCGCTTTGAGTTTGATAGCGTGAACGGCCACAGCCTCGTCGGGGTAAGGCTGCTCGACTACCGATATCGTCTGAACTGGCCGGTGGCGATCGGCGCGTTCCTCGGCGCCGCGCGCTACGATCTCGCAACTCCCGCGTACGGCGTGTACTACGGTGTTGGCTTGCAGTGGTTGAACGTTCTACCGGGCTGGGACATCGGCGCCGACGTGCGTTACTACAACAGCATTGCCCGTGATCACCTGCTGCCGTCCGACCCACAGGTGGCCCGCCCGGACAGCTTCTACGACTTCTCCGGCGGCACAGTCTCGATCTCGTATCACTTCTGAATTCCGGTGCAGTCGCTGATGTCAAAACTGCCGCTCGTCGGCATGGCGACCAGGTTGTTCGAGACGTTGGAATCGGCGCAGTAGCGCAATGCAATCCCGTAGGTCAGCCCGTTTCCGCCGGTCTGCCACGCACCACTGATCGAATTGTGAGCGACCAGGGCACCCGCCAGCAGATTGCCGGCACTGCCCGCGACCGCGATGCCGGCGGCCCCACGGCCGTTGACCTGCGCGACGGTGTTGCCTGACACATTGCAATAATTCGCCGCCGTCACGCTGATGGCGGTCGAGCCCACCGGCCCGATCGAGTTGTGGCACACACTGAGGCCCGAGGCGCGTACACCCGTCAGCCCGTGCACGGCAATCCCCGCGCCGCCCCAGCCGCCGATCGTGTTGCCATCCAGTTTGGCATTCGACGGAAAGTACAGATCACCGGCGCGTTCATAGGTCAGAGCGATCGCCGGCGTGGTGTTGATTCTGGCATCGCTGTTGATATAACAATCGGCGCTGATCTTGTTGTCCACGATCTGCACGATATCGTAGACGCCCTTTACGAGGATGGCGCTGAGCGTGCCCGCGCTGTACTGGAACTCCTCTTCATTGGTCTGGAAGGAGTTCTTGAAGTCGACGCTGTTGCCTCTGACCACGACCGAAGCCTGGTGCGGGTTACCGCCATACTGACGGGTGAGGTAGGACCCGGGGCCGACACAGCTGATGCCTACCGTGTTTCGATAGGCATAGATGAGGTTATCAATGATTTCGCTGATGTAGCATTCGCCCACCCGGATCGCGCCCAGCAACGGAAACGGAACTCCATAGTGCGCGCGCCCATGGCCGCTGATGGTATTGGCCACGATGCTGATCTTGTGGCATGCGTTCGGGGTCTCGCCGTTGCGCACGATGATGGACGCATTCTCGCAGTCACTCACCCTGTTCCCCCGGACCACGACCCGGTTACAGGTGTTTTTGACATCGATACCGAAAGCCTGGAATCCAATCACCACATTGCCGGACACCAGCAGATCGCGGCATGCCTCGAGCTCGATGCCCTGCTCGTCGTTCCAGGTACTCGGATGGCTCGGATTGTTCTGACCGTGGGCCGCCACTTCGGCAGGCGACGCATACGGGGAGACGCGCTGATTGTTGATGATCTGGCTGTTCAGAGCCCCCATCATCCACATGCCACCGTCACCGCAGCGATACACGTAGTTGTTCTCGTAAGTACAGTATTGCCCCGAGTAGCAGGCCAGCCCGGCCAGCTCGCAGAACGTCATACTGCAGTCGCGAACCGTTACATGGGTCGGAGCCGCCTGAGTCAGGCTGAACGCGGCGTGCTCGACCGAGTTCTGCACGGCTCCCGAGATCAGGCAACCCTGCGACAGATGGGTAAAGTTGACACCTTCGACGGTGGCATTGGTCACGCTGCGCAGATGAATCGCGGGTGCCGTAACACCGTTGGCCCGATTCCAGACATAGCCGGCGGCGACCGTGGCGTCGGTGATCTTTCCGACCTTGAAGCCGAAGATGCCGATGTTGGCACCGCCATTCGAGTACAGTCCCGACGCTCTGTTGGTCAGCTGCAGCGTGCCGTAAAGAAATACGACAGTGTCAGATCCGATGGACAGATATCTCGTGATCCTGAACGTGCCGCCTGCCGGGAAAACAATCGGCGATCCGCCCTTTGAGCCAACGTTCAATGCCGCCTGGACTGCGTCGTCGTCGCTTGCGACTCCATCACCCACAGCGCCATATCGACGCACATCGCCTTGGGCGTATGCGTAATTCACGCGCGTTACGCCGGCTTTTCGCTCCGCATCCGTCAGCGAGCCGTCGGGCGGGCTGCCGGGCGTGGGAACGGCAGCAGCAGCCAGCAGTGCCTTGGGCAGATCACGACGTTGCACGTACTTTGCGTAACAGCTCTGAGGTCGAATAACCGGCTACAAATGGAATGGCGAGCGAGCGCCCACCCCAACTGCGCACGAGGCGCGTCTCCTCGAGTTTCTCCATGTCGTAGTCACCGCCTTTGACATAGATGTCGGGTCGGCAGCGCTCTATCAACTTGCAGGGCGTGCTCTCGCTGAACAGAGTGAGCACGCTCACGCTCTCGAGGCCAGCCAGCACGAGCAGCCGATCCGCCTCTTTATTCAACGGCCGGTCGGGCCCCTTGCCAAGAGTGCGAGCGGACACGTCTGTGTTCACTGCCACCAGCAGCGAAGCTCCCAGATCACGAGCGGCAGCCAGGTAAGCTACGTGCCCCCGATGCAGGACATCAAACACTCCGTTGGTAAACACCAGGGGTCGGATCCACTGAGTCGATTCGATCCGCTCGGTCGGGATGATCTTCTCGGTGAGCCGCTCAGCGAACGTACTCACGCTGCGGCGAGCCAGTCGACGTAGCGGGCTACACCCGTCGCGACATCAGCGAACTCGACATCGCAGCCCGTCGAGCGCAGCGCCTGAAGATCCGCCTGTGTGTGCGACTGGTACTTGCCAACCAACGCCTCGGGGAACGGGACGTAAGTTACCAATCCCTCGCTCAACTGTTGCGCAAGTGTCAGCGGCGCTTGACCGTTGATCCGCCGGCAGCCATTGACGGCCGCCAGCGCGACATCGTTGAAAGGCTGCGCCCGTCCGGTACCCAGATTGTAGATGCCCGAGCAATCCGGATGCTGGAGAAACCACAGATTGACCGCAACAACATCGTCCACATACACAAAGTCGCGTGACTGGGTGCCGGGCCCATAGCCCGCGTATTCCCCGAACAGCGCCACCTTGCCATTGGCGCGAAACTGGTTGAAGTGATGAAACGCGACGGACGCCATGCGGCCTTTGTGCTGCTCACGCGGTCCGTAAACGTTGAAATAGCGGAATCCCACCACCTGCGACTGTATCGCGGGCAAAGCGCGCCGCACGATGTTGTCGAAGAGCAGTTTTGAATAGCCGTACACGTTCAGCGGCCGCTCGTATTGCGGCTCCTCCCGGAACGTGGAACTGCCCCCGTAGGTCGCGGCCGAGGATGCATAGAGCAACCGCGTACCTTGCGCCTGGCAGGCATCCAACAGATCCTTGGAGCGCCGGTAATTGTTCTCCAACATGAAGCGCCCGTTGTGCTCCATGGTATCGGAGCAGGCGCCCTCGTGGAAAATGGCATCGACCGAGCCGAGCTCGCGGCGTGCGAAGCGCGTGTAGAACTCGTCCTTGTCAAAGTAATCAGACACCTGAGCGCCGAGCAGATTGCGGTACTTCGGCCCTTCGGTCAGATCGTCGACGGCAATGACATCGTCGATGCCGATGGCATTGAGCCCGTGGACGATATTGCTGCCGATGAAGCCGGCAGCGCCGGTAACGACCACTCTCATGGAAACAACTCGCTGTAACTGACCGTCGCCGTACCAAACTTGCCGACCACGAGACCGCCGGCGCGGTTGGCGATGGGAAGCGCCTCGCGCAGCGTGAGGCCACAAGCCAACATTGCCGCCATGGTTGCGATGACGGTATCGCCGGCACCCGTCACATCGAAGACTTCGCGCGCCTGAGCCGCGACCCGGATATGACCCGCGGCATCGAACAGCGACATACCCTCTTCACTGCGGGTCAACAGCAGACCGCTCAGATGTAACGATTCGCGCAGCGCCTGGGCGCGGGACTGCAGCTCCTCTTCGCTGCTCCAGGGGCCGATGACCTGGGTCAGCTCAGCCCGGTTCGGTGTGATGACGGTAGCGCCCGCGTAACGCTTGTAGTCGGTTCCCTTGGGGTCCACCAACACCGCCTTGCCGGCAGCGCGCGCGAGCTCGATCATCCGCGGAATGTGGGCCAGACCGCCCTTGCCGTAATCGGAAAACAGAACCACATCCTGTTGCGGCAACACCCGCGCGTAGTCCGCGAGCATGTCGCCGAGGATCTCATGGTCCGGTTGATTTTCGAAGTCCACTCGCACCAACTGCTGGGCGCGACCGATCACGCGCAGCTTGACGCAGGTATACAACTTCGGATCCGTACCGAGAATCGCGTCCACACCTTTGTCGTGCAGCAACTGTTGCAGTTTGGTTGCCGGCTCGTCTTTGCCGACAACGGTGATCAGTGTCGCGTGGGCACCGACCGCCTTCACGTTGAGCGCCACGTTTGCGGCACCCCCGAGACGTGCCTCTTCGCGCGTGACACGTACAACCGGTACAGGCGCCTCGGGTGAGATGCGCTCGACATCACCAAACAGGTAGCGATCCAACATCGCGTCCCCGACCACCAGCACGCGGGCGCGCTGGAGTTTTTCAAGCAACACCCAGCGCCTCCTCGATCAGACCGCACAACGTATGGCCGATGAAGCTGTGCGCTTCCTGGATGCGGGCCGTGCTCATGCTCGGCACGATGATCGCCACATCACACAGCTCGCGCAGCTTGCCACCATCCCGGCCCAGTAAGCCGATGGTGCTCATGCCACCGGCGCGCGCGGCTTCGGCCG
>Ga0181534_10000462_pt1 | contig 28393 bp, 25 predicted proteins | sample PEATcosm2014_Bin_37_FD_119758 | JGI IMG/M metagenome (GOLD analysis project Ga0181534, IMG submission 119758) | Peatland microbial communities from MTU Mesocosm Facility, Houghton, MI, USA - PEATcosm2014_Bin17_10_metaG | ecosystem: Environmental > Terrestrial > Soil > Wetlands > Peat | place...
AGTGACGCGTCGGTCTACTTGCCGCCAGCATGGACACCCTTAGAATATCCGCCGCCACAAGCTGACCATATGTTCCTTGGAAAATTCCACCGGCCAATGCCGGTTCCTTGCTCAAAATCGAGATGTTGGGCACTCAAACTCAATGATCAGACTCGCGCCACCCGTCAGTTTTTTAATTGTAGCGGCAGACTTTTGTAGGCGCCGGCACCGTAACATCCTGGGTGGTCGTCTGCGTCGCCCAAGAGTAATACCATTCAAAATCCTGCTTTTCTTTGATATTGCCGGCCTCATCCATCTTGGTCACAACATCGTAAAGAAAAACTCCAATTGTGGCACGCGGCGGCAAATCGCTGAGCGGCGGCCCTACAATGTCGAAATCCTGCGAACTGCGCGGCGGAATAATCGCATTGATGAAATCGCCGTAACCTTCAGGATTCAGATGAATCGACTTGCCGGCAATGTTCATCTGCACAACGGCTCCTGCGCCGCGAAAGACGCGAGGCAGTTGGTTTGTAATATGCAAATGAAGCACAAGACGCTTGGGCTTCACAACGATTTGCGGCGTGAAGCTGTGAATATAAAACGTCATGCCATTGTTGCCCCGCTCCCCGACGCATGGAATGTGAAACATCTCTTTGAAGCCCGGCTGAAATGGAGTTTCAACTGGAACAAGTTCCGCATTCGAGGTAAAGAGATCCGTATCCACGGAAATCTTGATGCCGCCTTTGGTCACATCGCTCTTCGATTCGGGAGTCAGTGCGATCGTCGGAGTAGTCACTTCCACGCTGACAACCGTAGGTTGCGGCGGAGGCGCCTGCTCCTTTTTCTCCGCAATCGCCGTGCCCTGAATTGAAACAGTGAGAAGCGATAAGAGCGTTACTGTTTGAATAACTCGCATTGTCTTAGCCTTTCCCTAAAATGTGTGGCAAACCTTGCATCAGACTACAGGACCGCGGATGAAGGTATTGACGCACCGGCGTTTGATCGTCTGCTGCCGGTTTGCAATCATTTCCAGTACTGAGAATCTGAAGTGTTTGACGTTGCCGAAATACTATCACAGGCATCACGAAGAAAAGTGTGAAAGGCATTACATGGTGGGATGAAATCAGTGTGCAGAGTAATCTGCTTGTTTGGCCCAATTCGCTGGGTGGCTCACAATTGAACACTCCGCTAGCCAGCGGCCGTCTGATCGCGTCCTAGACTTAATCACTAGTGTAGTCCGCCGTTAATCTTATCGTTTTTGTTTTGTAACAGGGCACACTTCAGTCGTGCCGAAATAGACGAAATGTTGAGGATCTGGGCTTTAGAGGCTGCGGAAAATGAGCTGATCGGGGATTGCAATCGCGATTGAACGTGGCAGGGGCTAAAGCCCAACATTGATATGATTGGCGTTATCGGCCCGACTAAAGTCGTGCCCTGGTTACAAAGCCGTTGGATATTGCCTCGCGAAGAGTTTTTCCGCAGCCTGTTTAGCCCCGGCCATGTTTGCCCTGACGACGGGCGGGATAATGACTAGAATCCATGACGGACACTACTAGAATTACGGATGCCATGAGTGAATTCACGCATTTGCATTTGCATACGGAGTACTCGCTACTGGATGGGCTTGCGGGGTGACCAAGTCGATGGTGTGATGTAGGGGGCGATTCAGGCGGCGTTGAAGACTTCCACGTCGCGTTCGATGGTCTTCTTCAACTCCAGGCGCGCTTTGGAAAGGTCGTGCATCTGCTGGAGGTTCAGCCAGAATTCGGGACTGTTGCCGAAGAAGCGAGCCAGTCGCAGGGCGGTGTCGGGCGTAATGGCGCGCTTGCCTTTCACAATCTCGCCGATGCGTGTGGCCGGGACGCGAATCTTAAGCGCCAGGGCATTTTGCGAGAGGCTCAGCGGGATAAGGAACTCCTCGCGCAACATTTGGCCTGGATGCGTAGTGACACGCTGAAGATTCCATCCGGCAGCCGGTCTTTCAATACTCATGATTGCCACTCCCAGGTCGTGCCTTCAGTGGTAGTCCGCGATTTCTACCTCGTAGGCTCCGTCCAACTTCCATATAAAGCAGATACGATATTGATCGTTCACGCGAATGCTGTGCTGGCCGGCTCGATCTCTGTTCAAAGCCTCTAGCCGGTTGCCGGGCGGAAAGCGAAGATCACTCAGATTGACGGCAGTTTCAAGTTGATCGAGCTTGCGGCTGGCGACCTCGCGAATCGACGCCCAGCGTTTGCAAAACCCTGTTTCAAAGAGCTTCCTGGCCTCCTCGTCCTTGAAGCTTTGAATCATTCATTGTCAGAATATAACGGAATGCGTATTACGTCAAGCAGTATACGGTTGATCGCATGAATTTGTGCCGACTTTTCCTCACGAGGCGACGCTTAAGCGAAGATATTGGTTCAACGCGCAGTTTTATTGGCGACTAAAATCAGACTAGCCATGAGTGAATTTACACATCTGCATTTGCATACGGAGTACTCGCTGCTGGATGGGGCTTGCGACGTCAAGAAGCTCGTTGACCGCGTGGCGGAGTTGGGGCAGACCTCTGTCGCGATGACCGACCACGGGAACATCTACGGCGCGGTGCACTTTTTTGACGCGGCCAAGTCCAAGGGAATCAAGCCGATCCTGGGCTGCGAGCTCTATATCTGCAAGCACGAGGACCACCGCGCGCCGGGGGACGGTGACGAGAACAATCACCTGCTGGTGCTGGCCGAAGACGAGGAGGGCTACCGCAATCTGGTGCGCCTGACCTCGGAGGCGTCGTTGCACGGCTTCTACCGGAAGCCGCGCGTGAGCAAGCGCTACCTGGCGGAAAACTGCAAAGGGCTGATCGGCTTTTCCGGCTGCCTGAGCGGCGAGTTGTGCGAGGAACTCTCCGCCGGCAACTACGAAAAGGCGCGCGGCGTGGCACAGCAGTATGAGGACATCTTCGGCAAGGGTAACTTCTTTCTGGAAATTCAGGATCAGGGCCTGCAGCAGGAAAAACTGATACACGAGGCGCTCTTCCGCATGGAGCGCGAGTCGGGAATTCCATTACTCATGACCAATGACTCGCATTACTTGTGCGGCGAGGATAGTCACGCGCATGACGTGATGCTCTGCGTGCAGACGGGCGCGAAGATTCACGACAAGGAGCGCTTCCGCTTCGACTCCGATCAATTCTTTGTGAAGAGCGCCGACGAGATGAGCCGCATCTTTCCCGATGCTCCCGGCGTGATGCAGCGAACGATGGAGATAGCCGAGCGGTGCCAATTGAAACTGCATCCGGTTGAGAATCCGTTTCCTGAGTTTGCCGTGCCGGAGGGAGAGACCATCGATAGCTACTTCGAGATCGTCTGCCGCGAGGGCTTCAAGAAGCGCATGGAGACAGCAGTGCGCCAGTTGGAACTGCGCGGCGTGCGGCGCGCCACCCCTGATAAATATCAGGCGCGGCTCGAATACGAGATAGGCATCATCAAGCAGATGAAGTACCCAGGATACTTTCTGATTGTCTGGGATTTTATTAAATATGCGCGAGACAATGGAATTCCTGTAGGTCCGGGGCGCGGCTCGGGCGCGGGTTCATTGGTGGCATACGCGATGGAAATTACTAATATAGATCCGCTGCAAAACTCGCTGCTCTTTGAGCGCTTTCTGAATCCTGAGCGCGTATCGATGCCCGATATCGACGTTGATTTCTGTCAGAATCGCCGCGGCGAAGTAATCGAGTATGTAACTCGCAAGTATGGCCGCGAGCAGGTGGCGCAGATTATCACCTTCAATACCATGGCGGCCAAAGCTTCCATCAAGGATTGCGGCCGCGCCATGGACATGCCCTATGGCGACGTGGACCGCATTGCCAAGCTGATTCCCGCCACTATTGGCATCACCATCGATAAAGCTCTGGAAGAAGTTGCAGAACTCAAAAAGGCGTATGAGACGGATGGCCAGATTCGCGAACTGATCGATACGGCAAAGAAGCTGGAGGGCCTGGTGCGCGGCTCCGGCGTTCATGCCTCGGCGGTGGTGATTGCGCCGCGGCCACTTACCGAGTTAGTGCCGCTGGCCAAGACCAAGAACGATGAAATTGTAACTGCCTACGATATGAAGGCCGTCGAAAAGATGGGCTTGCTGAAGATGGACTTTCTGGGCCTGACAACTCTGACGGTAATCGACGATTGCCTGAAGCTGATTGCCTTGAGCCGTGGCGAGAAGATCGACATTGAAGCCATCCCGCTGGACGATGCCGAGACTTACAAAAAAGTATTTCACTCGGCGTTGACTTCAGGAGTTTTTCAGTTCGAGTCAAGCGGAATGCGCGATGTGCTGCGCAGATACAGGCCGGATTCCGTCGAGGATCTTACGGCGCTCAATGCCCTGTATAGGCCAGGGCCAATACAGGGCGGAATGATCGATGACTTCATCGAGCGCAAGCTGGGCCGGCGCAAAGTGGAATATATGCTGCCTGAGTTAGAGGGAATTCTCAAAGAAACCTTGGGAGTTATCGTCTATCAGGAACAAGTGATGCAGATTTCCAACGTATTGGCGAGTTACTCGCTGGGCGAGGCGGATCTGCTGCGGCGCGCAATGGGCAAGAAGAAGCCCGAGGAGATGGCCAAGCAGCGCGAGCGTTTCATGGAAGGCGCCGATACCCTGGGTCATCCCAAGGGCACGGCCGGCGATATCTTCGACCAGATGGAGAAGTTTGCCGGTTATGGATTCAATAAGTCGCACTCGGCGGCTTATGCGCTGCTGGCTTATCAGACGGCTTATTTAAAGACGCATTATCCGGTGGAGTTTATGGCGGCGCTGCTAACTTCGGAGACATCGAAACCGGAGAACGTCGTAAAGTATATCGCCGAGTGCAAAGAGATGGGCATTAACGTAGCCGCGCCGGATGTGCAAAGCTCTGGGTCGCAATTTACGCCGCTGGTATCGCCCGACGGCCAGGCGATTCGCTTTGGTTTGGCGGCGGTAAAGAACGTCGGCGGCAATGCGATCGAGTCGATTCTGAAGGCGCGGGCTGAAGTTGGCGGGCGCTTCAAAAACTTCTGGGAGTTCTGCGAGAAGGTCGATCTGCGCGTGATGAACAAGCGCGTCATCGAGTCGCTGATCAAGGCTGGAGCGCTGGACTCGCTGGGTTCGCGGGCATCGTTGATGAAGGCCGTGGACAAGGCGATGGAGCGCGCGCAGAAAACGCAGAAGGACGCGGCGCAGGGCCAGAGCGGGCTCTTCGGACTCTTTGACGAGGGGCCGAAGGCCGGGCACAATTTTGACGACTTGCCCAAGGTGGCCGACTGGGAAGAGGGCGAGCGTCTGGCCAATGAAAAAGAGGTTCTTGGTTTCTTTGTCTCCGGGCATCCGCTGGATAAATACGCGGATAAGCTGCGGAATTTGCCGGGTGTAATTCCTGTCTCAGAGGCGCTGGAGCGCAAGCCTCCGGAACGGCGCTGGGGCGGGCAAAGCGACCCGGCCGACGAGATACAAGTTGCGGGAATGATTCTGGGGCTCCGAGTGCAGAAGACCAAGCGCGAAGGCAAACTCTATGCGCAGGCGGCGCTGGAGGATGCGACGGGAAAAATCGAGTTAGTCTGTTTTCCGCGCGATTACGAGCGGCTGGCCGGTCAATTAAAAATGGAAGCACCAGTGCTGCTGCGCGGAACACTGACCGGCGACGAGGACGCCGCGCCTAAGATCTCCGTGAGTTCGATTGCGTCGCTTGATGAAGTGCAGGTAAAGCTGCCGACAGGCCTGCGCATTCGCATCAATCTCGATCGCGCGTCAGAGGAGATATTCATCGGCCTGAAGAGCGCCGCCGATGCCGCGCCAGGCCCCGGCAAGGTGATGCTGCATCTGCAACGCAAGGGCGAATACGAGGTTATTCTGGAGCCAGAAGCGATGAGCGTGGCGGCGGATAAAGGATGGATCGAACGCGTCGAGGAGTTAGTGGGGCGGGGGACGGTGCAGTTGATGGGATAGAAGCAATTGAGCGTAGCAGGGGCTAAAGCCCAACGTTGAATGATTGGCTTTATCGGCCCGACTAAAGTCGTGCCCTGATTACAAAGCCTTCGAGAATTGCCTCGCGATGAGTTTTTCCGCAGCCTGTAAAGCCCAGCGTTGATATGATTGGCTTTATCGGCCCGACTAAAGTCGTGCCCTGATTACAAAGCCATTGGGAATTGCCTCCTGAAGAGTTTTTCCGCAGCCTGTAAAGCCCAGCTCATTTTGGGCCGTTTACGGTACGACTGAAGTCGTGCCCTTTGAAAACATAAATGACCATCTGTGTGGCGGACACCACTCGCTATCAATCTACTTCACCGCTTCGGCGCGCTGAGGGATGTTCACTGGCTTGTCATACCGGCCGCGGAAGGCATTCCAGCGGATGATGGCGATTTCTTCAAGCATCTTCATGCCGTCGCGCAGATAGCTCAAGCGGCTGCGTTCGTCGTGCGCCCAACTGACTGGAACCTCGATGATCCAACATCCGCGCTTGAGCGCGATAAAGAGAATCTCCGGGTCAAAGCCCCATCGCTCGATGGTCTGAAGCTGGAAGACGGTCTGGGCGGCGGCGCGCGTAAAGGCCTTGAAGCCGCATTGCGTGTCGGCAAATTTCAGGCCCATCACGGTGCGCGTCACGGCGTTGAAGCAGCGGCCAAAGAACTGGCGGTAGAGCGGCTGGTTTCTGGTTTGGCGGTCGCGCTCGAGCCATCGCGAGCCGATGGCGATCTCAGCGCCTTCATGGATGGCGGCAAAGAGGCGCTCGGCCTCCTCAATCGGCGCCGAGAGGTCGGAATCGGTAAACAGAACGATGCCGCCTTTTGCGGCCAGCATTCCGGCGCGCACACTGTAGCCCTTGCCGCGGTTGCCGGGGTTTTCCATCAAAAGCACCTCAGGCGCGGTGAGGGCAAAGGCACGCACAATCTCAGCCGTTGCGTCGGTCGAGCCGTCGTTGACCACGATGACCTCCGCGTCCCAGCCGCGGGCGCGGATGCAGCCGACTACCGAGGCGAGCGTGGCGGGAATGCGCGCGCTCTCATTGTAGGCCGGAATCACGATGCTGTATTTTGGCCCGGCGTTGGTACTGTTTTCTTCCGTCACTTGCCCATCCCTTCCGTCGAGTTCCGAATCATTGCCGAAGGCGGAAATCTCAGGGTTGACTGCGGTCATGATAAACGGCGCGAGGGCAAGTTGGCTTGTGCAAGGCGCACGGCTGGTGGTTTTCAGGCAAACTGTTGAGAAAACACGCTTCAAATTCGCAGGAAGTCCATCTTTTCCACCCCAGATGCGGTAGAATCCGGTTATCCTGAGAGCGGAGGCCCGGAGGCTATGACAAAGGCAGATCTGGTGGAAAAGGTGACCGGAGTGGGCGAACTGACGCGCCGCGATGGCGAGGTCATCGTCGAGACGATCTTTGAGGCAGTGATTGGAGCCCTGAAGAGCGGAGACAAGATCGAGATTCGCGGCTTTGGATCATTCCGCATTCGCCAGCGCAAACCCCGCATCGGGCGCAACCCGAAGAGCGGCGAGCGCGTCGAGGTGCCGGCTAAAAAGGTGCCCTACTTCAAACCGTCCAAAGAGCTGCGCGACCTGGTCAATCCGCAGGAAGCCGCCAAGGCCACTGCTTGATGGCAGCCGGTTGACAGCCGGGCAAACGGCACCGAGAGCGGCCGTGCGCAATCTTCCCTTTTTGAGCGCGAGATTTTCTCCAGCAAAGAGACGCTGGATTCCGTGGGTAGCCGCTGGCGCGCTGCTGCGCCTTCTCCTGATTGTTTTTCCACGTCCCTTTGACGATGACGCCGGAATCTATCTTGAGTTGGGACACAACTTGCTCCATCGCGGTACTTATGGCCTTGTTCACGGGAGCACGCTGACGCCCAGCCTCTTCCGCCTGCCTGGTTATCCGCTGTTTCTGGCTGGCATGGAGCAGATCTTTTCTCCGCTTCAGCACGGCAACTGGTGGAGTGCCGCCGTGGCCGTGCAGGCGGTTGCGGACCTTGCCGGTGGAGTTCTGCTGGCGGCCTTCGCGCGCCGCCATCTCTCAGCCAGCGCGGGCGAGGTGGTTCTGGCGCTGGCCATGCTCTGCCCCTTCACCGCGGCTTATGCGGGCATTGCGATGACCGAATCCCTGTCAATCTTTGCCGTCTCTCTGGGCTTGTATGCGACCGGCCGGGCTCTGGACGCCGCGAAGACTGGCAGGCGAGAGAACTGGGCCGTGATTCTGGCTGGCCTGGCCGCTGGGCTGGCCATGCTGCTCCGCCCGGATGGCGTTCTGCTCTTTGCGGTGCTGGCCGCCGGCCTGTTTGCCTACACGGATCGTCCCTCAGCGCCAACCTCGGCCGCGCCAAACCAAGCCCAACGCCCACTCCGCTCCGGCTTCATTTCCGCCACGCTCTTCTGCCTGGTGGCGCTGACGCCGCTGGCCCCCTGGACCTGGCGCAACTGGAGCACCTTCCATCTCTTTCAGCCGCTTGCGCCGCGCCACTGCAACGATCCCGGCGAGCGAGTCAATCTTGGCGTTAACCGCTGGATCAGCACCTGGCTGGTGGAGTACACCTCGACAGCAAACGTCTTCTGGAATGTCGGCACGGAGAGCATCGACATCGACGACCTGCCTGCGCGCGCCTTCGACTCGCCCCAGCAGCGCGAGCAGACGCGCCTGCTGCTGGACGATTACAACCGTGGCAATGCAATATCGCCCGGCCTCTCGCTCGAAATCGATGCGCGCTTTGCCGCACTGGCCGCCGAGCGCATCCGCTCCCATCCCCTGCGCTGCTACGTTGAGGTTCCTCTGCTGCGCGTGGCGGATATGCTTCTTCGCCCGCGCACGGAAGCCTTTTCCACGGCGACCTTTCCCGTGAATCTCTACTGGTGGCATTACGGCGAAGATCCCGCCCAGACGGCGTTTGCCGCTCTGCTGGGACTGATCAACCTGGGCTACGTGGCCCTGGCGGCCTGGGGCTTTCTGCGCCGCCGCGTTCCCTGGGCTTGGATGCTGGGCGGCTACGTTGTGCTGCGCTGCCTGTTGCTGACCACCCTGGAGTACTCCGAGCCGCGCTACACGCTGGAATGTTTTCCGATTCTGATTGTGGCCGCCGGCGCGGCGCTGACGCCTTGGCTGAAGAGGGATATTGGTTTGGGCCAGCTAAGGCCGAATGCCGATGACGCTCATCATGCGCCCGGCGCGGCCTTGTGAGCCGCGATGGCTGAAGAACAGCTCCCGCTGGCAGTTTGTGCAGCCGCCAACGAGTTGGATTGCGCGGGGCTTGAGACCGGCGTCGAGCAACTGACGGCGATTGGCTTCAGCTAAATTGAGGTGCAGGCTGGGACCGATCTGGGAGTGGCCGGGCGCGCGCTGCGTCATGAAGAGCATGGGATAGCGGAGATGCACCGGGTCGGCGTCGTAGACCTCGCGGAAGAGCTCGCTGGCGTAGGCGAATTGCGACTCGAAGCTGGAGAGAACCTCGTCGCCCACCGCGTAGCAGCAGGGACCGATGCCGGGGCCGATGGCGGCGACCAGATCTTCAGGCTGGGAGCCGAATTCAAGCCTCATGCGGCCAACGCCGCTCTCGACGATGCGGCTCACCGTGCCTCGCCACCCAGCATGGAAGGCAGCTACGGCGCGGCGTTTGCAGTCGGCGACCAGGACGGGAATGCAGTCGGCGGTCTGGATGCCGAGCAGAAGGCCGGGGGCGTCAGTCATCAGACCGTCGGCTTTCCGGGGAGTATCGCGGTGCGCTTCAGTAGGGCCGGCAAGGCGAACCAGATTGGAGTGAATCTGCTTGAGGGCGACGAGCGGCGTGGCGGGGTCTCCGGAGATGGCCTCGGCCAACAGGCGTCGATTGGCGGTGACGGTCTCGCGGGTGTCTTCGGACGTGAATCCGAGATTCAGCTCACCGGGTGCATCGTCCGCGCAGTAGGCCCGGCTGAGGCCGCCACGACGGGTGCTGAAGCCGTGCCAGAGCCAGTCGAACTTCTCCCAGCCGGGCGCGGCCAGCCACTCGACGCCATTGGGCGCGATGCGGGGCAACTGCGCCGGCGGGGTCAGATCTTGCGGTTCCGCGCGCTCAAAGCGCATACGGCGGGTGACGCCGGCGGCCTTGCCGCGGAGATTTCGCCGGAGGCCCGCCTGCTCAAAAAGCCGGTCGATGGCCTGAATTCGCGGCTCGGGGTAGCTTTCCGGAATGGAGGAAGAAGGCATCTGGCTCTCATTTTATCCGGCGTGAGGCAAAAAACATGGGTCTGCCTTCCGGCAGGCCCGCTTGAGAGGCAATTTGAGGAAGGGATCCAGGGGGGAATTGTTGAGAAGAGGTCTATACAAGACCTTCAAGAAGGAGTGGGTACCTTTCTTGGGTGGGTGGTGTTTCGGGGAAGCCTCTGCTTGTTATGTCTATGATGCACCAAAAACCGGAAAGGTTGCACGATGTAGCAATAATTTTTTTGAGGCCACCCGAAGAGGGCAGCCGCTTGCGGCAGGGAGGATGCAAGAATTCCCCGGATGAAGCGAGGAGCAAGCCGGGACACGCGCCCCAAAATCCATTTTGGTTTGCACGGCGCAGTGGGACGCCGCCTCCGCGATACCATGGAAAACAGGAGCGGCGAAGATGCGCAAGACAATGAGATTCATGGCATGGGTTGCGGTGGCGGCGGGATTGGCTTGGACGGCGGCGGCACAGCAGGCGGCGGCCAAGGTCATCGGCTTCATGACCGATTTCGACGTGAAAGACGATGCGGTGGGCATCTGCAAGGCGGTGATGGATGGCGTTGCGCCAGGGGTGCGCATTCTGGACATCACGCATCAGTCGGAGCCCTTCAACATCGCCATGGGCGCGCGCTTTCTGGCAGGCTCGGCGCCTTATTTTCCCAAGGATGCGGTCTTGGTGGTGGTGATCGATCCCGGCGTGGGCTCGACGCGCAAGGCGATCATTGCGAAATCCAAAGTCGGCCAGTATTTTGTGCTGCCTGACAACGGACTGCTCACCCAGGTGCAGGATCGCGACGGGATTGTCGAGGCGCATGAAATTACCAATCCCGCCTGGATGATCGGCTCCGGCATTTCTTCGACCTTTCATGGGCGCGACATCTTCTCGCCGGCCGGCGCGCACCTGGCTCGCGGCGAAGACTTCCGCCTTGCAGGGCCCGCGCTCGACGTGACTAAACTGGTCCGGCTCGACTTGAAGAACGCGGCAATCGACGGCGCGGGCCTGCACGCCGAGGTTATCGGCACCGATGGGCCTTTTGGCAACCTGGTGCTTAACGTCCCCGCGGAGATTTTTGCGCAGCTTGGCTATCAACTTGGCGACCAGGTTCCCGTGACTCTTGCCGGCAAGAGCTATGCGTTTCCTTTTGTAAAAACCTTCAGCGACGTGCCGGTGGGCGAGGATCTTTTTTACATCGACTCGCGCGGGCGGCTGGGGCTGGCCACCAATCGAGGGTACTTTTCCGCGCTGCACAAAGTGGGTGAAGGCGCGGAACTGACGATTGCGAGAAAAACCGCGCTCAACCGGGCCTATTGATTCGGCCCATAAATACCGTGATTTGGCTGCCCCCATCCATTCCGCGTTCTTTGCGGAATGGGTGGGATACCTCCACTCAATCTTCGGTCCGGATCAATAGGAAAGCTTGTACGGGCGTTTGATTTCGCGTCGATCACGATTTCATTGAAAAATCTTAGCGTTTTCGATATAAATCAAATTGAAAACCAGCCGGAATCAGGTTTTTGACTTGGTTTCCTTCTTCAGCTTGCCATCAGCACCAGCAGCCAGCCATTCAATCCGGCAATCAGCACGGCGACAAACCAGGCCAGCGCCTTCAGCCATCCGGCATTGACAAACTCGCCCATGATCTTGCGGTTGCCTGTGAAGAGAACTAGCGGGACTACGGCGAAGCTGAGTTGCAGGGAGAGAATGACCTGGCTGAGAATCAGCAGCTTCTCGGTTCCCTGCTCGCCGGTGACCGCGACCACGATGATGGTGGGAATGATGGCCAGTGAGCGCGTGATGAGCCTGCGCAGCCAGGGCGAGACCTTGAGATGGATGAAGCCCTCCATGACGACCTGGCCGGCGAGGGTGCCGGTGATGGAGGAGTTCTGGCCGCTGGCGAGCAGAGCCACGGCAAAGAGCGTGCTGGCCCCGGCCGCGCCCAGCAGCGGGCTCAGCAGCTTGTATGCGTCCTGGATGGCGGCGACGTCAATGAGGCCGCGGCGATGGAAGACGGCGGCGGCGACGATGAGGATGGCGGCGTTGACAAACAGCGCGATAGTGAGCGCGAGGGCCGAGTCGATATTGGCCATCTGAATGGCCTCGCGCTTGCCGCTGGAGGTGCGCTCGTATTTGCGGCTCTGCACAATGGACGAGTGCAGATAGAGGTTGTGCGGCATGACGGTTGCGCCCAGAATTCCGATGGCGATATAGAGCATCTCCGGGTTGGTGACGATCCGCGGCGAGGGGATGCAGAGGCCGCGCAGGGCGGGCCAGAAGTCCGGTCGGAAAAGAAACATCTGCACGCCAAACATGCCCACGATGGTTCCGATGAGCGCAATCACCAGTGCCTCAATATAGCGGAAGCCCCAACGCTGGAGGACCAGAATCAGCAGCACGTCGAGGCCGGTAATGAGCACACCATAGAAGAGCGGAATGTGGAAGAGCAGTTCGAGCGCGATGGCCGAGCCGATGACCTCAGCCAGATCGCAGGCGGCGATGGCGATCTCGGCGCCGATCCAGAGTGCGTAGCTGACGCGCGGGCCGTAACTCTGGTGGCAGAGTTGCGCCAGGTCGCGCTCGGTGGCTACGCCGAGTTTAAGCGAGAGGCTTTGCAGCAGGATGGCCATGAGATTGGAGACCATGATGACCGACAGCAGCGTGTAGCCAAAGCGCGAACCGCCGGCAATGTCGGTGGCCCAGTTTCCGGGGTCCATGTAGCCGACCGAGATGAGGAATCCGGGGCCGAGAAAGCCGAGCAGCCGCCGCCAATACTGCGGCGAGCGCGAGAGGCGCACCGATGAATGCACCTCAGGCAGCGAGGGCACCTGATGCTCTGGCCCCGGCAAGAGACCGGGAATTACCGGCAAGGGAGCTTCGGTCATCGTACTCATAACACGAGTATGCCACAACTAGTTAACTACGGTTAACTTTTTATATTAAATTTAATTACTGCGATTTCTCCGGCTTGAGCCAAACCGCCTCAGCGGCTGGACGGCCCAGAACCACAGTACCTGTAAGCAATTCTATCGAAACGGTTTGATCGTAGTTCTGGCTCACAACGCGCAGGCTCACACCGGGCCCGATGCCATTGCTGTGAAGAAACAGCAGGAGCTTGGGGTCACGCTCCTGGAGACTGATGACGGTGTAGCGCCGACCCGCGGCAGCCTCTGAGAGCGGCATTTCGCCGCGCCGCTTGCGCTCGGCGGGGCTCTCTGGAATCACAAAATTCCCATGCGGACAGGCGCCGCCGAGACCCAGTTTTTCGCGGAGCTTGGCCTCAAAGGCGGGCGAAACGGCGTGCTCGAGGCGTTCGGCTTCCTCGTGAATTTCATGCCACTCCATGTGGAAGATCTCGCTCAACATGCGCTCGATGAGGTGGTGCCGCAGGGCGGTGCCATAGGCAGTCTCGCGGCCGCTGGCGGTGAGGCGGACAATGCCGTCCGCGCCCACCTCGACGTAGCCGTCGCGCTTGAGCCGCTTGAGCGCCATGGTGACCGCCGGCGCGGAGACCTCAAGCCAATGCGCCAACACAGCCGGAATCACCTCGCGCCCCTCGGCCTCAGCTTCGAGGATGGCCTTGAGGTAGTTTTCCTTCGAGACGGGTATGGAGTCTTTCATGGCAGTGCAATCAGTCTAAACGGTTACGAGGCCGCCGTGAATCCGCAAAGTGCTGTGTTAGCCTAGGGAACGTATCTTCCATTGAAATTATCGTGCATTCCAGGCAGAGAACTGGGGGATCTAAGTGGAAAGCAATCCGCGCGGAACAAAGGCTCTTCCTCTCGGCGAGCGCCTCGGCAAGCTCGGCCTCTCAATCGCCTCCACTGCAAAAAGCCCATTGATTCTTTTTCTCCTTGTCCTGCTGGTCAGTGCAATCTGCAAGCTATCGGCGCTCAATTCGCGGGAGCTGTGGCTGGACGAAACCTACTCCGCATTCGTGGCGCATCTGCCGTTTGCCGAACTCCCCCGCCATTTGGCTGGCGAGTACAACCCACCACTTTTTTACCTCCTCTTATGGGCGTGGGTCCGAGTCGTTGGCGATGCGCAAGCGCAACTCAGGCTATTCAGCGTGGTTCTGAATCTCTGTAGCATCCTGGGAATGTACGTTCTGGCCCGGCGGATACTGGGCACCCGCATCGGCTCGCTGGCCGCGGTCCTCTTCGCCTTTTCGCCAATGCTGTTCGTGTATTCCCTGGAAGTACGAAACTACATGCTCACGATTCTTGTCTTCGTCGGCCTCTTGATTGTGCACTGGGCTATCGCCGTCGAGCGCAGAGAGGAAAAATGGCTTATCGCCGCTTACGGCATCTTGGCGGCGCTGTTGTTTTTTATTAACTACATCGGAATATTTATCCTGATTGGACTCTGTATTCACTGGACGATCGCTTCCGGTTTCGTACGCGGCCGCATCGCGAGACTCTGTGCCGCCGGAATACTGATAATCCTTTTGATTTCTCCGGGAATTTCGCCTCTGCTCGAGCGAAATGCTCTCAAGGCTCAAATGAATGGCGCCCTGGAAGTCAGTCATCGAAACCCCAGCGCCCTCTCCTTCGGTGTTGGCGGACAGCACCTGACCAAATCCGAGCAAGTCACCGGCCTGGTAAAGAGCGCAACCGCGATGGCAGGATTCTATCCCGCCGCATCGCCTCTATTTTTGCTGCTCTGCGCACTGCCGCTTGCCATTGCACTGGCAGGAGCCGGATACCTTGCGCTTATCAAGGGCGACGAGATTTGCCGGCTATTCTGCGTGATGACTTTGGCGATCGGGATAGGAGTGGTTGCGCTGCACCTTACAGCAACGCGCTATCTGCTGCCTCTGGTGCCTCTGCTTGTTCTGGCAGTCGCTCGCGCCATTCAATACTGGCAAGCAAAGCCGCGCTGGCGAAGTGCCAGCCTGGCCGTTGGAACAATGATTCTCTGTCTGTATGCAGCCGGTTTCTTTCGCCAGGCCTTTATGCCCCACGGGCGACCGTGGCACAATCTGATCGGCACTCTCGAACAGAATTACCGCCCCGGCGATACGGTTGTTTTCGATGTCCTGTATGCGCAGGTTCCATTCGATTATTTTGCCCGTCAGGCGCAATTTCAGCCGCGGGAAACCGGCTTCCCGCTTTCTATCTATGACTGGTGGGACAAGCAGAAGAATGAGGCATGGGGCGGCCCCGTGATCCTGCGCTCCGACCTGGGTGAATTCGCCTCGGGGCTCTCCGCATCGGGACCAAAGACCGTGTGGCTGGTCTGGTACGAAAGCTATTATTACGATCCGCACGATGCGCTTCTGGAAAGGCTTGGCCAACTAGGCCAGGTCACCGAGTTTCGCCTTCCTCCGGACCGGGATGCCACCGATCCGAAGGAGGCTCTCCGCCTGTTTCGAGTCTCTCTAAAGTAGCGTCTGTTCACCCATCCATGCCCTGGAAGCTGCACGGTTACTTCACCCGCACCACCGGCTCCACTGACAGCCCTGGCCTCAGTTCGTGATTCGAATCTTCGCTGGCCAGATCGGTGAAATCGATGCGGACGGGTACGCGCTGGACGACCTTGACGTAGTTTCCCGTCGCGTTCTCCGGCGGGAAGAGCGAGAGCACTGAACCCGTTGCGCCGCCAATCTGCGTCACGATGCCGTGATAAGTCTTGCCCGTCGCATCGACTTCTATCTCAACCGGCTGCTTGGCGGACATGTGCTTGAGTTGCGTCTCTTTGAAGTTGGCCGTGACCCAGAGGCCTTCAAGCGAAACCAGCGTCAAAAGATTCTGCCCCGGCGCAACATTCTGATTGATCTCAACGCTCTTGCGCGTGATGATGCCGGCTACGGGAGCCACAATCTTGGTATAACTCAGGTTGAGCTTGGCCTGATCGAGCTTGGCCTGCGCCTCCTGGACCTGGGCCTGCGCCTGACGCGCGCGGGCCGATTGCGCGGCCACCTGCTGCGGTCCGGTCTGTGCGTACTTCAAACCCGCTTGAGCCTGCGCCTCTCGTTCGAGGGCTACTTTGACCGCGTCAACGGCAGCCTGCTCGTTGGCGCGAGCATCCGCCACGGCGGCCTTTGTGGCGTCTGAGGCGGCCACGGCGGCGTCAAATTGCTGCTTGCTGATCACATCTTTTTCCACCAGCGGCTTGTAGCGCTCCAGGTCAGCTTGTGCTTTGGTGAAATTCGCCTGAGCCTGCGTCACGCGAGCATGCGCGGCATCCAGTTGCTTCTCCGCCTGCCCCACGCCGGCCTGTGAACCGCTGACATTCGCGTCTGCTGAAGACAAATTGCTGCCGGTGTTGATCGTCGTAAGCGGCACATTGACGTCAGCCGCCGCAGCATTGGCCTGCGCGCTGGCCAGCGCTGCCCCTGCGTTCTCGACGGCGATTTGATAGTCGCTGGGGTCCAGCTCGGCAATCGTGTCGCCCGCCTTGACCACCTGGTTCTCATCGACGTCCACCTTGGCAACCTGGCCGGCAATGCGCGCGCTCACCTGGATCAGATGCCCATTGATCTGCGCGTCGTCTGTGTCTTCGCTGTAAGTGGAGTGCCACCAGATTCCGATGGCCACCAGCGCAAGGATTGCAACCACTAGAATGGCAATGCCACGGCGCTTCTGGTTGGGCTGCGCGGTCTCCGGCTCTTCGCCTTCATTGGTTGGCTTGGGTGTTGGGATTGAATCGGCCACGTCTACTTTCCTCCCAGATAATTCTTGTACTGCTCGCCTGCTCCCAGGGCACGGGCCAAACTGAGCTTGGCTACATTGTGCCGGTAAAGGCTGGTCACATATTGATCGTTGGCCTGGGCCACGGACTGCTGCGCCTGGCTTACGGCAAGGTTGTCGCTGACGCCGTTGGCGTAGCGCTGCTGCGCCTCGCTGAGCGCTTCATTGGCCAACTCGACCGAGGAGCGCGCCACCTCAACCGCCTTCTGCGCCGATGCAATATCCAGCAACGCATCGCGCACATCGGCGTCCACCTGCGCGTTCTTGTCGCTCAACTTCGCCTGCGCCGTATCCAGTTGCGCCTGCGCCTGCTGAGCCTCGCCGCGCAGCCCGTACTCTTTGAACAAAGGAACACTCAGCGTACCGACTGCGTTGCCCGTGCCGTGCGAGGTCTTCAGATTCACGCCAATGTCGCCGTAATCGCCGGCAAAATTGAGCGTCGGCAGCCGGTCGGCGGTGGCCGCCTTGCGCTGCTGCTCGGCCGCCTTGGTCTGCTCCACCATCGCGGCAAGATCTTTACGATTGGCGTGGGCCTGACGGATCGCCGCATCCACATCGATGGCATCGAAGGCCGCATACGGTGCTTTATCGGCCAGCGTAAAGCTCTGCTCCAGCGGCAGGCCAATCGTCCGCGCCAAGGCCAGCTTGTCCTTGGCCAGGGCATTCTGCGCCACAATCAACTGCTGCTCTAAAGACTGCGAATCCACGCGCGCCCGCAGCTCATCAAGAAGCGGCGCGGTGCCGGCCTTGTGGTTGGCCCCTGCCTGGTCCAAAGATATTTTGGCAGTCGCCGCCTGTGCTTCCACGCTGGCCACCTGCGTCTCATCGGCCAGCGCCAGCAGGTAGGCGTTACCCACCACCAGCACCACCAACTCACGCGCATCTTGAGCCGACAAGGCAGCCGCGGCAAAGTTATGCCGCGCCGCCAGATAATTGCGCAGCGAGGCCACATCGACCAGCGACCAGGTCAGCGAGGCGCGCAAATCGGTATAGCCAAAGGGCCCAATAATCTTGGGAAAGCCGGGAATGCGCAGCCCTTCGGCCGGCAGATCCACCTGCAAATCGGCTTCCTTCAGGCTTCCGTCCACGGAGGGCAACAGCGCCTGCAACTGGCTGAGCCGCTCCCCGCGCGCCGCCGCCGTCTGCGTCCCGCTGAGGATGACGCCCAGGTTGGCCTTGAGCCCGCGCTGAATGGCGTCGTCCAGAGTCAGTGCGATGGGCTGGTCAGAGACCGCGCCCGCCGCCACGCTGCCCTGAAAGCTGGCCGCCGTAGGCGCAAACGACTGGCTAGGCGGCGCCTGCGCGGATGCCACGCCCGCAAACAGGATGGCGGCCAGACCCGCCGCCAGACCCATTTTCAGGGCTCTGGCTTGGGCAATGCCGCGAACTCCGGTCGATCGATTGCTTGAAAAATTTGATTGCATCAATGCCGTTCGACTCTCAACGAACCAACTGCAAGCCTGAAAATCCCGCTCTATCAGTAGATGCGAAATTCAGGGACAAGGGTTCGTATCTCTAGTGTATCGGACGAGCGGGCCACGCCGCGGGACTCCTCCGCAAACCCTTGATGCCATGGGGCCTCGAGAATGGGGTAAGCGGCAAGACCGAAAGGATTGTCTTTCTGTGCTAACATTCTCATACAATGGAACGCGAGAGGCTACAACTTGTTCGTTTTGCTTCCGCGTTTGCCGGAGTTGAATTTGAATGGGATACCAAGAAGAATCAAGCGAATATTCGCAAACACGGGGTGAGTTTCGAGACCGCATCCCTGGTCTTCTATGATCCTAATATCATCTACCGAAGCGACGAGCAGCACAGCGACGCAGAGCAGAGAGACATTGCGATTGGGGCCGCAGGAAGCGTTGGTGTTCTGTTCGTGGTGAATACAATTCGAGGCGATGAGGAGCAGGAGATAATTCGCATTGTCTCCGCGCGACCGGCAACCAAGGGTGAAAGGAGAGAATATGCGCGAGCTAACGGAGCAACAGAAGCGTGAGTTGGAAGTGCTGGCAACCGTCCGGGTTGAAGACATTGATCTCTCTGAGATGCCTGAGATCAAGGATTTCACAGGATTTGAGCGCGGGCCATTCTCCGCGATCCTGCAACGCCGCCGTGACCGCATGCGTGGTTCCCAATCGACCCCTCCAAACCCGGTTCCGGCCCGAGTAAAACGTATCGCATAAGATTTTCTCAATAGTCTCAAGTCTCCCACCCTTGCCGCAAAGAACGCAGCAAGGATGGGGTACGCCACACGCGGCATTTAACGCAATCTCCTTGTGTTCCGCTTGTCCTTGGCGTCGAATCTGAGAGCGGTTTTTCCGATTGACAACTCCGCACAAACATCTCCCTTGTTACGGAGCGCGTAGAAGACCAGGCCACCAAAAACAAAAGCAACTGTTAACACAACGAATATCAAGAAAGGAAGGCTGGATTCAAGGTAATTTACCATGGTTCCACCGCCTTCGAAACATCTTCCCAAAAAACAGGTTCAGTAATGAGTGGCGCGCTCAGATCGATTTTTTCACTTGGAACCACTAGAAATCGAACGGGCGCACCCAAATGTTGTAATTCCTGCCGGATAACATTCGCCGCAGCCGCATTAACTGTCAAGGCGAGCATTTTTTTGCCCATCCCCGCTACTTCGATGCGGAGGTTGTCTCCTTCGATGGTCCAGGAACCTGCGCCGAGAAGTTGTGCGGCAGAGACGTGTCCAGCTTCCACCAAGGCGCAACCAACAGCATGACGAATGGCTTCGATGCTGGGCGCAACAGTAGAGTTGAGAACTTTTGCTTCTGGAGCCTTTACAGCGCTCATGATGGTAGTCTGAGCGCGGGCTGGAATGCGAAGAGGACTTCGTTCTGGATTATTGGCCGCACCTTTTACTGCTTCGGCTACTGCTTGGGCCTTAGTCAATCTTGCGCGAATGTCTTTGGTGGTCTTGATAGCGTCTTTGCTCAGTTTGTCCAGAAGCTCTGGAATCCTATCGATAGCTTCTAGGCGGAGTGACCTTGGAGCATCATTGAACAGCCATTCCTCAACTTTTTCGCGATCGGGATCGTGATGATTTCCATCGACCTTGCGAAGGCTTATTCCCCATTTGCTATCGACTTTTGCATACCCAATATCCCGGCTCCAAAAGGAATAATCGTCCTCTTCGCCGCCTTGGATTGCAACCCAAGTAGTAATTCCAAGATTGAGTTTCCTTAGGGCTACATCAATTTCGGCAATGGACTTCCCAAGCTCGTCTGAGACGGCATTGAGGTCGGCTGCAACTGTGGAAAGTTGTGAATAATAGCTTGCAACCCTCTCAAGGAGAGGGATTTCATTGTTAGACATAATTTTTCTCCAAATCCGACAAACTTGGGGTTTACCGCCGTCAAGCCGGTAATACCGTTTAGGTTGCCGCCTTACGGGCGGGGCAGGTGGTAATGGCAACCGCCTTCCAGCGGTACAAATGCCACTATCATCTACATAATATCTCATACTGCGATACTTGTAATCATTTATTTTATGAGCGGCCAGTCATAGCAGAAAATGCATCAATGTTGGAAGTACAACACTCCGGGAATGACCATAGACTTGCACAGGTGTGGGTGTGGAAATCATCAGAAACCTTGCGGAAGCTTTTGGTCGCGCGGAATTATGCACCGGAATTGGTGAAATCCACAGGAGAATCCGCTTTTTGCACTTGCTTCCACAGATTGAATCGTCCTAAGCTCCTATCCAACTGGTGACCCAGTAGGGATCTGGAAACGCAGTTCCCGCCGAAAAGGACGATGCGGAATTGAAATGAATGCGGCGGTACGCGGCTGGAAACGGTAGCGGAAGGCCGGATTGAAATTGAGAAAGCATCCAGAGTTTGGCAGGAATGTGCAAGACCTGGCAGGACACGAAGATTCATCCGCAGCCTAGGACTGAGGATGCAAAGTTCGAGACCAGCCGGGGAGTCATCATCGACCCAGCCGCGGAAGCAGGATTCGGGGACGCTCGAAGACGCGGAGGCGGCACAACCGGAGGATGCCGAATTCGGGGAAACCTGGAGAAGCATCGCCGGCGGAGCTGGAGGGGAGGGTTCAGGGAAACCTGGATACTTGCCGCTGGCAAAGCCGGAGGACAAAAGGCATCGGGGAAACCCGGAGCTGAGTCGCCGGGAGCGCCGGAAGGTGCGAGAGCCTGAGAACCGGGGAAACCTGGAAGCTCGGAGGATCGGCCGCCGGTGCAGCGGAAGGAGCAGGGATTGGGATTTCGGGGCGGCCTGGAAACGGGAAGACTCGAAGACCTGAGAGCTGAGCCCGAAGCATAGCCGGAAGATGCCGGATTCGGGGAGACCCGAAGAGGCGTCGGAACGGTGGGACTGGAACAGTGAGAGGCCGGGGAAACCTGGGCGCTTGCTGCAAGGGACCGCTGAAAGATGGCAGACGCGGGGAGACTCGAAGAACCATCGCCGGCACGGTTGGAAGACGAGGAAACGGGGAAACCCGGAGCCTCAACAGAAGACCGGAAGGGTGGATGCGTGGTTCAGGAAGCTGTGGGTACACCGTGATTGAGAGGCCGGAGACGAAAGTCTCTGGCCTCTTCGTTTTTGGAGATACGGCTTCTAGCTTGGGCTTGGGTAAAAATCGAACTGCGAGTATCATGAAAAGCAGCAGGGGAAAATGATGGCCACACAGATTGCTTGCATTGGCGGCACGGCTACAGTGGATATTCCAGAGGAGCTTCTGCGGCGCGCGAATCTATCCGTCGGCGATCCTGTCGAGTGGAGTCTGTCCCCAGCCGGCGACCTTTCTCTTCGTATGCCGCGCCAGGCCGGTGAGTCTGCCGTGGAAGAGGGCTATGAAGAATGGAAGCTCCAGGAGATTGATGCTGGTCTTGCCGCTATCGAGGAGGGTAGAAGCGTTGCAGGGGAGAAGGTCTTCGACTGGCTTCGCAGTTGGGGCACGGAGCATGAGCTTCCTCCACCGCTATGAGATATCGCTTCAGCGAACCGGCAATCCAAAGCCTTGCTTCGATTCATGAATATATCTCCAAAGACAGCCCTGATGCTGCCGCCAAGGTGGCCGCCGCCGTTTTGAAAGCTGTACTGCGACTCACAAGATTTCCGCAGAGCGGGCGGCCGGGAAGACGAAAAGGAACCCGTGAACTGGTTGTTCCAAGCCTTCCCTATATCATTCCTTATCGCGTCGTGGACGACGTTATCCTGATTCTTTCCGTGATCCACACAAGCCGCAAATGGCCGAAGAAGCTGTAGGTTTTTTATTGGCAAAAGTAAGGATAGAAGCTTGACGATGAACCTCAACTGCGCCTTCCTTCGACGTCAAAGATCGCCGGGTCGGGGTCTTGGAAGAAGGCGGCGTGGAGGCTGCGGACGGCTTCATCGGCGTCGTCTTCGTCGATCATGAAACTCATATTGATTTCGCTGGCGCCTTGCGAGATCATGCGCACGTTGACGTGGCGGATGGCGCTGAAGACCTGGGCTGCGATGCCGTTCTGGCCGCGGATGTCGTCACCAACCATGCAGACCAGAGCCTTGCGGCCTTCGTATTTCACGTCGGCCAGCTTGCTCAGGTCGGCGGCCAGGGCGGGCAGGTTGTCGTTCGAGTCGACGGTGAGCGAGACGGAGACTTCCGAAGTCGAGACCATATCGACGGCGCACTTGTGCTTGTCGAAGACGGTGAAGATCTCTTTCATGTAGCCGTGCGTCATCAACATGCGGCTGGCCACCACATCGATGATGCTGAGCTTCTTTTTGACGGCGATGGATTTGAAGGGACTCTTGCAGTGCGGGGCGAGCGAGGTGATGCGCGTGCCCTCGCAGGCGGCGTTGCGGCTGTTGAGCACCAGCACGGGAATATTCTTTTTGACGGCCGGAAGAATGGTGGCCGGATGCAGAACTTTTGCGCCGAAGTAAGCCAGTTCGGCGGCCTCTTCAAAGCTGATGATTTTGACGCGCAGCGCATCGGGAACGACGCGCGGGTCGGCGGTGAGGATGCCGTCCACGTCAGTCCAGATCTCGATAGCCTCAGCCGAGAGCGCGCCGCCGACCAGTGCGCCGGTAAAGTCCGAACCGCCGCGGCCCAGGGTGGTGGTGATGCCGGCCTCGTTCGACGCGATGAAGCCGCCCATGACGGGAACCTTGCCGGCATCGGTGAGCGGACGGAGCTTCTGGGCGGCGCGGGCTTCAATAAGCTCGTCCTGCGGCACGGCCTTCTGAAAGTTCGAGTCGGTGATGATGACCTCGCGCGCGTCCACGTGAGCGGCATTGATGCCCAGTTCCCGGAAGGCGGCGGCGACGATGCGGCTGGAGAGGCGCTCGCCGTAGCTGACGATGAGATCGCTAATGCGCGGGGTGAGTTCAAGGATGGCTGCAAGGCCGCGCAAAATCTCATCGAGAGAGTCGAATTTTTCATCGATGACGGTGATTAATGCGGCGGCGTCAGCCTGATTCTTGACCAGGGCGGCGGCGGTATCGCGATGGCGGGCGCGGAGGCGCGAGCTGATGGCCAAAGCGCCGGTGCGGTCACCCTCAGCCGCGGCAGCCGCCGCGCGCAAGAGCTGGTCTGTGACCTTGGCCATGGCGCTGACGACGACGACAGGCTGCTTGCCCAGCGCCACGCGCCCGGCTACGATGGCCGCGGTGCGACCGATGGCCGCCGGATCTTCCACCGACGTGCCGCCAAACTTCATGACTACGAGACTCATGCGAGTGTCCTAAGTGCAGCTAACAGCTTACAGCTAACAGCTAACAGTTTTCTTCTGACCATAAGTAGCTTTTCGTTGCAAGAAAGCTTTGAATAAGTGCCATTCGCGCATTCTTGTTCCCTCAGGGGCTAAAGCCCACTTGATTCGGCAATATTTGCGGCACGGCTAAAGCCGTGCCCTTTCAAAACATCCACTTTCCTGAAAATCACTCACTCATCGATTCGGATTGCTGGTTAAAGCCGTGCCCTTTCAAGACGCCTACTATCGAGGTTCGTGGATTCCCAGATCCCGGATGCGGGACTTGGCAATCCCATCATTCTACCCCCCAACTTCGAAATGGCTCACTGCGCTTGCAATGGCATCTCCAATCTCGATAGCCTTTTTCCGCTGAAGCGATCCTGACCTGTCAGGTGGAGCGGAAGGCCCAAGTTTTCCTAGGCTGGCGAGCAGCTCGGCGTTGAGGATGGTGGCTCCGGCAGCGCCGCGAACGGTGTTGTGGGAGAGGACGACGAACTTCCAATCGAGCAGGCCGCAGGGACGCAGGCGGCCCACTGTCACCGCCATGCCATTGCCGCGATTGCGGTCCAGGCGGGGCTGGGGACGGTCGGGCTGCGGCGCATACTGCACGGGCTGATCGGGAGCTGTGGGCAGAGCTTGCCCAGCCAACGGCCTAAATTCCGCCCAGGCGGCAAGCATCTCTTCGCGCGTTGCCGGCTTGGCCAGCTTGATGGAGACGCAGACGGTGTGGCCGTCAACCACCGCGACGCGATTGCAACTGGCGCTCATGCGCGCAGCGAGAGGCGTGACGACATTGCCTTCCAGCTTGCCCAGCAGCTTGAGCAGCTCTTCTTCCATCTTCTCTTCTTCGCTGCTGATGAAGGGAATGACGTTGTCGAGAATGTCCATCGAGGGCACGCCGGGATAGCCCGCGCCGCTGACGGCCTGCATGGAGGTGGCAAAGATCTGAGTGACGCCGAAGCGGTCCTGAAGCGGCTTGAGCGCCAGCACCGGGCCCATCACCGTGCAGTTGGAGTTGGTGACGATATAGCCGCCCGACTGCTTGCGCCAGGATTGCTCCTCGATCAGATGCAGGTGGCCGGCGTTGACCTCAGGCAGCACCAGAGGAACGTTGGGCGCCATGCGGAAGGCGCTGGAGTTGGAGATGACGGCGTGGCCGGCGGCGGCAAAGCGGGGCTCGAGCTCGCGGGCGATGGGCGAATCGATGGAGCTAAAGACGATTCTGGGCGCGGGCTGACCAGCGGCGGCCGCGGCTTCCGGCTCGGCCGGCGAGACGATCATCTTGGCGATGCGCTCGGGCAGCGGAAAATCCAGACGCCACTTGGCGGCTTCGCCATACGTTTTGCCGCTGGAGCGGTCGCTGGCCGCCAGCCAGGTGATCTCAAACCAGGGATGGTTTTCGAGGAGTTGGATGTAGCGTTGGCCAACCATGCCGGTGGCGCCGAGAATGCCGATTGGGTATTTGTTTTTCATAACTTTCAACTATCCAGTGTACAGGAGGACGGGGCCGGTGGAGGGATGCGTTGCCGGCAAGATCGGCGCGGAGGGGAAAACCAGATTGGGAAAGGCTGTAAATCCGGGAAACTCATCCGGTAATCCCTTCGCGGCTGTCTGGATTTCATGCGGGTAACGAAGATTTTGGCCGATGGAAAGAATCGGGAGAATTCGCGATGAACCGGGGCCAGAAGAAAGGGCATGACAAGCCGGAATCCGCGGCCAGCGGGGAGAATACCGACGGCAATGCGGGAAGGTGCCTGACGCTGCTGGCAGAGGGCGCCGCCATGAATATGCCGGAATTCGACGCCGAAACCTACAAGGAGTTTCGCGCCAGCGTGAGCAAGCTGGCGTTCAATCTACCGGACCGGCTCCCAGAAGACGACAAACTGGCAATCGTGCAGGAGATCATCCACGAATTCGAGCGTTATCGCAGAACTCTCGACGATGAGTTCCAGGAGCGGCGCGTGGGGTGGAGAGACCTGATGTCGATGGTGCTCCGCTATCTCTTCGGGCTGATGAATATCGATCCCAACTCGGCCGAGGCAGCTCCGCTGGTGAAGCGTGCTGGAAGCCTGTTGACTGGCGCCGAGACACAAACTTTTCGCATTCTGCTCACTGACTTTCTTCGCGTTGGAGCCACAAATAATCCAAGAGCGCGGATTTCGCCGCCGGAAGCGGCTGACGGCACCGCCGCCAACCACAATGCGGCCGGGCTGCGCGGCAAGGATTCGGCCGTGGAGCACATGGGAAAAATCATCGACAAGGGCCTTCAGGGATACGTAGTGTTTTTCCGGCTTGGCTGCATGAACCTGATCGGAGAGCGGTTTGGCGAGGAGGCCGTTCAGGACAGCCTGATGACCGTTGCGGCTTTTCTGACCAGCCAACTGCGCAGCGACGACGCAATTTTCCATTGGAGCGACTCCTCGCTGGTGGCGATACTGCAAAGCCCGGCTTCGCAGCAGGTGATGACGTCGGCAGTGCAGCGGATCATCAACAGCAATCGCGATATAACGATCCGGACGGGCGACCACGCGGTGATGGTGAGGGTTCCGCTGACATTCGAGATGACCCCCGTCAACTGGCTGCGCGCCGGCGACGATCTTTACAAGCTGCTGCCGCAAGAGGCAAAGGCCTGGTGAGTCTGAGAGATGGTTCTCCGGCATCCGTGCAGTTCAAAGGTCCATCATCCGCATGGAGTCCAATCCCCAGGATTCGATTACTTCGCGAGTGGCGGGAAGTAATGAATTTCTTTTTATTGCCGATCAAAGCAATCGGGAGTATCTGCGATGAACCTGAGGCAAATGACCGGATGGGGCAAGACCCAGCCTGGGGCCGATGGGGAAGAGGCCGTCGACAATACGGCGTTGTGCATGACGGCGCTGGTAGAGGGCGTGGCCGAGGCCATGCCGCGCATTGACCCCAAGACATATTCCGAGTTTCGCGGCACGGCTGCCAGGATGGCGTTGCAGATTCCCGACCGCATGGAGAACTCGAATCGGCAGTTGGTGGTCAACGCGATTCTGCATGAGTTTGAGAATTATCGCCACGGGGTGGAAGAGGCGCTCTTCGAACGGCAAAAGAACTGGCGCGGGTTGACGGCGAAGCTGGCGCGCGAGCTGCTGGCGGCGCTGGGCGTCAAGGCCGATTCTCCGGTGGCGCTTCCGCTGACAGACAGCATCGATCAGATTACGACGGCCGAGCAAATTCGGGAGTATCGCGGCGTGGTGGAGGCCTTTCTGGCGCTGCGCACGGCGGGCGAGGAGGCGGTGCAGATCTCGTCGCTGAACGTGGCTGACACATCGACGGCCAACGACAATGCGGCCGGCCTATTGGGCGGCGGCGCGGCGGTGGAGCATTTGCAAAAGGTGCTGGACCGCGGGCTGACGGGCTTTGTGGTGATCTTCCGGCTTAGCTGCCTGGAGATGGTGAGCCGGCGCTTTGGCGTGGAGGCTGTGGAGGATTGCCTGATGGCCGTCTCGGCATTTTTGACCGCCAGCCTCGACGGCGACGATGCGATCTTTCACTGGAGCGACTCGTCGCTGGTGGCGATTCTTCTGCACCGGCCCAACGAGCATCTGGTAACCGCGGAGCTGAACAGGATCGCTTCAAAGAACACCGACATCAATGTGAATATCGGCGGGCGCTCGATCATGCTGCGCATTCCTTTTTCCTTCGAATTGATTGCGCTCGACCGCTTCAAAAACGCGGCCGAGCTTTACAAACTTTCACTGCCAGCCGTTAAAAAAAGGTGATGACAATGAACGAGATCACGGGAACCATTCCCGCGCAGAGCAGCGTCCATTCCGATCCGGCCCTGATCGACTCGCTTGAGGAACTGCCGGTGGCCTACGTGGAGATGGATGGCCAGGGAGCGATTGTCCGCGCCAACCGACTGACGCGCTCGCTGCACTCCAGCCATGCGGGTGAGTTGATTGGCAAGGTGGCGTGGAAGTTGATGCCGGCTGAAGAACAGGAGATGAGCCGCGCCAGTTTTACCACTGCGCTGGAGACGGGAGAGGATCCGCCGGTGGCGCGGCGCTCGCTCTTTACCGCCTCTGGGCATTACCGCGTTCATGAAGTGCATCGCAACGTGATTCGCGACGCCAGCGGCAAGCCGGCGGGGATGCGCGTGGTGACGGTTGATGTGACCGAGGCGCACAAGGAGTACGAAGAGGCGCAGCGCGAAAGGGTTTGGCTGAAGAGCGTGCTGGCCGCGCTTTCAGCAGCTGTGATAGTGACCGACGCGCTGGGCTTTGTCCGCAACCTGAATCCGGCGGCCGAGGAGCTGCTGGGCTGGCAGGCCGAGGAGCTGATCGGCACCATGGTCGATGAGGCGCTGCCGGTGCTGGCCTATCGCTGCGGCCAGCGAACGGAGTTCAACTTTACCAATGCGCTGGAGGGCCACTGCCACGGCGTGGCGACGCTGCTGGACCGCGAGAACCGCGAAGTCTGCGTGGAGATTGGCGCGTCGCCGATTCTGAATCAGGAGACCGGCTTTACCGAGGGCGTGGTTACGGTGCTGCGCAAGCTGGAGGGGGCGGGCTAGTTTGGTTTCTCGGTAATTGTGTCCATCTTAATGCTTTTGAAAATCAACGCTGAGGAACCGCGCATTCCCTTGGGGGCTAAAGCCCGTTACTTTTTGCCAGCTTAATGTACGGGGTAAACAGGCTGCGGAAAAAGGGCGATTCGGAAGTTGCAATCACGATTGAGCGTAGCAGGGGCTAAAGCCCAACGTTGATATGATTGGCTTTATCGGCCCGACTAAAGTCGTGCCCTGGTTACAAAGCCTTCGAGAATTGCCTCGCGAGGAGTTTTTCCGCA